>Ga0126369_10000253_pt1 | contig 34376 bp, 28 predicted proteins | sample PanSoiMetaPlot_1_FD_109646 | JGI IMG/M metagenome (GOLD analysis project Ga0126369, IMG submission 109646) | Tropical forest soil microbial communities from Panama - MetaG Plot_1 | ecosystem: Environmental > Terrestrial > Soil > Tropical forest > Bulk soil | place: Panama | collected 2016-02-17
CGCAGGTCCTGCTGCCCGAACCGCCGCCTGACGCGGCCGCCGACGCTGGCCTCGCCGCGCGGGTCGAGCGGCTGGAACGGCATGTCGGCCGGGCCAGAGCCGACGCCGGGCCGCCAGCCCTGCCCTCCGATCCCCCTGCTCCCCATCGCATTCAGGAACGTCAGCCGCCCCCACGGTCCATCGAGCAGGCCAGGCCGCCGCGGCCGATGCCGCAGGAACGACCGCGCGCGGCCGCCGAGCGGGAACCAGCACCCGCGGCCGCCGGGCGGGACGGCGCGACCGGGCCGACGATGACGACGCCGGGCACGTCAAGGGCGGCGCCGACGGACGCCATGCTGCGCAGCCGGTGGCCCGACGTACTTGAGTCGGTTCGGCAGGTGCGCAAGACAGCGTGGATGCTGCTGAACAGCTTCGCCACCGTCGAGTCCGTGGACGGGAACGTGCTGACGCTCGCGTTCGACCGCGAGGGCAATGCCAAGGGCTTCGCGAGCAGCGGAAGCGACGGGTACCTGACCAATGTGCTCGGCGCGATGTTCGGCGTGCCGATGGTGGTCAGGACGATCGTGCGGGCGGCCGGAACCGATGGCGGCGGCACTGAGCCCAGCCGGCCCGTCCCTGCAGGCGGCCGGGAGCCGGATGCCATGGGCGCGAAGGACGGTCTTTCCGGCACGGACTTGGTCATGCGCGAGCTCGGCGGGCGGGTAATCGACGACATCGGCGAGCCCTGACGCGGACTCCGCTGAACCCGCTCCTACCGCCACGGCATGCCGTGCCGAGAGGTCCGGCGGGCCCGATGGCCACGATGGCCGCCGGTAGGCTCTCATCAGAAGGCAGGTGAACGGGCATGGAACCGGAGCGGCAGCCGGCTGGGCAGGGCGGCGGGCAGTTGGACGTGCAGCGGCTCGTCGCCGCGGCGGCGCAGATGCAGAGCGCCTTCATGCACGCGCAGCAGCAACTCTCCAAAACAGAGATCGAGGGAAGCGCTGGCGGCGGCCTGGTGAAGGTGACCATCAACGGGCAGGGCGAGCTCACCGATGTGTCCATCGCCACGGAGGTGATCGAAGCCGACGATCCGGCGGAGACCGCGGCGACGATCGCCGACCTGGTGCTCGCCGCATGCCGCGACGCCTACGCCAACCTCAGCGACATACAGGACAAGGCGATGGGGCCACTCGCCCCGCTCACGGGCGGCCCGGGCGACGCGGGACCCAGCGGTGCGATCCCTGGCCTGCCGTCGATTCCCGGCCTGCCCGACCTGTCCAGCCTGCTCGGCCAGCTGGGCGCGGCGGGGGGGTCCGGCACGCGGCACCCCGACCGCCCCGATGAGCCCGCCGGACAGTGACGTGTACGAGGGAATCGTCCAGGATCTGATCGACGAGCTAGGTCAGTTGCCGGGGATCGGCCCGAAGGGGGCCCAGCGGATCGCGTTCTTCTTGCTGACGGCGGACCCTGACGACGTGCGAAGGCTCGCGGCGACCCTAGTCGAGGTGACGGAGAAGGTGAGGTTCTGCCGCACCTGCTTCAACGTCGCCGAGAACGAGCAGTGCCGGATCTGCACGGACGCGCGGCGGGACCCCTCGGTCATCTGCGTCGTCGAGGAGCCGAAGGACGTGGCGGCCATCGAGAAGATTCGCGAGTACCGCGGCAGGTACCACGTCCTCGGCGGTGCGATCAGCCCGATCGATGGAGTAGGGCCGGATGACCTGCGGATCAAGGAGCTGATGGGCAGGCTCGCCGACGGGGCGGTCACCGAGGTCATCCTGGCGACCGATCCGAACCTGGAAGGCGAGGCCACGGCCACCTACCTGGCGCGACTGCTCAAGCCGCTCAACCTGCGGGTGACCAGGCCCGCCAGCGGGCTGCCGGTGGGCGGTGACCTCGAGTACGCCGACGAGGTCACGCTCGGCCGGGCCTTCGAAGGACGGCGGGCGCTCAATGTCTGAGCAGCAAGTACCGTCCCAGCGGGCCAAGGCAACCGGCGACGGATGGAGGCCGCTTGCCGACAGCATCGCCGCGCACGTGCACGACTTCCTCGACGCCCTCGCCGCGCTCGGCCGCGGCGAGGGGGCCAACGAGCTTGTGCCGCTTCTTCTGCTTCAGGTCGCCCAGGTAATGCTGGTCGGCGCGCAACTAGGCGCGAGCGAGGACGTCATCCCGCCAGGGAACGCCGAGCCGGATGTCGGAGCCGATCCGGACGCCACCCTGGATGCGCTGCGCAGGGCCCTTGCCGGGCGCCTAGCCGGGTGCGACGAGTACACGGAGCTCTTTGACCCGTACTCGGATACCGAGCCGACCGCGTTCCGCCTCTCCGACGACATTGCGGCGGTTGCCTCGGACCTGATCCACGGCCTGCGGCACTACGAGTCCGGGCGCGCGGCCGAGGCGCTGTGGTGGTGGCAGTACTCGTACGCGAACCACTGGGGCACGCACGGCGGTGCCGCTCAGCGCGCCTTGCACGCAGTCGTCGCGCATGCCCGGCTGCACGTCGCCGAGGAGCAGATCTGAGCGGCGGACCGATCTGACCGGCCGCCCGCACTATACATCGACATCCGATATATTGTCGGCGGCAGCCGAGAACTCGCGAGGGGGCATCGCGCCTTGAAGCAGGCAGCACAGGTCCAGCCGACGCAGGCTCAGCCGCCGCAGGCCGACCAGGGTCAGACCTTGATCGTGCAGAAGTACGGCGGGTCGTCGCTCGCCGATGGCGACGGCATCAAGCGCGTTGCGCAGCGGATCGTGGCCACCCGTAAAGCCGGGCACGACGTTGTGGTTGTGGTCTCGGCGATGGGCGACACCACTGACGAACTGCACGACCTGGCGCTCGAGGTGAGCCCGTTGCCGCCGGGACGCGAACTCGACATGCTGCTCACCGCGGGCGAGCGGATCTCCATGGCGCTGGTCGCCATGGCGATCGCGAATCTCGGCTTCGAGGCGCGGTCGTTCACAGGATCACAGGCCGGGGTAATTACTGACTCCGCGCACGGCAGGGCCCGCATCATCGACGTGACGCCGGGCCGGATCTCCGGTGCGCTGGCCGACGGCGCCATCCCGATCGTGGCCGGGTTCCAGGGCGTCTCGCAGGACAGCAAGGACATCACCACGCTGGGCCGCGGCGGCTCGGACACGACGGCGGTCGCCCTGGCCGCCGCGCTCGGCGCGGCGACCTGCGAGATCTACACCGATGTGGACGGCGTGTTTACCGCGGATCCCCGGATCGTGGCAACCGCGCGGAGGATCGGGCGGATCAGTTACGAAGAGATGCTCGAGATGGTCGCCTGCGGCGCCAAGGTTCTGCACCTGCGTTGCGTCGAGTACGCGAAGCACTACAAGATGCCCATCCACGTCAGGTCCTCATTCAGCTCGAAAGATGGCACCTGGGTGACCGAGGCGAGCGGCGAGGAGGAAGAAATGGACCAGCCCATCATCACCGGCGTCGCACACGACCGCAGCGAGGCGACGATCACGATCACCGGGATCCCCGACAAGGTGGGCGAGGCAGCCAGGATCTTCCGGGCCGTGGCCAACGCGAACATCAACATCGACATGATCGTGCAGAGCACGTCGAGCGCGACGGGGCTGGCCGACATCTCGTTTACGCTCCCGCGCCAGGACGGCCAGGCGGCAATGGCGGCGCTGCGCCAGGTGCAGGACGAGGCGGGATTTGCCGCCCTGGTCTACGACGACCGCATCGGAAAGGTCTCGCTGATCGGGGCAGGCATGCGCTCCCATCCCGGGGTGAGCGCCGACTTCTTTGGCGCGCTCGCCGACAGCGGCATCAACATCCGGATGATCTCGACGTCGGAAATTAGGATCTCGGCAGTTGTGGACGCCGCCGACCTGGACGCCGCTGTGACCGCCACGCACCGCGCGTTCGGCCTGGACGCCGAGCAGACCGAGGCGGTCGTCTACGGCGGGACGGGCCGGTGACCGGGCCAGCCGCAGTGCCTGCGCGGCCGCAGTGGGGACAGCGGCCCGTTCTAGCAATTGTCGGTGCGACTGGCGCCGTGGGCACTGTGATGCGCGAGGTCATTACCACCAGGCCCGATATCTGGGGCGAGGTCAGGCTCATTGCCTCGGCGCGCTCGGCGGGGCGGATGCTCTCGGTCCGCGGCGAGCAGGTCGAGGTGCGCGAGTTGTCCGCCGGAGCGTTCGACGGCGTGGACTTGGCGATGTTCGATGTCCCGGACGACGTATCCGCGGCCTGGGTACCCGTGGCCGCTGGCCTCGGCGTCACGGTGATCGACAAGTCGGGGGCGTTCCGCATGGATCCCGATGTGCCGCTGGTCGTGCCTGAGGTCAATCCGCGTGCGGCATTCGAGCGGCCCAAGGGAATCATCTCGGTGCCGAACTGCACGACGCTGTCCATGATCGTGGTGATCGGAGTGCTGCACGAGGCCTACCGGTTGCGCGAGCTGGTCGCCGCGTCCTACCAGGCCGCCTCCGGCGCCGGGCAGGCCGGAAGCGAGGCGCTGTACGACCAGATGGCGGCCGTTGCCGGGGACCGCGGCCTCGGCCAGCGCCCAGGGGACGTCCGCGCCGCAGTCGGGGAAGCGGGCGCCGGGGTGTTCCAGGCACCGCTCGCGTTGAACGTGGTTCCCTGGGCCGGCTCGCTGCGGCCCGACGGCTGGTCGTCGGAGGAGCTGAAGATCAGGGACGAGACGCGCAAGATCCTCGGCGTCCCCGACCTGCCGATCTCCGCGACCTGCGTGCGGGTGCCGGTGGTGACCGGGCACTGCCTCGCGCTGCACGCCATATTCGACACCGAGGTCGACGCGGACGAGGCGCGCAAGCTGCTGAGCGAGGCACCGGGCGTGCTCGTCGCCGACCGGCCAGAGGCCGGTGAGTTCCCGATGCCGATAGACGCGGCGGGCATCGATCCGACCATCGTCGGCCGGATCAGGCGGAGCAAGGATGATCCTCGGGCGCTTGACCTGTTCGTCTGCGGCGACAACCTGCGCAAAGGCGCGGCGCTGAACGCGGCTCAGATCGCCGAGCTCCTCGTCGGCGGCTGAACCGGACTGCTCGCAGTCGGTTCCTGAGTTCCCCGGGCTCCCGGTCCTGCCAGGCGCCTGTCAACCAGAACGTCGCAGCGGACGTCTCGCCTCCTGGCGGACGGTTGCGCCCCGCTGCCGGGCTCGTGCTGGCAACCCGGTGCGCACCGATGGTGGGAGGGTGGGCGCGTGCGGAAGGGTATCGCGGTCGTCAGCCTGGGACTTGCCGTGGCTGCCGCAGCCGGCCTGGCCGTCAGCTATGCGGTTGTCGCGCATCGCGGCCCGGACTCGGTGCTGTGGATCAAGCGCCACGACGGTCCTGGCCATCTCGGCGACGAGGCCAGTTCCGTGGCGGTGAGCCCAGACGGGGCCACCGTCGTCGTCACCGGGCTGAGCACCGGGACCAGCGGGAGGAAGGACTACGCGACGATCGCCTACAACGCCGCGACCGGTGCCCGGCTGTGGCTGCGGCGCCACGGCGGGCCGGGCGGGGGGCAGGCCAGCCCTTCGGCGGTCATCATCAGCCCGTCCGGCGACAAGGTCTTCGTCACCGGGCGGGCGCCAGATCCCGGAGGCGGCGCGCACTCGCGTCGCAGCGATTACGTGACCATTGCCTACGACCTGAAGGACGGGAAGCAGCTCTGGGTAAGCGGCCACAACGGGGGCCCGTACTACGCGGTCCAGCGCAGTGACGTGCTTGCTGTCGGCCCAGACGGGCGGACCGTCTTCATCAGCGGACCGACGAATGCGGGTTACGTCACCGTTGCCTACAACGCGGCGACCGGCGCGCAGCTGTGGGCGCGCCTGGACCAGCCAGGGCATCATTTCACCAGCTTCTTTGCCGCGTCAGCGCTTGCAGTCAGCCCGGATGGCCGGACGGTTCTCACCGCCTGGGCCGGCCAGGCGGCACCCAAAGCCGCCCCTCCCGCGCTCGTCACGGTCGCCTATCGCGCCGCCACCGGTGCCCGCCTCTGGGCGCGCAGCAGCCGGACGACGACGGCTGGCGAGGGAGGGGTCCCGGCAGTTTCCGTGAGCCCGCGCGGTGGGGTGGTCTTCGTGAGCGGGACCGGCTCCCTTGGCGGTGTTCATCACTACGGATACGTGACCATCGCCTATCAGATCGCAAGCGGCGCCCAGATCTGGGCGAGCGATCACCTCGAGCCCGGTCACGGCACCAGCTCGGTGAGCGGGTTGGCGGTCAGCCCGTCGGGATCGATGGTGTACGTCACCGGGGCCAGCTCCAACTTGCACCACCTAGTCGGCGGGGCTCCCGGAGAGGCCTTCACAACCGTGGCCTATCGGGCGGCCACCGGCGCCCAGGCATGGATCAGACGGTACCCAGCCAGGTCTGCAGCTCAGCCCACCTCCATCGCCGTTGGGAGGTGGGGCCGGGTGTACGTCACCGGCTCGACGGGCTACGACGCGTACGCTACGGTCGCCTATTCCGCCGCCGGCGTCCCGCTTTGGGCCCACCGGTACCAGTGGCGACGCCAGGAGGCGAGCGGCCAGTGGCTGGCCGTCAGCCCGACCACGGGGGTCGTCTACGTGACCGGGTACATCGGCACGAATTACAAGCGGAACTTCGACTTCGTGACGATCGCCTATCGCGGATGATCGGACCTTGCCCGCATCCGGAGCGGCTCCGTCCAGCCAGGCGGGTGGGTGGTCCGCCGGTCCCGAGCTCAGGACCGGCGGACCGCCCGCTCGGTTCTAATAGCAGAACTCGTTCGCCGGAACCCCCGAGCATGGCCTTGGCATCGACTTCAGCCGTGGCAGCGGCACGATCTTCAGGCCGGTGTACACCGGGTAGTCGTGGTCGCCGCTACCCAGGTGGTACGCCAGCCAGAGCAGCTGGCCGAGCAGCGCCGGCTCCTGCCAGGTGCCAGGCCGCCCGCACGAGGGCCCATCTTTCGAGGGCAGCTGGATGTGCGCGGGCGCCGACGTGAGCGACGTGCGGTGGCCGAGCCGGAACGCCCGGACGGACCGGTACGCGCGGTTGGCGTAGAAGCAGTTCCTCGGCTTGGCCGACTTCGCCAGCAGCCCGATCGTGGCCAGGTCGGAGTTGCTCTTGTTGCCGAAGAAGCCGACGTGCACGAACGCGTTGCCGTAGACCCGGTTGCCGCGCGCGGGGAAGTCGCAGGGGATGGTACCGAGCACGGAGCTCACATTCGGGAACCCGCCCTGGCAGTGCGAGGCGGGCGGCGGCGTCTCGAAGTCCGGGTAATCGTTGGCCAAGATGCCCCAGGACCCCTGGTTCACGATCGTGTTGAACTTCACCGTGTCGTAGCTGCCGCCGGAGAGCTCGATGCCGGTGCCGACCGGCCCGACCAGCCCGCTGACCGGCGTGTTCGGGTTGTTGTTGTTGATGATCAGGTTGTGCTCGATGGTGAAGCACAACCTGGTGCTGTGCGCACAACGGCCGTTCTGCGGCGGCGGCGCGTCGTCGTTGTTGAGCGAGTTAGGGACGATGCCATCGCGGTTGCCGCGGAACACCGAGTGCTTGATCACCAGGTTCCCGCCGGCGTTGGTGCCCGAGTAGCCGAGCGACGAGTTCGTGCCCACGTCGTGCGACATCACCTGGTCGCACACACGCTGGCAGGCGCCGATGTAATACGCCGCATCCGCCATGTTGCTCGCGTACGAGTGCGTGATCGAGCCCGGCCCGCCGGAGTTGCTGGTGAAGATGCCGTACTGGCCGAAGTTGTAGTTATTGTTCGGGTTGATCGATGCCAGCGTCGGCGCGTACTCGGCGGTGGCGGACAGGTATGAGGCACGGTAGCTGCTGTGCGCGGGAACGATGCCGCTCCCGTCGCCGAAGTTGAACCAGATCTCGTTGCCGTGGCCCTGGATGCCAGACAGGTAGTTACACACGGTGAGGTTCTGGACGCTCACCCCGGTGGCGGCCACGACTAGCCCGTCCCAGCCGGTGCCGGTGGTCTGCGAACTGCTCGCCGGGTCATTCGGTGGGCCCCAGTTCTGCCACGCCGCACCTCTGGGGCAGGCGGCCGGGGCGCCTGCCTGGCTGCCGGAGATGATCACCTGGTTGCGGTTCAAGCCGCGAATATGCAGGTCGGGGGTGGTGACGTAGACGCCGGCCCGCCACGCGGGGAAGTCGTTCTCGTGGTAGACGCCCGGCCAGATGAGGATCCAGTCACCGGGCTTGGCGGCGTTCACCGCGTCCTGGATCGTCGTGAATTGCGAGGCTGTCGTGTGGGGGCATGGCTTGGTGCCGCTGCCGTTGCAGACCAGCAGGACGCTGGGGCCCGCGGGCCGGGCCACCGACGGGCCGGCGAACGCTTGGCCGTCGGCGACGGCCAAGGCCGTGCTGCTCGCTGTGACCACCGCCAGGGTCGCCAGGACCGGGGTCCGGCGCCAACGCAGGTAACGTCGCATCAGGTTCTTCTCCGTTCAACGCGACAAAACGCCAAGGCTCATCGCATCGTACGGTTTTCGGACGCCGCCAGGAAGACCCGACCCGTGGCCGGCTCACGTCCCCGAGTATCCAACAGCATCGATGTGCCATTGATGTCGCTGGAGCAGCATCGATGGCGCATCGATGTCGTTCGAACGGCCGCCGGCGCCGGATCAGGCCGCAAGGTGCCGTCCGAGGAACGCCAGCGATAGCGGCTCCTGCGCGGCGAAGAACGAGCCGGTGTGGCAGCCCTGCACGATGTCCACCACGGCCCGCTTCGGCAGCCGCGCCACCAGCGCCCGGACGCCGGGCAGGAACGGGTCATCGAGCCCGGTTGCCACCCGCACCGCGACTTCGGACAGGGCCCCGGCGTGAGTGACCGCGTTGGCCCAGGCGAAGGCCGCTGCCGACGCGTACGCGCCCCGGTTGACCGAGCGGGCCTGGGCATAGCTGGTCCAGATCGCCGGGCTGATCGCCGCGGCGGCGGCGAACAGATCCGGGTACTTCTCGGCAAGCAGGATCGCGCCGTAGCCGCCCATCGAGATCCCCATCGTGCCGAGGCGCCCCGCGCCAGTACCCAGCCCCAACCCCAGTCGCTGGCACAGCGGGATCAGCTCGTCGACCACCATGCCCATCGGGTCATCGCCGGGATGCGGATTCCAGTAGCCGCCGCCACCGTCGGCCGCGACCATCGCCATCGGCGGCAGCCGCCGTCCGTCGACCCGCATAGCCAGCGCCTGCTCCACCGACCACATGCCCGCGCTACGATGCGAGCCGCCGAACCCGTGCAGCGCGATGATGAGTGGCAACTGGTCGCCGCGCCCATGCCCGGGCGGGTACCCGATCGTGTACCCGACCTGGCGGCGCCGCGCACGCGAGTAGAAGGTGGCCGAGAACGAAGGCCCGGGCGAGCCGAACGTCACGGTCGGCCCCGAGGCGTTGCACGCACCGTCGAGCCGCGCGAGCGCGTACCGCCCTGGCAGCAGCCCGTGCGCGACGAGCTCCACGCCGCCCGCCCCCGCGGTCGCTAGGCCGGCCAGTCCGCCGAGGCCGTACCCGAGCACCCGCCGCCTGGTCGGTCGTCGGGCGCGCGGCGGCCGCCCGCCGGCCTGATCGTCGTCGCTCACCCCGCCGTCCCGCCCGCCATCGGGGCGACCGCCCTGGCGCGCCGAAGCGCCTGCCCGCCCGCAGCCGCAGCGACGGCCACCGCGACCAGCCCTGCGACGTCGATCAGGCCGGCATGGAACATCTGATCGCCAAGCGCGGGCAGTGTGACCCACCGCAAAGCGCCCGCCAGCAAGGCGAGCATGCTCGCCGCGGCGATCCGGCCCAGCCAGAGTTCATAACGCAGCCCCGCTGGCGACAGCTCAATCCTGCGCAGCAGCCGCACGGCGCCGGTCGCCAGGACCGCCGTGGCGGCCGGACTGGCCACCATCCAGGCGATCTCCCCGGAGCCGAACGCGGCAAGCGCGGCCGGATGCACCCAGTAGGAGTTGACCCACAAGGTCGTGGCCCAGCCGAAGGCCGCTATCCCGCCAGGCACCAGGCCCTGGTGCACGAGCAGATGGCCCCCGGTTCCGGGCCAGCCGTTCGCGAAGTGCCTGCCGCCCACAATCAGCACGAGCGCGCCGACGGCGATCATCGCCGCAGGGCCCGCGAGCCGCTTGCCGTGGCCCTGGCTGCACATACGGACCACAGCGCGCAGCATGCCCGCGGCAGCGAGCACGGCAAGCAAGGCGAACAACGCCAGCGCGGCGGACATGAGGCCGAGCGCCTCGGTAATGCCCTGCTGCGGCGGGACGTCCCACTGCACCCCGATCGCGAGCTGGGCCCACAGCGCGCCGCCGAACACGCCGAACGCCGCCGCCGAGCACGCGGCCGTTGCCATGCTCGCCCGCGCGGCGGCGGCCGGATCGAGCGGATGACCGGCCAATCCGGCGTCGGCGAGCCGTGCGCGCAGGCCCGTCCCGGCCAGGTTCGCGGCACGCCGCCAGCAGCGCGGCCGGTCCGCCAGGTCGGCGAGCAGCAGTTCGGCGAACTCCTCACCGTAGCGGGCACGCCACGACGGCGGGTACCACAGCAGCATGCACCGTACCCGCCGCTCAATCGTGGCCGGCGGACCGCATGGTGGCGGCTCGGCGCCAGAGTCCGCGCTCATGCCGAGGCCATGCCCCGGGCCAGGCGGCGCAAGCCCACCTCGGCGACCTTGCGCTGCGCCTCCAGGTAGGTGCCAAGGGCGGACGCTCCCGCAGCGGTCAGCCGATACGGCCGACGCCTGTCGTGGCTCTCGACCGCCTCGATCATGCCGTGCGCCTCCAGGCGGCTGAGTGCCTCGTACAGCGTCCCGGGGGCGAGTCGGACGCCCGCGAAAGACTCGATGTCCTTGGTGAGGGCGTACCCGTGCTTCGCCCCGTCGGCGAGGCTGGACAGGATGAGGCTGGCGGGCCCCGAGGACCGGCCCAGTGTGTCAAGCGCTGTCTGGACGGCAGCTGGCGCGCCCATGACGCGCACTGACCCGCTCATGCTGCACATCATATATCGGCTGACGATGGATCGGCGACCAGAACTCTGGAATTCGCGCGCCGCAGCCGCGCGTGCAGAGGCGGACCCCCATCAACGGCCCGTTGATGGGGTCATAGCGCCATCAACGGCCCGTCGATGGGGCAGTGCGGCGCGGCCCCGCCACGCACGCGAAGGGGAGGGCTCCCCAGGGCCCCAACCACGACCAGCATGACGCCGTCATATGGGTTGTCGCTAGCACCCAATGAACCTAAGGAGACAAAGTGAAGCTTCGCGCCATCCTTGCCCTTTCCGCCGCGCCGCTCGCCCTGGCCGCTTGCGCATCGGTCGCCTCCGCTAAGCCGGGCGGTGCCCACCGTGCCGCTCCGACCTGCCGCAACCACCTGAAGCTGGTTGCGGGCGGCCCCATGTCGATGATGACCGGGGAGCACGCCGAGTTGCTGGGCCTCGTCAACAGCGGCAAGTCCGCGTGCGTGGTCAAGGGGTACCCGGGCGTCGAGTTGTACACGGCCTCGGGGATGCTCATCCCATTCCGGTATGTCCACGGCGGGCAGTACATCGCAGGACATCCGGTTGCGAAGGCAGTAACGCTGCAGCCCGGTGAGCGGGCGATCGTCCTAATCGCCAAGTACCGCTGCGACCTGGGCGACGGCAACGACGCGGTCAGCGTCCACCTGACATTCGCCGACGGCGGCTTCGTGAGCGGCCACTTGCCAGTTACGGGCTCGCCCGGCTTGTCGTACTGCGCCGGGCCGGCCTCGGACCCCGGCCACCTGGTGGAGATCGGCCCAGTGACCAAGCTCCCCACGAGCTGACCTCAGGCAGTGGGATCCGGCAAGCGTGACTCCGGGCTCGGGAACAAGCCCCGAGCCCGGACTCCTTGCCGCGACCGACCGGGATCTACCGTTATCGCGGGTCCACCGATCAACGGTCGGCTTTCTGCTACCTTCGGTCTGTTTGGCGTGCCCGCCTCAACCCTCCGACCCGAGACACAGGAGCACAGCATGGCCATTCGCAGAGCCACGCAGAAGGCCCAGGTCATCCAGAAGCTTTCCGCCGCCGCGCCGGCCGGCGAGCACTTCATCGCCTGCGTGCACGCCGAGACCGGGCCGAGCCCTTGGCTGAACGCGCTCTTCGACGAGGTACCATTCCTCGGCCTGATCATGGCGATGACCCGGCGGTTCTATTTCTTCACGCTGACCAACAGCTCGGTCGTGGTCAATACCGCGAACCGGTTCACCAACCGACCGGGAGAGATCGTCGCCGTATTCCCCCGCAACGCCGTCCCGGTGACTGGCTTCAACCGCGCCGCGGTCTGGAGCAGGTTCTACCTGCAGTTCCCGAACACGCCCAAGCCGACCAGGCTCAACGTTGGGCGCTACTGGCGAAACGAGCTCGACCAGCTCGCCGCCGCCTTCCCGGCCGAGGCGACCGCCGCCGCGCCGGCAGCGCCGCAGCCCGCGGTCATGGCCGACCCGGCCGATCCGGCGCAGGCCTGACGCGGAGCCGATCACCCGCTCCCGCCGCTCGCTGTCGGCGGCTGACACGGGGCTAGGGCGAGGGGCTGCTGGCTCGAATCCGGCCTGACTTGGGATACATCAGGATATAGATGGCAGTATAGCTTTTCTGGCTCGGAACCTTTCCCCTGCGTTCGCTGCCTGCCAACCAACTTCCCCGCGAAGTCACCGACTGCGGCTTGTGTACTAAAAAGGGCTATACCGTTTCGTAACCTGCTAGTGCCCTGCGTATGGGTGTCACGCGCGCCTAGCTGGCGTAGAATCCCAACTCTGCGCAATGCAGAGCAATCTGATTCCAGCGGCCAGCTGTAGGGAGTCGGCTGGTCGAGCGGGAAGGGGGGGTGCGTCGATGGCTCGTGCGCTTGCGTCCGGGCTGCTCAGTCGCGGAGCTGGAGGCCTTGATGCCGACGGCGGACGCGAGTTGGTCAAGTGCGCTGATGAGAATGGCGAGAGGTGATGGCGATTTCTGCTCGCACGCCGTCGTCATTTGAGCAGGGCCGGAACGCTCCGCGGGTTTCCGTGGTGATTCCCGCTCTTAATGAGGCTAGGAACCTGCCACATGTGCTGACGGAGATTCCTGAGGATATTCACGAGGTCATCCTGGTCGACGGCCACTCGGTGGACGGAACCGTGTGGGTGGCCCGGAGCCTGCGACCGGATATTCGGATCGTCGAGCAGACCAGGCAGGGTAAAGGGAACGCCCTGGCCTGTGGTTTCGCGGTCGCGACCGGCGACATCATCGTGACGCTCGACGCCGATGGGTCAGCCGATCCCGGCGAAATTCCTCGTTTCGTCGAGGCGCTCGTCGATGGCGCGGACTTCGCCAAGGGGTCGCGATTCCTCGATGGTGGGGGAAGCAGCGACATCACGCGGATCCGCTCGCTGGGAAACCGTGTGCTCTGCGGCTTCGTCAACGTGTTGTACCGCACCAGATACACCGACCTCTGCTATGGGCTGAACGCCTTCTGGCGGCGCGTGGTGCCGGCGGTCAGCGATCCCAGGCTCATTGCCGTCCGCGGGAACGGTGCGTGGGGCGACGGCTTCGAGATCGAGACCCTGATCAACATCCGGGTGGCGCGGGCGAGGCTGAAGGTGGCCGAGGTGCCAAGCTTCGAGCATGCGCGGCTACATGGGGTAAGTAATCTGCGGGCCGCCAGCGACGGGTTGCGGGTAATGCGGACGATCTTCGCCGAGCGTGCGCGTCTGCGAATGCAGTACCAGTCGGTCCGACCGGATCCGAGCACCGAACTTAGCGGAGCCATCAGACAGACTCTCTGACTGTCAAGCATCACCGACATCAGGAATCACCGCCGCGGAGGACGTGGCGCAGCCAACTGCGCCACGTCCGGGCGGACCATCGCTGGCAGTCGCAGAACGCGCAGTCTCTGCCACGGCGGTAGTGCTGATGCGCGGATAGCTCGTGGCCGCATTGGCATATGCTCCGCCAACCAGTCCGCTTCACTCGCCCCCGCTACGGTTGACTCAACAGCGTGCGAGCGCATAACCGTGCTCGGTGGGCTCGCTGTGTCCTTGCCCGACGGTTGTAATGAGCGCTAATCATTATAGCGCGTCCCCGCAGACGGGCCAGTCGGGTAAAGAAATGACCTGCTGAAATTCAATTCTAGGTACGCTGGCTAAATGGCGCAGGCTTTCTACCCTAGTCGTTATTTCATCGCGGTGCTGGCCTGTCAATTACGGGTCTGAGGGCGCAGCAGAGCCCGCATTCGGAACACGCCCCGGTGGCAGCCACACCCCTGAAGCGGCAGCGCTGCGGCGGTACACCGGCGGGAGTGCCGGCGCCGCACGTCGCCTCGCCACACCGACAATGGTGGGCAGTCGCATGATCGCAACGGCGAAGTTGGCCCCGCACCAGGCGAGCGCTACGCCTTCGATTCCGATCCGCGTGAGCAGCGCCCAACTGCCGCCGAGCACGAGAATGGTCAGCACCACGTTGGTCAGCGTGGCGCGGCCCACCTTGCCCGCGATCCGGTCCAGCGAGAAGGTGATGACCACCAGGCTCCGGGGCAGAACGCCGAGGGCGAGCAGGCCGAGCAGCGACGATGCATGAGCTGCGTACTTCGATCCGTAGATGCTCAGCACCGGGCGCGCTGCGACGAAAAGCAGCAAGGCGCCCAGTGTCACGATCACCAGGCACCTTTTCAGGATGCCGCGGGTAAGCTCTGGCAGCTTGTCCGGCGCGGAGGAGCCCTCGACCAGCAGCGACGTGGCGAAGTTCGTGGCCACGATGACCAGGCCCATGGTGATGGTCCAGGCGACGTAGAACGTGCCGTTCGCCGCCGCCCCGAGTATGGACAAGACGAGCAGCGGCAGCAGGTTGGTGTAGATCTGCCCGAGAAGGTTGCCGATGTAGTCCACATAGGCGAACCGGAAGACCTCGCGCGGGCGGACCCGGGCGCCGATGTCACCGGGTCCCACCCGTGCCGTGCCCTGCCTGAGGTACCTGCGGACGATCAGGGCGTTGATGACGGGGATGATGACCACCAGCGGGACCACCCACGACACGAAGATGCCCGTCGACGGAAGCGACCTGGCGACCTCGACCAGGAGCAGCAGTTTGAGTACCCCGTAGATGGTGTTCTCGACGGGGACCACTCCGGCGTGCCGCAGTCCGGTCAGGGCCGCGTCCTCCAGGGCAAAGATCCCCCACAATATTGTCGCGACCGCAAACCCGATCGCCAGCCATGCCGAGCCGCCCAGGAAGCGCCATTGCGCGTTCACCAATGGCATCACGAGAACGAACGCAGTCGCCGCCACGGCAGCCGCGACCGAGGTCGCCGCGTAGCCGTAGCCGATGAGCCGGCCAGACCGTCGGTAGGCGACGGGCAGGAACCGGGGCAGCACGTTGCCCATGTTCAGCTGCGCCAGCGCCGACACCAGGAGCAGCGCCGACACTAGGGCAGAGGCACGGCCGAGCGCCCGCTGGCTGTACAGGTGGGCCGCGACGGCCCAGTAGACAACGCCGATGACGGTGGTGCCCGCGGTATTGACGACGAGCGCGTAACCGCTGCGGTACAGCGGATCGGCAAGCGCGTCGCGGACCCGGCCGCCAAGTCCGCGCACGGGAAGAGCGATCGGGTGATCAGCCAAAAAACTGACAGCGCCTCCCCAGATGGCTACAGTCCTCGATGGTAAGTGCGCGGCGAAGGCTTGCCAAGCCGGGGGCCGGGTAAGGCCGGACCGGGGGCCGCACCGGCCCGACGCGATTGGGGAGGGAGCCGATGACGCCACGGGCCAGCAGGCAGGCGGCGGGCGATCAGCCAGACTCTGGGCATGCTTCAGGGCCTAGTCCGCTTGGTGTGAGCGTCGTGATCTGCGCGTATACAGAGCGCCGCTGGGAGCGGACCCAGGCCGCGGTCAGGTCGGCGCTCGCGCAGGATCCTCCACCACGGCAGGTATTGCTTGTGATCGATCACAACGCCAAGCTCGCCCAGATGGCACGGCGTGAGCTGGGCGGAGTGGCAATCCTGGAGAACGCAGGTGCGCCCGGACTCTCAGGAGCCCGGAATACGGGGCTTGCCGCCGCCACGGAACCCGTCACCGTCTTTCTCGATGATGACGCTGAAGCGCTACCCGGCTGGCTGGCGTCCCTGACCGAGCCTTTTGCGCGTGCCGATGTCGTGGCGACCGGCGGCAGCGTCCGTCCTCGATGGCCAGGAGCCCGCCCTGCCTGGCTGCCGCCGGCCTTCGACTGGGTGGTCGGCTGTAGCTATCTCGGATTGCCCGACGCGCAGGTACCGATCAGGAACCCGATCGGCGCCAACATGAGCATGCGAACCGGCCTGGCGCTGGACGCCGGGGGGTTCAGCACCATCGTCGGACGGGTCGGCGGCAAGCCCCGAGGCTGTGAGGAGACGGAACTTGCCATCAGGCTCACCGCTTCTCAACCGGGCGGTGTGGTGCTCTACGTGCCGACGGCGGCAGTGGACCATTATGTGGCACGGGAACGGGTCAGGCTCGGGTACTTCCTGCGCCGGTGCTGGAACGAGGGAGTGTCCAAGGCAATAGTTGTCCGGCTGGCCGGTGCCGGGCCTGGCCTGGAGCGGGAACGACAGCACGCGACCGTGGTCATCCCTCGAGCCATGGCGGCTGACCTGCGCGCGTTCTGCACAGGCAAGCCAGCGGCGCTGGCAAGAGCCGTGGTCGCGGCGTTCGGGCTGGCCGCGGCGACGGGCGGCTACCTGAGCGGGCGCCTGTCCGCGGCCGGGGCGCCGCAGCGGGCGGCCCGCGGCGGTCAGCCGCGCTTGGCAGCCTGGCGGGCTGCGCGCCGGTAGGAGAGCACCCCGGCGGCGATCCCCCAGGCCTCGGTAAGCGCCAGCCGGGCGCCCCTGATGCCCATCTGGCTCTCTCGCGTGGCATTGCGCATGCGCCCGGCCAGCCTCGCGACCAGCGGGAGGCCATGGCCCACCAGGCCTCCCCGGAGCTCAGGACTCGCCAGATGGCGACCAAGGTAGGCACCGAGCCCGTGGCCATAGCTATACGCCTGCCTGCCGAGCGCGGCCGGATCGGACCTGTGACAGTGCCACACGAAGGCAGACGGCAGGTAGCAGATGCGGCCTCCGGCCAAGACCAGCCGCACGAACATGTCGAGGTCCTCGCCACCGCGGCCAGCAGCCCCAGCGCCGAGCAGCGGGTCGAAGCCGCCCACCGCCAGGACGGCGTCGCGCCGCACAGCGAAGTTGGCGCCGGTCCCGAAGAGTCCGGCAGTGAACGGGAACAACCGCGACGGCGGCCGGTGCGAGTTCATGTCGTACCGCCGCGGCTCGGCGACCTCGCTCCACGGATAGCGGGAGTCGAAGTAGCGTTCGGACGGGGTGTCCAGTGCCTTGGCTGCCACGAACCCCGTGATGCACACAGCATCGGGATCACTCGCAAAGCCAGCGGCGAGGGCGGCGGGCCAGCCGGGGTCTACCAAAGCGTCATCGTCAGTGAATCCCACGATGTCGTAGCGAGCGTGCGCCAGCCCGTGATTTCGCGCCCTTGACAGCCCCGCGCTGGGCTCGCAGGCGTACCTGATGCGCGGGTCATCGCCGGCAAGCGCCGTGACAAGCTCCTCCGTCTGACTGCCGGATGGGGCGTTGTCGACGACGAGGATCTCGAGCGGGCTATAGCTAACCTGCTGCACGGAGCGCAGGCACTCCCGCAGCCCGGTGCTGCGATCCCGGGTGCAGATAACGATCGTCATCCCAGTGTCGCGGGTGCGGGGAAACAGCCGCGAGCACGCTACTCGTGCCTCCCACTGAGCATCATTCGCCAGCCGGTCGACCGACTCATCGCGCTCGATGTGGCATCGCACCGAATCCCCCAGGGCAGACTCTGCGGCCGCCCTGGCCCGTGCGGTCAGCGTCTCCGCGGGCGTCGAGGGCACCGTGACGAATCCCAGCGGCGCGCCGTGGAGCCGGACGAGCACGCGAGCCATGGGCTGGTCAGCTCTGGCCGGGCCGTTGAGCCCGTGGACTTGATCATCGCCATCGAGCGCCAGCGACCCTACCCAGATCGAGCCTGTGGTCAACCGTCGCCTTCCTCTGAGCTGAGTCGCGGACCCGGTCTTGCGGACGTGGCCGGGACGTCGGGCTGCCAGCGAGCATAGCGGGCGCGCCGACCGCGTCTTGCGGCAGAAGGCAGAAAACGGGCCGTGCCCAGCCCAGCTTCCCACTACGGTGATAATTGGAAGGGGAGCACCGGGTAGGGGGGTGGGTGGGTGTGAAGACCCGCCTTGCTTTTGCGATCACCGCATTGGTGGCGGCGCTGGCCGTTGGGGCATGGGGCCTGCTTTCGCCCAGTCAAGGGACGCCGCGCGCGCCGACAGCCAGCGTGCCGGTTCAGTTTCCGTCGCCACGGCCGAACCCGAACGTGACGCAGTTGCCGGTTATTGGGCCCGGCTGGCACCTCGCATTCGCCTCGAGCTTCGCCGGACCGAGCCTGAATAGCAAGGTCTGGACGACCTGCTACCCGTGGGCGAAGACTACGCCGGGCTGCACCAACTCGGGCAACTCGGAACTCGAGTGGTACCTGCCATCGCAGGTTCACCTGGTCCACGGGGTGCTGAACCTGGTCGCTACCCGCAAGGCCGTATGGGGAACCTCGGCCAAGGGCCGCCCGAAGCATTACGCCTGCAGGTCTGGCATGGTGACGAGCTTCCGCGGCTTCAACTTCAAATACGGCTACGTGCGGATCGTGGCCCGGCTGACCTTGAATCCGGGCCTCTGGTCGGCACTCTGGCTGGCGGCCTCTAATTTCGAGTGGCCCCCTGAGATCGACATCGTGGAGAGCTGGGGATTGCCGTGGATTCGCACCGGCGTGTACTTCCATCCCCGCGGCGCAAGGGGAGCGAGAATCCACCTGAGCCCGGCCGACCGTGCCCGCCTCACCACGGGCTGGCACACGTTCAGCCTGCGCTGGACCCGTCGTTACCTGGCATGGTTCATCGACGGGCGATCGGTCCTCATCGTGCACAAGAATATTCCGCACCAGCGGATGTACCTCATCGCGAACGTGGCCGACTACAGCCTCAGGCCCCCCGGGAGCTGCAATGGCACGCTGCTGGTGAAGTCGATCCGGGTCTGGCAGCGATGACGCGGCGGCGGGCCCGCAGGCCGCGCAGGCGCGGCCGGGCGGGGCAGGTGGCGGCGCTGGCCTCGTGATGCTCGCCGCGAAGCGGTAACATGCCGCTGCGAGCAGTCAGTTCGCTGGGTAAGACTATGCAGGTGTCGAGCACGTCGAGTGTCCCGGGCGACCCGCCCTTGTCGGACGAGCGGTTCTCGGACGTGCTGGACCTCGTGGCGGCTGTTCTCACCGTCGCTCTCGTCGGCGTGGTCGCCACCGGACGGGGCGGGGTGCCGAGGATCTTGTTGACGCTGGGCTTCGCCTTCTACGCGCCCGGGCGCGCGATCGTCACGAACTGGCCGAAGCTCGGCCGCTGGTCGCAGGTGTCCATCGCCATAGCGCTGAGCCTGGTCGTCCTGGCGCTCGTGGCGATGATCTCGCTCTGGGAGCATCGCTGGAGTCCGTTGCGCATCTTCTACGCCGAAGCAGCATTTTGCCTGGCAGGCCTGTCGGCGCGCCAGTTCTGGCACTTGGGGCGGCGCGGGCCGCGGCACGAGGCAGCGCCGGTCCCGCAGGATTACTCCCTCGTAGCCCTGTTCGACGCGGCACTGTCCGACGCAGCCTTCTCCGACACCACCCTGTCCGACGCCGCCGTGTCCGACGCCGCCGCGTCCGACGCCGCGGTGTCCAATGCTGCGGTGCCCGACGCCGCCCTGTCCGACGCGACTCTGTCCGACGCTGCCCTGTCCGATGCGGCATGGTCTGACGAAGCCTGGCCCGACGAAGCCAGCGCCGATTCAACCTTCTCCTACCCGGCCTGGTCCGACGCAGCCTGGTCCGACGCAGCCTGGTCCGACGAGGCCAGCTCCGAGGCAACCCTGACCTTCCCGGCCGTGACTGACGAAGCCAGCACAGGCGAAGCCGGGGCCGACGAAACCGAGTCCGATGGCTGAGGCGGAAACCGTCCGCGCGGCCTCGCGCAGCCGGGTCGCGGCGAACTCGTGGAGCTGGCTGCAGGCCGGACTACGGTACATATCCGATGCGATGCTGCCGGTCAGCGTCGGGCTGTGGGCGCTCGGCGTGAGCCGCACGCACGCGTCGGCACTCGGCCAGTTCGGTCTGCCAGCGGCCCTTCCCGTGGTGTTCTATGCGGGCCTGGCGCTCCTGGTCATCTCGATCGGGCGGGAGCTGGCCCGCTCCGAGATATCCCACTGGCGGCTAGCCCTGCATGCGGCCGCGCTCGTGGTCATGCTCTACGGAACGGCTCCGCTGGTATATCCCGCCGGGCGTTACGCCTGGCTGTACAAGACCATCGGAGTGGTTCAGTACGTCAACGTCCACGGCAAGCTCAATCACCTCATTGACATCTACCAGAACTGGCCGGGATTCTTCGCTTTCACGGCCTGGTTCGACAAGGTTGCCGGAGTGTCCAGTCCACTCGGCTACGCGAAATGGTCTCAGCCGGTCGCCGAGCTCTGTGCCCTGCCGCTGCTCTATCTGTGCTACCGCGCCTTGGCCCTGTCGGAGCGGCAGCGCTGGACGGCGCTGCTGCTCTACGCGGCGAGCAACTGGATCGGCCAGGACTACCTGTCACCGCAGGCGCTCGGCACCTTGCTGAGCCTGGGCATTATGGCGCTCACGTTGCAGTGGCTCTACGTACCGGATCGCCCACGCTCGCCCCGTGGCCGAGGGGGCCGGTGGCGGAGGCTGTGGCGGCGGGCCTTCCCGCGGCTGGCGCGGGCGCTCGGGCTGCCCGCGGGCGACTCGCCCGCGGGTGCTGGGTCGCGGCAGGCTCAGGTGCCCGCCACCGAGGCTAGGGCTAGCCGGGCCAGTCCGGCCAGGGACATCCATCGGCTGCCTGTCAGCGCTATCGTGTTGCTCGCTTTCTTCGTGCTGACCTTCACCCATGAGCTGTCGCCGTACCTGTTGGTGCTGCAGATCGGGCTGCTGGCCGTGCTGCGCCAGGTGCCACGCTGGCTCCCGATTGGCATGGCGGCCATCGCCATCGGCTATCTGATTCCCCGCTATGGGTACGTCAGCAGTCACTACGGGCTTCTGAAATCGATCGGAGCCTTCTTCAGCAACGCCGCCCCGCCTTCCTTCTATACCGGCCCGCAGCCGCTCAGCCAGCGCATGATCCAATACTCCGCCGACCTGCTCTCCGTCGTCATCTGGAGCCTGGCTCTCGTAGGCGCATGGCTGCGCCGACGTTCCCGGCGCGCCGTTCTCACTCTGCTCGTCCTTGCCTTCTCCCCGTTCTGTGTCCTGGGCCTGGTCGCCTACGGCAATGAAGGGCTGCTGCGGGTCTACCTGTTCTCGCTGCCCTGGGCAGCGGCGCTGGCGGCGGCCGTGCTGGCACCGGAGCGCCAGCCTGATGGCAGAGCCGCGAGCGGGCACGGGGCGCCACGCAGACGGGCAACCCTCCTGCGCCGCAGCGGCCGGATCCTGAGCCCGCTGCGGGCACCGCTGACGCTGGCAATAGCGGCGGCCCTCTTCATGCCGGCGTTCTTCGGCGATGACTACTTCAATGCGATGCCCGCCGGTCAGGTGGCGGCAGTGACGGCATTCCTCACCCAAGCGCAGCCTGGTCCCATCTTCGCCCCGGTCACGAACGCGGCGCCGCTGGCCGACACCGAGAGGTACAACCAGTTCCCGCAGACGGCGATCTTCGGCCAGTACGGGATGCTCGGCACGGCGGCCGTGACGCCGTCTATCGCGGCCCTGATCGCCGCCCGTGCCGATGCGCTCACCGGAGGCCAGCGCCCGGCGTATGTGGTGGTCACACCGGAGATGCTTGCTTACATCCGGGCCTATGGCCTGGCCTCACCGTCCGGTGTTTCGACCCTGCTGGCCTCGCTGGCGAAGTCGGGCCGCTGGCGGCAGATCCCGTTGCACCAGAGCGGCCTGCTCATCTACGAGCGGCCGCCGGTTGCCAAGGTGCCCGGGTAGCCGCCGGTGGCTCTGGCTTCCGATTCTCGCCCGCCGAGAGCGCGCATTTCCCGGGGGTCGATGGGGGCTGTGCTCAGGTTGCTACACTCCATGACCATCGGCGCGCCCGTAACACATCGTCGGCATGCAAGAGAGGTGCGTTTAGTGACCTGGTTGCTCCACGCCGACGGGCTGACGGCACCGGTGGTTGTCGCGGACGTCGATCTGGCTGAGCCCACGGTGATGAGCGTGCCGGCCGCCATTTACGAGGGCGAAGACGAGGCTTTCGCATCGACCAAGAGCGAGGCGCGGCGCGCTCTTGTGCTCGTGCGCCTGCACGGCGCGCCTCTCGGCACGGTCCTGACCGACGCTCCGGGCGGCCAGCTGGATCCCGCGCGGGTCGCCGAGGCTGCCTGGGCCGAGCTTGAGCCAGCCATCGCCGCCCACCTGAGAGCGGACGGCCTGCCGGTGGCACCCACAGCGGCTGGACCAGCACCCTGCCAGCGATCCGACGCGACCGGTCCCCGAGAACCGGTCACCGTAGTGGTAGCGACTCGCGAACGGCCCTCGCTGTTGGCAGTGTGCCTGGACTCGCTAGCCCGCCTGGATTACCCAGATTACGAGATCGTGGTCGTCGACAACGACCCCGTGTCCGACGACACTGCGGTCCTGGTGCGCGACCGGGCCGACGAGCGGGTGCGTTATGTGGCCGAACCTCGCCGCGGTCTAGCGGCGGCGCACAACCGCGGCCTGGCCGAGGCGGCCGGGAGCATCGTGGCCTTCACGGACGATGACGTGATCGTCGACCGGAACTGGCTCGGCAGCATCGCCGGGGCCATGCGCCTGGCCCCGGAGATCGCGTGCGTCACCGGCCTGATCATGCCGGCCGAGTTGGTGACGCAGCCTCAGCTCATGCTGGAAATGCACGGCAACTTCGCCAAGGGCTTCGAGCAGCGGATCGTCAACCTCGGAGACCGGCGGCCTGCGGACCCGCTCTTTCCCTTCACCGTGGGCAAGCTCGGCTCGGGTGCGAACATGGCGTTCGACCGGTCGAAGCTGGCCCGGATGGGTGGCTTCGACCCGGCCATAGGTGCCGGCACGGTCGCACGCGGCGGCGATGACCTGGCCGCGCTGTTCGCCGTCCTCGCGGCCGGGCATAGCATCGCGTACGAACCGGGTGCGTTGGTATGGCACAGGCACCGGCGTGACCGCGGATCCCTGACCGCCCAAGCTTACGGTTACGGCGTCGGCCTCAGCGCCTACCTGACCAGCGCGCTGATGAGCCATCCGCGCATGATCAGCAAGGCGTTGCGGCGCGCGCCAGCCGGCCTGGCCTATGCGCTACGCTCCGACTCCCCCCGCAGCCAGTATTTCGGCGACGGCTGGCCACGAGAACTTGTCCGCCACGAACGACGCGGCCTGGCGTTCGGGCCGGTCGCGTACACCGTGAGCCGCTGGCGAACTCGCGGCGCTCCCCGGTCGCTGGCCAACGGTGAGCAGGCATGCTGAGCCAAGTGCCGATCTTGCTCTACCACTCCGTATCCGCCGATCCGCCGGGCTGGATCGCGCCATTCTCGGTACACCCGGCCACCTTCGGGGCCCACTTGGACGCGATCGTCGCCAGCGGCCTGGTCCCGCTCACGATGTCGCAATACGTAGACGGCCTGCAGGGGACGACGAGCATGCCTGCCAGGCCGGTGCTGATTACATTCGACGACGGCTTCGCCGACTTCGCCGATCAGGCGCTTCCTGCCCTGACCGATCGGCGCCTGGCGAGCACGCTGTATGTCACCACCGGCGCTCTGGCCGGCCCGGCCAGGCAGACCGTGCTGCCCGCTTCCTCAATGCTGAGCCGTGCCGATCTTCCGGGCCTGGAGGCCGCCGGCGTCGAGATCGGAGCGCACTCGCACACCCATCGTCAGCTGGACCGGCTGCCCCCGCGAGAGGCAGCGGCCGAACTCGCAAGAAGCGGCGACGAGCTCGCAGCCGTCCTCGGACACCGGGTCCGCAGCTTCGCTTACCCGCATGGGTACTACCGCCGCCAGCTGCTATGCCAGGTCGCGGCCGCCGGATTCGACTCGGCGTGCACCGTCGCCAATGCGCTCAGCGGCAGTCATGAACCTGCGCTCGCACTCTCGCGGCTGATGGTGCAGGCCGACACCGACCTGCGGACACTCACCGGATGGCTCAGCGGCGCCGCAGCCACCCGCCCGCGGCACCGGCTGCTGGCATTCGGATGGCGGCAATGCCGCCGCCTGACTCAGCGGCAGCAGGCCCACGGCTGGCTCACAGGGTCGGGGGCTGACCGAGGATGAGCGCCGTCGACGCCGATACGAGCGTTCCCGCACTGATCGTGAAGGTGGGAAGCTACCCGATCCACGCGGGCGGAGTCGGCGCCGCCCGTTCGCTGGGCCGGCTGGGCGTGCCGACTCACGTGATTACCGAGGACCCGGTGACCCCGCTGGCGGTGTCGCGGTACCGGGCGCGTCGCTTCGTCTGGCACACGACCGGGCTTGAGGATGCTGAGGTCCTTGTGACCGGCCTCGCGGAGATCGGACAGCGAATCGGTACCCGGTCCGTGGCGGTACCGACCGACGACGAGGCGGCGATCCTGCTCGCCGAGCACGCCGACGCGCTCAGCGAGCATTTCCTGCTGCCAGCCGTCTCGGCTGGGCTGTACCGGCAGCTCGCGAGGAAGCATGAGCTCTTCAAGCTGTGTCGCGAGCACAACGTGCCAACCCCCGAGACCGCGGTGCTGTCGTGCCGGGCGGAGTTGCTCGCCTACGCTCGGGAGGCCACGTTCCCGCTGGTGGTCAAGAACGCCGATCCGTGGATCCGGCTGCGCGCGCCGATGGTACGCGCCACGCGGGTGGTCTGGTCGCAGCCCGAGCTGCTGGCGATCGCCGAATCCGGGCACGAGCAGTTCCGGCTGTTGGTCCAGGAGCACCTGCCCATCGAGCATGCGCAGGACTGGTTTGTGCACGCATACTTCGGCGCAAACTCGGAGCCTCTGGTGAACTTCACGGGCATCAAGGTGCGGTCGTGGCCGGTGGGCGGCGGCGTCACCGCTTGCGGGCACGCAGTGCCCAACCCCGAGCTCGCAGCCCTGGCCGAGCGGTTCTGCAAGGCCACCGGGTTCCAGGGCGTCGCCGACCTTGACTGGCGCTTCGACCGGCGGGATGGCCAGTACAAGCTTGTCGACTTTAATCCGCGCGTGGGTGCACAGTTCGCCCTGTTCCAGACCACCGGCGGGATCGATGTGGTGCGGGCGCTGCACCTCGACCTGACCGGCCGGAACGTTCCGGCGGGCGACCAGGTGAACGGCCGGCGATTCGTCGTCGAGCCGTTCGATCTGATGGCCAGGATCGTGGGCCGCAAAGGCGGAACGGCGGACGCGGTGCCGCCGCGGCCGCAGGGCCCGACCGTCTTGGGGTTCGGGTCACGCGACGACCCGCTGCCCTTTGTGGCGGTCTGGCCGCGCCTGGCGAAGGCCGTACTGGCGGGGCGGGTCAGGAAGGCGTGGCGGGCCCGGCCGCGGCGACGGCCCTCGCGTTCCCGGCTCGGCTAGGTCGGCCGGTGAGCTGGCGGGCAACCGTTGTGGCCGCGAACTCGGCGCCGTACACGAAGCGCATGACGGGCCCGAAGGCTGGCGCCACGGCCGCTCCGATGAAGTAGAGCCCCGGTACCGAAGACTGGAAGCCACGGTCTACCACCGCCGTGTCCTCCACCGTGCGCAGCCGCGCGCGAAGTGCCGCGTCAAGGAAGGGCAGCCTGCCCAGGTCGGGGCGGTAACCGGTGCCAGCGACCACGTGGTCTGCCGTCAGCTCCCGTGTCGTGCCGTCGGCGGACGCGAACTCAAGCCGCACCTGGCTACCGTCCGTTTTCGCCGATACGAGGGCGTGGCCGACCCAGATCGGGAAGCGGTCGCTGACCCGGTCGAACAGCCAGCTCGCGCCCGCGGGCCCGTGTGAGGTTTTCACGCGGTGCAGTCTTGTTCCCTCGGGCAGGTACCACCAGAGCTCAGGATGCTCCGACACAAACCAGTTGCGCCAGCCGGGGCCGAGGCCGCCGTGTGGCTCGCGCAGCCGCTGACCGAGCGGTCGGGTTGGCGGGAGCGCCGGCCGGTTCCACACGATCGAGGATGTCCTGGCCACCAGCTGGACGGTCGCCCCTTGCTCGTGCAGCAATGCGGCGGACTCCAGCGCCGATTGCCCGGCACCGAGCACGATGACCCGCTGACCGCGGAATGCGCCGAGGTCATCGTGGGCGGAGCTGTGCGTGCACATCTCCGGTGGCAGGTCCGCCAGCGCGTCGGGGATCCTGGAGAAGTATCCGAAGCCCGCTGCGACTACCACATTGCGTGCCCGCAGGCGATCCCCATCGGCAAGGGTGATCTCGAACTGACCGTTCGGCGCCGAGAGGTTAGTGACGAGCGTCTCCTGCACGTCAGGCAGCAGATTCTGCTGGAACCACATGCCGTACGCCAGGAAGGTGTCCCGGCTGATCGGCAGCCCGGATCGGGCGTACGGCTGGCCGTACGCCGCACAGTACGCCTCGAGCGTGTGGCGGCCGTCGGGGCTTGACAGATTCGACGCGAAGCCCTGCGACTTGAGCACCATCCCGCGAGGCATCGAGCGCCATGCCGACATCGGCTGCCCGAAGATGCGATAGTCGATGCCGGCGGCTCGCAGGTGCGCGGCAATAGAGAGCCCGTACGGGCCCGCCCCGATCACGACGGTGTCGATACGGTCATCCATGATTGGCATCCATCCCCCCAGCACCTGAACCGGCAGGCCCGACACTTCCGAACGATGTCACTTTGCCTAGCCCGGCGCTGTTACCTGAGTCGCGTTACTTCTTCGTTATAATTCGCGCGCAAATTCGCGCGCGATGATGACCGGCCGGGCGTGCGTAGCCGGTAGCCGTATGGCGCCATGAGGCCTGCGCACATGGCCGTGATGGCCAGCCGCTTGGCCTGCGGCAATCTGTCCACCCACGCCTCATCGAGGGTCAGGGTCAAACCGCCCTTGCGCTGAGCGCGCACGCCTGGATTCCCGGCGACGAGGTGCTGGCCGACCGGAGTGGCCGCCAGAAGCGCCGGCAATTCAGCGGGACTTGGCACGTCGAGGCCCGAAGCGGACGATATCGCGTTCAGCACCTCCGGCGGGCGCGTGACTAGGTCCTCATAGCGAACCCTCACATAGCTAGCTCGGCGCCGTGGCTGCAGATTAGCCTGCAGGAACAGGTTCCGCATCAGCCAGTGGGCTCCCGTGCTCGCGACCGACCGTCGAGCCATCTCACCCGGCTCGGAATCGGACTGGACCACCTTGAGCCACGAGAATGCGACGCCGCGAGGGTCGCGGACGAGATGGATCGTGGCGAAGTCGATGGCGGCGCGGCGGGCCATGACGATGCAATAGGCCAGTTCCTTCCCGGTGTCCACAACCCACGGAGTCTGGGCGACCTGGGCGATGGCTCGATACAGCCGCACGCGCCCGTCCAGCACCTCGCGGGCCAGCTTGGGGTCGCCGGACAGCTTTAGTCCGGTCAGCAGCTGCCCGCGAATGACCTGGCGCTCCTGCTGCCCAAGCTGCCTGGCCTGCTCCGGTGAGGTGGCTCCGCGGGCCCTGCTGACCACGTCCGACCAGAATGGGCAGGCTGGAATCGCCACGCCGCAGCTGCACAGCTCGGAGTTGGCGTATCGCCGCCAGAAGAAGCTCAGCTCGCCAGCAAAGGTGATACCAGGCAGCGCGCCAAGAACCCGACCGAGCACGGTACTCCCGGTCCGGCCCATTCCGGCCACGTACAGCACCCGCGGGTCCATTTGGACCGGCACAGTCACAGCGCGCCTCCTCGAGCGGCCCTCCCCAGCGACGGCGGCGTGCCCATTGCTGCAACGTCGCTCCGCAACGATCACGCAGTTCGCGTGCGGTTCGCCGAGTCTAGCGAAGTCCAGTAGGGGCATGATCCGGGGACTCCTGCATGCCGGAGTCCCGGATCATCCTCTGCCCGCGGCCGCGCTCTGGCTACCGGGCGCCCATGGTCTCCGGCTCGGGTCGTAGCTGGCTTGGTTCAGCATGCCGGCTCGGCGGCGGTGGAAACGTCTGACCGGCGTCACCTGATGGCCTTACGATCGGCGTACGAGCGGCCAATCTCGAGTCGCCTCTACCGAAGGGTGCTCCTCGTCATGCATCGCCGTCTACGCAAAGTCGCTGTCGCTTGCTTGCCCTTGCTAGGCCTGTTGCTCGCTTTCAGCCCGTCCGCGAACGCCAGCACCGCCCGTATCGCTCCAGCGCCCTCAGGTGCCCTCGCGGCCGCTATCGCCGCGCTGAAGCAGCTCAAGATCGGTGACCACGCCACCAACCACGCGGTCGGACATGGAGTCAAGATAAACGGCCTGACTCAGGTGCGCAGCACCAACTGGGCGGGCTACGCCGACGACCACACCGCAGGCACCACCTACAGCACCGTGACCGGCAACTGGTCGGAGCCCGCTGTCTCGTGCCCCTCGCATGGCACGCTGTACGCGGTCTTCTGGGTCGGAATCGATGGCTTCACCAGCGGCACGGTGGAGCAGGACGGGACGCTCGCCGAGTGCAATCACGGCAAGGCAACCTACTTCTCGTGGTGGGAGATGTTCCCGACCAACAGCATCCAGGTGGTCGGAAGCTCGGTGAGCCCGGGAGACAGCATTAGTGCCTCGGTGGTCCGCAGCGGCTCCACCTACACGCTCAAGCTCACCGACTCCACCCACCCGGCCAACAGCTTCTCGACCGCGCAGACCTGCTCGACGTGCGTTAACTCCAGCGCCGAGTGGATCGCGGAGGCGCCAAGCAGCGGCAGCAAGATCCTCCCGCTTGCCAACTTCGGCACCTGGACGGAGACCGGCGCAACCGTGAACTCCGGGGTGATCACGTCGTTCCCCGACGACGAGCTCACGATGGTCGACAGCTCGGGCCGCATCAAGGCCCAGCCGGGCGCGCTCAACGGCAGCGGAAACGGATTCAGCGTCACTTGGAAGCGCAGCACCTGACCCAATCGCAGTGGCGGCATCCGTTGGGCGAGCACGGCGGGCTACCCCCGTGATTCCCTTCGGTCACGTGCTGGTCTTGGCTACGGCTCCGTGCTGGGACCGCCGATGCCGGTCGCTACCGGCATCGGCGGAAGGCGCGGACAGCTTGCTGCCATGCCGAGGGCACGGTAGACCCATCCGGCTGCGGCCCAGAGTTCAGGATCTAGAACGTTCCGGCCGTCGATGATGGTTTTGGAGGCCACGATCCCGCTCAGGTCCCGGGGCCTGAGCGCGGCGAACTCGGGCCACTCGGTCAGCAATAGCACCATGCTGGCGTCGCGGGCAGCATGGCGAACGGAGGCGGCATAGCTGAGCTGCGGACGGGCCCGCCGCGCGCTGTCTACTGCGGCCGGGTCGTACACGGTGACCTGCGCGCCCATCCAATGCAGGACTTGGGCCACGTCCAGGGCGGGCGAGTCACGAACATCATCAGATCCGGGCTTGAAAGCCGCGCCGAGTATGCAGATCCGCACTCCCGCAAGATGCCCGTCAGCCATTTCGAGCGCCAGATCGGCCGTCCTGGCCCGCCGCCGCAGGTTGATGGCGTCAATCTCCTTGAGGAAGGCGAGCGACTGGCCGACCCCGGCATCAACCGCTGAGGCCATGAATGCCCGCACATCCTTGGGCAGGCAGCCGCCGCCGTAACCCAGTCCAGGCCGCAGGTAGGCCGAGCCGATCCGCGGGTCGGCTCCAACGATGTCCGCAAGCTGCCGAACGTTGCCGCCGGTCTTTTCGCACATTTCGGCGAGGGCGTTGATGAACGAGATCTTGGTCGCCAAGAAAGCGTTCGCGGAAACCTTGGCCAGCTCCGCGGTCTCCAGATCGGTGACGAATAGCGGAACGCCATCGGCGAGCTGGCGATGGTAGACGCTGCGGAAAACCTGCTCGGCGCTTGCCGACGAGACGCCAGCTACTATCCTGTCCGGCGCGAGGGTGTCGGCGACGGCCGAGCCTTCGCGCAGGAACTCGGGGTTCCAGGCCAGTTCGGCCAGGCTAGTGTGCTGCGCGAGCCTTTGCGCGAGATCCCTGGCGGTGCCCACCGGCACGGTGGATTTCCCGGCGACCAGACAGGGGCGCCGCACGAGCGGCGCGAGCGCCTCGATGGCGCGGTATACCTGCGTGAGGTCAGCACGGCCGCTTTCCGGCTGCTGCGGCGTGCCGGTGCAGATGAAATGCACATCGCCAAAGGCTGCCGCGTCCTCAAAGGAGGTGCTGAATCGCAGCCGTCGGCTGTCCAACCCGGTGCGCAGCAACTCAGGCAATCCCGGCTCGTGGAAAGGCAGCTCCCCCCGGGCGAGCTGGCCGATCTTCCGCTGGTCTATGTCGGCGCAGAGGACCTCGTATCCGAGGGTCGCCATGCATGCAGCGTGCGCGGTTCCGAGATAGCCCGCGCCGATGACTGTCAGCCTCAGCTGGTCAGTGGGATAGCCGACGGGGACGCCAGGGTGCTCCCTGAGCACCAGAACTCCCTTCTGCCCCCCAGGTGTCGGACAGCGACTGTGCTGATGCTAAGGCTCGCCGGGACAGACTAGGTTAAAAGTTAGATAAATCTGCCCCGATCCATGGATGATTGGTCGCTGACTTGCCGCAGGCTACGCTCCAAGCCGTCCCAGAATCCTCGTTGCAAGGCGTTCCTTACGTCGTCATGACGCAGTGCCTCGGCTGGGAGCTGCGACCCTCGCGTCAAGCGGGCCTGCACGTCTGCGGGCATCTGTGGCTTGCCGACTATGACCGCCTGCACCCAGTGGGCCGGGGCGTCGCGTGCCACAGCGGCGCCCAGCCAGAAGCCTTCGGCATGACCGGCGCGCACGGCGTCCCGCAGCGGGATCAGCGCCCGCTGCGGCGTCAGCGATTCAGGCACGGCGGGATACCAGGTCACCTCTGGTGCTCCGGGCGCCCTGTACGACGCATAAGGCTGCCCGGTCGCGGGGCCGCCGCCGGGGAGGAGGGCATGCCGGCCGGCCGAAGCCGCGCCGCTGTCCGGCCCGGTGATCAGCTGCGCCTGCGCCAGCGAGGCGAACCGCGAGCCGGAATCGGCGAGCAGCTGCCCGGGTTGGCCGGACTCGACGATGCGGCCCTGATCCAGCACGATCACACGGTCGGCCTGCATCACGGTCGCCAGCCGGTGCGCGATGATGAACCCCGTCCGGTTGTGGAGGAGCCTCTCGAAGCCAGCCATTACGAGCCGTTCGGTATGCGCGTCCATCGACGATGTCGGCTCGTCGAGTACCACGATCGGCGCGTTCTTGAGCATCGCGCGGGCGATGCCGATGCACTGCTTCTCCCCGCCCGACAGCGAGGCGCCGCGTTCCGAGACGATCGTGTCGAAGCCGTCCTCGAGGCGAGCTGCCACCATGGCCGCGCCGCTCGCCTCAGCCGCCGCGATCACCTCCGCTGGCGGTGCGTCCGGCCGGCCATAAAGGATGTTGTCCAAGACCGTGGTCCGGAAGATCAGGCTATCCTGCAGCACCAGGCTGATGCTCGCGCGCAGCGATCTAAGCGTCAGGCCGCGGACGTCACGTCCGGCGATTCCCACCGCACCAGACCACGGGTCGTAAAAGCGCGGCAGCAGGGAGAGCAAGGTCGACTTCCCAGACCCCGTGGGCCCGACGATCGCGACCAGCTCGCCTGGCGCGACCTGCAGCGAGACGTTCTGCAGCACCGGCGCGCGTGGCGTGTACCCGAACGTCACGTCACGGAACTCGACGCTGGCCGGGCCGCTTAGCCTGAGCGAGACCGCCGATGGGCTCTCGCGGATCGTCGGCTCGACGCGGAGCACCTCCTCGATCCGCTCCAGGCTGGCACCCGCTTTCGACACCGAGTAGGACAGCTTCGCGAGCTGGCGGATCGGCGACTGCGTGCTTCGGGCGTAGCTCAGGAACACCAGGAGTGTCCCTAGCGATAGCTGTCCTTGGACCACGCGGCTCACGCCCAGGGCGATTAGCAGCGCATACCCGACGCTCGACATGAACGTAACCGATGGCGTCAGCCGGGCGAGCAGCGTCGCCGCTTTGATGTTGGCGTTCAGGCTCCGGTCACTTGCCCTGGACAGCCGCCGCGCCTCGGCCTCCTCGCGGCCGTATGCCTGGACCAGCTTGACGTAGGACAGGCTCTCCTGGAGCAGCGCCGACACGCGCCCTTCCTGCCTGCGAGCGGTCCGCAGCGCCTCGCGCATGACCATGGTGTTGCGCCGCGTGTAGAGCGCCGTGGGGACGGTCAGCACGAGCGCCGCGGCGCCCATCTCCCAGTCCTTCCAGAGCATGACCGCCGCCATGCTGGCCAGCGTCAGCCCGTTGGTCACGATGTTCGAAACCCCGTCGGCGGCGAGGTCCTGCAGCGCCCCGATGTCACCGGACAGCCGTGAAAGCAGGTCACCGAGGCGGGTGTCGGGGGACTGGTGGAATGCGATCGAGAGGCGCTGCAGGTGCCCGAAGAGGGTCCGGCGCAGCTCGTAGACCGCCTTCTGCGACGCCACCTCAGACAGCTGGCCGTCGAGGTAGGTGAGCACGGCATCCGCGATGGCGATCCCGATCGCGGCGGCGGTGAGGATCGCAAGTAGCCTCCACTGCGCCGGGCCGTGGTGGTGAACCAGCACGACCCGGTCGACGATGAACTTCAGCGGCCACGGAGCCAGCAATGCAGTGACGGTCTCCCCCACCATCGCCGCCAGGGCCAGGAAGAGCGTGACCCGATACGGCCGCAAGTACGGCCACAGCGCCCGAAGGATCTGCGTCATGCCGCCGACCGGCTCTTCTGGGCGCTTGCCTGCGCGCATCGCGGGCTCACCTCACCACCCCCGCGGAATCGGCCGGTCGTCAGCGCGGAGGCTCGCGGTGAACTTTGAGCGAACCTCATCGACCTGGTCGAGCAGCCGTGGTCCTGCCCGACTGCCTCCTGGCGGGTATCCGAGCTCATGCATCAGTTCACCGATTGCGACCTCGATCGAGGCACAGCGATCCGGGGCGATTTGGGTTCTCCAGTCGCGCAGGCCGCAGGTAGGCGGAAGCCACTGGGCCTTGCTGCTACGCCCGGGCTTGGCTCTGGTTCGGCCGACATGATAGCTCTGCATCGCCGAGTGGAATGGGATGTTCAGGAACTGGCATAGCCGACCGAGTTCCGTTTCGGTCGCGGTGATCAGATGCTCGTATCGCGTTTCGAAGTACAATCCGGTCCCAAGCGTCTCGCCGGCCTCCCGGCCCAGGGCCACGCAGTACCGCCAGTAGAGCGCCGCGCTCACCGCGCGATCCAGATGCCACGTCCCGAACTGTCCTACTGTGCGTTCGCCGCCCGACCAGTCGAGCAAGGACAGGCATACGTCGCGCGGGTCGCGGATGATGTGGACGAATCTCGCCTCCGGCCACAGCTCATGGAGCTGGGCCACTCTGCGGACGTATCCCGGCGTCTTGTCGCCCGCCAGTTGCTTCCCCTGTCTTCTCGCGTATTCGTCGAACAGCCTTGCCACGAATTCCGGATAGCGGCTCGGCGCGCCGCCCGCGATCCGCCGTAGATCGTCTTCGTCGAGTCCCATCCGTTCGAACTTTGGGCTGTGCAACAGCAGGGGGAATAGCGCCGGAGTCACCAGCCCGTCACGGGTCAGTCCGGTCCGCTCGCGGTACTTGCGCGGCAACCAGTACGTCTCGTTCACCACCGCGAGCATGGGATGCGCGTCGAGCATGCGCTGCAGCAGCGTCGTCCCCGAGCGAGCTGCGCCGACGACGAACAGGTATGGGTTCGGACCGGTCATTGCGCCCCCACCCGTTCCGGACCGCACGCGAATTCAAGCACTCGTGCGGCGACGCGGCTCCAGTCAAGATCGCCGCCGCGTCGCATCGCCTGCGCCGCCATATTGCGCCGCAGCTCAGTTCCGCTCATCAGGCGGGTGAGGCAATCCGCGAGGTCGTCAACCGCGCCGGGGGCATACCCGAGACCCGCATTGCCGACGAGCTCGCCGAGGTCTCCCTGATCGGAATAGACGACCGGCGCTCCGGCGGCGAGGTACTCGGCGATCTTGAGCGGATTGAAATAGAAGCCGGGCATCGGCCGATACGGAGCGACGGCAACGTCGAAGCGCCGCACGAAGGCGGGGATGGCCTTGTGCGACTGGACACCCGCGAACACGACCCGACCTGCGAGGTCCGGTGCCGCTGCTCGCCCGAGGAGTGTGCCCTGCTGAGGTCCGTCGCCGACGAGCAGCAGCACTGGCGTCGGCTGGCCATCAGGAACCGACGCGCGTGCGAATGCGTCGAGCAGGTCGGCCACGCCATGCCAAGGCTTCATGCTTCCCGCGAAACCCACGACGATCCCGCCGTCGAGACCCGGCGCCATCACTGGCTGGCTGCCCCGGAAGGCGGCCACATCCGCGCCATTCGGTA
>Ga0126369_10000254_pt1 | contig 34359 bp, 33 predicted proteins | sample PanSoiMetaPlot_1_FD_109646 | JGI IMG/M metagenome (GOLD analysis project Ga0126369, IMG submission 109646) | Tropical forest soil microbial communities from Panama - MetaG Plot_1 | ecosystem: Environmental > Terrestrial > Soil > Tropical forest > Bulk soil | place: Panama | collected 2016-02-17
GCGCCGACCTGCAAGAGATCCGCCTGCTCGCTGACCCGGGAAATCTGGGCGGCGTCCATGACCTCCACCACAATCGGCAGTCCATAACGGCGTCCTGCCTCGGCCAGTAGCCGCAATCCCGGCTCGCCCATTCCCTGGAAGGCGTACGGGCTGGTTCTAGGCTTGAACACTCCGCCGCGGAGCAGGTGTGCTCCGCCCTGACGGACCACCGCGGCGCAGGCCTCAACTTGCTCGACTCCCTCGACGGCGCAGGGACCGGCGATCACCGCGAAGCCCTCGCCGCCAATCTCGACGCCGCCGACTCGAACTCGGGTGCGGACCTTGCCGAACGAGCGCAGTACCTTGTGCGGGCCTCCTGTTGAAGTGAGCCGCCCGGTGGATGGAGGACCAATCGCTAAATCGCCATCCGCGGCCGGCCAGCTGGTCAAGCGCTCCTCCTAAAGCCGACGAGTTCAAAGTGTTTTGAACTCTCTGATGCATGTATAGCCTGAATGCCTTAGAAGACAACGGCAAGAATGACGTCGGCTTTACAGCCTCAGTGGGTGGCCTTTACGTGTGCTCTCAACACCTGCGAGCCCTCCGCCAGCTCCCAGCTTGGCGCGCCGACATTTCGCTGGGAGAACTCTAGGTTAGGTCAGTCGTACGCGGGGTACGGAGTAGCCGGCACGCTCGTGGTCGAGCGGCCGGAGCAAGCCTACGCGGCGTTTGACCAGCTCTCGCAACCTGGGCAGTTTTTGTGGGCTGGCGAAACCGGTCATCCCCGGCCGCCCGGCACTTGGTTCGGAGGATTGGCATTCGACCCCCATCGCCCCCGGGGCGATTGGTGGAGAGGGTTTCCGCCAAGCCATTGGACGCTGCCCCGGTACCTCATCTGGACTCAACAGGGCCAATCCTACCTCACCGGATTTCAGCGGATGGGCCAGGGTCGGGATCCGGCCGTCGCCGAAGTTCGTGAAGTGCGTACCGTAGCGCGGCGTCTCGACGGCTCGGGCTCGCGGCCGAACAAGTGCCTTCGAGGACGCGGAAAGTACCTCAACGGGGTCGTCTCCGACCGGGGTGCTTGGAATCGGCTGTTGCACGACGCGCTCGCGGCGATCCAAGGCGGCACCCTGAGCAAAGTCGTGATCGCACGGTCGGTGGACCTCGAGGGGCTGCAGGCCTTCGACGTGGAACAAGTCTTCGATTCGCTGCGGCGAATTGCTCCCGGCTCCACCGCGTTTCTGATTCGAGGCACCGATGGCACCGCGTTTGTCGGAGCCAGTCCGGAGCTGTTGTGTCGCTGTGACGGATCCCTTTTGGAAACGGAGGCTTTGGCGGGCTCGGCCTCGCAAGCCAACGCCGCCGTTCTGCTTCAGTCCGACAAGGAGAATCGCGAGCACCGCTGCGTGGTGGACGGCATCTCGAGCGCCCTGGGCCCGTTCAGCGAGGCGGTGTCGATCGAGGGGTCTCCAACGCTGTTGGGCGTTCCCCACTTGGTTCACCTGCGAACCCCGATTCGCGCCCGGTTGAAGGAAGGCTCTCGAATTTCACAGGTTCTGGCCGCGCTGCATCCCACGCCCGCCGTGGGAGGGACCCCCAAGGAGCGGGCGCTCTCGTTCCTGGCGGAGCACGAAAATCTGGACCGCGGTTGGTATGGGGGTGCCGTGGGATGGGTGGGCGAGCATTCCATGGAACTGGTGGTAGCGCTGCGCTCAGCGTTACTTCGCGCGAATCGAGCGCGACTGTTCGTAGGAGCCGGAATCGTCGAGGGGTCTACGGAAGAAGGGGAGTGGGAGGAGACGGAAGCCAAGGGGCTGACCATCCGGGAGGCGCTCTCCGGAGGAGGGTCGGATGCCCTCCCTTGATGTAAACCAAAAATGGGCGCGCACCCTGGTAGCGGAGCTCGCGGGTTGCGGCGTCCGGCATGCGGTAATTTGTCCGGGATCTCGGTCGGCGCCCCTGGCGCTCGCATTTGCCGACCACCCCGAGGTTCGCACCTGGAGCATCGTCGACGAGCGAAGCGCCGCTTTCTTTGCCTTGGGCCTGGGCAAGCAAGACCGAGTTCCCGCGGCGCTGGTCGCGACGTCGGGCACCGCCGGCGCCAACTTCTATCCCGCGGTGATCGAGGCCAGCTGCGCGCACGTCCCCTTGCTGGTGATCACCGCGGACCGGCCGCCTGAGCTGCACGGGTGGGGTGCACTTCAGACTGTGAACCAGCAGAATTTCTATGGAAGTTATCCACGCTGGTTCGTCGATCTGGGCTTGCCCGATTCGGCGGTGGCTACCCAGAACCATCTCAAGGCGACGGTCGCTCGATCGGTGTGGTTCTGCATTGGTCGACCCCGAGGCGTCGTTCACCTCAATGCTCCCTTTCGGGAGCCGTTGGCCCCGATCGAGCCGAACGGGCCCGTGGCCCCGAGGCGTGCCACCCTCCGGCTCGGTCCTCCGCTGGAATCGCCTCGCCCCGAAATTATCTCGGCGGTTCACGAGCGCATCGACCGGCACGCACACGGTCTCATCGTTTGCGGGCCGCGTGAAATCGCCGATGCATTTCCGGAGGCGGTATTGGAGTTGGCTCGCGCCAGCGGCTATCCGGTGTTGGCTGAAGCGACTTCTCAGGTGCGCTTTCGTCCCCAGACGGGCCCGATTGCGCATTACGAGGCGCTTCTTCGTCATTCGGGCTTTGCCTCCGCGCACCGTCCTCAGTTGGTGTTGCGCTTCGGCGGAACGTTGATTTCAAAAGCACTCCAGAACTGGCTGGACGGCTCAGGCGCGGACACGGTGCTCTTCAGCGAGGACGGGCTACTCGCCGATCCGAACCACGCCGCAAATCTGGTGGTGGAGGGAGATGCGGTCGTGGGCTGCATTGCGCTGGCGGCAACTCGCCGTGGCAAGCGGGATGACTGGGCCGGCCATTTTCAGGATGCCGAGCAACGCATGCGTACGACGCTGCAGCGGCATTTCGAAAAGGCAACATCATTGACGGAACCGGCCGTCGGCCACCATGTGGCGGCGATGCTTCCGCCGGATGCGAATCTCTTCGTCTCGAGCAGCATGCCGGTTCGCGATCTCGATTGCTTCGCCTCTACGTCCTCAGGCCCGTTGCGGGTGTTCTCCAACCGCGGCGCCAACGGCATCGATGGGGTCGTCTCCACCGCCTTGGGAGTTGCCGCCGCCGCTACTCACCCGACCGTCTTGCTCGCGGGCGATTTGGCTCTCTGGCACGACCTCGGAGGCCTGCTCACTGCCCACCGCAGCCGTCTTTCTCTCACCATCGTAGTCCTCAACAACGACGGAGGCGGGATCTTTTCGTTCCTACCCATCTCGAAAGTCCCAAACCACTTCGAGGAGCTGTTCGCCACACCCCACGGCCTGGGTTTCGCATCCGCGGCGGAACTTTTTGGGGCGCGGCATGTTTGCCCTCGAACGGCGGAAGAATTGCGCCGCTGCTTGAGCCAATCTTTGGAAGGTGGGCTTCACCTCATCGAGGTGCGGACCCACAGGGATCAGAACGTCGAGGCGCACCGAATGCTCTTGGATGAGCTCGCCGCGGCGGTGGGAGACGGCCCATGGGCGTGAAGCTTTCCTACGACGTCTGGGGTCGCGGCGAGCTCCCGGTGCTTCTGCTCCACGGATTCACCGGGGATCGCACCGCGTGGGATCACCTGCGTCCGTGGCTAGAAGGCAAAGTTCGAGCCTTGGCTGTCGACCTACCCGGGCATGGAAAATCAGGCTTGCCGCTTGAAACCGGGCGCGCCGGCTTCGAGGACACGATCGACTCGCTCGCCGAGTTCTTGGCCCAGGCGGCGCAAGGTTGCGTCGACGTCATCGGCTATTCCCAAGGCGCACGCTTGGCGGTCGGCCTGGCGGTGCGCTGTCCGCGGCGGGTGCGCCGGCTGGTTCTGGAGAGCGGTTCTCCGGGTCTGTCCGCTCGCAAACAACGCAGTGCGCGCCAGCGGGAAGATTCCGCCTTGGCGGATCGCATTCGCCAGCAGGGGATCGAGCTCTTCGTCGACGAATGGGCACGGCGCCCGCTCTTCGCTGGATTGCGCAAGCTGCCACTGCCGTTGGCGGCGGCACTCCGCGCGCGGCGGCTTGCCCACAGTCCGGAGGGTTTGGCAGGTGCGCTGCTCTGCCTGGGAACCGGCGTGCAGCCCAACTACTGGCCCGCCTTGCCGCTTCTCCGAGCGCCCACGCTGTTGCTGACCGGCTCCTTGGACGAGAAGTTCACCCGCATTGCCCGCGACATGGTGGCTCAGTTGCCGATGGGATGGCTGCGGGTCTTCGAAGGCTCGGGTCACGCTCCGCACCTAGAGGCGCCGGACGCTTACGCGAGCGAAGTGCTGGCTTTTCTGGAAACACCCTGGTTCGACGCGCAATTTGCACCGGCCAACCAGATGGAGGAGTGCGGATGAAACCCCAGTGGCGCAAGGCGAAGGAGTATCAGGACATTCGGTACGAGAAGTGGGAGGGCATCGCGAAGGTCACCATCAATCGCCCCGAGGTCCGCAACGCGTTTCGACCCGAGACGCTTTTCGAGTTGAGCGAAGCGTTCAACAACGTCCGCGAAGATCCAGAGATCGGAGTCGCAATCCTGACCGGCGAAGGCGACCAGGCATTTTGCTCCGGAGGCGACCAGCGGGTGCGTGGCAATGCCGGCTACATCGGAGCCGACGGAGTGCCGCGGCTTAACGTGCTGGATCTGCAAAAACAGATTCGGTCTTTGCCCAAGCCGGTGATCGCGATGGTGGCGGGCTACGCCATCGGGGGCGGGCACGTTCTCCACGTGGTCTGCGATCTCACGATCGCGGCCGACAACGCGCGTTTTGGCCAGACTGGGCCCAAGGTCGGCAGCTTCGACGGAGGATTTGGCTCCTCGTACTTGGCATCGATTGTCGGCCAAAAGAAAGCGCGGGAGATCTGGTACCTGTGCCGCCAATACGATGCGAAGGAGGCGTTGGCGATGGGCCTGGTAAACGCCGTGGTCCCGCTCGCGAACCTCGAAAGCGAGACGCTTCAGTGGTGCCAGGAGATTCTGGAGAAGAGCCCGCTGGCGCTGCGACTTCTGAAAAGCGCATTCAACGCAGCGCTCGACGGGCAGGCCGGGTTGCAGGAATTGGCGGGGAACGCCACGCTGCTCTACTACATGTCCGAAGAGGCCCAGGAAGGACGAAACGCCTTCATCGAACGGCGCAAGCCTAACTTCAAGAAGTTCCCCCGGCGGCCATGAGCACCGTTCCGGTCGGGCCGGTGGGATCGCTCTCGAGCGCCAAGGAGTGGATGGCGCCGAAACAACCCCGGCCGATCCGCGGCGGCTTTCGGGTGTGGTGGATGGCGGCCCGCCCTAAAACACTCAGCGCATCCGTGGTACCCGTCATCGTCGGAAGCGCGTTGGCTTATGCATACCGTCAGGCGCAGGCGCTTCCAGCTCTGGCGGCGCTCCTGGGCGCCGTGCTCATCCAGATCGGCACCAACTTCATCAACGACTATTACGATTTCAAGAAGGGCGCGGACACGCGCGAGCGCCTCGGACCTGCTCGGGTCACCCAGAGCGGGCTGATGAGTCCAGCTGCGGTGCTGATTTCCGGCCTGACGTGTTTCGCGGCGGCCTTCCTGCTCGGCGTCTACCTGGTCGCGATGGGCGGCTGGCCAATCGCGGTGGTTGGCTTGTTTTCGCTTCTGTGCGGGTATGCCTATACCGGCGGCCCGTTGCCGCTGGGTTACCTAGGACTCGGCGACGTGTTGGTATTCATCTTCTTTGGGCTGGTGGCCGTCAGCGGGACTTACTTCGTGCAGGCGCACCAGCTGCCCGGGACGGTTTGGTTAGCCGGGGCCGCCGTGGGTTCGCTGGCCACGGCCATTCTCGTCGTCAACAATCTACGCGACGTCGCGACTGACGGAAAGGCCAACAAGCGCACCCTCGTGGTGCGCTTCGGGACCCGCGCCGCACGCTTGGAGTACGCGCTCTTGCTGGCGGTCGCCTATCTCGCTCCGCTGGCGCTTTGGGCATCGGGCCTTCAGCCGTGGGTCTTGCTGAGCTGGCTCAGCTTGCCGCTCGCGATCCGGTGCCTACGCTCGGTGTTTACCCAGAAGGGGACGGCCTTGAATCCGGTGCTCGGGCAGACTTCGCGCTTGGAGCTGGTGTTCGGGCTCCTTCTTTCGATTGGCCTCTGTGTCTCCTGACGGACCGCCGTGATGAAGCTGCGCGAGCTGCGATGGACTCCCACGGTGCTCACCCTTCGGCGGCCGGTGCAGAATGCGCGCGCGGCCTTTCACGAGCGGCGGGGCATGCTGCTACGGCTGATCTCCGACGACGGCCTCTGCGGTCGCGGCGAAGTCACGCCCCTTTCAGAGTTCGGCACTGAATCCATGGGCGGCAGCCTCGCCCAGCTCGAGGAAGCTTCGAAGCACATCGCGGGGCAGCGGATCCCCACCAGCCTGGAAGGCGTGGAGCAGTTTTTTTCCGACTTAGGAGGTTGGAGCACCGCTCCAGCCGCTCGCTTCGGACTCGAGCTCTGCCTTCTGGATCTGATCTCCCAGCTCGAAGGCGTGCCCCTGGCGCGCTTGCTGAACAGCTCCGCTGTCAACAGCATCGAGGTGAACGCACTGCTTACGAGTCGCGAGCCGGAGCAACTGGTGGAGGAGGCGCTCGAAGCGGTGAATATTGGCTACCGAGTGCTGAAGGTAAAAGTCGGTGGCTGCGCACTGAATGAAGACGCGCGCCGCCTCTTTGCCGTGCGCCGCAGCGTGGGACCGGAAGCCGAGATTCGCATCGACGCGAATGGTCAATGGACCGAGGCGGAAGCGGCGACGGCGCTGCGCGGATTTGCTCCCTTGAAGCTAGAGCTCTGCGAGCAGCCTGTTGCGCCCACCAACAACTCGGCGCTGCGTCGCTTGCGGTGGCTGGTGCCGTGCAAGATTGCCGCGGATGAAGCCCTGGCGCAGCCCGGCGGAGTGGACGCGCTCCTCGAGAGCGATGAAGGTCCGCTGGTGGAAATCATGGTTCTGAAACCGGCCGTGTTGGGCGGCATTCTGTCTTCGCTTCGGTTGGCACGGCGAGCGAACGAGCTGGGAGTAGCCACCTACGTCACCAGCGCTCTGGATGGAGTGATTGCGCGGCTCGGTGCCGCACATTTGGCTGCGGCGCTGCCCTCCAATGGCTACGCCTGCGGTCTGGGAGTCGGCGCCTTGTTTAGCAGCGAGCCGGGTCCAGACCCGTGCCCGCCGCTGCGCGGACGAATCCGCCTGCTGGAAAAACCAGGCCTGGGGCTAGATCCGGGTTGGGGCTCCCAACCTTCATGAAGTGTCCGGTGGCGCACTGGGCGATAGAAGCGCCAGCCAGACCGGCTCTGGAATTCGAAGGGAGCACCTGGACGTATCGCGACCTGGACCGGCAGGTCAGCCACTGGTCGGCGATTCTCGCAGAGAGAGGCGTCCGCAAGGGTGCCCGCGTCGCTCTGCTTTTGAACAACCGCGCGGAGTCGGTTGCGCTCACACACGCCTGTGCGCGCCGGGGCGCGGCGAGTGTTCCGTTAAACGTCCGACTGACGAGCGAAGAGTTGAGACCTTTGATTCGGCGCCTGGCGCCGCAGCTGGTGATAGCTGAAGAGCAGCTGGGGTCGGGGCTGGAGGACGTGCAGTTTTTGGAACTGCTGGAACAGGAACGTTCCCGTCTTGCTCCCCTGCGCGAAGAAGGGTTGCAACTCGACCCAGAGGCGGTCTTCGCGATCCTGTTCACCTCGGGGACGTCGGGAGCTCCCCGGGCCGCGCAGCTTACCCTGGCCAATTTCGCCGCCAGCGCTCGGGCATCCGGGTTGAATCTTGGAAGCGACCCCGAGCAGCGCTGGTTGGCCTGTTTGCCGCTCTTCCACGTCGGTGGCTTGGCGATGCTCACGCGTTGCGCCTGGTATGGCGCTTGTCTGATCCTTCATCGCCAGTTTCGCGAGGACGAGGTGAATGAGTCGCTGCAGCGTGGGGAGGCCACGCATGTGAGTCTGGTAGAGACTACGCTGGCGAGGCTTCTCTCGGCGCGCGGAGCCTTGAGGTTTCCGGCAAGTGTCCGAGGCGCGCTGGTGGGAGGTGGACCCGTCGCGGTGGAGCTTCTGCAGCGCGCCAAGGCCCTCGGCATGCCCGCGCTGCGCACCTACGGCTTGACCGAGACGACCTCTCAAGTTGCTACTGAGCGTCTAGCCGACGCCGATGGCCTGACCGCTGGGCCTGCGCTGTCCGGACTGTCGCTGCGCATCGTCGAGCCGCTTGGCACTGCGTTGCCGGATGGTGAAATTGGAGAAATTCAAGTCCGCGGTCCGACACTGATGCGAGGCTATTTCGGCGATGATCGCGCCACCGCCGAGGTCTTCAGCGAAGGGTGGTTGAAAACCGGTGATCTCGGATCGTTGGACAACGAAGGTCGTCTAACCGTGCTGGCTCGCAGGATGGATCTGATCATCAGCGGAGGCGAAAACATCTATCCCGTCGAAATCGAAAACGTGCTCAAGCTTCACCCCGCCGTCGAAGACGCGGCAGTGGTCGGCGAGGCTTCCCGTCGATGGGGATCGTCCCCGGTGGGCATCATCGTGGCGCGGGACATCGCGCCCGATCCCGCGCAGCTTGAAAGCTGGTGCCGAGTGCGTCTGGCCGGATTCAAGGTCCCCAAACGCTTCGTGTTTCTCCCGGCGCTCCCCCGAAACGCCATGGGAAAAGTCGACCGTGGCCTGCTGGCGCAGCTCGTAAACAAGTAGCAGCCGAAATCATTGAGAAACTGCATGTGTTTCATGTAGACAAACGTGATATGTGCACTCACGCGCATCGTGGGACGGTGCGGGGACACCGGTGGAGGGCGCTTTCCGGTGCGGTGGATTCGGGCGTCGTCGTTTTTGCTGGCTGGGCTGGCTACGTTGCTGGCGGGCTGCGCAACATTGCGGACCGCGCAGTGCACTTCCAGGGGCGGGGAACCTTGGTACGAATTTGAAAGCCCTCACTTTCGCCTTCGGAGCAATGCTGATTTCGAGCGCGCGCTAAGCACCGCAAACGAGCTCGAAAAATATCGAAGAGCTCTGCTGGCCACCTGGGGCGAGCAGTTCGATCCACCGGGCCAGTTGGACGTCATCGGCTTAAGCAACCGCGACCAGCTCTCCGAATTCGTGGACACGCGAGTTGCTGCGTACCTGACGTTGCTGCCGGGTGGATGGCAGGCGGTGATGGCGCTGGATTACCCGTTCCACTCGCCGTCCGAGGCTCAGCTTCATGAGCTCGCGCACTACTTGTCCCACTATGTCCTGCTGCGACAGCCCAAATGGTTATCCGAGGGGCTGGCAACGTATCTTCAAACCGCCACCGTGAAGGACAGCCCTTCCGAGGTAATTCTCGGTCAGCCACACCGCGCTTCCCTCGAACAGGTCCGCCAACGCGGCTGGCTGTCATTGCAGCAGCTCTGGACTTGGTCAGAGGATGTTTCAGCCCCTTCGCGGAGCGCGCTGTATGCGTCCTCATGGCTATGGTTCCACTACCTCACGGACGAGCACCACGCTCGCTTTGTCGACCTTCAGAATCGTCTCTCGTCCGCGGAGGACCCGCTTTCCGCGTGGGATGCTGCATTCAACGGGGTGTCATCGGATGTGCTCGAGCGCGGCCTTCGCGAGTACCTCGACGAGGGAAGATTCGCGGTTCGGATCTTCGCCGCGACTACTGAGGCACCGCGGATCATCTTCCGCCGAATGGATGACGCGGAGATTCATGCCACGCGGGCTCGGCTCTTTCTCACCGCACGCCGGACGCTGTCGGCGGCCGATCGGCGCGACTTGATCCTATCGGAAATCGTCGAGGCGCTGGGCCACGATCCTCGAAACGAGAGCGCTCGCATTCTGCAAGCCGAGCTCGCGAGCACCCGACGCGAGCGCCTCGCGATTGCTCAGCAGTTGGTGAACTCAAGCGCCGGCAGCTCGGCGAGCTGGTCCTTGTTCGCACGCTCGTTGGATCAGGACGAGAATCCCCGTCCCGACCTGGAGCAGCTGTTACGGCGAGCCGCGAGCGCGTCCGTAAACGACGCCGCCGTACTGAGCCAGTTGGCGACCTATTACGTGAAGCATGGGGCAGCCTGGAAGGGGCTTGATTCTGCACTTCGGGCGGTGCGGCTCGCTCCCTGGCAGGCCGGCAGCGTGGACACCTATGCAGCGATCCTGGCCCGAGTTGGAAACTGCGACTTGGCCGTCAGCGCTCAGAAACGCGCGATGGGTCTGTTGGGTGAATCCGCATCGGAGGAGCTTCGCGTGCAGTATCAGAAGCGCCTCGCGGAGTACGCGCAGCGCTGCCGGCGCGAGTCGCGCTGACGTCTCAATCGCTCCCGCACGCGGGGCGGAAACGCTGAAAGCTGGCCCTTACTGTACAAATGAGTAGTATCAGCGTTTACCATGGAGGACGAACTCAACCCGCAGCAACGAGAGGCAGCCGTTCACGCGCTTCAAGTCGCGCACAGCCCGCCGCTGCTGGTGATCGCCGGTGCTGGCTCGGGCAAGACCAAGACGCTGGCGCATCGCGTGGCGCAACTCATCCTCTCCGGGGTGGATCCCTCGCGAATCCTATTGCTGACCTTCAGCCGCCGCGCCGCGCAGGAAATGGTGCGGCGGGCTCGAGCGCTGGTGCAGCGAGTGGTTTCAAATGCCAGGCCTCTGCTCTGGGCCGGGACTTTTCATTCCGTAGCCAATCGGCTGATCCGGTTGCATGGCAACGGATTCGGCCTCGCCCCGGAATTTACGATCCTCGACCGATCCGATGCAGAGGATCTGCTGGACGTCGTTCGAACACAGCAAGGGTTGGCAAAAACCGATCGCCGATTTCCACGCAAGGCCACGTGCTTGGCGATCTACTCCAGGGTGATCAACGAACAGTTCCCGCTGAGCGTTTGCTTGAAAGAGAATTTTCCCTGGTGCGGCGCATGGGAGGAGGAGCTCCAAGGTCTGTTCCGTGGCTACGCGGCGGCCAAGCGGCAGCGTTCAGTGCTGGACTACGACGACCTGCTGCTTGCTTGGTTTTATTTGGTTCGCGAACCCGAGATCGCGCGCCGTATGTCCGCTCGATTCGATCACATCCTCGTCGATGAGTACCAGGACACCAACGCGCTGCAAGCGGCGATTCTGTTGGCGCTCAAGCCCGAGGGTTATGGACTGACCGTCGTCGGTGACGACGCGCAGGCGATCTACTCGTTTCGCGGGGCCACGGTGCGCAACATCTTCGACTTTCCGTCGAAGTTTTCGCCGACCGCGCGATGCGTCCGGCTGGAGCGCAACTACCGCTCCACGCAACCGATACTCGACGCCGCCAACGCGGTGATTGCTCTCGCACCGGAGCGTTTCGCCAAAAATCTCTTCTCGACCCGTACCTCGGCTCAGCAGCCGCGCTTGGTTAGCGTCGAGGACGAGAGCTTTCAGGCGCAGTACATCATCGAGCGCATCCTCGAGCATCGCGAGGCAGGTATTGCCTTGAAACAGCAGGCGGTCCTGATGCGAGCCGCCCATCACAGCGACGCCCTGGAACTGGAACTTGCGCATCGGCAGATTCCATTCGTGAAATACGGTGGATTGCGTTTTCTCGAGGCAGCGCACGTCAAGGACCTGCTGTGCATTCTTCGCTGGGCGGAGAATCCCCGAGATACGATTGCCGCGTTTCGGGTGCTCCAGCTCCTCGACGGCATTGGCCCAGCCTTTGCGGAGCGAGCGTGCGAACACCTCGGTCGGTCGCGGTTTGAATTCGCGTCGCTCGGCGATTTTCCGGCTCCCGCGCCTGCGAGGACGGATTGGACGGCCCTGACCGCGCTGCTTACTCGGCTGCGGGATGCAACCACCGAGTGGAGCACCCAGATCGATCTCTGCCGCCGCTGGTACACTCCTCTGCTCGAGCGGCGTTACGAGGGGGTTGCCGCGCGCCTGGGAGACCTGAACCAGCTCGAATCGATTGCGCGCTCCTACCGCACCCGGGAGGCTTTTTTGTCCGAGCTGACGCTGGATCCGCCGGAAGCCACGGGGGACGAAGCCGGCCCTCCACTCCTAGACGAGGACTACCTGATTCTTTCGACCATTCACTCCGCCAAAGGCCAGGAATGGAATGCGGTCTACGTGCTAAATGTCTTGGACGGTTGCATTCCGTCGGACATGGCCGCGGGAGACCAACAGCAGATCGAAGAAGAGCGGCGACTGCTTTATGTCGCGATGACCCGCGCGAAGAACGATCTTTATTTGATGCAGCCCCTGAAGATGTTCGTTGGCTTGCAACCGCGCTTTGGGGATCGCCATCTCTATGCGCCGAGAAGCCGCTTCTTGCCGGACTCGGTGCTCTCATGGTTTGAACGCATCAGCTATCCGGACGCACATCCAGTTCTTTCGCCGGAGCCGGCCTTGGCACTAGATCTTTCCGCTCGCCTGCGCGACCTCTGGGGATGAATTCTTCAAGGCAGCGATATCAGCAGTGCACCGGCGGCCACCGTCAATGCCCCGAGCACTTGGAGCCGCCCCGGGCTCTCTCCCAACCACCATGCGAATCCTTGCGTGAAGACCAAAGAAGCGTTGCGTAGGGTTAGTGCCGCGGCCGCGCCGGTGTGTCGCAGCGCGAGCAAGTAAAGCCAGAACGAGGCCCAGGAGCAGAAGGCGGCAAACGCCATGGAAAATGGCGGCGGCCGGAATGCGCGGGCGAAGTCGCCGCGGCGACGCCACAGCCGAGCGATGTTGATCGGCAACGCGACGCTCACTGAGGTGGCGAACAGGAGCCGGGGGTCGGCGTCCAGCTGAAGCGACCTTTTGTAGAAGAGGCTATATCCGGCGATGAAAGCCGCTGACGCCGCTGCCCAGACAAGTGCACGGCCTGTTGCGGGAAAGGGGCTGCGTGACCCTGAGAGCAGCAGACCGGCGCCGACCAGGATGGCTCCGGCGATACGGATGGCCGTGGGATGCTCTCCGAGCCAAAGCACGGACACTGGCCAAGCCCACAGCAGAGCGCCTCCGCGCGAGATCGGGTAAACCTTCCCTAGCGGTGCGCCAGCAAGCGCGAGCGCCAAGGTAATGAAGTACCCGGCCTCGCAGACTCCCGATGCCAGAGCATAAGTCAGAGCCCCGGAAGTCGGAAACCAGGGAGGAACTCGAACTAAAACTGCCAACCAGGAGAAGAGAGTCACGAAGCACAGCAGCGCGACGGTATTGATCTGTGGATCTCCCTCTCGTTTCAGCATCGCGTTCCAGAACGCGTGGAGGAAGGCAGAGGCGAGCACCAGCAGAGCCGCAGTGGTATGGGTCACATCGCGAGGATAGATGGCCGAGCAGTTCGAAATCGAGTTGCAAGAGGGTCGGCGGGTAAGCGCGATCGCGTATCACGCGGCAAAGCCCACTACGGCCATCGTCGTGCTCGGGCACGGCGCCGGGGCGGACCAACGCAGTGCTTTTATGGTCGCTTTCGGATCTGGGCTTTCATCTCGCGGGCTCCACGTTGTCACCTTCAACTTTCCTTACATGGAGCAAGGCAGATCAACTCCGGACCCCGCGCCTAAGCTCGAAGAGTGCTTTCGCAGCGCGATTCGCAGCGTACGGCAAATGCCAGAGTTCACCGGGGGTCGGCTCTTCATCGGGGGCAAGTCGCTGGGAGGCCGAATCGCCTCCCACGTCGCCGCCTCGCAGCAGCCGGACGGCGGCCTCGCCGGCTTGATTTGCCTGGGCTATCCGCTTCACCCTCCGAATCGGCCGGAGAAACTTCGTACCGAGCATTTGGAACGGATCCGCGTACCTATGCTCATCGCGCAGGGCGCGCGCGATGCATTCGGGAGTCCGGCGGAACTGAAGCAAGTTTTCTCCGCGATCAAGGTTCCGATGCGGCTCTTCGTCATCGAGGGAGGCGACCATTCCTTTAGTGTTCCGAAGAACTGGGTTAAGAGCCAAAACGAGGTGTACTCGGAAGTTCAAGAAGAGATAGCGCGCTTCATCGGTCAATGACTTGACCGGTGCAGCCCTTACGAGCTTAGAGGTGCAGGGATTGCTTAGCGTGCGAAGCGACGTTGCGCAGAAGCAGCACGATAAGCACGGTCCAGGCCACCAGCCCGAACAAAGATGCGGGAGGCGGGTAGACATTGGTGAAGTGCGAGCGGATGGGATACTCGCCGAGCACGGCAAAATTAAAATAGACCGCCAAGATAAAAAACCCGCTCACCCACGAATACAAGACAGCCTGCGGAAGGCTGATTGCGAAGAGCATCGGCACTACGTAGACGGTGTATTGCACCCCAAATCCGGGTGCAAAGACCAGAAAAGCTGCCAGGCAGAGGAATGAAAGTCGGAAGGTGTTCCACCGAGCCCAACGCGCCCAAAAACCGAAAACTACGCAAATGCCCAGGATCAAATAGCGGGCACCGTGCCGATAGGCGCGGGCGAGGCTCGCAGCGACTGCTGCGAATCGTGGGTTCTGCTCGGCTGCGTTAAGAAAGAAGCCGATTCCCCAATTGTCTGGGTTCGAATTGTAAGCGATCGCGTGGGTGTAGAACCCGGCCCTCGCCGATACCAGAAACGGCAGGAAGGGAAGCGCACCGAGCGCGAGTGCCGAAACAAACCGAATGCCCTGGCGCCGAGTCGAAGCCAATATCAGGAAGGCCGGAACGAGGATGACGGGGATCAATTTCACGTTCAGAGCGGCCGCCAATCCCAATCCACCGAGAAAGAAAGACCCTTGCTGAATCCAGGTCGCCGACAGTAGGCACAGCATCGCGCACAGCGAGTCGGTGTTACCGTGAAAACCACTCACCAGAATGGAATCGAGATTCCACGCAAATGCGGCAACGGCCGCGGCGGCCAGCAAACGGCCCGTAGGCCGCCAGATCCGCCACAACAGCCAGAAAGTCACCCCCTCGGCAAGCAGAGCCGGCAACTTGAGCAACACCGCAAACCTTAGCGGTCCGTGCTGCGACCATCGAAGCGCCGAAGAAGCCCACCAGGCCATCAGGGGAGGGTGATTGAAGCCCTCGACGTGTGAGTAGAGATCCGCCAAAGGGTGGAACTGCAAAAGAGTTGCCCATTCGCGCCAGATGACCACGTCGTTGGAGCCCTCGGACATCCAGGCGAGCGCAACGCGAGCCACCATCCCAGACATGCCAACCGCAAGCAGCGAAATTTCAATTGAGCGCTCATTGCCGCGAAGCATTGCGTGGAAGTTGGACGCACCGGATGCAAACCGAGAACGCAATTTTTGCAGTGCCGTGAGTGCGACGAAGTGCAAGGGGACCTAGTTTAGCTTGAAGGGCTGGCTTGTGTTCCCTACTATCCGCTGCGAACTCTTTTCCTCACAGCGAGATTCGCGATGCCGGCTTTGTCAGGAGAACCAATTGGAATTCAGGGTGGCACTCTCTCGGTTCCGGATCGTCCCATCATTCCCTTCATCGAAGGCGACGGGACCGGACCCGACATTTGGCGCGCCTCGCAGCTCGTCTTCGACGCTGCTGTGGAGAAAGCCTACGGCGGCAAGCGGAAAGTGGCCTGGGCGGAAGCGCTGGCTGGAGAAAAGGCATACCGCGCGGTCAACAACTGGTTGCCCTCAGAAACGGTAGACGCCTTTAGGACCTACCTGGTCGGCATCAAGGGCCCGCTCACAACCCCCATCGGAGGCGGCATCCGGTCGCTCAACGTCGCCTTGCGACAACAGTTGGACCTCTATGTCTGCCTGCGGCCGGTCCGGTACTTCAAGGGTGTACCATCGCCAGTTCGGGCGCCGGAAAAAGTGGACATGGTCATCTTCAGGGAAAACACCGAAGACATTTACGCGGGCATCGAATTCGAAGTGGGGGAGCGGGCCCAGAGCATCCTCTCCTGGCTCAAGCAGGCGCACCCGAAGGACTTCGCGAAAGTGCGATTCCCCAACAGCTCCGGAGTCGGGTTGAAACCGGTGTCGCGCGAGGGCTCCGAACGGTTGGTCCGCGCGGCGATCAACTACGCCCTGCGACACAAGCGCAAGAGCGTCACTCTGGTGCACAAGGGCAACATCATGAAGTTCACCGAGGGCGCGTTCCGCAACTGGGGTTACGAGCTGGCGGAGCGCGAATTTAGCGACAAGGTCTACACCTGGGAGCAGTGGGAAGCCGCCAAGGCAAAGCAGGGGGAGGAAGCGGCGAACAAGGAACAGAAGCAAGCGCTTGCCGGGGGACGCCTGCTGATCAAGGACGCGATCGCCGACATTACCCTGCAGCAGGTTCTCACTCGGCCGGACGAGTTCGACGTGATCGCAACCTTGAATCTGAACGGGGACTATCTTTCGGACGCGCTGGCCGCGCAGGTAGGCGGGATTGGAATCGCGCCGGGAGGGAACATCAATTACGTGAGCGGCCATGCGGTATTCGAGGCGACACACGGCACCGCACCCAAATACGCGAACCAGGACAAGGTGAACCCTGGCTCGGTGATCCTCTCCGGGGAGATGATGTTCCGCCATCTGGGGTGGAACGAAGCGGCTGACCTGATTCTCCGGGGGATCGAGAAAACGATCTCCAGCAAGAAAGTCACTTATGACTTCGCGCGTCTGATGAAGCAGGAAGGTCAGAGCGGGGTCACCGAAGTGAAGTGTTCCGAGTTCGGCCAGGAAATCGTCAGGAACATGTAATTTTCGGGGGGTAAGGAGACGGCGATGAAGAAGAAAATCGGGCTCATCGGCGGAGGTCAAATTGGCGGCAACCTCGCGCTCTTGACGGTGCAGAAGCAGTTGGGCGACGCGGTGATCTACGACATCCCGCAGGTCGAGGGCACGATAAAGGGCAAGGCGCTCGACATCAACCAGCTCACCGCCGTCGACGGTCACGACTGCCGGGTGACTGGAACCAGCGACTGGAAAGACGTGGCGGGATCCGATCCCCTCATCGTCACCGCCGGTGTGCCACGCAAGCCGGGAATGAGCCGAGAAGACCTGCTCGACGTCAACCTCAAAATCATGAAGGACGTGGCAGCTAACATCAAACAACACTGCCCGAACGCGTTTGTCATCAACATCGCGAATCCCCTCGATGCGATGGTGTACGCGCTCTACAAGATTACTGGCTTCAAGAGCACCCAGGTGGTCGGGATGGCGGGCGTGCTCGACACCTCGCGGTTCAAGTTTTTCGTAGCCGAGGCCGTGGGTTGCTCGATCCGAGATGTTGAAGCACTGGTGCTGGGCGGCCACGGGGATGACATGGTGCCGATCATCCGCTCGGTGACCGTGGGGGGCGTTCCGCTCACTCGGCTGCTGTCAAAAGAACGCATCGACGCGATCGTGAAGCGGACTCGCGAGGGTGGGGCAGAACTCGTGGCCCTGTACAAAACCGGCTCTGCGTACTTCGCGCCGGCGGCTTCCGCGATCGCGATGGCCGAAAGCTACATGCTCGATCGCAAGCGTATTCTGCCCTGCGCCGCCTACCTCACCGGCCAGTACGGTATCAATGGTTACTTCATGGGTGTCCCGATTCAGATTGGGGCGGGTGGCGTGGAAAGGATCATCGAACTGGAGTTGGATCCTGGCGAGAAGGAGCTGATGAGCAAGTCCTTCCAGTCGGTCAAAAAGACCATTGATTCGGTGAAGCTCTAGCGCTTCGCGGGACCGAGCGTTAGGACCGCGGCGCCGCGCCGTGACCCGGCAGATTCGGCTTTGGCTACCGAGGCTTATGTCGTAAATGGACCCTGCTAATTCTAAGTGCCCGTGGACTTATTGCGTCTCTAGGAGCGGGCGGTAAGAGGGTTCTCGAAAGGTTTCGTTGCTAGCCATGGCTGACGGAGTAGCACTGACCGCTAACGAAAAAGTTTCGATTGGACCCAGCGCCTCTTTCATCTGGCGGCGCCTTCATTCGCTCTCGGGGCTGCTGCCCGTGGGCTTGTTTCTCTGCTACCACATCTACGAGAACATGTCGGCGCTGAACGGCGCCGAGGCGTACAACGAGTCGGTCAACAAGGTGAACAGTCTGCTGCCTCGGCCCTACTTCTACGGGGTCGAGATCGCGTTGATTCTGGCCCCACTGCTGTTTCACTCGCTCTATGGGCTCTACATCGCCTCCACGGGACGTTCCAACACCTCGAGTTATCCGTACTCGACGAACTGGGCATATTGGGCGCAGCGGATCAGCGGCTACGTCGCTTTTGTCTACATCCTGGTTCACGTCGGCGTGCTGCGCTTTGCGGTGACGCTCATGGGTCATCACCTCGCGCCATACCATGGGCCCGGTCCCGGCGGGCTGGACCTGGTGACCTACGACGATGTGGCCGCCCACCTCGGTAATCCGCAGCTGATTTCAGCCCGCACCTGGGCGGCCGGAGATCAGATCTTCGCCCTTTACCTGGTAGGCACGCTGCTCACCATCTGGCATTTCACCAACGGCTTGAACGGTTTCGCTTGGACCTGGGGGATCGCGGTTGGTCGGGTTGCCCAGAAGCGAGTTCGGATCTTCGCGTGGGTGCTGTTTGCCCTGATGGCGGTGGGCACCCTCAACATCCTGTTCAAAATGCGCTTCGGCTAGCCCCGGCACGGCGCGGCTTGTCAGGAGGAGAGCAACTTAATGGAAGAAGGAAGATTCACGGTGGTTGGCGGAGGGCTCGCGGGGCTGATGACCGCGATCAAGCTGGCCGAGGCGGCCACGCGGTCGACATCCTCTCCATCGTTCCCGTGAAACGATCACATTCGGTGTGCGCCCAGGGCGGCATCAACGGCGCCGTCAACACCAAGGGCGAGGGAGACAGTCCCGAGATTCACGTCAAAGACACGCTTCGTGGCGGTGATTTTCTGGCCGAGCAAACCTCGGTGAAGGGGATGTGCTACGCGGCGCCGGGAATCATTTACTTGATGGACCGGATGGGCGTTCCCTTCAACCGGACTCCGGAAGGGCTGCTCGATTTTCGCCGCTTCGGCGGGGCGCTCTACAATCGCACCGCGTTCGCCGGGGCTACCACCGGTCAGCAGCTTCTCTATGCCCTCGACGAACAGGTTCGTCGCTACGAGGTGAACGGGCTGGTTACCAAGTATGAGTATTGGGAATGGCTCGGCCTGGTGAAGGACGAGCAAGGCCGATGTGTCGGCAGCGTCGCCATGGATCTGCGAACCGCCGAGATTCGAACCATCCCGGCGGAAGCGGTGATGCTTGCGACTGGCGGACCGGGCATCGTCTTCGGTCGGTCCACCAACTCGCTGATCAACACCGGAAGCGCCGCGGGTCGCGCTTACCTCGAGGGCACCATCTATTCCAACGGCGAATTCATCCAGGTCCATCCCACTTCCATCCCCGGCGAAGACAAGCTGCGGCTGATGAGCGAGTCGGTTCGCGGCGAGGGCGGGCGGATTTGGGTCCCGAAGAAGAAGGGGGACACCCGGCCCGCGAGGGAGATTCCCGAATCCGAGCGCTGGTACTTCCTCGAAGAGAAGTATCCCAAGTACGGAAATCTGGTTCCGCGCGATGTTGCCACGCGCGAGATTTTCTTCGTCTGTCGCGACCTGGGAATGGGGGTGGGCGGCAAGGACGCGGTCTACCTGGACGTCACTCATATTCCCGCCGCCATTCTGGATCGGAAGATCAAGGGAGTGATGGAGATCTACGAGAAGTTCGTCGGGGATGACCCGCGCACCACCCCGATGCTGATTTTCCCAGGCATGCATTACTCGATGGGTGGCCTGTGGGTCACTTTCGAGGCCGGACCCAACAAAGAGCCGCTCGTCGGCAGCCCGAAGAATCAGGCCACCAACATCCCCGGGCTGTACGCCGGCGGCGAGGTTGACTGGGCGTACCACGGAGCGAATCGGCTCGGCGCCAACTCGCTGCTCTCCTGTATCTACGCCGGGCAGATCGGCGGTCCGGCGATGGTCTCCTACGCCAAGAACAACGCCAAGAGCACCGCAGCGGTGGGGCAGAAACCCTTCGAAGCCGCCAAGAAGATGTGGACCGAGCGGTTCGAGACGATTCGGAAGATGAGCGGCAGCGAAAACCCCTATCAGATCGGCCGCGAGCTCGGCGACATCATGACCGAAAACGTAACGGTGATTCGCTACAACGACAAACTCCGGAATACGCTGGATCGGATTCAGGAGTTCAAGGAGCGTTGGGCCCAATGCAACGTCCTCGAGACCTCCAACAATTTCAACCGCTCGCTCGCTTTCGTCAACCAGCTCTGGAACATGCTGGAGTTGGCGCAGGTGATGACGGTCGGAGCCTTGCAGAGGGATGAGTGCCGCGGCGCTCACTACAAACCGGAGTTCCAGCTTCCGGCACCCAAGACCAAGGACCCGCGCGAGGACCCCGATTGGATGAAGGCATGGTCGGCGAGAAATGAAAAGTGGCAGAAAGTTACCATGGCCAGCCATTCGCCCAAGGGACCACAAATCAGCTACGAACCCATTCCCACTCCGGTGCTCGAACCGGAGCCTCGTTGGTACGGGTAACGAAATGGAGACCACCCTCGGCACTTCCCGGACGATTACTTTTCGAATCTGGCGCCAGCAATCACCAGATCACGAGGGGCGATTCGAAGAGTTCAAGGTGCCGTATTTTCCCAAGGCGAACGTCATCTCTTGTCTGATGGCGATCCAACGCAACCCGGTCAACGCGGAGGGAAAGCGCACTACGCCGGTGACTTGGGACTCGAGTTGTCTGGAGGAGGTTTGCGGCAGCTGCTCGATGAACATCAACGGGCGGGTGCGGATGGCTTGTTCGTCCCTGATCGACAAGCTCACCGAACCGATCACCCTCGAGCCGCTTCGGAAGTTTCCTCTGGTCCGAGATCTCGCGGTGGACCGCCAGCGGATGTTCGACGCGCTCAAGCAGGTCCGCGGCTGGATCCCGATCGACGGTACCTACAACCTGGGCCCCGGCCCTCGCCAATCCCCCAACGACCAGTCGACGATGTATGTGCTCTCCACCTGCATGACCTGCGCCTGCTGTCTCGAGGCTTGCCCCCAGGTGCAGATCGGCAACAAGTTCATCGGCGCCGCGGCGATCAGCCAGGCGCGCCTTTTCAACATGAACCCTACCGGAAAGCTCAACGCCGAAGACCGGCTTCGCGGCTTGATGGCGGAGGGCGGGATCCAGGATTGCGGCAAGGCGCAGAACTGCGTTCAGGTCTGCCCGAAAGAGATTCCACTCACGACGTCGATCGCGGAAATGAATCGCGAGGTTACCAAGCAACTCTTCAAGGACATTTTCTCTAAGGACGAGGAGCGCGAAAGCGCGGGTGGCCCGGCATAGATGAACATTCACGAATATCAGGCGAAGGAGATTCTCCGCAGATACGGTGTGCCAGTGCCGCGCGGTGCTCTCGCATTGACCGCCGACGACGCGGAGAACACCGCCCGGGCGCTCGGGACTCCGGTGGTGGTGATCAAAGCTCAGATCCACGCGGGCGGCCGCGGCAAAGCGGGCGGGGTGAAGCTGGCGAAGTCGCCCGCGGAAGCGAAGGAGCTGGCCACTCGGATGCTCGGGATGGTCCTGAAGACGCCTCAGACCGGACCAGAAGGACGGACGGTCCACAAGATCTATGTGGAGCAAGGTCTGGACATCGCCCGCGAGCTCTATCTGGGTGTGACGCTGGACCGCGAAACTTCTCGCGTCTCCTTCATCACTTCAGCAGAAGGCGGGGTGGAGATCGAGGAAACCGCGGCCACGCATCCAGAGAAGATCCTTCGTGAGGCAGTCGACCCCGCAGTCGGATTCCTGGATTTTCAGGGGCGCCGAATGGCGTTCTCGCTTGGGCTCTCACCTGAGAGTGCCAACAAGTTCACTTTGTTTTGCCGCGCTCTCCACCGGGCCTACGTCGAGAGCGACGCCTCGCTCGTGGAGATCAACCCGTTGGTGGTGTTGAAGGACGGGTCGGTGGTGGCGCTCGATGCGAAGATGAATTTTGACGACAACGCCCTCTATCGGCATCCCGAGATCGTCGCCTACCGGGACATCGAGGAAGAGGATCCGACCGAGGCTAAAGCCAAGGAATACGATCTCGCCTACATCCGCCTGGACGGGAACATCGGGTGTCTGGTGAACGGCGCCGGTCTGGCGATGGCAACGATGGACACCATCAAGTTGGTCGGCGGAAGCCCCGCCAACTTCCTGGATGTGGGCGGTGGAGCGAACAAGGAAAAAGTAGCCGCGGCGTTCAAGCTGATCCTGGCGGACCCGAAGGTGAAAGCGATTTTGGTGAACATCTTCGGAGGGATCATGCGCAACGACATCATCGCCGAAGGCGTCGTGGCCGCGGCGAAGGAGCTGAATCTGCGCGTCCCCTTGGTGGTCCGGCTCGAGGGAACCAACGTCGAGCAGGGAAAGCAGATCCTCAGGAATTCCGGGCTGGCGATCATCCCCGCGGACAATCTCCGCGAGGCCGCCGAAAAGGCGGTGGCCGCCGCGCGAGGTGCTCGATGAGTATCTTCGTGGACCACCGAACCCGGGTACTGGTCCAGGGAATCACCGGCTCGACCGGCTCCTTCCACACGCGCCAGATGATCGAGTACGGCACTCAGGTGGTGGCCGGCGTGGTTCCGGGCAAGGGCGGAGGACGGTTCGATGAGAAGGTGCCCTTGTTCAACACCGTGTCGGAAGCGATCAGCGCCACCGGGGCCAATGCGAGCGTGGTCTACGTGCCGCCGCCGTTCGCGGCGGATGCCATCATGGAGGCCGGCGATGCCGGAATGCCCCTGATCGTGGTGATCACCGAGGGGATTCCGGTTTACGACATGGTTCGCGCCAAGCGCTATTTGAAGGATCTGCCTGAGGTCCGGTTGCTCGGCCCCAATTGCCCTGGAGTGATCAGCCCCGGGGGGCGGTGCAAAATTGGAATCATGCCCGGACACATTCACCGCCCCGGTCGGATCGGAATTGTCTCGCGCTCGGGGACGTTGACCTACGAGGCAGTGTTTCAAGTGACGCAGTTGGGCATGGGCCAGTCGACAGCGGTGGGGATTGGCGGCGATCCGATCAACGGAACCGATTTCGTCGATTGCCTGCTGCGCTTCAACGCTGACCCCGAGACCGACGCAGTCATCTTGATCGGCGAAATCGGCGGGAGCGCCGAGGAGCGTGCCGCGGAATACATCGGACGCGAGTTCCGCAAGCCGATCGTCGGCTTCATCGCCGGGCAGTCCGCGCCACCTGGCAAGCGAATGGGCCACGCAGGCGCGATCATCGCGGGCGGGAAGGGCACCGCAGCCGAGAAGATCAAGGCGCTCGAGCGTGCCGGCGTTTCGATGGCACCCTCGCCTGCCGAACTGGGCACCACTCTAGAGGCCGCGCTGCGGCGTAGTCGTGCTCGGAGAGACAACTAACCACGGAGCAACGCATGGCATTGCAACGGACCCTGTCAATCATCAAGCCGGACGGGTTGGAGAAGGGCATCATCGGCAAACTGCTCACCCGGTTCGAAGACAATGGCCTCAAGCCGGTGGCGATGCGAATGCAATTCTTGTCGCGAAAAGAAGCCGAGGGCTTCTACGCAGTCCACAAGGAGCGCCCCTTCTTCAAGGACCTGGTGAGCTTCATGACCTCCGGGCCGGTGGTGCTGATGGTTCTCGAGGGAGAGAATGCGATCGCGAAGAACCGCGAAGTGATGGGCGCGACCAATCCGGCCAACGCCGCGCCGGGAACAATTCGTAAAGACTTTGCTACGGATGTCGAGAAAAACACGGTGCACGGCTCGGACAGCGAAGAAACCGCGAGGACCGAGATCGCCTATTTCTTCCGGCAAACCGAGATCGTGAATTACGGCTGGAAACGTTAGTCTGGGCGCTTCCGGGTGCTGGCGTCAAGCCCGCATTACTCGCCCAGATTCGTCGCCGCCTTCACGCGGCTTTTCTGGCCCGTCGCACGCCTGTGGTTCCGCCCCCGGACTGATGGACTGCACCGCGTCCCGCCACCTCCATGCCTGTTTGTCGCCAATCACAGCGCTTACGGAGTCTTCGAGATCCTGGTGATGCTCGCCATCTGGCAACGCCACTTTGGGGGCCGACGCCCGGTGGCAGGGCTGGCGCACGACGTCGGCATGGTGGGACCTCTGCGCTGGCCGGTGGAAGCCATTGGTGGAGTGCGTGCCTCGCGCGAGGCGGCGAGGGAGCTTTTGGCCCGCGGATTCGATGTTCTGGTTTTCCCCGGTGGATTTCTGGATGCGTTGCGGCCCTTTAGCGCCAGGTACCAGGTCCACTGGGGCGGTCGCTCTGGCTTTCTGCAAGTGGCGGCGGACTGCGGCGCTCCAATCATCCCTGTGGCCAACTGTGGAAGCCATGCGCAGTACACGATGCTTGCCGGTGGGTCCGTCTTTGCCCGGTGCCTTGGGCTAACTCGCTTCAAGATCCATCGCTTCCCAGTGACGATAGGCCTTCTCGGCTTCCTGGTAGCTTTCGCCGGGTGGTGCGCAGGCTGGATCTCTTGGCCTTGGATGTTATTGGGACTGGCCTGTGCGATTCTGCCTAACCCCAGTCGTATGGACATCACCTTCCTTGCCCCGATTCAGCCTGCTCAGCTTCTCACCGACGCTCGTGGCGACTTCGGCGCCGCGGCGGAGCAGGTACGCACGCGGATCGAGCAGGCCGTGAAGACGATGGCGGCGCGTCGCGCCACTCCGTGGGAATAGGGTAATGGCCGCCAACGTGCGCGAGCTGTGCGGGCTCACCGAAGAGGAGATGGTCCGCTTCGTGACGGAGGAATTGGGGGAGCGCCGGTTTCGAGCGCTGCAGATTTTCCACTGGATTCACCAGCGGGGCGTCACCAGCTTCGGTGCAATGACCGATCTCTCCAAGGAACTGCGGCAGCGCTTGGGCGAGCTCGCCACGCTTCGATCCTTGGAAAAGGACCTGGAGCAGAGATCAATGGACGGCACCATCAAGTACCGGTTCCGGACCACTGACGGCAGACGCATCGAATCGGTGTACATGCCCTCGGAGGACCGGAAGACGCTCTGCGTCTCCACGCAGGCAGGTTGCGCGATGGGGTGCACCTTCTGCATGACCGCGACCATGGGGCTGCAGCGAAATCTCACTCCGGCGGAGATCGTGAGCCAGGTTCACGCGGTCAACACTGAAATCGCGAATCAAGGACCAGCGCTGTCGCCGCGCCCCATCACCAACCTGGTGTTCATGGGCATGGGCGAGCCGCTCCACAATTTTGACAATCTCAAGACGGCGCTCGAGATTTTGCAGTCTGAACAGGGGCTCAACTTCTCTCATCGACACATCACCGTTTCGACGGTTGGGCTGGTTCCGATGATCGAGCGGTTCGGCCAGGAAACCGACGTTAAGCTCGCCATCTCGCTGAACGCGAGTCACGATGCGCAGCGCTCGGAAATCATGCCGATCAATCGCAAATGGAACATCCAAGCGCTGCTCGATGCCTGTCGAAAATTTCCGCTGCGACAGGGCCGGCGGATCACCTTCGAGTACGTACTGATGAAAGGGGTCAATGACGCCGATGAAGACGCCCGGCGGCTGGTTGAACTTCTGCAGGGCATCCCCGCGAAGGTGAATCTCATCCCCTACAACGAGAATCCTGGCCTCGGCTTCGAAAGCAGCGGGGAGGAGCGGGCCGAGGCGTTCCGCCAGATTCTGGCGGATGGGCACATCGCCGCGTTTGTGCGCAAAAATCGCGGCAGGGACATTGCGGCCGCGTGCGGTCAACTGGCCAATGTGTCGTCCTTGACAACCCCGGCGACCGGAACATAAAGACTGTCGCCTTCCTCGACCAGGAGCAGTGAATGGCCGTCGTTCTTCGTCTTTCGCGCGCGGGCGCGAAGAAAATGCCGTTTTACCACGTGGTTGCCACCGACTCTCGCAACCCGCGCGACGGCAAGTTCATCGAGGCCATCGGCTCGTATGATCCAAATCAAGAGCCGCCGCGGGTCGAGTTCAAACAGGACCGCCTCGAACATTGGCTTCGAGCCGGGGCCAAGCCGTCGGAGACGGTGGCGGGGCTGATAAAACGAGCCTCGCAGAAGCCGCCTCAGTCATAGGGGCTGTACGCTTGTCGGAACCATCGCAGTTCGAAGCGCTGATTACCTATTTGGCGAAGTCGCTGGTGGACCGTCCGGACCAGGTGGTGGTCCGCCCCACCTCCGTGGAAGGCAGCCGGATCTACGAGCTGCAGGTTGCGCCCGAGGATGTCGGGAAGGTGATCGGGCGAGACGGCCGCACCGTGAACGCGATGCGCACCCTTTTGGCGGCAGCCGCGCAGCGCAAAGGCGAGAAGGCCCGGTTGGAGATCCTCGACGATCGGAGACTGGCCGCTCGCAACGCCGTGCCGCCGGCCGGACCCGAGGGGCCACCTCCGTCCGACGTTCCGTGACGGCCTCCTCGCTCCTTGAGCTGGGGTACATCGCCGCAGCGCACGGGTTGCAGGGAAGGGTGATGATCCGCACTTTTGATCCTCAATCCGCCGCCTTGGGCGAGGTTCGCCGCGTGTCTCTGAGGCTGGGCAGCGGGGAGGAACGCGAGCTTACGCTGGCTTACCGCCGACAGGCTGGGAGCGGATGGGTAATCGGGTTCGAGCAGATTGGGACCCGCACTGCGGCAGAGGGTCTGCTGGGAGGCCGTGTGTCAGTCTTCCGAGACGACTTGCAACCCCCGGGCAAGGGCGAGTTTTTCCAGGGCGATTTGATCGGTCTAGCCGCGGTCAATGAAGCGGGGAAAATGTTGGGAACCGTGGCCGAGATTTGGAACACCGGTCCAGTGCCGAACCTGGTGATTCGAGGTGACGCAGATCTCGAGCTTCTGGTTCCATTTGCCGACGAATTCGTGCCCAGCGTCGATCTGGCGCAAGGTCGGATCGTGATTCGCCCTCCTGAGCTGGAGGAGTGACGCGATGGCATTTCGCGCCGAGGTGCTCACCCTCTTTCCACGGATGATCTCCGGCTACCTCGAGGAGAGCATTCTCGGCAAGGCGGTGAAGGCGGGGCTGCTTTCCGTTTCGGTGGTGGACATACGAGCCCATGCGGAAGGCAAGCATCGGATTGCGGACGATGTCCCCTACGGCGGCGGCGGCGGCATGGTGATGAAGGTGGGCCCCGTGGTCGCCGCGATCGAGGATGCCCAGCAGCGACTCGCTTCTGGACGAGTGCTGCTGATGAGCCCCAGAGGCGTTCGGCTTACTCAAGCGCGCCTGCGAGAATTTGGCAGTTACCCCGGGGGACTGATTTTGGTGTGCGGCCGATATGAGGGCGTGGACGAGCGGGTGCGCGACTTCGTCGATGATGAAGTCTCGATCGGCGACTTTGTCATCACCGGGGGCGAACTCGCCGCGCTGGTTCTCATCGATGGCGCTGCTCGGCTTCAGCATGGCGTGCTGGGGAACGAGGCTTCTCCGGTCAGCGAGAGTTTCGAGGGCGGATTGCTGGAGTACCCGCAGTACACCAGGCCTCCAGAGTTTCGCGGAAAGAGAGTTCCAGACGTTCTGCTCTCGGGCGATCACGTCCGGATTGCCCGATGGAGAAGATGGAATCAATTGACACAAACTCGCGCCCGCCGCCCTGAAATGTTCCGGGCGCTGGTGCTCGACGCCGGGGATCGCGCTCTGCTGGAGCTGACCGAAGACCAACTGTAATGCTACATTCGCGGGCTCGGCGGGCTTGTACCGCTTATGACGCTCTGATAGGTACCGCCTTTTCCTTAAGAAACCTGGGAGTTTCCGGTCATGCGCCGCAGCGCAATTGAACACATTGAGTCCAAGCAAATGCGCAAGGACATTACAGATTTTCGAACTGGCGACACCGTGCGCGTCCACTGGAAAGTCAAAGAGGGGGACAAGGAGAGGGTGCAGCCGTTCGAGGGAGTGGTGATCCGCAAAACCCGCGGCCAGAGCCGTGCCACCTTTACAGTCCGCAAGATTTCCTATGGTGTCGGGGTTGAGCGCATCTTCCCGCTGCACAGCCCGCGCTACGAGAAGATCGAGGTGATCACCCACGGGAACGTTCACCGCAATCGCCTCTTCTTCCTGCGAAAACTGAGAGGCAAAGCTTCGCGAGTGCAGAGCCAGGAAGAGGGAGGCACCGAGACTCCCGTCCAGCCGGCAGCGCCAGCTTCAGCCTCGTCGCAGGAGGGGGCGCCAGGTACGGCGGAAGCGTCAGCCGCGGCGACTCCCACAGACGCTGCGCCAGAAGCCGCTGGGGCCCAGAAGAGCGCGGCGAAATCGAAGAAGTCGAAATCCAAGCCAGCGGCAGGTGCGCGCGAGTAGTCGTCGCTCCGTCGAGGTGGGGAATCTTCAGGCGTCGGGTCGGCCCGTTCGGCAGGCTCCGAGGTGTGCGGGATTTCGTCTCGCTCGAAACACGATCCCGCAGACCTCCGGGATGGCGCTAGACTGTGAGCACCGATGCAATTTCTCGAGTTTGCCTTTCAGGGCGTTCGCGGATTTTCACCCGCGATGCGGGCAGCATTGCGTCCCGGATATTGCCTGCTCAAAATTCCTGGAGCCAATCAGCCTCCGCTGACCGGCCTTTGCACGTCGCTGCTCTACCCTGACGGGCGCGGCGGCGACGCCGAATACAAAGCCCTTGAGCAACCGCAGAGTCGCGCTTCGGTGACGATGGTTGCAGCGGATGGGGCCGTGTACCGACTGGTTCGAAGTCTCGGGGGAGCGGGCGCACTGCAGCAGCTCAACAACATGAGCAGCCAATTCGAGTTGCTGTCCGAGGATCCGACGGAGATTGCCCAATTCCTCCGTTCGAAGTTGGGCCTGCCGACGCGCAAAGTTTTCGAATCGGTGCTTGGGCTTGGAATTCAGCAGCTTCCGACGCGCAGGGCAAGTGGCGTGCAGACGGGTCTCAGCGCCACGGGGTTGCTGCCTCCAAGGCCGGCTCTTGCATCGCTACCGCCGCAAGACGCCGGTGCCGATCTCAAACTTAAGCAGTTCGAGCAGGAACTGGCCCTCTCCAAGGAGGTCGAACAGATCCAGTATCGAGTCGATGGCCTGGCGTCGAAATTGTTCGAAGCGGAGCAGAAGCTCAAGGGCTCACAGAGCTTGAAGGACAGCATCAAGGTCGCAGAAGACGCCTACAGCAAAGCCCCGACGGCGGATTCGCTCAAGTTGACTGCGGACATCGTCGAACGCGCCGAGCGGTTCGCCGCCGTTACCGCCAAGTACCAGGAGTCTTTGACCAAGCTCGGGCCGGACCGCGAAGAGGGCTACGCCGATGTGCCTCGCCTTTTGCAGCCGGTCCACCAGCGTCCGTCGTTTTGGGCAGCGGTCGGTGGAGGGGTGGCGTTCATCATCCTCGGTATCGCCGTGGGCGGGATGGGACGGTACCTGGCCCTTTTGGACATTCCGGCGTTTGGTTTGGCGGCGATTTTGGCCATCAACTACATCGACGATCTCCGTCACTCTCAGCTGGCCAACCGCAAAGGAGAACGACGTGCGACCCGGGAGAAGAAGATTCAAGAGGAGTACGAGGCCGAGGCTCAGGTAATCAAGGCGGCCTTGTCGGCTCTGCAGGTAGAGTCGCCCGGCGAAATCGTCGAGACGCTCGCGGAAAAAGGGAAATTGAAGGCGCAGGTCCAGTCCCTCCGCCAGCAGCTCGCCGATTACGAGCGCAGCCCCGAGTACCGGGCCGCGCAGTCAGAAGTCGCATCGCTCAAGCGTGAACAGCAAAAGCTCGAGGCCCAGCTCGCGGAAAAAGGAGCTTATGTTCGCGAGGCTCGCGACGTGGAGCGCGATATCGAGCGGTTGCGTCAGTCCGTTGCCGTGAGCAAGGCAGCGGCTGCAATCCCCGCCCCGGTACTTCCCGAAGGCCCGGTCCAAGATCCCTTTCCAGCCTTGTTCTCTGTCGGAGCCGAGCTCTTCGGACTGGATCCGCCAGCAGCGGTAGCGGCCATCAAGGACCGCTGGTTTCAGTATTTTACGGCCCTCACGGACCAACGGTATCAGAGCCTGCAAGTGGAGAAGGACGCCAAGGTGCATCTGACCTGCGGCGGTCAGCCGCTACCGGCGGTTGCCATCCCAGGGATGGACCTAGACTTGTTGTATCTGAGCGCCCGCTTCGCCCTGGCCGAGAAGTATTGCGCTCGAAATCGGATCCCGTGCCTGTTGGACGATATTTTGGTGGGCTTCGATGAGTCAAAATTGTACCTGTTTGGGAGAATGCTGAAGCAGCTTGGCCAGCTGACCCAAGTGCTCCACGCGTCCAGTCAACCTGGCCTGGAGCAGGTTGCAGACGCGTCGGTCAACGTCTAGTTGCGCCGACGCCGGAGGCGTTGGCGATGGCGGCGGGACCGAAGAGGCAAGCTGGAGATCGGGCCGAGGAGGCCGTGGTCCGCTATCTCATCCAGCAGGGCTACGCGGTGCTGACTCGCAACTTCGTGTGTCGGCAGGGCGAGTTGGACGTTGTCGCGGAACGCGACCAGACGCTGTGCTTCGTGGAAGTGCGGATGCGGTCCACGGCGGCGTGGGGAGATCCTTCGCACACCGTTTCTCGCGAGAAGCAGCGGCGGGTGGTGAAGGCGGCGCTGCGCTATTTGTTGGTTAACGGATTGAGGGGCAAGATGATTCGGTTCGACGTTGCTTCCGTCGTCGGTAGTGGGCCGGACGCGTCTTTGGAGTACATTCCCAACGCCTTCGACGCGGGGATGTGAACGTTGCCGATCGGTAAGCTCTTTCTGGTGGCCACGCCAATCGGCAATCTCTCGGACATCAGTGAGAGAGCCCTCAAAACCTTGCGCGACGTCGCGTTCATCGCCTGCGAGGACACCCGGCGCACGCGAATTCTCCTGCAGCACCACGGCATCTCCCTTGAACTGGTGAGTCTGCCGGCTTTCGACGAGGCACACAGAGCAAAGGCCATTGTCGAGCGAATCGCCAGTGGACAGGACTGTGCCCTGGTGACGGATGCAGGCACGCCGGGCATCAGCGATCCCGGCGAGAAGCTCGTCGGTGAGGCCTTGGCACGGGATATCCAGGTGGTCCCGATCCCGGGCGCGAGTGCTTTCGTCTCAGCGCTCTCCGCCTCGGGTCTTCCGACGAGCCGCTTTCACTTCCTGGGGTTTCTGCCACGAAAGGACAGCGAGCGAACCACGATGCTGGATGAAGTGGAGGCGCTCTCCGCCACCTTGCTCATCTACGAGTCTCCGCGGCGTGTTCTGGAGACGCTTGCCAAATGTCTCGAGGTCCTTGGCGACCGTCGCGCATGCGTCGCCCGCGAGCTGACCAAAGTCCACGAGGAATTTCTTCGAGGAATGCTAAGCGAGCTGATTTCGAGGCTCAGGGATCGAGAGGAGATCAAGGGCGAAGTGGTGATCGTGATCCAAGGGCGCGGCGAGGACGAGCGCTGGGAAGCGGAGAAGCTGCGCGCCGCGTTGGAGGCCGGTCTGCAATCGGGCGAGAAGTTGAAGGACTTGGCCAAGGAGCTGAGCCGCCGCTCGGGTTGGTCGTCACAGCAGATCTACCGCCTCGGGTTATCCGTGAAGCGAGCCTAGGCGCTACTTCCCGGCGACCGCCACCGCCAACAGCGCATCGAGGCGCCGCGTTTCCGCATCGAAGGCCGGTTTGGCAGTTGCCGGTAAGGAGCGCCGGTAGGTCGCGTGGCTGGTGAATGGATCCAGAACGTGCATTTCCCCGAGCATCAGCTGGTAATGGAGATGGGGGGCAAAGGAATGCCCGCTGTTGCCGCTGCTGGCGATGACCTCGCCTTTCTTCACCGCCAATCCGACGTGAAGCGATTTGGGAAGCTCGGAAAGGTGCAGGAATAAGGCGCGGCGATGTTTGTCGCCGTTTTCGGTGACCTCGAGGCAGTTGCCGTTGGCGCGAAAGTGCCAGTTCTTTCTCGTCACCACCCCGTCGAATGTCGCCCGCACCTTGGACCCGACCGGCGTTTTGAAATCCACGCCCTTGTGCCGCCGCCCGTCGCGCATCATCGAAGTCACCTGTTCGTAGTCGTCGAGGGGTGCGTCTTGGAGGCGCAACTCCAATTCTTCGCCCGAGGGAAGATAATAGCGGGCAAACTGCGCTCCCGGCGCCTTGAACCGGTATGCCGCATAGGACTGGCCCCGCTTCGCGCTGCTAAAGCTGACGGCGTGAACGATGGGCTCTTCGTTTGGACGCGTCTCGAAGAGCACGTCCAGCTTGTCTCCGCGGATCAACCCGCCAGGGACGGGCACCCACCACACGAGAGTCCGGCTCACGACCTGGGCCAAAGTCTGCCCCAGATCCGCTCCGAGGTTTTCCACCAAAGCTGTTTCCAACGGGCCCTGTAAGGTGACCGACACCTTCTGCAAACCGCTTTGCTTCAGCGGATCGGGCGGGGCGGGGAATGCGGCGGTGGCCTTCGCCGGAGCAGGTTCGGCGGGAACAGGACTTGCTGCGGTGGGGCTGGGCGCCGTGGCGGTTCGCGGCTCGGCAACGATCGGCGCGCGGTGTCTTCTCCACCACCACCAGCCGAACGCGGCTCCAACCACCAGGAGGAAGATGAGGATCTTCGGCGCGCGCGAGGGCCGGGGCTCCGGCCCTAAAGTGGGAAGCGGAACTCTTCGGTTCATCCTGGTCATTCTTCACCCGCCTCGTCGCGCAATCCAAATTCCTTCATCTTCATTTGCAGTGATTTTCGACTGATCTGGAGTAATTTTGCCGCTCGGGTGACGTTGCCGCCGGTTTCTTCGAGAGCTTTCGCGATCAGGTCCTTCTCCAACTCCGCCGCCTTCTGCCGGACGATATCCTTGAGTCCGGTTTCTCCGCTCGGGGGCGTCGGTTCCGCTGCCGTCGCTCCGGCTCCCGCGCCGATGGCTGATGGGGCGCCAACGTGGGTGCTGGCCGAGCGAATCGGTTCTGGTAGGTCCTTTGACGCAATGAATGGACCGTCGGCGAAGAGCAGCACTCGCTCGACGAGATTTTCCAGTTCCCGGATGTTTCCCGGCCAGGCGTAGGCGACGAGCAACGCGAGAGCCTCTTCCGAGAGCCCCTCGATCTTCCGGTTCAGGCGCTTGTTGTATTTGTCGATGAAGTGCTGCGCGAGGATCGGGATGTCGCCTTTGCGCTCCCTCAGTGCTGGCAGAACGATCGGTACCACTGCCAGCCGGTAGTACAGGTCCGGACGAAACCGCGCCGCTTGAATTTCTTGCTGCAGATCGCGGTTGGTGGCGGCAATGAGCCGTACGTCGACGCGAGTGGTTCGGATGCCGCCGACGCGTTCGAACTCGCTCTCCTGGAGCGCGCGCAAGAGTTTCACCTGCATCTCGACGGGAATCTCGGCGATCTCGTCCAGGAAGAGGGTACCGCCGTCGGCCAGTTCGAATCGGCCGGGTTTGGAGGTGACCGCGCCGGTGAAAGCGCCTCGCTCGTATCCGAACAGCTCGGACTCCATCAGGTCCTTGGGAATGGCGGCGCAGTTGATCCGGATCAGTGGCTTGTTTTTACGCGAGGAGCCTTGATGAAGAGCAGTGGCGATCAGCTCCTTCCCGGTGCCGCTTTCCCCGGTGATCAGCACGGTCGAGGGTGTGTCCGCGACCTTGGCGATGACCTTGAAGATCTCCTGCATCTCAGCCGAGGTGCCGACGATCTCCGGCTGAGCCTTGCCGTCCACCTTGACGTTGCTGGACGCCATCGCATGGGTTCGGTCGGCCTTGGCGATCACCGCCTGAATTTCCGCCTGGTCGAACGGCTTGGTGATGTAGTCGAAGGCGCCCAGCTTGATGGCCTCGACGGCAGAGTCCACGGTCCCATGCGCGGTGATGATGATCACCGGCACGTCCGGATCGCTGGCATTCACCGACTTGAGGATGTCCATGCCGCCGAGCTTGGGCATCACCAGATCGGTGATCACGATGTCGGCTCCGTTCTTGTGGAACTCGGCCAAGCCCTGCTCCCCGTCGGAAGCGACGGTGACGTCGTAGCCGTCTCGCCGGAGCATCGCGGCCAGCACCTTGCGCAGGTTCTGCTCGTCATCCACGACAAGGACTTTGGCCATCGAAGCGGCGCTGTTACCAAATGCGAGCACTCAGAGCAATGTGGGTGGATGGCGATGGTGTATCGTTAAGTCAATGCCCATCGCGGAGCGAGAAACCGGACCGGCTGCCGCTTCGCCGATGGCCGTTCCCGAATCTGTCGCTCCTGAGCCCATTGGGCCGGATCCCGGCGAAGCCCAGCTGCCGGATCCGGGAGGGCGCGGCAGTTTCTGGGTGGCGACTGGGATTTTGGTGTCCCGTCTTTTCGGTCTCATTCGAGAGCGAGTGTTCGCGTACTACTTCGGCAATTCGATCGCGGCGGGCGCGTTCAAGGCGGCGTTTCGGATTCCGAATTTTCTGCAGAACTTGTTCGGCGAGGGCGTGCTGTCCGCATCGTTCATTCCAGTGTACGCCAAGCTCATCGCCCATGGGGATCGCGATGAGGCCGATCATGTTGCCGGCGCGGTGTTCGCGTGGCTCTCGCTGATTACCAGCGTGCGCGTCGCCGCGGGGCTGTTGCTCACC
>Ga0126369_10000255_pt1 | contig 34302 bp, 27 predicted proteins | sample PanSoiMetaPlot_1_FD_109646 | JGI IMG/M metagenome (GOLD analysis project Ga0126369, IMG submission 109646) | Tropical forest soil microbial communities from Panama - MetaG Plot_1 | ecosystem: Environmental > Terrestrial > Soil > Tropical forest > Bulk soil | place: Panama | collected 2016-02-17
CGCAGCTTTGGCGGCGATCGAAGCAAGGTTGCCGGCGGGTGTGGCGATGGCGGCCACACGACGACGCGCGAGGTCGGCCATGAGAGCCGGCAGGCGATCGAATTGGCCCTCCAGCCAATGGTACTCCACCGTTACATTCTGGCTCTCGACGTAGCCGGCCTCGTTGAGGCCCTTGCGGAACCCGGCAACAAGGGGCGCATCGGGCGATCCGGCATTGACGAAGCCGACCACTGGCAGCATCGCCGGCTGCTGCGCGCGCGCCGCGAGCGGCCACGCAGCCGCACCGCCGAGCAGCGTGATGAAGTCGCGCCGGTTCACACCAATGTCTCCCGTGCTTCCGAACCATAGCACACCTGGATGGTCCAAGAGACCAATGTGTTGCAAGATTCGGACTCAGCAGCGTCGGAGATGATAAGGCGATCCAGCTCCGAAGCCCGAAAGCGGTCGTAACCGAGCACACTCGTCTACATGGCCTTGCTGGGGCACTTCAGCGGGGGCGCGAGGGCGTCCTTGCGATTATCGGCCGGCGGTACTTTCTGAAAAGGTCGTTTAACGCCTCGATCATAAGCGCCTGCGCCGTCGTATCCTGGTCCAGCGCGAGCTGATGCAACGCCCGCAGGCCGTCGGTATTGATCCTTGTTAGAATGGCCCGTGCCGCCCCTACAGAGCCCACTGGTGCCCGTCTTGCGCCTCTCAGCTTCCCGCGTGTCATAACACCACCGCCAGCGCTTTCGCAGGTCTGAGGCTAGCAGCATACCATCCCAAGCCACCAGTGCGGCATTTGAGCAATGGCTCCAGCAGGTGTGTTGCTGATTTGCATCATAGGTAATGTGGATAGCGAGCTAGCAAGATAGCAAGCTAGTTGCAAATGGCTAAACGGTGGTCTAGACTCGTTCAGCTTGCTAAGGAAAGCCGTCATGCTGCCCAAGAAAGTCCCTCGGTTCGTCGCCTACTACCGCGTCAGCACGGATCGGCAAGGCAAGAGCGGCCTTGGCCTGGAAGCCCAGCAAATGGCCGTACGCGAGTATCTCAACGGCGGGGCCTGGGAACTGGTCGGCGAGTTCACCGAAATTGAGAGCGGCAAACACGCTGATCGGCCGCAGCTCGCCGTGGCTATTGAGACGTGCCGCCGCCAGAAGGCGGCGCTCGTCATCGCCAAGCTCGATCGACTCTCTCGCAATCTGGCATTCATCGCGACCCTAATGGAGTCGGGTGTTGAATTCCTTGCGGCCGACAACCCAAACGCCAGCAAGCTGACCATCCACATACTGGCGGCGGTTGCCGAGCACGAACGGGAAATGATTTCAGAGCGCACCCGCGCCGCGCTTGCAGCTGTTAAGGCTCGGGGCAAACAGTTGGGCAACCCCCGCCTGTCAGAGGTGCGGTCTCGCGGCACTGACAGGGTCCGAGCCTCCGCTAATCAATTCGCCGCCAATGTGTTGCCAATCATTCGTGAGATACAGGCGGCAGGGCATGAGAGCGCCGCCGCCATCGCCGCGCAGCTCAACGCGCGCAAGGTCGCGACCGCTCGCGGCAGGGCATGGTCGCATGTCCAAGTGGGTGCCGTGCTCAAGCGCGCACAATTGGCTAGCCGGTCAGCTTACGAATGAGAGCCCTCATTGCCCGGCGTTCGGCGATTGCCTCCGCGGTGTAGAAGCCGTGGCGATAATTGCCGTTGCGCTCCCCCTTCGGCGCTCCCGAGCCGGGCGCTCCCCCGTGCATCCGGCAGCGCCGCTTGCCTTTCACCACTGGGGATTGGCAAGGCTTCCCGCTCCGGGTCCGCGCACCGCATCGGGGCGCTTCCCGTAGCGGCAATGGTTCGTTTGTCGTCCGTTGCACGGGCTTGTCCCTCGTTTTTGTCCTCTGCCCCCCTCCCGGTATGCGTTACCTCGCCGACGATCGCCTGCCCGCCGGGATAAACGTGGACGTGTTCGACAACCACTTTTTGGCGGCCACCGCGCCTCATATTTGACAGCGTCTCAAGTTGCGTGGTGAACGCCCGCTGCAGCCGAGACAACGTCAAAGCCGCCGAATCCTGCTGCGGTATTGTTTCAATGTTGCCGCTGTAGAGACGCGCGCTAAACTTCATCGTGAGGGGCGTGCGTAACAGCCATCTGCACCGCAAGCATCGCCTCAATCTCGTTCTGCGGTTTTACCCCATCGATAACCGCCAGGGCTGCATTTCCGGCGCGTAGGTCTATCCCGCCTTCGCGATCCCGAAAGAGATTCATCAGCCGAACCAATTCCGCGTCCACGAAATCGTGCGAGGTGGTTCCGAATGCGTTCGTTAAGCGATCCTGCCAACCCTGCACATCTGCATGGGGGGCGACAGGCTCGTAACATTTGCCCTTCGGGGCGAGATTGAGTTTGACGCGCGGCGGTCGCTGTTGCAGCTGCGTCGATGCTTCGGCAACAGCCCTTTTTTCCGCCTCACTAGGCGCCGGCTGTACAACCGGTACTTTTGGCCTAGACCGGCCATCCCGCCGAGGTTTGCTGTCAGTCGCCAATTTCGCACCCTGTTTTTTCATGGTTAGCCTTCGCTGCGCCTTGCAACGCCATTCGTTTCCAGTTGGCCGCCTGCGCGGGCGGGTCATGCTGCGCCACCAATTTTTTCGAGGCCGAATTTTTTTGCGCTCGTTAATCCAAGCGCCAACAGCCTCAATTCAACGGGAAGCGAGCTATAACCAGCGTAAGGTTGGGTAGCTGTAGCTCTTGAATAGTCCGGGCCCCCGGCCCGAGATATAGATAGTGGGACCACTAAGTGACCCGACCCTGTAGGTACACTAAGTGGGTCCGGGGATTTTGCGTTTTCGGGTACACTAAGTGACCCCGGTTTCGGACCCACTAAGTGGTCCCGGGTTTCTGTTTTTTTCGCCCGATTTTTCGCGAATTGAACGGCGCGCGGACTCTTGTCGTTGCGGGCGGCCGTCGCGATCTCTGTAGCCTCCTCTACGGTTTTGATCTTGCGCCAGTCATGAGTCGGTGGGCTCTGTCGGCTGTCGCGGCTGTGAGCGAACGTCAGAAAGAACTTGTTGGGCTGTCGGTACTCTGAGTTACCGCCCCGGCCGCGCTCAGTGACACGAATAAAGCCCAGCGCCTCCAGTTCACGTATGGCCGGCGCCACTAGACGGGCCGATATCCCGTAGTCCATGAAATCGAGCTTCGTGACCGGCAGGCGCCCATTGTCGTTACCCCCGTGATGCGCGAGCTCGATCTCGATCCGAGCCATTGCCCGGTGGGCCGAGAGACTGAGGGCCTGGTAGGCCGGTGATTCTAACATCTCAATCAAGCGCGGTGACCATTGGCCGCTGATTCGATTGCGTCGCTTGAGGCTCATGAAACCAACGCCCGCGCACGCAAGCGGCCGATCTCAATAGCAACGCCACTGCTGCTAATCGCACGCTTCCAAGTGCGCGCGAACACTTCGACGTCGAGAACGTGCCGAGGGCCGAAAATGCGCGCCCTCGACTGCATTTTTGCCCTTTGGAGGGCATTGAATTCGCTATCCTTTTTTTGGAGTTTCGCTGGCGCTCGGGTATCTGCACCCAAGAGCGCTTTTCTAACGCGTTCTCGGCCGTTTTCTCGATTCCGGCATCGGCGAGAACAGAACCGTGGTCGTCGCCCTGCATGATGCTCGATACGTTTGCCGCAAGAATCGCAGGCAAGAATGCGTGAGCGATTGTCATTGCGCGCAACCCCGCGCTTGGTTATATCCGTCATGTGTAGTCCTTTTGCCGGGTTCGCGCGCCAACGCGGCCCGGCAATTTCTTTGCCGGGCACCGGCTCAATCGGTTGATGTTGAAACGCAGGCTCACGCCGCCTTTTCTGCGCCCATCCGCGGAAGTGACCGCAAGAAGGCGTCGAGATCGGGCGCAAGGATTAGGGTTCTTCGGCCGAGCTTGCGGGCCGGCAGGCGTCCTTCTCGAATTAGTTTGTAAAGCTTGTCTCTACCGATCCCGAGCTTGGCCAGCGCCTCGGGAACACTGTACGCAGCACGATCAATTGCGGATCTGTCCATAACTGTCGTCCATCGTTGTGGCCGTCATACGGACGGCTATGGGACGACAAATGGCACAGGCCTTGTGCAGTTAAACGGGTTTCCTGCGCAGTTTCTTCGCTAGGTTTATGGCCGCAATCGCAGCCCGTTTCCCAAGACCGACTTCCGCCCCGATCTTCGTGGCCAGCGCGCTATCCGATACGGACATAGATGTTTTCGGGCGACGCTTGTTGAACTCTGCTAATACTTGGGCGGCCTTCTTGCTGCCCCTCGGGCGCCCACCGCGCTTACCGGCTAATCGCTGCCGTCGTCCGCGGTCGGTGTCGCCGGCACTGTCTCGATCCTCCTTCTCGTCCTCTAAAAGCTTCCGGGTCACCTCTTGCGGCGAGTCGATTAAGCCCAGCCTCACCATTTCATCGAGCTGAGCCGCCGTAAGAATCACTTTTGGGGGGCTCACGATTGCCCCCGTCTGATCGCCACGACCTTGCCGCTCGCGATCGACTTCCCGCAGTAATCGGCCCACGCCTCCATCAATCGGCGCCGCTTCTCGAATAGATCGCCACGTCGATAGGCTTTCTCAACCGCGCTCGGGACCGCGTGGGCGAGCGCCATTTCGACAACTTCATTCGGGAATGAAGTACGCTCAGCCGCCCAGTCCCGGAAGGTGGAACGTAGTCCGTGTGTCGTAATGTCAATGTCCGCCGTCTCCTTTGCGATCCGTAGAGCGGTATTTGCGCCAACGGGACGGCCCGTACGCTTACCAGGGAAAATGTAGTCAGAAACCCGAATAGCGCGCATGTCTTCGACTACCGCAAGCGCAGCTTTCGACAGCGGAACGCGATGCTCTTTACCGGCCTTCATTCGCTTGGCGGGCACCGTCCAAACCCGCTCGGCAAAATCAATTTCATTCCATTCCGCAAGGTTGGCTTCGCCCACCCGTGCGACCGTCAGTGCAATGAACTCCAAACATCGCGCCCCAATGCGGGAGTCCTTGCGAACCTTAGCCATGAACAAGCCGGTCTGCGTGTATGGCAGGGCGGCATGGTGTTTGACCTTCGCGACCTTGCTTCGCGCCGGGAGTGCGTGCTCTAGGTGCCCCTTCCACCGGGCGGGATTATCCGCTGTTCTATAATGGTGAACGGTAGCCCACCCCAGCACATTCTCGATCCGACCCCGTACGCGCGAGGCAGTCTCAGGAACGCGCTCCCAGAGCGGCTTAAGAACCTTCAGAACGAGAGGCGTGTCGATCGACGCGATGGGCAGATTGCCAAGCGCCGGATAGGCGTAACGGGAAAGCGTGGCGCTCCATTCATGCCGATGCTTCGCATTGGTCCATTTCGTCTGGTTGTCTTTGATGTAACCTTCTACACACTGTCGGAACGTCACCGCCCTAGCATCCGCAGCTACAGCGGCGGCCCGCTGTGCGCGTTTGTGGTCAATTGGATCAATCCCCTCAAGCCGTAGCTCGCGCGCCTGTCGCGCTTTCTCCCTCGCCTTTGCCAGATCAAGCGTATGACAGGGGCCGATGCCCATATCGCGAAGGCGCCCGTTGACGACGTATCGGAATATCCACTGCTTGCTGCGGCCGTCTGCAACCCGAAGGTACAAGCCGCCCCCATCGGCATACATTCCCGGCTTATGTCGCTTGCTCTCCACAAATTTCACTGAAAGCCGATTGAGGTTCCGCGCCATTGTCCGCCATCTTTCCCGAGCCCCAAGTCTTGCCCATATTTCGGGAGCCGACACTGACAGATGATGGCGGACACGTCAAGGCGATGGCAGCGAATAAACCGCATTATTGCTGAATAACTTCGGACGCCAACCGCTATGGGCAGACACTCGCGGACATGATTTGGTCCGAAATTTTCTCCGCCACCATGATGGTCGGAATATTGGTGTTGCCGCGCGGCACAGTCGGCATGATCGAGGCGTCGACAACGCGCAACCCCCCGATCCCGTGCAAGCGCCCCACCGCATCGACCACCGCATGGCGGTCGTTCGCGCTGCCCATGCGGCATGTGCCCACAGGATGAAACATGCCGGCGACGTTCTGGCGAATGTGCTCGGCAAGCGCCGCATCGTCCGCGATGAGCGCGGCAAGATCGACGCGCCGATCCGCCAAGGTCGAGAAGATCGGGCCGGCGAGCGGCGGCACAACATCGATGAGCGCGGCGATGAGCGCGCTCTTGATCCGGTTGGCCGGGGTGATCCGGTTGAGGCGCCGCAGCCGGTCGTCGAACTTCACCGGAAAGGTCACGCCGCTCATCGCCCGTACTTTCTCGTGCGCCAGGATGTCGACCGCCCGGCGGAAGCCCTGCATGAAGCGTGCAAGGTCGAGCTCGTGGCCGAGGAAATTGAACTCGACGCAGGGCGGTGAGGCGGCGCCCGCCGTGAGCGACACGCGTCCGCGCGCCATCGGCTTGAGCAGCGTGGGCGCCAAGTTGGCGACTTGCGCGCCGAGCGCACTCCACGAGGTCTTACACTGCACGTTGATGTACATGTCGGTCGCGGGCGCACCGGCAAGCCCGGAGGAGTAACGCCATGCGGTCATTGGATGCGGCCGCACGGAAGCGGCCTGCCGGTGATGGCGATGCTGCAGCAAGCCGATAAATATGATGGCATGGTTCGAGAGATTTTCGCCGACGCCGGGCAAATCCGCGCGCACTTCGATGCCGCGCTCGCGCAGGTGGCCGGCCGGCCCTAACCCCGCGCGCATCAGAAGCGCCGGCGAATGCAGGCCGCCCAGCGCGAGAATGATCTCGCGCGCGGGCATTGTTTTCTCCTGTCCATCGAGACGGACACTCACGCCGGTGGCGCGCCGGCCCTCGAATACGAGGCCGGTCGCGGCGGCACCGTTGACGATCCTCAGATTGCGGCGCGCGCGCACCGCCGGATCGAGATAGCAGATCGCCGCGGACGCGCGCTTGTGCGGCCAGTTGCTCATGGGCACGGCGCCGTAGCCATCGCGAAAATCCGCATTCATGTCCGCGATGAACGGGATCTGCCGCTCTTGCGCGAAGGCATGCACCGCCTTCGCGAGCGGCGCCCAGTCTTCCGCCTTGGTGCGGCGGATCGGGACCGGGCCATCGCGGCCGTGCAGTTCACTTGAAAAATCGAGATCGTTCTCGAGCTTGCGATAGTAGGGCAGCACATCGGACCAGCCCCAGCCGGAAGCGCCCTGCGCCTCCCATTCGGCATAATCGTCGGGTGTTCCACGATATGCGACCATGCCCATCACGGAGGAGCCGCCGCCCATGATGCGCCCCTGCAGGAAGCTCATCGCCGGAGAGTTGTCCTTGCGGCGCCAATGCACCTTGAGCCCGGGCCAGAAATAGGAATCGTTGTAATAGGAGGTCGCGTAGGTATCGAGCACGTCGGCCGGCTCTTGGCCCGGCGGCGTGTCAGGCCCGGCCTCGAGCAGCAACACGCTCGCGCCCGATCGTGCCGAGAGCCGATTGGCCAGCACGCAACCGGCTGCGCCGCCGCCAATGATGATGGTGTCGAAGCTATCGGTCATCGATCCGGTTGAGGGACGATCGGCGTGCGCGGACAAAATCCCGCCGCATGACGGCGGCGGAAAGGACTGCCATAATCATTGGACAAAATACGTCCGCGAGGAAAGCCCCATGTCGCGCATGCCGCGTGCCACGCAGTCCCTGCAACGCATAAGGCGATCATCGACCAAGTGGGGCTGAAGATTCAGTAGCCGCGCAATCAGGCCGATGCCGATCCGTGCCGCAATCATCGGACTAGGGCGCTGGGGACGCTCGCTCGTCGCATCGGTCCAGGGCAAAGGCGCAGAGCTATCCTTCGTACGCGGCTACACGCGCACGCGCGGAACGGCGGACGATTTCTGTCGCACCCACGGCGTGCCACTCGCCAAGAGTTACGAGGAGCTTTTGGCCGATCCTGAAATCGACGCGGTCGTCCTCGCCACGCCCCACAGCCAACACGAGGCGCAAATCGTCGCGGCCGCCGCGGCGGGCAAGCACATCCATGTCGAGAAACCGGTCACGCTCAATCGCGCCGGCGCCGATCGGGCGGTCGCGGCGGCGCGCAAGGCCGGCGTGGTGCTGGCCGTCGGCTACTGCCGGCGCTTTCATCCTTCAATCGTCGAGCTGCGGCGGCGGCTCGCGCAGGGGCGGCTCGGTCGCGTGGTCGCCACGGTGGCGCAGCATACCACCAGCACGGCGCAGTTCGTTGCGCCGGACAATTGGCGCGCCGCGCCTGAAGAGGCGCCCGGCGGAGCGCTGACTGCGGTGGGCGTGCACGCTCTCGATCACATGATCGAGTTTGCCGGTCGGGTGCATGACGTACGCTGTGTAACCGCGCGCACTCTTCCCGGCCCCAACGATGATACGACGACCGTGATGCTGCGATTCGACGGTGGCGCGACTGGCCTCATCTTCTGCTCCGTCGCGACGGCGACGAATTTTTCCTTCACGCTCTACGGCAGCAAGGGGTTGGTGGAGATTTCCAGGCCCAACCTGCAGGCGCTCCGGTTCGTGCCGACATCGGATGAGCCCCCGACCGGAGCGGTGGTCGCGCCGCCCGACGAGACGCACGACCACGCGGGCTTCAACATGCTCAGCGCGGAGCTTACCGCATTTGCGCGTGCTATCCGCGAGCGCAAGCCCTACCCGGTGCCGATCGAGGACGTGCTGCACGGAATGTCGGTCTTCGACGCAATCATCGAAGCGGCCGGGTCGAACAAGATTGTGAAAGTCGGGGAGTCATGACTCTCAATTTCGTATTGCCGGGCTTGATCGGGCAATCCATCTTCTTTCGAAAAAGGCTGGATGCGCGGATCAGGCCCGCGCATGACGGCGGGAAAAACCAACAGGAGCGCCGATGGAAAAGCTGATCATCACCGTCGCCTGCGACTCGCGCACGTCCTACCCGCATAACCATCTGTGCCCGCCGCAGGAGAACATCCGCGGGGTCGCGCAGCAATATATCGACGCCGTGAACGCCGGCGCCGCGATCGCGCACGTCCACGGCCGCCGCACCCTCGAGGAGACGATTCAGGCGGACGGCCGGCAGGTCTCACGCATCCACCACGACGACTGGAAGCGCCTGCAGGAGGCGATCCTGAACAAGGTCGATCCGATCATGCAGTTCGGCGTGGCGTCGGCGCGCATCGAAGAAAAAATCAAGCTGATGGAGCTCGGGCCCGACATGATGGCGGTCTGCTTCAACGCGCACGACGAATATTTTCAACCCGAGCCTTCGCTGCCGCCCAAGCGCATGATGGCGATTCATCCGGTGGAGGAACTCATCGCCTACGCGAAGGCCGCGGAGGAGCATAAAGTGAAGCTCGAGTGCGAGTGCTTCACGACCGGCGCGTTCTGGCACCTCGACTTCGTGCGCAAGCAAGGCTACCTCAGGGAGAAGACTTACGTCACCCTATTCATCGGCTGGCCCGGCGGCACCTGGACGCCGCCGACCGAGCGAGCGCTCCAGTTCATGGTCGATAATCTTCCACGCGACTGCATCTGGAACGTCAGCGTCATGAACCCGGAAAAACAGTGGGCGATTCTCGCGCTTGCCGTCGCGCTCGGCGGACATGTTCGCGTCGGCTACGAGGACAATCCCTATGTGGCGCCCGGCGGATCCGCCAAAAATAACGCCGTCCTGGTGGAGCGCATAGCGAGCATCGCACGCGGGCTCGGTCGCGAGATCGCAACCCCCGACGAGGCTCGGAACATTCTCGGCCTCACGCCGGCCCAGTGAGCGGGATGCCTCTCCGCAAGCGCAGACTCGGCGCGTCCGCGCTCGAGGTTTCCATCGTCGGGCTCGGCGGCAACAATTTCGGCGGCCGCATCGATTTTGCGGCGACCGGCCGCGTCGTGCACAAGGCGATCGAACTCGGCATCAACCTGATCGACACCGCCGACAGCTACGGCAACCGAGGCAGCTCGGAGGAGGAGCTCGGACGCCTGCTTGGACCAAAGCGCAAACAGATTGTGCTTGCGACCAAATTCGGTCTCCCGATGGACGATAAGGGCGATCTCAAAGGCGCGTCGCGCTCCTACATCATGCGAGCGGTTGAGGCGAGCCTGAAGCGGCTCAACACGGATTGGATCGACCTCTACCAACTACATCGGCCGGATCCGCAGACTCCGATCGAGGAGACGCTACGCGCGCTCGATGAGCTCGTGCATGCCGGCAAGGTGCGCTATATCGGCTGCTCGAATCTATCCGCGCAGCAGATGGTCGAGGCGCAGGAGGTGGCGCGGCGGCATGGCCTTGCCGCATTCGTGTCCTGTCAGGACGAGTACAGCCTGCTCGTGCGCGACATCGAGCGCGAGCTCAAGCCCACCGCGCAAGCGCTTGGATTATCGATATTGCCGTATTTTCCGCTCGCCAGCGGGATGCTGACCGGCAAGTACAAGCCGGGCGCCACGCCGCCGCCGGGATCGCGCCTGTCGAAGAATGCGCGGCACGCGGAGCGCTTCGCCAGCGAGCGCAACTGGCGTATCGTCGGCGAGCTCGAGGCATTCGCCGCACGGCGCGGCTATACGCTCCTCGAGCTGGCGTTGAATTGGTTGTTGCGTGACGGCGTGGTCGCGAGCGTCATCGCCGGCGCCACCACGCCGGAGCAGGTCGAGCAGAATGTACGCGCCGCCGGCCGGACGTTCTCGCCGGAAGACTTGGCCGAGATCGACCGGATTACGGTTTAACCTGCAAGACCCCGTTCGTTCCCGCGCAAGCGGGGATCCAGGCCTTGGCCCCTGGATTCCCGCTTGCGCGGGACTGAGTGGAGACTTGGCTGATCCGCAGCTCCTTGGCTCACACCGCACGCCGGGAAGCCGCCAGCACATCGCGCAGGCTTTCGCTGCGCAATTGATGTGAGAGCAGCACGTCCTTGACGTCCCGCTTGAGCTCCGCCGCGGTGCGCTGATCTGGCGGCTTGAGCTGCGCGGAAAGATAGGCGCCCTCTTGGCGGCCGAGCGCGACGAGGCCGCGCCCGAAGGGCTGCTGTTCGCGCTGATATTGCAGTAGAGCGGCCGCGACGCCCTGTCCTACCGTAGCGTCGGCGAGGCTCACCGCGTCCAACGCCGCCTTCGTAACGCCGGCGCCCACATGCGGCCGGGCCACGAAGGCAGCATCGCCCAATAACGCGACGCGTCCAAACACGATCTGGGGGACTCGAGATCGAAGATCGGCTGAAAGAACGGCTGTGCGCGGGCAAAAATCTCGGCGACCTGGGGCGCCACCAGCGCGCGCGCCGTCGCCTTGATGGCGGCGAGCACGTCCGACCGAATCAACGGTGGCGGGATCGCGCTGCCGTGGTGTTGGCCCTGCGCATCGGTGCAAAGATCAGCCAAGTCAGCGGGGGTGGTCGGGCGATACCAGACGATGTTGTAGGCGCGGCGACCGACCTGCGTCTCGTTGTTGCGCCCCGGAACGGGATAGGCCAAAAACAGCTCGCCTTCTGGGAGACAGAAGGTGTAGCGCTCGAAAACTTCCGCCCGAATGGCGGGCGGGATCTCGCTCTCGTCCAGCATTGCCCGCCAGGCGACATAGCCAGCGTAGTTGGGCGCAACCTCCGGCAGAAATTGCTCGCGCACCGTGGAGCGCACGCCGTCGGCGCCGACGAGCAGGTCTGCGTCAATGCGCGAGCCGTCGGTAAGGATCGCGCCGACCGAGGCGGCGTCCTGCTCGACATGGCGCAGCGACATGCCGAGCCGGTAACTGTGCGGCGGCAGCAGGTCGCGCAACGAGCGATAGAGACGGCCCCACGAGCTCATGGTGCGCACCGTTTTCGCCTCGAGATAGGTCTTGCCGCTGCGATCGAGGAAAATGAATGTATCGAGCTTGACGCCCATCGACTCACCGAAATCGACGCCGACGCGCCGCAGCACATCGATGAGCTGCGGATGCGTGCTCAGCCCGGCGCCACGGCCCGTGAGGTCCTCGGGATTGCGCTCGAATACGACCACGCTCCAGCCGGCGCTGCGCAGGAGAAGTGCGGCGAACAGCCCGCCGAGCGAACCGCCGATCACCAGAGCGCGTCGCGTCGCCATCACTGGGATTGCGGTACCGGGGTCATGCCATGGCCCAGGAGATGCTGTCGCGGCCCGGCCTGTAGTTGCGATTAGTCTGCGCCGGGTTGCGGTTGACGAGCGGCCTGCCATAGAGCGGATGGGTCTGGCTGCGCACCTCGTGCTCCACGGTGAATAGCACTTCGCGCGTATCGAGATCGATCACGTCCTTGAACCGATACTCGTGTTCGTTCACCTCCACGGTGATGAGACCGAGCGCTTTAAGCCGCCGATAGGGACCGGAGAAATTGGCGATGTAGAACTGGGCGTGGTGCCGGTCGTAGGGTTTTTCCGGCGCGTCGGTCTCGCGGAAATACCAGTATTGTCTCTCGCCCACTTGCACGCAGGCTTTAGGTGCGTCTGCGTTCTGGACTACCGTCGCGAGCGCGCCCATTACCTCGCGATAGAAGCGCCCGATGCGCTCAGCCGTGCTAGGACGCACGTCGAACGCGATATAAGGCATGCCCAGCACGACGCGGCCGAAGCGGCTCTCATCCGGCGCATGCACGTTGATGCGATTACCCCAAGGGCAAACGGTCTCGACGCAGTCGTTGCTTTCCCGGAAATCGAACTTGGTTCCTTGCAGCGGCTTGCGCAGCTCCGTCAAACGGCCAAGCAACGCGGCGCGGTCCGGGACGATCAGGCCGGTGACGCCGCGCAGCACGTCGGGCTGGCCGGTCGGCAAATGGAATTGGCTCACTCCGACATTGACCCACATGTTGCCGGCGCCAGTGTTGAGAAAGGGATCGCGCGTAAGACCGAGGCCGGTGATGTAATACTGCGTTGCCAGACGCTGGTCGCTGATGCAGACATTGACGTGCCCGAGATTGACGATATTGCCGAGATCCTGCGTAGACCGGTCGTATTGTTTTTCTGCCATGGCGCATTTTCCTTCTCTCTGCGCGATAGTAAGCCCATCCGGTTTGACCTCACAACGGTCGTAGCAGCATCCCGAAGAAAGTCAGCCCCGACGACCTTCGGAGAACGAAGGGTCAGCAAGAGCGTACTGCGGTTGAGAGGCCCGCCGGTTTGGGGGTAACGTCTGCACGATAGAACGCGAGCGGGAGGTATCCATGAGCAAAACCCTGGTGGTCCGCAACGGCACCTTAATCGACGGCTCCAGCAGGCCGCCTTCGCGCAACGATGCCATCGTTATCGAGGGCAACCGCATCAAGAGCGTGGGCGCGCTTCCTCCCGATGTCGCGCTCGAGGATCGCAGGAGCGTCGAGGTGATCGACGCGGGCGGACAGTGGATCATGCCCGGGCTCATCGATGCGCATTGCCACGTCTCTTACGGCTATCCGGTCATCAAGGGCGAGGGCAAAGGCAGAGGCACGACGCGGCCGGAATTCTCCACGCTCAAGTCAGCGCGTAGCGTGCAGAAGGTGCTGCGCTCCGGCGTCACCAGCATCTCGGTCCCGGGCGGCACCTGGTTCACCGACGTCGGCGTGCGTGACGCCATCAAGCTCGGGCTGTTGGAGGGGCCGCGCATGTACGTCGCCGGCCGCATGATCGTGACCTACGGCTGCATCGAAGACGATGAACCCTCGTGGGAGGGAACGCCCGATCACTCGGTCGGCAAGCTTTGCAATACCGCGGACGAGATGGTGACCGAGGTCAGACGGCAGAGCAAGCACTCCGTCAATTTCATCAAGATGGCGGATAGCCGCTCGGGCGAATCGCAGATGCTGGCTAAAGAGGAAATTACGGCGGTCGTGGCGGAAGCGCATCGGCGTAACTTGCGCGTCGGCATCCATTCGCGCGGTGCCGGGTCGACGCGCGCCGCCGCCGAGGCCGGCGTCGATTGGATCATTCACGCCGATCTCGCCACCGACCGCGATCTCGAGGCCGTGGCCAAGGCCGGCATGCCAATCATTCCGACCGCCACATTCCTGGCCGTCGTGGTCGAGCTCGGCCAAAAGATCACCGCCGAGCAGGTGCAACTCGACATCAGCCGCATGAAGCGGCACTTCGATCTCCTTTGCGAGCTGATGCACAAAGCGCGCAAGCTCGGCATCAAGCTCCTGGTCGGGACTGATACCGGCAACAATTCGTTCACGTTGCATGGCGATCTGCACGCCAAGGAGCTCGAAATCTTCGTCAAGTATGGCGGCTACACGCCAATGGAGGCGATCGTCGCCGCGACCCGCGATAACGCTTATGCGGTCGGCCTAGAAGGCCAGGTCGGCGAGCTCGCTCCCGGCAGGCTCGCCGACCTCATCGTTCTCAACAAGGACCCGATCGCCGACATCACCGTGCTGCAGGGCGGCAAGCATCTTTCATGGGTGATCAAGGACGGCAAGATCATCGATCTCGACCGGCGCAACGATGTGCTTACGTTCCAGCAGGCGGCGGAATAGCACCGCAATCGCCCGCGTGAACCATTAAGCGAGCTTACGCGGACCTTCAACGCGCGATGGCGCCATGCCGGACAGGCGGATTTCGGCGACGCTGATCTGGGCCTACTCCGTCCCGGGCGTCACGCTCACGGACACTTCCAGGCGCTGGCCGCCCGATGCAAAGATGACACCGTCGATCGGCGCGACATCGGCACGCGCAGCATTGCCGTCCGGCGAGCGCCCGATGTCGACGGCGTAAAACCGCAGATGCGCGCCGCCCCGCGGGGCAACCCCCACCAGCGGCCGCAGGAATTCCGGATTGCCGGCAATTAACACCGCCGGCAGCTTGCCATCGCGTACGAGATTGGCCGGACCATAAGCATCGGCGAGCACCGCCTCGAGCAGCTCGGCGCGCTGGATCAGTCCAGCCTTGAGCGTCTGCCATTCTCCTCTGTTGATCAGGAGCGGCACGTGACTGAGCGGCCACGGCCGCTCCGCCCCCGATGCGTCCTCGTAGACGCGATAGAACACGCCGGAGTCGTGCAAGTGGCGATCGGCGGCGGCGAAGCGGCGGGTAAGCTCTTGGTGACCCATTCGGGCGAGCATGGCGGGCAGCGGCTGCCAATGGGCGCGCACGCGCCCGTCGCGGTCCACCATCTCATCGAAAATGCCAGGCAGCGAACGATAGCCCGATAGCAGCGGCTCGACGTCGCTTGCTTCGAAGACGTCCTCGCCTTGTCCGGCCGTACGGCTTTCAGACATGAGGTGGCCGCCGCAGGTCGAGTGTCATCGGATACTCGCGCGTGCGTTCTTCTTGCGCCAACTCGTAAGGACCCGGCGTGTGGCCGAGATCCTGGAAACGCGCCAACCGCCGCGCCTCCGCCTCATACGCGTTTATGGGCGGCGTCTCGTAGTTGAGTCCGGCCGGGTGCGCGACATGGTAGAGGCAGCCGCCGAGCGAGCGGCCGCTCCACAAATCGAAAATGTCGAAGGTGAGCGGGGCATGTACATCGATGGTCGGGTGCAATCCGGCCGATAATTTCCATGCCTTGAAACGCACACCCGCGACGTATTCGCCGGCGCGGCCGGTCGGGCTCAACGGAACGCGCCGTCCATTGCACGCGACGGCATGGCGGCCGGCATTGAAACCTTCGACCCGCACTTGCAGCCGTTCGACGGAGGAGTCGACGGAGCGCGTGGTGGTGCCCGCAGTGGCGTCTTCGCCCAGCACATGCCAGGGCTCGAGGGCATGACGCAATTCAAACGTGACGCCGCCATGGGTGACGGCGCCATAGAACGGAAAGCGAAATTCGCGTTGGGCCTGAAACCACTGCGGATCGAAATCGTATCCGGCGCCGCGCAGGTCTTCCAAGACTCCGAGAAAGTCCTGCCAGACGAAATGCTCCAGCATGAATCGGTCATGCAGCGCCGTGCCCCAGCGCAGAGGGGAGCCGCGTTGCGGCTCGCGCCAGAACCAGGTGATCAGCGCGCGCACGAGCAGCTGTTGTGCCAGGCACATGCGCGGGTGCGGCGGCATTTCGAACGAGCGGAACTCGACCAGCCCGAGGCGTCCAGCCGGACCTTCTGGCGAGAACAACTTGTCGATGCAAATTTCGGCGCGGTGCGCGTTGCCGGTCACGTCGACGAGAAGGTTGCGAAACAAGCGGTCGATTAGCCACGGGCGCGGCGGGGTGCCTTGGTCCGGCGCCGGCACCCTCGCGAGCGCGATTTCCAGCTCGTAGAGCTGGTCATCGCGTGCCTCGTCGATACGCGGAGCTTGGCTGGTCGGACCGATAAACAGACCGGAGAACATGTAAGACAGCGAGGGATGCCGCTGCCAATAGAGGATGAGGCTCTTGAGCAGGTCGGGTCGGCGCAGGAACGGACTATCGGCGGCGGTCGGTCCTCCCAACACGACGTGATTGCCGCCACCAGTGCCGACGTGGCGGCCGTCAATCATGAATTTATCGGCGCCGAGCCGGCACAGGCGCGCTTGCTCGTAGAGCGTGTGCGTAAGCTCGACCGTCTCGCGCCAATTTGCGGCAGGGCGGACGTTCACCTCAATCACGCCGGGATCAGGTGTGACCTTGATGACGTTGAGGCGCGCGTCCGCGGGCGGCTCATAGCCTTCGAGGTGGATGGGCGTGTCGAGCTCGCCTGCTGCCACTTCGATCGCGGCCACCAGCTCGAGATAGTCTTCGAGCCGCTCGAGCGGCGGCATGTACACGCACAATCGCCCCTCGCGCCGCTCGACCGTCAGCGCAGTTCGCACTGCGCCGGAAGACGACGCGGCGAGCGCGGATGCCGAGGTCCCTCGCCCGCCACTACACTCGAAGATACTGCGGGCATCGCGTTCACGGGGAGCGCTCACTGGCTCGGCGACGAATTGCGGATCAGCCAATTGCTCGCGCTCGGCCATGGTATCCGGCGGCACGAGGTGCGGGTAATCAGCCCTGCCCAGATGGGGCAACGCGGCAAGCGGCAGGCGCGCGCCGATCGGCGCCTCGCCGGGCACGAGAAACAGCCGTTGCCGTCGCGTTTGCCACAACTCGCTCACCCAACGATCTTCGGCTTGCGAGGCCGACCGCTTAAGCGGCAGCACGTAACCCACGGGCGTGCCGAGCGGCCTCGCGAAGACGCGCATGAGGCGCTCGCGCTCGATCGGATCATCGAGCTTGGGATCGGCCGGGTCGATGTTCTCGGGTAGCGCGCTTTCATGAAACAGCCGCGCGGTCGGATCTTCGAACGCTGGCTGCACGTAGGCAGTGTCGAACCCAAGACGCTTCGCGAGCGCTTGCGTGAAGCGCTGCGTGTCATCGACAGATGCCCGATGCGAGGCGGTTTCCGCTGCAGTCACTTCAGCGTTATTCCAAATCGGCTTGCCGTCGCGCCGCCAATAAAGGCCGAAAGCCCAGCGCGGCAGTTGCTCGCCGGGATACCATTTACCTTGGCCGTAATGGAGGAGACCGCCTGGCGCGACGCGACGCCGCAAACGGCGGATCAGCTCATCGGCGCGGCTGCGCTTCGTGGGACCTACCGCATCGGTGTTCCATTCCGGCGATTGATAGTCGTCCGCCGCCACGAAGGTCGGCTCGCCGCCCATGGTCAGTCGCACGTCGCCCTCTGCGAGATCGCGGTCGATCTTTTCCCCGAGTGCGTCGAGCGCGCGCCATGCCGCCTCCGAGAACGGGTAGGTGACGCGCGGCGTTTCGGCCATTCGCGTGACGCTCATGTCGAAGGAGAAGGTCACTTCCGCGGGCTCGACCGAGCCGCTGATGGGGGCCGCGGCGCGAAAATGCGGCGTGGCGGCGAGCGGCAGATGACCTTCGGCGCAGAGGAGCCCGGACGTGGCGTCGAGCCCGATCCAGCCGGCGCCAGGCACATAGACCTCGGCCCAAGCATGCAGATCGGCGAAGTCCTGCGCCGCGCCGGCGGGACCCTCGAGCGAGGCCATGTCGGGGCGCAATTGGATCAGGTAGCCCGACACGAATCGCGCCGCGAGCCCCAAATGCCGCAAGATTTGTACCTGCAACCACGCGCTGTCGCGACACGAGCCCGCGCTTAGCGCCAATGTTTGCTCGGGCGCCTGCACGCCCGTCTTCATCCGAACGATGTAGCGGATCTCGTGTTGCAGGCGCTGATTGAGATTAACCACGACATCCACGGTGCTCTTGCGCTCGCGCGGGATCGAGGCAAGGAACGCGGAGAGCCGCGCACCGGCGGGCTCGGCGTCGAGATAGGGCGCAAGCTCCTCGGCAAACTCGGCGGGATAGGCGAAGGGAAAAGTTTCCGCGAACGGCTCGACAAAAAAATCGAAGGGATTGATCACGGCCATGTCAGCGACGAGATCGACCGTGATGGTGAATTCGCGCGTCTTTTCCGGAAAGACGAAGCGCGCGAGCCAGTTTCCATTTGGATCCTGCTGCCAGTTCACGAAGTGCTGCGCCGGCGTGACCTTAAGCGAATAGCTCTCGATGCGCGTGCGGCAGTGCGGAGCCGGGCGTAACCGGATGACCTGCGGCGCCAGCGCCACCAGCCGATCGTAGCGGTAGCGCGTGACATGATGGAGACTGGCGAGGATCGACATAGGCTGCTGTGCCACACTAAGGCCGTCGCATATTACCCAGTTCTCTGTGCAATTCTCGGACCGGGTTTCGACGACGAACCCCCGGACTGGTGCTTCAATCACGTTACGTCGTGGATTGCGGGGAGCCGACCGCGCGTTTGAGTCCCGCCACGATGGCACGGATCGCGCTGTGTTCGGAGTCGCGCGCCTCGCCCTCCCCCGCAGCATGGATCCGATCGTGGATGAAAGTCAGCTTCCAGATTGCGGCCGGAGACAGCACGAACGGATAGAGATCCGGCTGCCCCATGCTGCGGTTGATGGAGTTGACCGCAAAGGTCAGCGGCAACCAGGCGTCGATGATGCGATCCATCTCCGCGGCATAGGGGTCGAAGTCGATCGCGGTGGCGAGGCCCGCGCCTTTAGCCACCTTGGGCCGCATCCGCAGCCCAAATGCGAACGCGGTTTCGAGCGTATCGACCACATGAAAATAGTGCGCCCAGGTTTCCGCGAAATCCTCCCACGGATGCGCGCTTGCATAGGTGGTGACGAAACGCTCTGCCCAGTCGAGCGGCGGCCCATCCGCGTAGTGCCGCTTGAGCGCCGCGCCGTAGTCCTCGCGCTCGTCGCCGAAGAGGCGCCGGAATTCCTCAATCGCGGGCGATTCCTTCACCAAGCGATCCCAGTAGTAGTGCGCGATCTCGTGCCGGAAATGACCAAGGAGCGTGCGATAGGGTTCGCCCATGGACTTGCGCTGCCGTTCGCGTTCGGGCGCGTCGGCTTCGGCGAGGTTGAGCGTGATGAGGCCGCCCGCGTGGCCGGTCATGATCGGCGCGTGGCCTCCTTTGCCGTCCGCCGGACTAGACACGAAATCAAAGGCGAGCCCGTTAGGATCTTCCGCTCTCGTTGCGAGCGGCAGCTGCAGCCGCAGCAGCGTGTAAAACAGGCGATGCTTGGCATATTCGATCCTGCGCCAATGCACGAGATTCTCAGGGTTGGTGAGATCGGGGATGGTGCGGTTGTGGCGGCACCCGGCGCAGAAAATCTCGGCAGCCTCGGCGGGCACCAGCCAATTGCAGACGTCATGCTCGGCGTTGGTACAGAAGCGATATCGCTCGTCTTCCGCCGCCAGCGCGCGCCACAGACCGTCGGCCTCTTCCAATGCCGTAACGACTTCCTGCTTTGGCAGATAGCCGAGCCGCAGCCCACAGCTCTCGCATTTTGTATTCTCGAAATAGAGCGGCTGGCCGCAGTTCTGACACTCGAAAAGCTTCATCGTCTATGCCGTCGCGGCCCGTGCTGTGAGGTCAAAATATCAGATTAGAGAACCGACTGGCGCCGCACGAGCGACAATCCTTGATCTATAGTCCGCGGCGCAGCGACCGCAGGACGATAGTCGTAGCTCGCCATCAAATCCTCGACCAGCTTGTTGAACTCGGCCCAATCCGTCTCGCGATAGGAATGGTTACGGATGATGAAAGTGGCGCCGGCGTAGAATTTCTCGTACTGCAAATGGCGGCCGGCGAACTCGGAGCCCACCATGTCCCAGGCGAGCTTGAACAGCTTCATGCGGGTCAGCGCGTCCGCCTGCGGCGTCTGCCAGTAGGTCGAGAACTGCGTGGCAAGCTCCGGGTCGTCCATGACCGAGATGTCGGCGGGCATCTGGAACACGCTGCCGCCGCAGAGCTCGCGCAACTCGTCGACGAACCTGCTGTAGTTCTGCGTGCACCAGTCGAGCCCCGCATACATGAACCGGCGATTGAAGCAGACGTAATCCTCGGGCCAGGCTTCGTAGGCGTTGATCTGCCCATGCACCAGTCCGCCGATCGTGCTCTCGACTGCCGCCATCTTTCCGAGCGTCTCCTTGACCGCCGGGACTTGATCGGCGCCAGTCGCCTGCGCGACTTTGTTGCACAGACCGAGCAACAGGCGCATCTTCGACCAGTAGCGCACGTTCGACTGGTGATTACCGAAACAATGGCTCGGCGTCTTGATGTAGATGTCGCGCGAGAGCAGCGCATCATCGTGCACGAATACTTTCTCCCACGGCACCTTGACGTTGTCGCACAGCACCATGCTGTCGCTCTCGTCGTAGCGCCACGCGAGCGGAGAATCGAATTCGGAGGTGGCGCCAAGCACCGCCGGTTTGCGTGACCACAGCGTGACGCCAGGCGCGTTGCAGAGGACCGCGCAAGTGATCGCCTCTTTCTTCTGGTCGGGCGCCAGTGGAATCACGTTGCCGATCCAGATCTCGTTGGCATAGAGGGCCCCTGTCGCCAGCATCTTCATGCCCGAGATCACGACGCCGTCGTCTTCTTCCCGCACCACGCGCAGCGTCGGCATGGGAATATTCTGCCGGTGATAGAATTCCGGATTGCGCGCTGCCTGCGGCGGAACAACCGCGTAGACGACGTAAACGTCGTTGTCGCGCAGATGGCGGTAGTAGCGCAGGAGATTGTCGGCGTGCGCGCAAGGAGGCGGTAGTGCGTCGGGCTTGAGTACCATCCCGGTGACGAAGGAGGCGACATGATCGGGCGAACGGCCGAACATGCCGAAGGTGAGATCGGAGATATGGCGGTGCCCTAGCATGCGCCGCTGCAAGTCCTCGCGCGTGCGCGGGCGCAGGAAATAGATCGAGTGGCGGCCGCCGTCCTCCTCGTAGCTCATAATCTCGCGGTTGGCGGGATCCGCCTTCATGTCATAGAGCGCGGCGACAGTTATGGCCGCGTTGCAAAAGGCGGGGTGACGGGTAACGTCGCTGACCCGCTCGCTGCCGATATACACGACGCGCCCGTCACGCAGCGATTCCAGGTGCTCCTTGCCTGTGCGCAGCATCGCCTGCTCCTTGTGTCGTCTCAGAATTCTAGCATGTCGGAGCCTTCCAGGAACCGGCCTGTGCTGCGACTGCGGCGCGCATCCCCTGTGTTTGCGGCGCGGACGGCGAGCAAGCACACCGTCGTTGTCTTTTGCCTAGGTTCTGCGGCAAGCTTTCGGCGCTCGTCCTCGCAGTCGCTGCGCCAGAACGGCATCGACGACAGATCGACGGCTTCGGCCCGCTCCTGCCGAAGCATTAAAGCCAAATCGATTGCCGCTTAACGCACCTTGAAGACGAGCTTGCCCCGGAAGTGGCGCGACTCACTCAGTCGGTGCGCGCCGCTCGCCTCGGACAATGGGTAGAGCTTGATCTCGGGAGGCCGCACAGCCCTCGCCTGCACAAGGTCGACGATGCGTTCCAGATGCCGGCGGGCCCGCCCAACCGGAGGCCGAAGCGAGCTCACATCATCGCGTGATGGTTTCGGCGCCTGCGCCCCGGAGGCGATAAAGGCGGCCCGCCCGCCAGGCTTGAGCACCGCGAAGGAGCGTTGCGCCACGTCGCCGCCGACCGTATCGAAGACGGCATCGCAATTGGCCACAACTTTAGTGAAATCGATCGCGTTGTAGTCGATGATTTCATCGGCGCCAAGGCCTCGCACGTAATCGTGGTTGGCTGCGCTCGCAGTTGTGATCACACGGGCGCCGATATGCTTGGCGAGCTGAATGGCGAAGCCCGCAACCCCGCCTGCCCCGCCTTGGATCAGAATCGTCTCGCCCGGCTTGAGTTTCAGCGTGTCTTCGAGGGCGCTCAGGGCCGTGAGCCCGGTGAGCGCCAACGCGGCGGCGTTGACGTGCGACACAGTGTCGGGCTTCCGCGCGACGATTGCGGCCTTTACCGCGATTTTCCCGGCATAAGCGCCCTCCTGGCCCGCCTCGCAAACGCCGAACACCGCATCGCCAACCTTGAGATCGGTGACCCCATCGCCGGCGGCGCTGATCACGCCGGAAAAATCGCGCCCGAGGATCAATGGAAACTTCGCTTGTTGATATTGGCCGGCGCGCACCTTCCAATCCGCGGCATTGATACTGGCGGCATGCACATCGATGACCACTTCGCCCGGCCCGGCAACGGGGTCCGGCAATTCGCCGTATCTCAGCTCCGTCGGGCCGCCATACCGCTCAATGAAAACAGCCTTCATGGGTTGTGCCCCTATAAACTTTCCCGTCTGCCTTCCACCTACTGCACCGGAGGCCCGCGGTCCACGCCATTAAGGACCTCGGGGTTGTGTTAGGATGGCCGGAAAACGGGCTATGGCATGGACCGGAATTCCCGCGCCAAGGCGATCTCGAGAAGCTCCCCTCTTCGCGCACGACGGCAGGCGCCAAGGGGGGCGCTGCTGCGCGCCGCCTTTGCCGCCGTGATACTAAGCGTGAGCGCAGGCGCTGCCCGCGCGAATGTCGTCATCTCGATCGACAAAAGCACACAGCAAATGCTGGTTTCCGTCGATGGCATGCCGCGCTACCGCTGGGTGGTCTCGACCGGCCGCGTGGGCTACGGCACACCGAGCGGCACGTATCGGCCGCAACGAATGGAAAGAACGTGGTTTTCGAAGGAGTATTACAACTCGCCCATGCCGCATTCGATCTTCTTCCACGGCGGCTACGCGATCCACGGCAGTTACGAGATCCGTCGCCTCGGTGGCCCCGCTTCCCACGGCTGCATCAGGCTGCATCCCGCCAACGCCGCCACGCTCTTTGCCCTCGTCAAACAGAGGGGCATGAGCGACACGACCATCGTCGTCTCAGGAGGTCACCGGTAGTCCAATCCACGAGGGGTGTAAAAAAGCCCAGCCGCGGGGAACTTCCCGCGCTCCTGCGGCAATAGTTCCGTACGCAGCAGCGGCTGCGCGGGTTAGGGTGGACCAAGCGGGAAGCGGCCGAGATTATCTGACGGAGGACGGTATGCGTGTTCACTGCATCATCATCGCGGCGCTTGCTCTTGCATCGCTCTCGCCGGTGGAGGCGGCGGATCTCCTCGTGACCCAGTACAAGAACGACCCCTCCGGCGCGCCCTACGGCATCGCGCTCGAGAAGGGTTTCTTCAAAAATCACGGCCTCGACATCACCGGGATCATCTCCGGCGCGGGCGGCGGTAGTTCGGTGCGCAACGCAATGGCCAGCGATCTTGGCTACGGCGATGTCACCGCCGCCCCGGTCATCGCCGCCGCCGAACAGGGACAAGACGTCAAGATCGTCGGCATCACCTCGCGATCGCTCGCCGACCTGGTGCTGATCGTCATGCCCGATTCCCCCATCAAGGCTGCCGCCGACCTCAAGGGCAAGAAATTCGGCATCAGCAACCCCAAGTCGCTCGGCGAGATGATGGGCGTGCTGGTGATGGAGAAGGCGGGGCTCAAGCAGGGCGACGTGCAGATGACGGCGCTCGGCAGTTTGAGCGGCGCGCTCACCGCGCTGGAAAACGGCGTGGTCGACGCAACCTCCATCCCAATCATTCTGTTCCGCACCCGCGGCGGCGAGAGCAAGTACCGCGTGCTGGTCCGCCCGAAAGATTTGCCGCTTATTCCCTCTCAGCTCGGTATGGCGACAGGCAAGGCAATGAAAGAATGGCCGGATAAGCTGCGCGGTATCCAGGCGGCGCGCCGCGAAGGCACCAAGTTCATCTACGACCACACCGCCGAAGCGATCGACATACTCAGCAAAATCTACGCACCGCTGCCCGCGAACGAGGTCGGCATCATGGTAAAAGAACTCGTGGAGGCGAAGTTCTGGAGCGAAGGCCGCATCGAAATGCCGTTACTCGAGCAGACGGTGCACGCAATGAAAGGCGTGGGAATGCTGCAGAAGGACGTCGATCTGACCAAGATCGTCGACAGCTCCTTCCTGCCGTCTGATCTGCAGAAATGAGCGTCGCGGCCCCGGGTGAGGACATCCACGCCTCGCTCTCGGGTGTGACGCGCGTCTATCCGGGGGCCGCCGGTACGCCGGCGGTTCATGCGCTCGGACCGGTCGAGCTAAAGCTCAAGCGCGGCGAGTTCTTTGCCGTCGTCGGTCCGTCCGGCTGCGGCAAGACCACGCTGCTCGAGGTGCTGGCTGGGCTGCAGCAAGCCACGGTGGGGACAGTAACGTTCGAGGGCCGGGCGGTGGCCGGCAAGGTGCCGGACGGCATCGGCGTTGTCTTCCAGGAGGACGCGAGCTTCCCCTGGCTGACGGTGTGGGACAACGCCGCCTTCGGACTGCGACGTAACGGCGTCGACACCGCGGAAATCCGTCGCCGCGTCGACGACGTGCTGGCGTTCATGGGATTGACGGACTTCGCCCGCGCCTATCCCGCGCAGCTTTCCGGCGGCATGCGCCAGCGTGTTTGCATCTCCCGTACGCTCGTGCTTCAGCCGCGGCTTATCCTGCTCGACGAGCCGTTCGGGGCGCTCGATGCGCAGACGCGGCTGCTCATGGGCGACGAGGTGCTGCGCCTGTGGCGACGTACCGGGGCAACCATTCTCCTGATCACGCATGCGCTTGACGAAGCGGCCATGCTGTCGGACCGCATCGGCGCGATGTCGGCTCGTCCGGGCCAATTCCTCGAGATTGTCGTGACGGGCTGGCCGCGCGAGCGCGACAGCAAGATCGTCAGTGACGCGGGGTTTGGTGAGATCACTGGCCGGTTATGGGACAATCTGCGCGGCGAATCGATGAAATCGCTCGGGCACTCCGCGATGGCCGCAGGATGAGCAGAGTCGCCTGGATCAGGATTGCGGTCATTGCGATTGCGATCGCACTGCTCGAAGTCTGCTGCCGGCTCGGCCTGATCGATCATCGCGTCGTGATCCCGCCCTCTGAAATGGCGGACGCGCTCGCGCGCCTGCTGATCTCGGGACAGGACAACGGTCAGATCGCACGCACTTTCGGAATCGTCCTGGTGGCCGCCGTCATCTCCGTGATCGGAGGCTTTGCGCTTGGCGCCATCATCCACGCGCTGCCGCGCGTCCGCCAATCGCTCGATCCGTTCTTTGCCACCTATTACGCAGTGCCCATCTTCATCTTCTATCCCGTCATGATCGTGATCTTCGGGTTGTCCGCGATCCCGATCGTACTGATGGGTGTGGCAACTGCGATTGTGGCGATGATCATCGCGACCCTGAACGGGCTCGACCGCATACCGCACGTGCTCACGAAGGTGGCGCGCGTCCACCGCATGGGCCGGATCGGCACGGCGCTGCTCCTCAAATTGCCGGCGGCGGCGCCCCATCTCTTCACCGGCCTCAAGCTCGCGGTCAGCTACGCGTTCATCGGCGTCATCGCGAGCGAGTTCATTCTTGCGCCCGCGGGGCTGGGGCGTGTGATTTCCGATGCCTACACCGACTTCGATAATCGGCAGATGTACGCGCTGATGCTGCTGTTGATCATCGTCGCAACCGTCGTGAACATGTTTCTGCACGCGGTTGATCAGCGCTGGGCGGAGCGACGGGGAATCGGCAAGACATGACTACGGCCAACCGCGCTGTCGATACCGTGATCATTCTGATCGTGCTGCTGCTGGCATGGCAGGCGCTGCATCAAGTCGTCGGCGCGACCGCGCTTCCCAGTCCGGTGCCGACGCTCGCTTACCTGGCCAAGCTCCTGCCGAGTGAGCGATTTGCCGAAAATGCCTGGGCGACGCTTGTGTGCTTTTTCTACGCGCTGATCTTGTCTTACGGCATCGGGCTTGCGATCGGCGTATGGATGGGAGTTCATCGGCTTTCCGGGGCGGTGGGCGAGCCGATCCTCATTTCGCTCTATACGCTGCCGAAAGTCACGCTCTATCCCGTGGTGCTGCTGATCTTCGGATTGAGCCTGTCCGGACGGGTGACGTTCGGGGCGATGCACGGCGTGCTTCCGGTCGCGCTTTTGACCATGAGCGCGATCCAAAACATTCCGCCGGTTTATCTGAAGTCGGCGCGAACCCTGCACCTATCGCGATGGCAAACCATTCTCACGATGCTTTTCCCGGCAACGCTGCCGGAGGTCGTCGCGGGGCTGCGGATCGGCTTCACCCTAACGCTGCTCGGCGTGCTTCTCGCCGAGATGTTTGCCGCCAAGCACGGATTGGGATTTTTGATCATCAATGCAATGCAACTTTTGCAGGCCGAGGAGATGATCGCGGTTGCAGTCGTGCTGTTTGCATTTGCGGCGCTTGCCAATGCGCTGCTGCTGTGGATCGAGCATCTGCTTCATCGCCGAGCTTAGCCGCTCAGCGTGAGCACGCACACGGGACCGCGCAATACGGGTTCGAAATGTTCCCGAACAGGCTCCGAAATCCGGCCTCTCGCGTTGCATCACACCATGACCCGCATTGCGGCGCCGGAGGCGATCGGGTAATGACGCATTCCGCGCGCCCGTAACTCAGTACAGGAACGACAAAGAAGCGCGAGTCCGCGGTCTGATCCCTTGGTCGATGTCGCGCCGGCGAGGAAGTGGTATGAACGCCGAGCGAAGTAAAATGCGTCGTTTTGAACGCCTTTTCGACGACCTACCGGCAGATCGCGCGGGCGGTGGAATTGCCGAACGCCTGAAGTGTCGGGGTGTCACACGTCTGATGCAGGCATGGCAAAAGCACCGCGAACGCGAGCTGACTTTTGGTCCGTTAAGCGCTGCCGGCGCGTTTTTTCGTGGACTGGAGGCAATAGCGCAAGAAGCTGGTAATGGGGTCCTAGAATTCATAGACCGTTGGCCGGTAAGCTATTTCGTATCCCGAAATTATCAGGACAACGGCAAAGAAGAGCTCGCGTATGGGCGGCTCGTTATAGATCTCTTGTACTCTAAGTTGCCGAATGGATTGTCACCCTTGGCGGGGCTTAACTTTGCGACACCACTTGAGCGCGACGGCGCCCTCCTGGCCTTGGGAGGAGGAGGGCGTCTCTTCATAGACGGCCTAACGGACTCCAGCAGATCTTTGGTCTGGTCTTGCTCGGCAAACAAGGCCGCCGTCACTGACATGTTAGACCCCCTTGCCGCGTCATATCGATGAATCACAAATTATCGCCCATTACTCACAGCGCAATGCCCGCGCGAAGCCCCCACTGCCAATGGTATTGGACAGTATAACACTCGCAACCAGTTCGTTTGGGCTCGGGGATGCAGTCGTCTTGAGTGACCTACCACGGGCCGGAAATCAGACTAACAGATTCATGAGCGTATTTTCGCCGAGCGAACACTTTCAAACGATCATGAGTTTCAATCCATACTACAAACCGCGCCTGACACCGTTCTGTGCGATTGCTGACGTGCTTTATCATTCCTTCGATCTTGGGAATGGCCATCTCATTCAAAGATTGCGGCGCGCCTACGGGCTTCCGATCGAACTTGAACCCCGTGGCTGCATCGAACTTCCAACTAGAATGACGCTGTCAAGAATAGCGCTGCATTTTGAGGCCGGCGGCCAAGCAGAATGACAAAGGCGGCACATTCGTCCAGATGCTCGCATTCTATCGAATTCGAGCAGAGAGGCGATTGAAGCATTGATCGCGGCGCGACGCGAATTCGAGTTCGTTGAACTAGGTAAGCGCTCCTGCGGAATAAAAGGGGCCGTCGATTACACAGGTCTTTCGCTAAGTGAAACAATCGAGGTGATATCAAGTACAAAATATTTTATCGGGATAATGTCCGGACCGATGCACTTGGCGGCGGCATTGAACATCAAGTTAGTATGCATAACAAATTTCCCGTCTCCTGAATTGATATGCCTACCGACCTTAAAAGACATAGACCAGGTCGAATCGGAGTGGTTCTATCCACAAAGCGTAATTCTCCATCAGGATGGCGACGGCACTTTCGTGAAGCAGGTTAGCGCAGAAAATCTCCAACGCGCACTCGATGGAGATCTCTATCCATACTGGTCCAACAGGTATCTTCCGCTCATCGAAGAGCACATAAAATGACTTTTAATAGGGCCTGTTCGAGAGCCTCGCGAGTCGGGGCGGGCCTCAAGAGGCAGGCAAGATGGTTGCCCGAATCAGTGCTCTTGCGTAGAGAGTGATTCGGCGGAAGGAGGGAACCGACCCTTGGTCGGTCGGCACGACGTCCGCGAGGCCGTCCGGCTCTAAGAGATCCCGGACGGCCTCCCAACATCGAAACACCGCGCGCTCATTTTGCGGCGATGCTCACCCTGGCCTTTGGTCGCTCGCGCCGCGCTGGCGTGTACTGGGCTTGCACCACCGCGAGTGGCAGAACATCGAACAAGTCGGCAGCTGCCAGTCTTGGTCCCGCTATCGTTTTGCCGGCGGACAACACGTTGCGCATGTGCGAAAAGCCTTCGGCCAAGACGGACGCATTCCAGGCTTGCGCAGGCGGCCATCTCACCCCTTTCTGCGTTGCGCGGCCGAACAGCCGTCCGGTTACGACGATGACAGCACCTCGCTCGCCGACGCGAGCGAACGCGACGATCTCGCGGCGATTGGGACCGACGACTTCGAGCGCACGATAGCCGCCATGGGTGAAGAGATCGGGAAGTCCACGTCGTAGCGCGAGAAGCTTGCGCATCAGCGCGAACTTGATTCGGCCGTCCTGCCATGTCCTCGCCAGCGCCGGCCAATCCGCCGCTTCCCCAATCGATGCGAGCGCGGATGCGCGTGCCGCGAAGTCAACGGCTCGCCTGTTATCGGGGTCGACCAGCGACAAATCCCAGAACTCTGTGCCCTGATAGAAATCGGGAATACCTGGCATTGTTGCCTTCAGGAGCAGCTGGGCGAAGCTGTTAAGCGCCCCAATCAGCGCTGCACGCCGCGCAAATGCGTCGAAGCTGTCGATGAAGTTCGTGGAACGCTCTCGATCGAAAAGGCGCCCGATAAAGTCCGTGAGGCCGGACTCGTAACGTTCATTGGGGGCGAGCCAGCTCGTCTGCTGTTTGCCCTCGCGCGCGGCTTTGACAGCATAGCCCTTCATCCGCTCGACGAAATCCGCCTGGACGCCGGTGAGCGGCCAGGCGCCGAGCAGCGCTTGATAGAGCATATATTCGTGCGCCGGCGACGGGATGCGCGAGGCACCCGAAGAGACCACGAGCTTGGCGTTGAGCTGCCGCCACTGGTGCACGCTTCGTGTCCATTCGTCGGCGAGCTCCGACAGGCTGAGCAGGCGCGCCCGTGCGTCCTCGCCGCGTTTGGTGTCGTGAGTTGCAGTTGCAGTCAGGCCACGCGGCAATTTCGCGGCGCGTTCCTGTACGCGCTCGTGAAAGCTGTCCACGGACAACGCATTCGCGGCAGGATTACCGCCGACTTCGTTGAGCGCCAATAGTCGATGCAATCTATAGAACGCGGTATCCTCCAGAGACTTCGCCATCATCGGACCGGTAAACTGCTGAACCTTGAACGCGAAGCGGCGGGCGCGCGCGATGCTGTGGCCTAAGCGACCAGGAGCAACTAAATCGAGAGTGAGCACATCGCGCAGGAAATCGAAAATACCGAGGTCGGGGCCAAACCAATCATCGCGGGCCTTGGCTATGGCGCCTTCGATGATGGCGCGATCCTCGCGGCTTGGGCCAGACGCAGTGACATAGGTGCGGTAGATCGGGAAATGCAGAATGAACAGCTCGAACGCAGCCCGTAAACGCTCAGTCGCATAGTCCCGCGTCGTGTAGTGGCCGGCAGCAATGCGCACAAGCAACCGCGTCAGCACGGTAAATTCGCTGGCCAAAATGTTTGCAATCACGCGTCGCTTGGCGTCGATGAGAACGGCATCGAAACTGCGCTCATCGCCGCTTACGTCGCGCCAGGTACGCTCCAGCGTGGCCAGGCCGGGATTGTCAAGCAGAAGCCGCGAGATGACATTGAGCCATTCGTATCCCGTGGTTCCGGCAACTGCAGCAAAGCGCGGCAGTCTCTCCCCATCGGCGAGAATCTTCTCGGCCACCACATAGAACGGTGCGTTCTTTTCCGGCCGGTGCCGCTCGATCAGCCGTTGTAGCCGCCGAAAATACTGATGCGGATCACGCAAGCCGTCGATGTGGTCGAGGCGCAATCCATGCAACGACCCATCCGCGATGAGGCGCTGCACAAGAGCATGAATCCCGTCGAATGTGCCGCGATCTTCGACGCACAGTCCAGCCAGCGTGTTGATGTCGAAAAAACGCCGGTAGTTGATCTCGCTTCCGGCAAGCCGCCAATGCGCGAGCCGATAATGCTGACGCTCGAGCAAGTGGTGCAAGGCGAGGATGGTATCCGGCCGGTCAGCCGCCCGGCGGTAGGCCCGCAGCCCGCGCTCGATCACCTCGCCTGCGCCCGCAATTGAAGCCAGCTCGGCCTTGAAGATTGGCGCCGTCTCACGCGGAGGATTATGCGGCCCGCGATAGCGCTCGGCCCATTCCAGCAGCTTGCGGCCTGCGACCTCCTCGCTCGCGCCTGCCTCTGCCACGATTTTCTGCAGAATCTCGCTGTAGCGGTTGGGAGCGATGGGCAGCCGATGCTCGAAATACCAGGCGGAGAAGCTACCCTCGGTTGCGTCGTAGCGTAGCTCGATTTCGCCGCCCTCCAACGCTTCGCCGTAGGAGCGTCCGAGAACCGGGATCAGCACTCCGCCGCCAGGATGCGCAGGCAGCGTGTGCCAATCGATATCGAACGAAGCGGCCCAAGGGGATTTCGGCCCCCATTCCAGGACGTCGAGCCACCAGGGATTGTCGGCGTAATGAACGCCCATGTGGTTGGGCACGAAGTCGAGAATGAGGCCGATATCCGCCCGCCGGAGTGCTACGCAAAGGCGACGAAACGCATCCGCGCCGCCGAGTTCGGGATTAAACGAATTGTGGTCGACTACATCATAGCCATGCGGACTGCCCGACCGTGCTTTGAGAAATGGCGAAGCATAAAGGTGACTGATGCCGAGTTCCTTGAGATAGGGCGCCAGCGCGGCCGCCTGGTCGAACCCGAATTGCGGCGTAAGCTGGAGACGGTACGTGGCGAGCGGGACGGAGGGCGGCATCATCCGGCTCCGATGCTCCAAAACACCGACCACGGCGGCAGCTCTGCCGGCAGCTCTCCGCCCCAGATCGATCGCAGCGGGCGAAAGGCGCGGGGCGGTTTGGCCTCGGCGTCGGATAAATTGGCAAGTAGTCGCAGCGTCTGACCGCCGGCGAGCGACCAATCAGACGTCAAGATAGGCCCGTCGCAGCGCCCAACGGCGAATTTTGTGCCGACGAGCCGCGGCAGGATCTCCTGCCGGCGAGTTGCCAGAAGATTGCGGATCAGGGCGAGCCGTTTGCGGCCATTGCGGGTTGCCGACGCGTGCCAATCGAGCACGGCCGAACGAAATGTTGCCTCTTCAAGCGGATCTGGAATTGCGCCGCTCAACTCCGCATAAGCGCGCTCGAACTCCTTTCGCCGACCTTTGCGCACCGCGTCCGCGAGTGGTCCTTGGAAATCGCAAAAGAAAGGAAACGGCTGGGTTGCTCCCCATTCTTCGCCCATGAACAAGAGCGGCGGCATGGGGGCAAGCAGCGTGATCGCGAGCGCCGCCGTGAGCGCAGGCTCGCCGGTATGGATCGCAAGACGATCACCAAGTGGACGGTTGCCGATCTGATCGTGATTCTGCAGAAAATTGACGAACGCCAGCGGCGACAAGCTGCCCGATGCCTCGCCTCGATTTCGATCGTTTCGGTGCGGGGAGGGCTCGCCCTGATAAGCGAAGCCCGACGAGAGCACCCGCGCGATGTGACGGCGCGGATCGGCTGCGTAATCCTGATAGTAGCCTTCCTCCTCTCCGGTCAGCAGGCGATGCCAAGCGTGGTGATAGTCGTCGTTCCATTGCGCGCGGTACCTGCCTCGCGGGGGATGGGTGAGCGGGTCGAGCAGGCTCGAACGGTTATCATCGTTCTCGAGAACGAGGTGGATCAATCGGCCTGTCGCAGCAGCGAGTTGGCCGACCGCGCGGCTTAGGTCATGCAGGATCGATGGCTCTCCAGGTTCCACAATAGCGTGAACCGCGTCGAGCCGAAGGCCGTCGAATCGATACCGTTCAAGCCAATGCAAGGCGTTCCCGATCGCAAAGGCGCGCACCTCCGGGACGCGATAATCGATGGCATGTCCCCACGGCGTGTGAGCGTAGGCGAAGAATGCCGGCGCGTAACGATGAAGGTAGTTACCTTCCGGGCCAAAATGGTTGTAGACGACGTCCAGGAAAACCATGAGCCCGCGCGCATGCGCTTCGTCCACCAACATGCGCAGGTCGTCGGGCCGCCCATAGGCGCTATCCGGCGCATAAAGCAGGACACCGTCATAACCCCAATTCCGACGTCCCGCGAAATCGGCAACGGGCATCAGTTCGATTGCAGTCAGCCCGGCATCAACCACGTGGTCGAGCTTGTCGATTGCTTTGCGAAACGTGCCGCCGGGGGTGAACGTGCCGACGTGAAGCTCCAAGATCGCAGTATTCTCCCAGGGTCGGCCGCCCCAGTCGTTCATCCGCCACTCGAACCGGTCGTGGTCGATGACCTCGCTCGGCCCGAATACATCTTGCGGCTGGAAGTCCGAAGCCGGATCGGGAACCTCCAGTTCCCCATCGATTCGATATTTGTAAAGCGTGCCGGCGCGCGCGTGCGGAATCGTGGTTTGATACCAACCTTGCGCCTGTGCCTGCATCGGGTGGGCGCGATCGAGCACCACCTCCACGCGCTTGGCGCCCGGAGCCCAGAGGCGGAAGGTAACTCCGGTAGGACCTATTGATACCCCATGACTATTCGGCGCCAATGCTGACGTATCCATGTTCCTCTCAACGGCCCGTAGGAGCCTCCTAACGCATTTTATGGGGGCGGGGGCTAGGTGGGTAGCGGGGCGGGGCCGCGAACTTCTGAGGGCGCCCTACGTCATCTGGGGCAATGAACTGGTGAGGTGACGGCTAACGAGGCGATGCAGGCCGCGGCCGAGGGACGGGCTGCAGCCGCGGGCCAACACTTCAAATATGACTAAGAAAACTCTCCCTCACGGCTCGTGCCGTTGCGCAATCTGTTGCGCAAACCACCCTCGCCAGCGCGCGGCAATGGTGCGGTTCAAAAGGCGCGTATAATCGACCCAGTTACCCGTGCCACTATTGTACCTATAGAGGTGGGGTCCTGCGCCAGGGCGCTGTGGACAAGGCCAAAGCCGACGACCAGCGTCCCGCAGGAGAGCGCCAGTATCACCACCTTCAGGTGCGTAAGGCGGTTGGCGGCAAGCAACGAAAAATTGTTCATGACACGCTCCCCAAAGACTGTGCCTGTCATTAGTCGGAGCGAGCCGGCTGAAGGTTCAGTGTCGGCCGCGGCCGGCCCATTAATCGCGGCAACTCAAGGCGCCCTCACGGAGGAAGCCATAGAAAATTCCGGCGGCCCTTTTTCGGCCTGAGCACCAGCCGAGAGGCCATCGCGCACTCGCGCCAGTCATTTACTAGCGCGCCGCCCACCAAACGCTAATGATCAGGATGCAAACGGCGGCCGCAAAGCAAAGTACGATAGCAATCTGAAGATCAAAAGTATTCATCGCGTTATTAGGGAACGCAACTATGGCTAAAAAACAAGCGCAGACCCAATGTCGCAGGGTCGAACTGCCGGGCTTGGCTGACCGCGGAGGAGGCCGAGTCAGAGTCAATGCCGCTTAGCGCCTCCCAACGGTTAGACAAGGAGCGATGGAAGGCGGCTCGTTATGCCAGCATCGTCGCGCTGGCACCGCCGATCTTCATATTGGCGCTCGGCTCGGCATTGATCTGGGCGGTCAAGGGCTTGCGGTGAGCAGGCAACGATGGTCACGGAGCGCTTGCATGCCTACTTTGGCACACGGCGTAATGCGCCGCCCCAATGTCTAGGACGCTATCATGGCAAGCTGATTGTAAGATATGTCACCAATATCCATGCAGCATGTTCTGGCAACCTATATGCCAATGCCTGCAATTATCGCTTTCCTAATCTCTGTGTAATCTACCTACCACGCGGTGCGTCACGTGCTTTGTACAAGCACGAATACGCCCACTGTAAGTGCGGACGCTGGCACTAACAGCTCGCTGGGATCAGTCAGCCGGTCTGCCGCG
>Ga0126369_10000256_pt1 | contig 34291 bp, 29 predicted proteins | sample PanSoiMetaPlot_1_FD_109646 | JGI IMG/M metagenome (GOLD analysis project Ga0126369, IMG submission 109646) | Tropical forest soil microbial communities from Panama - MetaG Plot_1 | ecosystem: Environmental > Terrestrial > Soil > Tropical forest > Bulk soil | place: Panama | collected 2016-02-17
AGGTGGTCGGTGTCGGCGCCGGCGACCACGCGCCCGCCGCCGGACCGGGCCTCCCGCACCGAGCGCTCGATCAGCTCCCGCGACTCGGGCCAGCCGAGTCCCATGCCGCGCTGCGCGGTGTCCATCGCCTCGGCGACGCCCAGCCCCCACGACCAGACGTGCCGGCGGAACGCGAGCGTCGCGTCCCAGTCCACGCTGGACCCGTCGGCGAGCGGGTCGGCGACGACGTGCACGGCGGCGAACGCCTCGCGACACCGCGGCGGCGCCGCCGGCCGCGGGAAGTCGGCGGCGGGGCCGAGCGTGGACCGCTCGACCGTGCCGTCCGGCAGGGGGAGCCGGACGGCCGCCCCGACGGCGCTCACACGTCGAGACCCGGCAGGTCGACCCATCGCCGCTCCCGCCAGGACCGGAGGCCCGCCTCGGCCAGCTGCACCCCCTTCGCCCCCTCCAGCAGCGTCCACGGGAACGGGTCCCCGCACGCGACGTGTCGCAGGAACCGCTCCCACTGCACCTTGAACCCGTTCTCGAACCGCTGGTTGTCGGGCACCTCCTGCCACCCCGCGCGGTAGTCGATCTCGCGCGGCACGTCCGGGTTCCAGGTCGGCCGCGGCGTCGCCGCCCGGTGCTGGATCCAGCACCCGCGCAGGCCCGCCACGGCGCTGCCCTCGGTGCCGTCTACCTGGAGCGTGAGCAGGTCGTCGCGCGCCACCCGCACCGCCCACGACGAGTTGAATTGAGCGACCACGCCGCCCTCCAGCTCGAATGTCGCGAATGCCGCGTCCTCGGCCGTGCACACGAATCGCCGGCCGGCCTCGTCCACCCGCTGGGGGACGTGGGTGGCACCCAGCGCAGACACTGCCCGGACCGGCGCCACCACGTGGTCGAGCACGTAGCGCCAGTGGCAGAGCATGTCCAGGATGATCCCGCCGCCGTCCTCTCGCCGGTAGTTCCATGATGGCCGCTGCGGCGGCTGCCAGTCGCCCTCGAAGACCCAGTAGCCGAACTCGCCGCGCACCGCCAGGATGCGGCCAAAGGAGCCGCCGTCGCGCAGACGGCGCAGCTTCTGGAACCCGGGCAGGAACAGCTTGTCCTGCACCACCCCGTTCCTGAGGCCGGCGGCGCGGGCGAGGCGTGCCAGCTCCAGCGCCTCCTCCAGGCTGCCGGCGACCGGCTTCTCGCAGTACACGTGCTTGCCGGCCGCGATGGCGGCCCGCAGCGCCGGCGCGCGCTGGGACGTGACCTGCGCGTCGAAGTACACCGGCAGCTCGGGATCGCCGAGGCAGGCATCCAGGTCGGTGCTCCAATCCTGGATGCTGTACGCCTCGGCGAGCCCGCGCAGCTTGCGCTCGTTCCGGCCCACGAGCACGGGCTCGGGCCAGACCACGTCGCCGTCGCCGATCGGGACGCCGCCCTGTTCCCGGATCGCGAGGATCGAGCGGACCAGGTGCTGGTTGGTGCCCATCCGGCCGGTGACGCCGTTCATGATGATCCCGAGCTTCATAGAAATCCTTTTCTACGGATTCTACGGGCTCACTGCGGGCGCATCACTCGCGGTCGTACGCGTCGTGGTGCCGCCACCAGGGGCCGGTCTCGTTGCGGCCGCGTGGCGCGCGGTCGAGCCACTGGTACATGCCCCACAGCCCGTCCAGCCCCCGCGAATACGCCGAATAGGTGTGGTACACGACACCATCCGCGAGGGCGAACGCGCTCATACCCGGCCGCTCCCGCGCGTACGTCGCCCAGTCCGTTCCAACGCCCGACAGGAGCACGGAGACCCAGGAATTCTCCCCGCCGGGATCTCGCGGCCGCACGTCCGTCGTGCGGAAGTTGTAGTCGCCGGCTCCCGACTGCTGCTGCTCGGTGGTGTGCCCCGCCTGGAAGTCGTAGTTGAAGTCGCTGCCGTACGACGACGCCCAGGGAAAGCTCCAGCCCATTCGCCGCCGGTACGCCTGCAGCTTGGCGAGCGGAGCCCTGGAAACCGCGCACAGCGTCACGTCGTGATGGGCGAGGTGGACGACGGAGCCGTCGAAGCCGTCGGCGATGGCCGAGCAGGACGGACACCCGGCCGTGTAGTCGGGCCCGAACATGAAGTGATAGACGAGGAGCTGCGAGCGCCCTCTGAACAGATCGGCCAGAGACGCCGTGCCCTCGTCGGTCTCGAAACGGTACTCCTTGTCGATTCGGACCCACGGCAGCTCCTGCCGCCGCCGCGCCAGTTCGTCGCTCCGGCGGGTCAGCGCCTTCTCGGCCTCGAGCATCTCGAGCCGGGCGGCGAGCCACTCCTCACGGGTTCCGATCTGGTGGTCGGTCATCGTGTCTTCCTCTTCATGTCCGATCGTCGTCCGATCGCTCCACGAACCGCTGCAGCCGGGCGAGCGCGTCGTCCCACTGCGCGGAGATCTCGTTCAGGCACTCGCGGGCGGTGAGCAGCGGCCGCGGTTCGAGCTCCCAGATGCGCTCGCGGCCCACCTGGGAGCTGTGGGCGAGACCGGCCTCGGCGAGCACGTGCAGGTGCTTCGTGACCGCCTGGCGCGTCACGCCGCCCCCGGCCGTCAGCCTGGAGATCGACAGCGGTCCCTCCGCGCAGAGCCGGGTGACGATCCCGAGACGGGTCTGGTCGCCCAGCGCCGCGAAGACGGGCACCGCTGCCGCCAGGTCGTCAGGCCGCACCACTGAGGTATCGCTCGATGGCGACCATCTGCTGGGTCCAGCCGTCGTCGTTCCCGCGGTACGCAGTCGCACGGCGCGACAGCGGGATGCCGTCGAAGCCCGACTCGACGACGGTGAGCCGCGTCCCTTCCGGGACGTCGGCGAGCTCGAACGAGACGAGCGTCGTCGGCTCGGTCGAGTAGTCGACGCCGGTTTCGACGGCGTTCGGGTGCCAGCGCCAGGTGAAGAGCCGCTCCGGCTCGATCCGCTCGACCGTCATCTCGAACGGCAGGTGCTCGTAGCCCGGATACGTGACGCGGCCGGTCACCCGGCCTCCCGGCGAGAACGGACCCGCCATCTCGACGCCGAACCACTGTCCGAACGCCTCGGCGTCCGTCAGCGCCCGCCAGACTCGCGCTCGCGGGGCCCGCAGGACGACGCTCTTTTCGATCCGATCGGTTGTCGTTGCGTTCATAATATGCAACCTCCTGGCTGCATATTAGCCGATCCGCGTCACGTCACGCAACCGTTCCGTTGCCCTTGGTCAGATGAGGACGTTCGACCGTCTCCGACGGCCGGTTCGGACGGATGTCGTACTGCTTGAGCGCGGCCCAGAGCGGCTCCAGCGCCGCGTCAGGGTCGCGGTAGAACGACGCTCCCCTGACCCGGGCGAACGGCAGGCCGCACCGCCGCAGCATGCGCTGCCGCGCCAGCTCGACCTCGAACGCGTCGGCTCCCAGCCACTGGTCGCCGTCGCACTCGACCGCGAGGCGGCCGCTCCTGCCCTCGACCAGGAGGTCGACGCGGTAGCCCGCGATGTCGTGCTGCGGGATGACCCGGAAGCCGCGGTCGGCCAGGCTCAGGAACACGTCCAGCTCGAGCCACGAGTCGAACGGGTGCGGGACCGCCTCGCCGGCGGCGCGCTCGGCGACTCGCCGCCGCCACGCCTCCACGGCGAGGCCCTGCGCCGGCACCGGCTCGACGCTGGGCTGCAGGCAGTAGTGGAGCAGCCGGTGGGCGACTCCCGTGGGGTGCAGGTCGTCCAGTGTCGCCGTGTGGAACAGCCAGAGCTGGTCGCGCGCCCGGCTGGCCGCGACGTTGAAGCGGCGCCGGTCCCGGTCGTGCGTGCCGGCGTACATCTGGCGGCCGGCGCGCGGCGCCTGCACCAGGCTCAGGAACATCACGTCGCGCTCGTCGCCCTGGAAGGCGTAGGCATCGCCGCAGAGCAGCCGCCGGCGGTCGATCTCCGCCGGGTCGACCCGCTGCGTGAGCATCCGCGAGATCAGCTTCGCCTGCTCGGAGCCGACCAGGCTGATCACTCCCATCGTCTTGCCCGCGTAGTCGGGATCCTCGAGGCACGCCACGACCTGGTCCACGACCGCGGCCGCCTCGGCCTCGTTGACCTGGTCGTCGCGGTAGATCCCGTCGTGCACGCGCCGGACCTGGATGGCGGGCCGCAGGCGGTCGCTGCCGAACTGGCGCAGCGGGACCAGAGGCCGGTCCCGGTAGCAGAGCGCGTTGGAGAACTGGATGATCTCGGGCATGCACCGGAAGTGCTCCTGGAGCACCAACCGGTCGCCGTAGCGGATCGCCGCGTGCGTGAAGTAGCTCGTGTCCGCGTCGTAGTGCATGGCCAGCGGCACGTCGTGCAGGTACTGGTTGTTCAGGAACTGCACCTTGTCGCGGTCGACGCCGACGTTGTCCGGGCTGATCTGCTGGTCGTCACCGACCACGATCACGTGCTGGGCCAGGAACTGCAGGAACAGGGCCTCGGGGCCGGACTGGCTGGCCTCGTCCACGATGACCACGTCGAACGCCTCGGGCGTCATGTCCACGGTCTCGGCGACTTTGAAGATCGGCATGATCCAGGCCGGAATGGCGCTGCGGCAGCCCTGCATCGCGTCCCTGGCGCGCTGCCGCCATCGGGCAGCGTGCTTGCCGGTGCCCTTGCCGATCTTCCGGACGGCCTCCTCCCACGTCTGCAGGTGCGCGCGCTCGCGCTCGGAGAGCCGGTTCAGGCAGTGCGCCCAGGCGAGCTCGGCGGCGAGCTGGCGCGTGGCCCGCTCGATGCGCTGGCGAGCGTCGTCGAGGTCGCGCTCCAGCCGGGCCGTCAGCGTGGGGTCGGCCTGCGCGATCAGCCAGGCGTCGGCGCGGCCCCAGTCCCACGCGGCGTTGAACGCGCCCAGCTTGGCGTCCCAGGCGAGGTCCGAGACGGTCGCGGCCAGCCGCGCGGCCAGGCGCGGCGCGGCCGCACGCAGCCGCTCGGCCAGCTCGCGCCGGCGCAGCAGGTCGTCGCGCCGCGCGGCCAGGCGGTCCAGGTTGGCGCGCTGGGCGGCGTAGGCGAGCGCGTCGCGGTCGGCGATGGCGGCCCGCGCCGCCCGCTCGGCCGGCAGGCCGGACGCGGCGGCGGCCAGCAGGTCGTCCAGCCGGTCGCGTGCTGCCTGGAGACGGCGCTCGCGACCGCCGGCGTCGATCGAGGCGAGCAGCTCGCTCAGGCCGGCGTCGTCCTCCCACGCCGGCACCGCAAGGCCCGGCACGGCGGCGGCCGACCCCACGGCGTCGGCGATGGCCTCCTCCAGGCGCAGGACGTCCTGCAGCGTGGCGGCCACGTCCGCGTACTCCGCGCAGCGCAGGGCCGCGCCGCCCGACGCCGCCTCGCGGAGCGGCTTCCAGGCCCGGTCGAGACGGTCGAGCCGGTCGTGGACGTACGCCCACCCGGCCAGGCGTGCGAGCGTGGTCGCGTCCCGGCAGACCGCACCGTCGACGCGGACGCCGTCGACCAGGTAGCGGGCGCGCTTGACGGGCTCCGAGCGCAGCGGGCCGAAGCCCAGGCTGCCCCCGGACTGCAGGTGCTGGCGCAGGGCGGTCGCGTCGGCCTGCACGGTGGCCAGGTCCCGACCCTCCAGGCCGCTGACCTGCAGGTCGGCGGCGTCGGTGACGTAGGGCCGGACCCCATCGAGCGTTTCGCGCGTCATCCGCTCCAGCTCGCGCCACCGGCCGGCCATGCCGGCGGTCACCTGGGCGGCGGCGTCGGCCACCCACGGCTCGGCGCGCCGCACCAGTCCCGCCCGGCGGCGGCGGAGGGCGACGATGGACGCCGCCAGCTCCTGCAGAGCCTCGGCCGGCGCGGTCGAGAGCGCGGGGTCGGGAGGGCCGGTCAGCTCGGCGCGCTGCTCTGCGGCCTCGCGCTCGTCGGCGACCAGGGCGGCGAACGCTTCAGGCGCGGGCAGCGCGGCGACGTCCGTGGCCAGGAGGTCGAGCTCGGCCTCCTCGAGGGCGTCGATCGAGCGCAGCAGCTCCAGCAGCGCGACCGCCTCGGCGTCGTCGAGCGGCGCCTCTGCCGCGAGCTCCACGCGGTCGGGGATCCAGTTGAGGTCGGCCGCGCGAGCGCGCAGCTGCCGCGCGATCTCCTGGCCGGTGCCCTCGTAGCCGCCGTGGATGTGCATGTGCCGCTGGGTGTCGCGCTCGCGCAGCGCGCGGAAGCGATCGCGCAGCTCGGCCTCGGCGGCCCTGGCGGTCTCCAGCTCGCGACGGTGCCGGGCCACGCGCTCGCGGGACCGCCTCGGGTCCCACGACGCGTACCGCTCGGAGATCCCGTGCACCGACGCGGCCAGCTCCTCGCGACCTCTGGCGTCGTTGCCGAGCACGACCACGGCCAGCTCGCGGACCTCGGGCGGGATCCGGTCGCGCAGCACCTCCAGCGCGCGGGCCGTGTGGCTCGTGACCAGGACGCGCCGGCCGTGGGCCAGCAGGTGGGCGACCAGGTTCGCGATCGTATGGGACTTGCCCGTTCCGGGCGGGCCCTGGACCAGCACGCCCGGCCGGTCGCGCAGCCGGCGCACGATGTCGAGCTGCGTGTCGTTGGCCGGCAGTGGGAAGAGGATCTCCTCGTCCGGGCCCTCGAGGACCTCGTCCGGCGGGTTCTCGATCGCGACCTCCGGCTCGGCCAGGTCGACCAGGCGGCGCACGCCCTCGGGGATCGGCGCGCCGGCGCGCACCTGCTCCGCGATGGAGGTGAGGGCCTGGACGATCGAGCGGTCGCTCCGCCGGCGCAGGATCACGGCCGGCGCGAGGTGGACGGTGGGATCCTCGCCGGCGTCGCGCTGCGGCCGCAGGCCCTCGTCGAACGAGCCGTCGGCGGAGGCGCCGTGGGCCCAGCGGCGGGCCGCGCTGGCGACGGCCGGATCGGCGAACACGTCGTCGCCGACAGCGGCCAGGTCCGCCGTGATCTCGTCGAGCACCGAACGCGGCGGCCGCTCGCCGGGCTCGAGCATGTCCTGCTCCAGCGCCGGGCGGGCGCCGTCCGCGGCTGCCGTGACGCTGATGACGCCGCGGTCCGCGTCGAAGCGGACGTCGGTCTGCGCGACGATCAGATGACGCCGGACGGTGTTCCCGGACGGCGTGCGCCAGGCCACGAGCCCGATGCCCATCACGACCTCGTACGCCTCACCCAGGCGCTGCTGCGACTGGTGGAGCCGGAAGAGGTCGGTGTAGATGCGCTGCGCGCGCTGGAGCGGGCGGTCGCGCTCGGCCCACGGGCCCCATTCACGCTCGACGTACTCGTCATAGGCGGCGCGGACGTCGGGCCGGGCCGCGAGCAGCTGGGGCGGGGCGACGTCCTCCACGGGGGCCGGCTCCGCCGGCTCGGCCGGGATCGATTCGCGGAGCGACGGGGTCTCGGGCGCCGAGTCGTCCCAGCGCTCCAGCCAGGGGCGCAGCACGTCGGTCGGCCGCGGCGCGGGGGCCAGCTTCGGCTTGCGGACCTCCAGCCAGACCTCGCCGTCGCGGGTGGGCTCGACGGCGGCGCAGACGCAGCCGGGCAGGCCGGGCACGTCGGCCAGCCAGATCACTTCGTCGTAGGAGTCCGTGGTCAGGGCCGTGCTCGCCCGGAGCTGGGTGTACTCCCTGAGGAACGTGAAGAGACGGACCGCGCGGTCGCGCACGCCGTCCGGGGCGGCCAGTGGCAGCGGGATCACCGACATCGTCTGTCCTCCAGCGTGTGCGGCTACAGTAGCTTCGCCAAGCCCACCCCTGACATATGCGGTATCAAGAAGTATACCGTCAGGCTGATGGTTTCTGCCGGGACCGCCGCGGAGGGGCCCAGAAGACCAGGACCTGCATGTCCTCCTCGATGTCGTGGAACCGGTGGTCGACGCCAGTCGCGACGAACACGATGCTGCCCGGGCCGACCGGCCGCTCCTCACCGGCGACCGTGATGCGGGCGCGTCCCCGGACGACGTAGTACACCTCGTCTTCGGTGTGCGGCTGCTGGGTGTCGACCGAGCCGGCCGGCCAGCTGGCGAGGCCGACGCTGAGCAGGTCGGACCGGACGAACTCGGCGTACTCGCGCCCGCCCTCCTGGGCGGCGATCAGGTCTGCGACTTCGAAGGCGTCCACCCGGCCACCTTACTGCGTCAGCTGAGCGGGCCGGAGGCGCGCCAGCAGCCCCGGCACGTCCAGCGCCGGCTGCGGGTAGCGGGGGTCCATCTCGCGGAGCGTCTCGACGAGCAGGCGGCTGATCGCGTAGTTGCGGAACCACTTCGCGTCGGCCGGGACGACGTACCAGGGGGCCTCGGCGGTGGAGCAGCGGTCGACCGCCAGCTCGTACGCCGCCTGGTACTCATCCCATTGCGCGCGCTTGTCGACGTCCGCGGGGTCGAACTTCCAGTGCTTCGACGGGTCCTCGAGCCGTTCGACGAGCCGCTCGCGCTGCTCCTCGAACGAGATGTGGAGGAACACCTTCAGCACCCGGACGCCGCCCGCGGCCAGGCCGGCCTCGAAGCGGTTGATCGCCCCGTACCGGCGCTCGATCTCGGCGGGCGGCGCCAGGCGCTGGACTCGAGCGATCAGTACGTCCTCGTAGTGCGAGCGGTTGAAGATCCCGACCACGCCCGGTCCGGGCGCCTGCCGGCGCACCCGCCAGAGGAAGTCGTGCCGCAGCTCCTGCGGGGTGGGCTCCTTGAACGCGTGGACGTGCACGCCCTGGGGGTCGAGCCCGCCCATGACGTGCGCGACCGTCCCGTCCTTGCCGCTCGTGTCCATGCCCTGCAGAACGACGAGGACGGCGCGCCGCTGCTCGGCCCAGAGCCGCTCCTGCAGCTCGGCGAGCTCGGCGTGGAGGCCGACGAGGCGCTCCCCCGCCTTCCTCCGCTTGACGCCGTGGGTGTCGCCGGGGTCGATCGCGGCGATGCCGGCCGAGGTCGCGCGCAGCAGGTCGCGCATCGCCGACGTGTTCGCGGTCATGTTGGCGGAAAGCGTACTGGGCGCTCTGGCCGCTCAGGTGGGCGTGACCACGGGAAGGCCCTGTGACCGTGCCGCGCCGATCATGCGGCTGTCGTACGTGACGAACTCCGCCAGGTCCTGGCCCAGCGCCAGGGCGGCCGCGACGTGGAGCGCGTCGAGTGAGCGCAGCTCCGGTGGCGCCAGGAGACCAGCCGTCGAGTAGAGCTGGCGATCGATCTGAACGAGAGCCAGGCCGCGGAGCAGCAGCCGCGCCAGTGCGAGGTGGTCGGCGGAAAGCCGAGCCGCAGCTCGCAGCGCCTCGGTCTGCAGGAGAACCGCCGACGTGCGAAGTCGCCCGCGACGCAAGTGGCGGCGAAGGGCCGCCGACTCGTCCTCCTCCGCGACGAGTTTCAGGAACGCGGACGTGTCCAGGTAGACCAGGCCCAGGTCAGTACCGCTCACCGCCCCTCATCTCGGCCAGGATCTCGGTTGCGGTGGGCATGCCGTCCGGCACCGGAAGGGGCTTGTGGTCCAGCAGGTCGATCTCCGGGGGGAGGATCCTGCCCTCGGCGACCAGCTGCTCGTACTGGCTTCGCACGGTGATCGGGACCAGCCTGGCCACGGGGTGGCCGTGGTCTGTTACCTCGATGCCCTCTCCTGCTCGCACCCGTTTGATGGCAGCCGGGAGGTTGTTCCGCAGCTCGCGGATACCCATCCGTGTCATGTACACATGATGACACAACAGCGTAAATGTGTACACAATGCGCTTCGGGTTGGAGGACCTCACACCTCGACCGTCTCGCCGTCCGCCGGGATGAGCACTTCCGGCGCGGCGGCGCGCAGCTCGGGGCGCGTCAGCACGCAGTGGTTGATCGCCTCCATGTGCACGGCGACCACCACCGGCACCCGCGCCGAGACCTCGAGCACGTCGGCCGCGGTCATGACGAACGGGTCGCTGTCCACGAAGCGCGCACCGCCCGCGTTGACCACCGCCGCTCGGGGCCGGTGCTTCTCGATCGCCGCCGCCACCTCGTCGCACCAGACCGTGTCGCCCGCCACGTAGACCCCGTCGAGCACGAAGCCGCTGACCGGCGCGAGCATGTCGGCGATCGCACCCTTCCCGTGCCGGCCGCCGGTGCGGTGGATCGTCACCCCCTCCCACTCGACGGCGTCCGCCACGGGCCGCGCGTCGAGGCCGAGCTCGCGCAGCCGTCCCTCGTCCTCGGGCTGGCAGAAGACCGGCACGTCGCGGGGCAGGAGCCGCATAGCCGTCTCGTCCAGGTGGTCGTTGTGGAGGTGCGTCACGACCACCGCGTCCAGCCCGCGGACGACGTCCTCCGCCGGCATGGGCAGCGGCACCAGCGGGTTCCGACGCGGGTTGGGCGTGTTGGGGATCGGCGGCCGCGCTCCCTCCGGATCGAGCTGCGGATCCAGGAGCAGGCGCCGGCCGTCCAGCTCCAGGATCAGCGTGGCGTGGCGGACGAGGGTGACTCTCATGGGGCGATCGTAGACCGACCGCCCCACGAGACTCGACTATGCCAGCGCCGCCTTGACCGCCGCCGGAAGCAGCGGCAGTGTCCGGATCCGGACGCCCGTCGCGTCGAAGATCGCGCTCGAGATGGCCGGCGCGATCAGGTTCACCGCCGGCTCGCCCACCCCCGTGGCCGGGATCTCGGGGTGGTTGATGAGGACCGTCTGCACCTTCGGCGCGTCGGCCATGGTCAGGATCGGGTAGCTGGACCAGTCCAGGCTCGTCACGTTCGCGGTGTCGAACGTGACCTGCTCCATCATCGCCCGGCTGGTCGTCTGGATCACGGCCGATTCCAGCTGGTGCTCGATGGCGGACGGGTTGATGATCAGCCCCGAGTCCTGCGCCACCGTGACGCGCTGCACCTGCACCTTGCCGGTCGACGGGTCGACCGACACCTCGGCCACGCCCGCCGCGTACGTGCCGTCGCGCAGCACGAGCGCGATCCCGCGGCCGGTGACCACGCCGTTCTTCGCGCTGGCCCCGGGCTTGGGCGAGGGCCGCGAATCCCAGTTGGCGGCTCGGGCCGCCGCCTGCAGCACCGCGATGGCGCGCTTGTCGGTGAGGTGCTGGAGACGGAACGCCAGCGAGTCCTGGCCGGCCTTCGCGGCGATCTCGTCGACGAACGCCTCCTGCGCGAACGTGATCTGGTACTGCCCGGGCGAGCGCAGGAACGTGGTGCGCAGCCCGAACCCGTACGGCGAGTCGGCCGCGCCCAGCTCCGGCAGTCCGTGCGCGACCTCGAAGTTGTTGGGGAACGTGTACAGGTCGGGCCCGGTCCAACCGCCGGTGCCCGTGCCGTTGAGCGGCTTGCCGGCCAGCGCCGCGCCCAGCATCGTGCTGTCGCTGTTCGTCGGCATCCAGGCCTCGTGCTTCCACGCCAGCACCGAGCCGTCCGGCGCCAGGCCCGCGCTGAGGTCGTGCACCGTCCCCGGGCCGTGCGGCTCCCACCGGTGCTCGTCGGCCCGCGTCCACTGCACGCGGACCGGCCGGCCGGTCGCCTGCGAGAGCACGACCGCCTCTGTCGCGGCGTCGTCGAGGTTGGCGCTGAGGCGGCCGTAGCAGCCGGCGCCCTCGAAGCGGACCACCTGGACGCTCTGCGGCGAGACCCCGAGCTGGGTGGCGACGATCTTCTGGAGGCCCTGCGGATACTGCGTGGCCGACCAGACCGTGACGCTGCCGTCGGAGCGAACGTCCGCCACCGCGCAGCTCGGCCCGATCATGCCGTGGTTCTCGAAGGGCGTCTGGTACGTCGCGGTGATCGTCTGCGCGGCGGAGGCCAGTGCGGCGTTCGCGTCGCCGACGTTCATCTGCACCTTCTCCTGCGCCGGCAACTTGCGGAGCGCCGCGTACACGCCGTCGCTGGGCGGCAGCTTGTTCCAGTCGGACCACGTGACCTGGAGAGCCTGCGCCCCCTTGATCGCGTCCCACTCCTTCTCGGCCACGACCGCGACGAGGTTGCCCTTCGTCACGGCGCGTGCGCCCGGGACGGCGGGCACGAAGCTGCCGACCGAAACCAGCGTCGAGCCGATGCCCTTGGGATGGATGACGCGGGCGTGGAGCATGTTCGGCACGCGTACGTCCTGCACGTACGTGGCCTTCGCCGTCACCTTGTCGGGGATCTCGACGCGCGGGATGCTCTTGCCGACCGTCGCGTACTGCGACGGGCTCTTCGGCTTCGCGGAGCCCGTGACGCTCATGCGGAACCCGCCGTAGCCGCTGACCGTGATCGGGGCGACCGCGGTCAGGACCCGGCCCTTGACGAGATCGCCATAGGTCACCTTCCGCGTCCCGGAGGTGACCACGCCGTCCGTCACGGTGAGCTGGCTCGCCGGCGCGCCGAGCTGGTCCGACGCCAGCTTCAGCAGCGCCGCCCGGCCCTCGGCCGCGATTTGACGCAGCTGGGCTCCGGCGACCCGGATCGACGTGCTGCCGGCTGTGGTGCCCTGGTCGGGCGTCTCGTTCGTGTTGCCGAGGATCATCGTGACCCGGCCCACCGAGACGTCGAGCTCCTCCGCCACGATTTGCGCCAGGCCCGTCTGCACGCCGTGCCCGAGCTCGACGTGTCCGCTGCGAGCGGTGATCGAGCCGTCCGCGTGGATCGTGAGCCACGTCGCCAGCGCCGTCGGGTCGAGGGCGGGGAAGGGCGCCGCCGCGCTGGTCGCGTCGGTGATGGCGCCGATCACCGCGCCCGGGGCGGCCGCCACGACGACCAGGACGCCGCCCGCCTTCAGGAACGTTCGCCTGCTGAGTTCGTGCGTCATGGCCGCCTCACCCCATCGCCTTGGCGGCGCGCTGCACCGCGGCGACGATGCTCATGTACGTGCCGCACCGGCACAGGTGCGGCGAGGGCGGCGTGTTCGTGTACGCGTCGCGGATCTGTGCCTCGGTCGGGTTCGGGACGCGCTCCAGCAGGTCGACCGCGACCATCATCATGCCGCTCTGGCAGTAGCCGCACTGCGGGACCTGCTGGTCGATCCAGGCCTGCTGCACCGGGTGCAGCGCCGGGGACGCTTGGGCGGCCACGCCCTTCTTCTGCGCCCAGCGCGCGGGCAGGCCCTCCAGCGTGGTCACGTCCTCCTTGACGGCCGACCACGCGGTGATGCAGGAGCGGACCTCCCTGCCGTTCACGAGCACCGCGCAGGCGCCGCACTGGCCGAGGCCGCATCCGAACTTCGGGCCCCTGAGGCCCATCTCGTCCCGCAGCACGTACAGCAGCGGCGTGTCGGGCGCCGACTGGACCTGGTGCGTGGCCCCGTTGACGCGGATCGAGCCGGCCGGGATGTTCTGGCTGTTCCGGACCACCTCGACCACGCCCGCCACCGCCGCCGCCGCCACGACCGCCGCGCCGGCCCCGACCGCGATGCGAGTGCGGTTGGACGGGGTGCCGGGATCGCCGTCAGCGGGGCGCGTGCTCTCGTCAGCCATATCTGGCCACCTCCGCCTCTCCTTCCCCCACCACCTCGCAGCCGGCGGTGCAGAGCAATAGTGATGCTACTCCACCAATTGGAGTTTGCGAGGGCGATTAGAGGGGGGTGACGTCGAAACCGCTCACCTGCACCTGGCAGTAGCTGTTCTGGATGCCCACCTGGCCGGGGCCGAGGTAGTTGTTGTCCGTCGCCACGAGCACCGTGCTGCCGTCGATCTTCAGCGTCAGCTGGTTCTGCTTCACCTCGGCGCGGTATGTGTGCCAGTCCGAGCCCGGGCTGAAGCTCGTCTGCTTGATCGACGTCCACCCCCCCGCCTGGGCGAAGCGGCCCACGACCGCGCCGACGCCCTGCGCGAAGCCGAGCGTGTACCCGTGCCGCCACGTGCCGTCGCCCTCGGTCTCGACACGGACCTGGAGGTCCACGTAGCAGCCGCTCACGGTGGGATCGACGATCTGGATCCTGGCCTCGACCGCGTAGTCTGAGGCGGATGGCTGCTGGGGCGGCTGCACCGAGTTGGCCCCGCGCGTGGCCTGGAACTGCGGAAGGCGCGAGGACCCATCGCTGATCAGCGCGCCGGGGATCGTCTTCCACTGCGCGACGCCGACCCAGCCGTCCATGCCGCTGGACCAGTCGGCGTGGTACGTCGTCGACGCGCGGCCCGCGGCCGACGGGGTGGGCGAGGGCGACAGCACGGCCGCCGGCGTTGCCGACGCCGCCGGCTGGGCCTGCTGCGCGGCCACGGGGCTCGGGCCGACCCAGGTGATGCTCACCCTGGGCACCGGGATCGGGACGGGCGGCCGCCACACGCCCGCGGCCGCCGTGAGCATCGCCGCCGTAGCGGACAGCAGCGCGGCGAACGCCGTCACCCCGGCCGCCCAGTTCACCTTCCGCCGCGCGCCGGCGGTGTCCGTCGTGCTCGTTTCGCTCGTCACGCTCTTGCTCTCCTCGTCGATGTCGATGCCCGCGAGCGCGCCCCTTCACCAGCGATCGACCGCAGTGGCCGCAGAAGTGCGCCGGCGGCGGGTCCATCGCGCAGCGGCGCCAACGCCACGAGGGCAGCACCAGAAACACGTCGAAGAAACGACATTCACCTCACCCCGTCTTGTGGCCGATGCGAGCCAGGAAGTGAACGCAGGCTAGACGGCGTGCACGCAACCGAACAAGGGCAAAGCGTCCAGCCGGCAGGACCACGGACCCGGGCCGTCGGGACGGGACACGATCCGGCTCAGCGGGTCGTTTGTCAGGTGAACGGGACCCCGGACCCGGCTCAGGCCATGGTCAGGCCGCCGCTGACCGACAGGGTCTGGCCCGTCACGAACGCCGCCTCGTCCGAGGCGAAGAACGCCACCGCCGCGGCGATCTCGTCGGGTCGGGCCAGCCGCCGGAACGGGATCGCCCTCACCAGCGCGTCGCCCAGCCGCGGGTCGGCTGCGCGCGTGGCGTCCATCATCGGCGTGTCGGTCGGGCCGGGGCACACCACGTTGACCCGGATTCCGTGCCTGGCGACCTCGCGCGCCACCGCCTTGCTGAAGCCGATGATCCCTGCCTTCGCGCCCGAGTACACCACCTCCCCGCTGGACCCCACTCGGCCGGCATCGGAACTGATGTTCACGATCGAGCCGCCCTTGCGCTCGATCATCCCGTCGAGCACGGCGCGCGTGCACGCGATCGTCCCGCGCAGGTTGACCGCGATGACGCGGTCCCAGGTTTCCTCGGCGCTCTCCACGAACGGCTGGACGACGTCCCAGCCGGCGCAGCAGACCAGCACGGCGATCGGTCCCAGGTCGCGCTCCGCCGCGACCACCGCCGCGCGCACCGCCGGCAGGGACGACACGTCGGCCTGCAGCGCGCAGCCCCGGTCGCCGAGGTCCGCCGCGGTCGCCACTGCGCCCTCCAGGTTCAGGTCGACCACCCCGACGCGGCAGCCCTCGGCGGCGAGCCGCAGCGCCACCGCGCGGCCGATCCCGCTGGCGGCGCCGGTCACGAGCGCCACCCTGCCGTCCAGGCCTCTCATAACACCCCTTCCCCCTCCACCCTCCCCGTCGATGGGGATGGGAACGGCTCGCTCGCTCCGCGCTGCTCCATCATCACTCCGTACTCACGCGTGGCCGCTGCCCGGCTGACCAGGCCCTCCGCCACGTCCTCCGCGACCTCCAGGGGCGGCCGCTCGCGGGGATCGAAGTAGCCACCGCCGCCCGGCAGCTCCAGCGTGAACGTGGCGCCGGCCGGCAGGGTCATGCTGAGCTTGGGACTGCGCCGGACGCCGGTCGACGTCCGGAAGCCCGCCCGCGCGCCCGGGCGGCCGCCCGCATAGCCCCCGGCGGCCTGCGTGAACCGGTCCGACAGCGTCGAGACGACGTACGGCTCGCCGGTGCGCACCTCGACCTCGATCACCTGGCCGAGGCCGCCCCGGTACCGGCCGGGACCGCCCGAGTCGCGCCGGAACTCCTTGCGCCGGATCACCAGCGGGCTCGTCGTCTCGATCACCTCGATGGGCGACGACGCGACCCCGCTGGGAAACGCCGTGGTCGACAGCCCGTCCGCTGTGGGACGGGCCCCGGTCCCGCCGGCCGAGAAGAACACGCCGACGAACCGCCTGGCCCCCGCCCCGCGCACCGTCGTCAGCCAGATGCCGCCCGCCCCTTCGGCGATGACGCGCCCCGGCAGCACCGGTTCCAGCGCGCCGAACACGGTGTGCGGAATGTAGTGCCCGGCGATCTGGCGCGCCGCCACCGCCGCCGGGAAGCGCGGGTTGAAGATCGAGCCCTCAGGCGCGGTCACGCGTACGGGCCGGAAGCTCCCGTCGTTGTGGGGCACCTCCGGCGCGACGGCGCACTTGAGCGCGTAGTTGGTGTACGCCGCGGTGTAGTTGAGCACCACGTTCAGGCCGCGGTCGACCTGGTCGGAGCTGCCCGCGAAGTCTGCCGTGACCTCGTCGCCCCGGACGGAGAGCCGGCAGTGGATCCTGATCGGCGCGTCGAGGCCGTCCACGAAACACGTGCGCTCGTAGTCACCGTCGGGGATGGCGCGCAGCGCGTCGCGCATCGCCCGCTCGGACCGGTCCAGGATCTCGCGGCCGACCTCGTCCAGGTCGGGCAGCCCCATGTCCTCCAGGTACGCGAGCAGCCGGTCCGCGCCGACCTGGTTGCCCGCCACCTGGGCGTGCAGGTCGCCCAGCACCTCCTCCGGCGATCGCACGTTGGCCGCCAACAGGCGGTGCAGGTCGTCGTTCGGCTCGCCTCGGGCGTACAGCTTCGTGATCGGGATCGCGAGGCCCTCCTCGTACACCTCGGTCGCGTCGGCCGACAGCCCCCGCCCCCCGATGTCGATGGCATGGCAGGTGTTGCCGAAGAAGCCGATGAGGCGGTCGCCGCGGAACACGGGCGTCACGACGGACAGGTCGTTGAGCTGGCCGGACGTCATCCACGGGTCGTTCGTAATGAGCACGTCGCCCGCCGCCAGCCTCTCGGGCGGGTGGGCGGCCAGGAAGTGCCGCATGCCGGTCGCCAGGGAGTTGATGTGCCCGGGCGTGCCGGTCACGGCCTGGGCCAGCATCCGCCCGCGGGCGTCGAAGACCGCAGCGGACAAGTCGCCGACCTCGCGCACGATCGGCGTGAACGACGTGCGCATCAGCGCGGCCGCCTGCTCGTTCGTGACCTGGATCAGGCGCGTCCAGAGCACCTCCAGGGTTACCGGGTCGATGTTCACCCCGGCACCTCGACGACCAGGTTGCCGTGGACGTCGACCACGCCCGTGCCGCCGGCGCCGATCACAGCGGACGACTCGCGCTCCTCGACGACCGCCGGCCCGGCCACCCGCGCACCGGGCGCCAGCCGGTACCGGTCCCACACCTCCGCCTCCACGAACGCCCGCCGCTCTTCCGACCACACCGGCCGGCGGCCCTTCCGCGCCGGCCCCGGGAGGGCGCCGTTCGGTCGGGCCGCCAGCGCGGGACGCGGTCCCGATACGCGCACGCGCCACGTGAGCACCTCCGGCTCGACGCCGGGCGGCCGCCGGCCGTAGAGGCGGACGTACGCGGCCTCGAACGCCTCGCGTACCTGGTCCGCCGGCCGTCGGTCCAGCGCCCCGCCCAGCGCGACGGTGACCCCGTCCCCCTGGCCGCGATAGCGCACGTCGGCGGCCAGGGTCACGACGATGGCATCCGCCGGCACCCCCGCGCTCGCCAGCTGGGCGGCCCCTTCGGCTCTCATCGCGGCGATCGCGGAGCGGACGTCCGCCCACGCCACGTCGCTGAGTCCGTCGGGCAGGCTCTGCGCGAAGTCGAACGCCGGCGGCGCGGTGAGCATGCCGAAGGCTGACGCCACGCCTGCCGAGGGGGGCAGGACCAGCCGGCGTACGCCCAGCCGGCGGGCGACGCCCCAGGCGTGCACCGGCCCGGCGCCGCCCGTGGCCACAAGCGCGAACCGGCGCAGGTCCCGGCCCCGCTCGATCGCGTGCATCCTGGCGGCGCCGGCCATGTTCTCGTCGACCACCTGGTGGACGCCGGCGGCCGCCTCGGCCAGGTCCAGCCCGAGGCTCGCTGCCAGGCCGCCGATCGCCGAGCTCGCCGCGTCGACGTCCAGTGCCATCTCGCCGCCCAGGAAGAAGCCGGGGTCGAGGTAGCCGAGCAGCAGATCGGCGTCCGTGACCGTTGGCGCTGAGCCGCCTCTGCCGTAGCACGCCGGCCCGGGCTCGGCGCCCGCGCTCTCGGGGCCGACCTTGGGCAGGCCGAAGCGATCGACCCGGGCGATGCTGCCGCCGCCCGCCCCGATCTCGATCAGGTCGATGACCGGCACTCGCAGCGGCAGCCCGCTCTCCGGCGCGAACCGGTAGACCCGCGCGACCTCGTGCTCGCGGGCCAGCAGCGGCTGGCCCGCCTCGATCAGCGCGGCCTTGGCCGTGGTGCCGCCCATGTCGAAGCCGAGCACGTCCAGTTCGCCGGCCGCAGCGCCCGAGAACGCCGCGCTGAGGGCGCCGGCCGCCGGCCCGGACTCCGCCAGGCGAACGGGGAACCGGCGGCCGGTGTCGACCGTCGCCAGCCCACCGGTGGAGAGCATCAGGTGCAGCGGGCACCGCAGGCCGGCCGCGCCAAGCCATCCCTCGAGCGTGGCCAGGTAGCGGTCCATGAGCGGTCGGACGTACGCGTTGGCCGCGGTCGTGCTGGCCCGTGCGAACTCGCCAAGCTCCGGGACCACGTCGCAGGACGCGGAGACCGGGACCCACGGCAGCTCCTCGGCGAGGATCGCGGCAGCGCGCCGCTCGTGGTCCGGGTGGCGGTAGGAATGGAGGAAGCAGACGGCGACCGCGTCCACGCCCTCCCGGCGCGCGCGGCGCGCGAGGCGGCGCACGCCGGCCTCGTCGAGCGGGCGGTCCACGGTTCCGTCGGCCAGGACGCGCTCGTCCGCCTCCCAGCGAAGGCGTCTCGGCACCAGCGGCTCAGGGAGCTCCAGGAAGAGGTCATAGAGGTCATAGCGGTGCTCGCGCCGGATCGCCAGGACGTCGCGTGCGCCGCGGGTGGTGACCAGGCACGTGCGGGCGCCGCGCCGCTCGATCAGCGCGTTGGCGACCAGGGTCGTGCCGTGGACGACCTCGCCGATGCTGTGCGGGTCGACCTCCGCGAGCAGGGCGGCCACGCCGTCGGCGACGGCGACCGACGGGTCGGACGGCGTGGTGAGCGCCTTCCCCACGGCGGCCACGCGGCCGCCGACCAGCAGGACCAGGTCCGTGAACGTGCCCCCGATGTCGACTCCGATGCGCACGCTCACCCGACCGATTGTTTCGCACATCCGTCCGGATGTGCGGTTCAGCTCGCCGCTTCGCGGGCGGCGGCCAGCGCCGCCGCGTAGTCCGGCTCCGTCGTCAGCTCTCGGACATACTCGAGATGGCGGATGCGGCCCTCGCGGTCGATCACGAACACCGCGCGGCCGAGCAGACGGTTCTCCTCGATCAGGATGCCGTAGTCGATGCCGAACTGCTGGTTCATGTACGCCGAGGCGACCGTGTGCGTCACGTCCGCGGCCCCGCACCAGCGGGCCTGCGCGAACCCCAGGTCCATGCTGACCGTCAGCATCTCGATGTCGCCGCCGAGGGCCCGCCGCTCCTCCTCCCAGTGCCGCGTCTCGCGGTCGCACGTGGGCGTGTCGAGCGAGGGGACACCGCTCAGGATGAGCACCTTCCCGCGGTAGTCCGAGATCCGCACCGGCGCCGGCACGAAACCCTTGCCGGCCAGTTCCGCGTCGGGCGCCATGTCGCCGACCTTCAGCTCGTCGCCCAGCGCGGTCAGCTCGTGGCCGCGAGCGGTGAACGCGCCCGGCCGGGTGGTGTACGTCGCCTGGTCGCTGGCCATTCCTACCCTCCATTCCTGTGGCCGGCCGCTGCCGCCCCGGCCAGACGGCCGAAGACCGCGCCGATCGTCATGCCGAACCCGGCGAGGTATCCCTCGCGCAGGATGCTGCCAGCCATAACCTCGCCGGCGGCGTAGACATTCTCGAAGGGCGCCCCGTCGTCGCGCAGGACGCGCGCGTCCCGGTCCACAGCCACCCCCAGGTAGGTGAACGTCACGCCCACGCGCAGCGGGTAGCCGTAGTACGGCGGCCGGTCGATGGGCAGCGCCCAGTTGCTCTTGGGCGGGTCGAGCCCCTCGGTGGCGCAGCCGTCCAGGCGACCGGCGTCGTGCTGGCCGGGGCGCACCGCCGCGTTGTACTCGGCGACGGTTCGGGTGAGCGCCGCCGCCTCCAGGCCGAGCGCGCCCGCGAGGTCGGCGACGCTGCCGGCCTGGAACGGCGGGTACACAGCGGGGATGAAGCAGCCGACCGCACGCGAGTCGAAGATCGAGCAGGCGACCTGGCCCGGCTGCATCGCGATGAGTCGGCCCCACGACGCGTAGCGCTTGGGCCACAGGTCCGCCCCCTCGTCGGCGAACCGGACGCCATCGCCGTTGACGACGATGCCGAACGGCACCGAGTCGACCCGCGTGACGATGCCGCCGTCGAACAGGGGCGAGCGGCCGTCGACGGCGATCGCGTGGAAGCCGCGTGGGTTGCCCCGCGCCAGCGCGCCGGCTGCCAGCAGGTGCCGGAGGAGCAGGCCGTCGTTCCAGCGGCTGCCGCGGACGCGGTAGCGGCGGGCACCCTCGCCCCAGTGCTCGGCCAACCAGTCCAGGTTGGCCTCGTAGCCGCCGGAGGCGACGACGACGGCCCGTGCGGGCAGCGTCGTCCGCTCGCCGGCCGACTCGACGACGACGCCCTCGCACCTGCCGCCGGCGAGCCGCAGCCCGGTCACCGCGCCGCCGTACCGCACCTCGACGCCGAGCCGGCGCGCGGTCTCGTACTCGACGTTCACGAGCGCCTTGCCACCGCCCAGGAAGAACCGGTTGGTCCGCGACAGCTGCAGCGTGCCGCGCAGCGCGGGCTGCCAGCGGACGCCCTGGGCGGCCAGCCAGCCCGGCAGCTCGCGCGACCGCTCGATCGTGAGCAGGGCCAGTTCCGGGTCCAGCTCGCTGCCGGTCACCTCGACCAGGTCGGCCAGGAACTCGTCCTCCGCGTAGGCGTCGCCGGCGCAGCGGACGTTGCGCGTGTACTTGCTGTTGCCGCCCCGCCACTCGCGCGCCGTGCGCTCGAGCAACAGGACCGATGCCCCGCGCCGGCGCGCCTCGATCGCGGCGCAGAGGGCCGCGTTGCCGCCACCGGCGACCACTACGTCGAACCCGCGCACCTGAGTAGCATCGCAGCCCATGGGGTACGCGATCGCCGGCGACGGCGTGCGGCTGTCCTTCGAGGAAACGGGCACGGGGTCGCCGATCCTGTTCATCCACGAGTTCGCGGGCGACCACCGGAGCTGGGAGCCGCAGGTCCGCGCGCTGGCGCGTCGCCACCGCTGCCTCACGTACGACGCCCGCGGCTACCCGCCCTCCGACGTGCCGGAGGAGCCCGAGCGGTACTCGCAGGAGCGGGCGGTCGAGGACGCGGTCGCGGTGCTCGACCACCTCGGCATCGAGCGGGCTCACGTCGTCGGGCTGTCCATGGGCGGCTTCTGCACGCTGCATCTCGGCCTTCGCCACCCGGAGCGGGCGCTGTCGCTGACAGTCGCCGGGTGCGGCTACGGCGCGCAGCCCGACCTCCGGGAGCGCTGGCAGGCCGAGACGGAGGCGAGCGCCCGGTCGTTCGAGACCGAGGGCGCGGCGGCCACAGCGGAGCGCTACATGGTCGGGCCGGCACGCGTGCAGTTCCAGCGCAAGGACCCCCGCGGATGGGAGGAGTCGAAGCGCTGGCTCGCCGAGCACTCGGCCGTGGGCTCGGCGCTCACGCTGCGCGGGGTCCAGATGCGGCGACCGTCCCTGTACGAACTCACCGAGCCGCTGCGCCGGCTGGAGGTCCCGCTCCTGCTCGTCACCGGCGACGAGGACGAGGGCTGCCTGGAACCCAACCTGATGCTCAAGCGGACGATCCCGACGGCGGCGCTCGCGGTGCTCCCGCGCACGGGTCACGCGTGCAACCTGGAGGAGCCTGCCCTGTTCAACCAACTGGTGCTGGACTTCGTCGCGGCGGTCGAGGCCGGCCGCTGGGAGCCGCGCGACCCGCGCTCCCTCGGTGGGAGCCTCACGGGCATGGAGCGCTGACGCCGGTGCGCTTCGGCTGGGTGCTGCCGTACGGCGATGCCCGAACCGCCGCCGACCTGGCCGTGCTCGCGGAGCGGCACGGCTGGGACGGGTTCTTCGTGTGGGAGCCCGTGTGGGGCATCGACGCCTGGGTCGCGCTCGCCGCCGCGGCCGTGCGCACGGAACGGATCCGGCTGGGCACGATGCTCACGCCGCTGCCGCGGCGCATGCCGTGGGACGTGGCCAGCCAGGTGGCGACGGTGGACAACCTGTCAGGCGGGCGGACGATCCTGTCGGTCGGCCTGGGCGCGCCCGACGATCGCTGGTGGCTGTTCGAGGACGATCCCGGCCGGAGGGTCCGCGCCGAGCGCCTCGACGAGGGGCTGGACCTCGTGACCCGCCTGTGGAGCGGCGAGCCGGTCAACTTCCAGGGGACGCACTATCGGGCCCGTCCAGCCGAGCGGCTGGTGCCGCCGCCGCCGGTCCAGCGTCCAAGGGTCCCGATCTGGGTGGTCGGGGCGTGGCCGCGGCCGCGTTCGATGCGCCGGGCGGCACGCTGGGACGGCTGGCTGCCATACCACCTGCCCAGGGAGGGGGAGGCGGAGCTGACGCCGGAGGTGCTGCGCGAGGGCGTCGAGTGGCTCCGGGAGCGGCGCGCAGCGGCGGGTCTGACGATGGACGGCTACGACGTGGTGGCCGAGGGCACGACCGACCCCGCGCACGGCGACGGCGCGGCCGCGGTCGTCAGGCGGTGGGCGGACGCCGGGGCGACCTGGTGGCTGGAGGCGGACTGGTCGAGCATGGAACCCGCCGCGGTCCGCGCGGCCGCCGAGGCCCGGCTGCGCGCGGGCCCGCCCCGCCCCTGACAGGCCCCTTTGACGTGCTTCCCCCGGCGGAAGCACGCATCGCGGCCCGGAGTTCGGTGCGAATGCCGGCGGAAGCACGTGTCGAGCCCGCGGCCGTGGAACGAAAAAGGCCCTCCCCGGGGTAAGGGGAGGGCCGCATGGGTGGAAGGGTTCTAGGGATTGGGTGAGGGCTTGCCGTGGCCATGGCCACGGTCCGAGGGGGTGGGCGACGGCGACGCCGAGTCGTGGCCCTGGCTCTGGCCGTGGCCGTTCGATGCCGCCGCGCCGCTCCCACCCCTGGCCGAGTTGTTGTCCTGACCCTCGCGCTGGCCGGGCTTCGGGCTCGCCGATGCGTTCTCGACGGCCTCACTGTGCTGCGCACGGACCTGCTGGCCGTGCGTCCGCGCCATGTCGCTGACGCACTCGCCTACGTTCACATCCCTGGCCTTGCACTGCTCCACGAACTCGGAGATGTGCTGGCCCCAGGTGGTCGGGTTGACGCTGCCGGTCATGACCGTGCCAGCCGTCCCGGCGGCCAGGGCCACGATCGCGCCGCCCAGGAGCGCCTTGGCGCCCAGGGCTGCGGGGATGCTGAAGCGGAAGGGTGTCACGCCGTCTCGTGCCCGCCGGGAGGCGGTGGCATACCGGGCGGTGGCCGGATGGGGCCGCGGGCCCAGCTCCGGGTCGAGCGCGGCGCACAGCTGCCGGCGGAGCCAGCGGTCGAAGTCGGCGCCGGGTTCGCCGCCAGTGGATGTCATTCGTCAGTAGGAACGCCGGTGGCGAGCGCAGTACGCCATTCGTGGCCGTCGGCAAGCCGCTCCTGCATCCGCGACCTGGCCCGGATCAGCCGCGACGCGACCGTCCGTTCGGGCACGCCGATGGCGTGGGCGATGTCGCGGTTGGAGTAGCCGTGGTAGTAGCGCAGGACGAGCGCGGCGGCCAGCCGGGGCGGCAGGGCCCGCAGCTCGCGCACCAGGTCCGAGCGAAGCGCGAGGTCCGGCGTCTCGGACTCCTCGGGCACCCCGAAGCGGCGGATCAGCTCGCCCACCTCGCGGAGGCGCTCTCGGCGCCGCCAGGAGATCGCCTGGTTGATCGCGATGCGGTGCACCCATGCCTCCGCCGGCGCGCTCGGCTTCCACGTGGACCACGCGCGGAAGGCGCGCAGGTAGGCCTCCTGCGTGCAGTCCTCGGCCGCCGCTCGGTCGCGCAGCAATGCCAGCAGGGTCCCGAAGACGCGCTGGTACGTTTCGGCATAGAGCCGGTCGAAGTCCTCCCGGCTGCCCGGTCGATACGGCGGCGGTTCGCGGTCGATCCCTTCCCCCCGACAGCAGAAACGCGCGAGGAGGCGGGAGTACGCAGGCATGATGATGTCGTCATGCCATGGACACAGGTCGGCAGCTCCGACATCCATTACGTGGACGCGGGATCCGGCCCGCCGCTGGTGTTCCTGCACGGCTTCGGGTCGTGTGCCGAGGCGTGGCACCAGCAGGCGGCGGCATTCGCGTCCACTTTCCGGGTGATCGCGTACGACAGCGTCAACCACGGCCACTCGTCCTGCTCGCCGCGTGGGGAGCCGGAGCCCGACCGCGCCGATGAGCTGGAGGGCTTCCTGGCCGCGCTCGGAATCGAGCGGCCGATCCTGGCAGGCAACTCGATGGGCGCGCTCACCGTGCTGCGCTGGGCGGTCCGCAACCCGGAGCGGGCGCTGGCCCTGGTCCCGTCCGGCATGGGCGTGGCGCCGCCGGCCGGCGACGACGCGGCAGGACCGGTCATTCGCCGGCTGCTCGAGCCGGTGGCCGAGGACGTGCTGCTGCTGCACTCGGAGGGCGGGTTCACCGCCGGCTTTCCCGAGCGCTCGCCGGTCGCCTACCAGCGGTACCTGCGGCTGCGCTCGACGGCGACGAGGATCGAGGCGTCGCGCCACCCACGGCTGCCGGCGATGTCCGACCCGACGCGCGAAGAGCTCGCGGCCAGGGTGGGCGACATCCGTTCGCCCATGCAGGTCGTCGTGGGCGAGCTCGACTGGATGGCCGCCGCGGCGCGGCACCTGCACCAGCTGGTGCCCGGTTCGCGACTGGCAGTGATCGAGGGCGCGCCCCACAACGCGTACTACGAGACGGCGGGCCTCTACAACGACGTGGTCGGCGAGTTCCTGGCACGGGTGGGCGCGAGCGTGTAGCCGTCGGAGGCGGATGCCGGCAGGCGCGGGGGCCACGGGAGGGCAGACGGAGATGAGCGACGAGGCATCGTTCGGGATTCTTCTGCGGCAGTATCGTGCGGCCGCCAACCTGACCCAGGAGGAGCTCGCGGAGCGAGCCGGGCTCAGCGCGCAGGCAATCAGCGCGCTGGAGCGCGGGGCGCGGCGGAGCCCGCGCACGAGCACGGTCGAGCTCCTGGCCGCGACCCTGAAGCTCGACCCTGCGCAGCGCCGGAGCCTGGTCGCCGCCGCCCGCTGCCGGCCCGCGCTGAACGCCCGGCCGGCCGGCGGCGAATGGGCACCCCTCGCGCCGGAGCCGCGAGTGGTGGCGGCACTCCGCGTTCCCCCCGACCTCCACCTGCCGGCGACGCCGTTCGTCGGGCGGACGGCGGACCTGACCCGCGTGTGCGCCCTACTGGCGCGCCCGGGCGTTCGCCTGGTCACCGTGACGGGACCTCCAGGCGCGGGCAAGACCCGTCTGGCGCTGGAGGCGGCCGCGTCCATGGCGGGGGACTACCCCGACGGCGCCTGGGCCGTGGCGCTGGGCCCGCTGCGCGAGCCGGCACAGGTGCTGCCGGCCATCCGCCAGGCGCTCGGCCTCGACGAGGCGGCCGACGTCACACCGCTGGAGACGGTGGCGGCGCATCTCCGGGACCGGCGCCTGCTGCTCCTCCTGGACAACTTCGAGCACCTCCTGGCGGCGGCGCCCGAGCTGGCCGGCCTGCTGGCGAGGTGCCGTGGACTGCGGGCGCTGGTCACCAGCAGGGCCACCCTACGGCTGCGCGCGGAGCACGAGCTCCCGCTCGCGCCGCTGCAGTTGCCTTCGGCCGACCTCCGGGGTGGCGCGGATCCCTGGGCGCTGCGCGACGTCGCGTCGGTGCGGCTCTTCCTGGACCGCGCCGAGGCGGCGGCACCCGACTTCCGGCTCACGGCCGGCAACGCCGGCGCGGTGGCGTCGATCTGCCGGCGACTGGACGGACTGCCGCTGGCGCTCGAGCTGGCGGCGCCGTGGCTGAAGCTGCTGACGCCCCGCGAGGTGCTCGAACGCCTGGACCGGCGCCTGGAGCTGCTCGTGGACGGTCCGCGCGACCTGCCGGAGCGCCAGCGGACGATGCGGGCCGCCCTGAGCTGGAGCTGCGAACTGCTCGCGCCGGCGCCGCTCGCGCTTCTCAGAAGGCTCACGGTCTTCGCGGGCAGCGCCCCCGTCGATGGTCTGGAGCAGGTCTGCGACGCGTCGGAGGCATGGACAGGCGGCGGGGGCGTGCTGCCGAACCTGGCCGTGCTCGCCGACCACTCGCTGGTGCGCAGGCTGTCGGTCGATCCGGAGGAGCCGCGGGTGACGCTGCTGGAGAGCGTGCGCGAGTTCGGGCAGGAGCTGCTCGTGGCCGCCGGCGAGGAGGAGGCCGCCGCGGACGCGCACCTGGACCACTACGTGGCGATGGCCGAGCGGGCGGCCGGCGAGATGCGGGGACCGGCACAGTCCGTCTGGCTGGAGCGGCTCAGGAGGGAGCACGACAACATGACGGCGGCGCTGGACTGGGCCGCCGGCCACGGCAGGACCGAGCGCGGACTCCGCCTGGCCCGTGGGCTGCGCGCCTTCTGGGACTTCACCGGCCACCGCCGCGAGGGCCTCGTCTGGCTCGAACGGCTGCTCGCCGCGCCGGGGCCGGTCGATCCGCGCATTCGGGGTGAGGCCCTCGACACGGCAGCGTCGCTCGCGTGGCGCCTCGGCTCGTACGAGCTGTCGGTGACCCGTCAGCGCGAGGGCCTCGAGATCTACCGCCAGCTGCGGGATCCGCGCGGCATCGCCAATGCGATTCGGGGGCTCGGAATCGGACTGGACGGGCAGGGCGCCCACGAGGAGGCACGGGAGCGGTTCGAGGAGGCGGTCTCGCTCATGCGCGAGCTCGACGACGGCGAGCTGCTGGCGTCGGCCCTCCTGAACCTGGGGGTGCACGTCGCCCGGTACGGCGACCCGCACCAGGCGACGCCGCTCTACGAGGAGGCCCTGACGATGTACCGGGCCAGGGGCAACGCGCTGAGCACGGCGCACTGCCTGATCAACCTCGGCAACCGGGCGCGGGCGGACGGCAAGCTGGCGCTGGCGGAGGCCCGCCACGAGGAGGCGGCGGCCATCGGCAGGCGGCTGGACTCGCCGTTCCACGTGGCCGCCGCGCTGGTCGGCCTGGCGGACGTGGCCAGGTCGCGGGGAGATGCCGCGGCGACCGGGGTGCGCTGCCGGGAGGGCCTCGAGCTGTTCGCGCGCTCGGGCGAACGCCAGGGCGTGGCCGCGTGCCTGCGGCTCCTGGGCTGGGTGGCGTGCGCGGACGGCGACGCGATCTCCGGGGCGAGGCTGTACGGGGCGGGCGACGCGCTCTGGCCGGACGCCGCGGCGGCGGACGACGAGGATCACGCACACGCGCGCGCCGGCTCGGCGCTGCGGGAGCGGCTGGGCACGGACGGGTTCACGGCCGCCTACGAGGCGGGCGGCCGCCTGTCGCTCGATGAAGCGGTCGCTGAGGCGTCCGCCCGCGCCTGAGGCGAGCGCTCGCGCTCCGGTCACGACCCTCACCAGCGAGTTTGCACAAACGATTGTCCGACCCTAAGCTTGCACGGTGACGAACCTGGGCTTCGTGGGGCTGGGCGTGATGGGCTCCCGGATCGCCCAGCGACTCCTGGAGGCCGGTCACCACGTCACCGGCTGGAACCGGACGCGGGCGAAGGCGGAGTGGCTGACCGAGCGCGGCCTGCGCTGGGCGGACAGCCCCCGCGACGTGGCCACGGTCGCGGACGTGACGTTCACGATGGTGACCGACACCCGCGCCCTCCACGACGTCACCGGGGGCGAGCGCGGGCTCCTGGCCGGCCTGGGCGAGGGCAAGGTCTACATCGACATGAGCACGGTAAGCCCGGCCGCCAGCCGCGAACTGGCGGTGCGCGTGCGGGAGGCGGGCGCGCGCATGCTCGACGCGCCGGTCTCCGGCTCGGTCGCGATGCTGGAGGAAGGCCGGCTGTCGCTCATGGTCGGCGGCGACCCGGACGTCTTCGAGCGGGTCGGTCCGATCCTGCGCAACGTCGGGCCCACCGTCACCCACGTGGGCCCGAACGGCCACGGCGCGCTGATGAAGATCGCCACCAACCTGGGCCTGGCGGTGCAGATGCTGGCGTTCAGCGAGGCCGTCCTCCTGGCCGAGAAGGGTGGGATCGCGCGGGAGACCGCGGTCCACGTGCTGACGCACTCCGCGATTGCGTCGCCAATGGTCCGGTATCGCGGCCCGTTCGTCCTGCGCCAGCCCGCCGAGGCCTGGTTCGACGTGGGCATGATGCAGAAGGACCTGCGTTTGGCGCTCGAGGCGGCGCTCGAGTACGGCGTGCCGCTGCCGACCACCGCGGCCACCAACGAGTTCCTCACCGCGGCCCGGAGCATGGGCCTCGCCCACCACGACTTCGCGATCGTGTTCGACGTGCTCGCGGCCCTGGCCGGGGTCGACGTGCGCGGGGACGGAGGCGAGCTTTGAGCACGAGGACGCGCACGTACGGCGTGATGGGCGTGGACTGGGAGGCTCGCGTCGACTTCGAGCGGCTGCGCACGGAGCGCCTGGGGCGGGCGAAGCGGATGCTGGCCGAGTCGTCGCTCGGCGCCTTGCTCTGCTTCGACATGAGCAACATCCGCTACCTGACCGCCACCCACATCGGCACGTGGGCGCTGGACAAGGCGGCCCGGTTCGCGCTCCTGCCGCAGGGCTGCGAGCCCGTCATGTGGGACTTCGGCTCGGCGGCGCGGCATCACCAGCTGCACTGCCCGTGGCTGGGCGAGGGGCGCTCGCGCGCGGGCATCTCCACGATGCGCGGGTCGTTCGCGCCCGAGATGGGCAGGGCCGAGGACGTGGCCAGGAAGATCCGGATCGAACTGGAGTCGCTCGGCCTGCTCGGCGAGCCGCTGGGCGTGGACATCGTCGAGCCGCCGGTGCTGTTCGCGCTGCAGGCGGAGGGCATCCGGGTCGTCGACGGCCAGCAGCTCATGCAGGACGTGCGGCTGATCAAGACGCGCGACGAGCTCACGCTGCTCTCGACCGCATGCGCGATGGTGGACGCCGCGTACGACCAGCTGTACCAGGCACTGCGGCCCGGCATCCGCGAGAACGAGTGCGTGGGCCTCGTGACGAAGGTGCTGCACGACATGGGGTCGGAGTTCGTCGACGGGGTGAACGCGATCACCGGCGAGCGCGCCAACCCGCACCCGCACGTCTACACGGACCGGTACCTGCGCCCTGGCGACCCCGCCTACTTCGACATCATCCACAGCTTCAACGGGTACCGGACCTGCTACTACCGGACGTTCGCGGTCGGCAGCGCGTCGCGGGCGCTGGTGGACGCGTACACGCGCAGCCGCGACATGCTCGACCGCGCGATCGCCATGATCCGGCCGGGGGTCACGACGGCGGAGGTCGCCTCCACGTGGCCGGCGGCGGCGGAGTTCGGGTTCCCGGACGAGGAGGCGGCGTTCGCGCTGCAGTTCGGCCATGGCTGCGGCCTCTCCCACTGGGAGAAGCCGATCTTCAGCCGCCTGGTCTCCCTGGACCACCCTCAGGTGATCGAGGAGGACATGTGCTTCGCCCTGGAGACGTTCTGGCCGTCGACGGACGGCTGGTCGGCGGCGCGGATCGAGGAGCAGCTGGTGGTGACGGCTGACGGCTGCGAGGTGATCACGCGGTTCCCGGCAGAGCGGCTGCTGGTCGCGGGGCAGCGGTACTGGACGGTTGCGGGGCCGCTGCAGACCACGCGGGAGGTGCAGTCGCACCTGAACCGGGCGCCTGGCAGCGCATCGCCCTCTGACTCCCAAGAGGCTAAGATCACTGACACGTATGCCTGACCGCATGTAGCTCGAGGCACGAAGTCGAGACTTCGGACCCCTGCGGGTCAATCGAGTTGCGCTAATTGCGGTCCGGGTCGTCGCATTTCCACAACGGTCATCTCGACCTGCGACGGCCCCTCGGTCTGAGGACGACTTCAGCCTCGAGCCGCCCCGTGTCGCGCTGAGCTTCGCACGGCAGCAGGCCGCGATGGTCTGTGCCCTGCGGCCAGCGGTGATCTGCGGCCGGCCCCCGGGCAGCGGGGCCTTCTCGGGGACGGCCACCAGAGCGAGGCGTCCTCCGTGGCCACCGAGAACCGTCAGTTCGTCCGGCGCTGTCAGCGCTGTCGCTGCCCGCGCCGCTTCCGCTGTACGAACAAGTTCCGTGTCAACGCGAACGGCAAGCGCATCGACGTGTGGCTGCTCTTCGACTGCTGCGCTTGCGGCGCGACCGCGAAGCTGCCGGTGCTGGAACGCGTCGCCATCTCGGCGATCGGCGCCGCGCGCCTCGGGGCGTTCGAGACCAACGACCCGGAGGAGGCGGCAGCCGCAGCCTGCGACGTCGCGCTGCTGCGACGCGGTGGATTCAGGATGGGTGCCGATGCGCGTTCGCCGCCGGAATGACGTGCTTCCGCCGGCGGAACGACCTCTCGCCCGCCGGAGCAGCGCGCTCCCGCCGGCGGGTGCCCCCGCTTCATGAGGAGCCGGCGGATACCGGCGGCCGGGCCCGGTACAGCGTCATCATCGGATGCGTGCCGCCTGCCAGCAGTTCCTCGGCGTCCACCCGGCCGAACAGCTGGATCAGACGCGCCACCACCCCGGTCCACCCGGTCTGGTGCGACGCCCCGATACCGGCGCCGTTGTCGCCGTGGAAGTACTCGTAGAACAGGAGCAGGTCCTTCCAGTGCCGGTTGGTCTGGAACACCTCCGTCCCTCCGTAGACCGGGCGCCGGCCGCGCTCGTCGGGGAGGAAGATGCGCACCAGCCGGTCCGTCAGCTCACGCGCCACCTCGAACAGCGTCATCTGCCGGCCCGAGCCCGTCGGGCACTCGATCCGGAACCCGTCGCCGTAGTACAGGTAGAACTGCAGCAGCGAACGGATCAGCAGCACGTTGATCGGGAACCAGACAGGGCCTCGCCAGTTCGAGTTGCCGCCGAACAGGCTGCTGCGGGACTCCGCCGGCTCGTATGCCACGCTGAACTCGTGGCCGTTCGACCGCAGCACGTAGGGCTGGCGCAGGTGCCACCGTGACAGGGATCGGATGCCGTGCGGCGACAGGAACCGCTCCTCGTCCAGCATGCGGGTCAGGATGCGGCGGAGCTTGCCCTCGTTGACGACCGACAGCAGCCGCCTGCCCCGCACGCCGGGAACGAAGGGATCCGCGATATCGCCGAGCAGGTCGCGGTTCCGCTCCAGGTAGCGCCCCACCCGCTGCGTCAGCGCCGGGAAGCGCTCGAGGGTCTCCGCCGGCACCACAGTCGTGGCGCAGATCGGGAGCAGGCCGACCAACGAGCGGACCTTGATCCGGTGGCCGGAGCCGTCCGGCGTGCGCAGGACGTCGTAGTAGAAGCCGTCCTCCGCGTCCCAGAGCTCGTCGGGGTGATCGCCGGCCGGGTCCATCGCCGCCGCGATCCAGAAGAAGTGCTCGACGAACTTGACCACCAGGTTCTCGTACGCCGCGTCGTGCGCCGCCAGCACCAGCGCCAGCTCCAGCATGTTCTGGCTGAACATGGCCATCCACGCCGTGCCGTCGGCCTGCTCGAGACGGCCGCCCGTCGGCAGCTCGTGGCTGCGGTCGAAGACGCCGATGTTGTCCAGGCCCAGGAACCCGCCCTCGAACACGTTCCGGCCCGCTGGGTCCTTGCGGTTGATCCACCACGTGAAATTCAGCAGCAGCTTGTTGAACGCGTCGCGCAGGAACTCGACGTCGACGGTCCCCTGCTGCAGGTCCAGGCTGTACGCGAACAGCGTGGCCCAGGCGTGCACCGGCGGGTTCACGTCGCCGAAGTTCCACTCGTAGGCCGGGATCTGTCCGCTCGGGTGCAGGTAGTCCTCGCTGAGCATGAGCTTGAGCTGGCTCTTCGAGAAGTCGGGGTCGACCATCGAGAGGGCCAGCGTGTGGAACGCGAGGTCCCACGCCGCGTACCACGGGTACTCCCACTTGTCCGGCATCGAGATCACGTCGTCGTTGCGCATGTGGTACCAGCGCTCGTTGCGCACGCCTTCGCGGTGAGGCGGCCGGAAGGGGTGGCCCTCGTGCTCGCTGAGCCAGGTGTCCAGGTCGAATAGGTAGTACTGCTTGGTCCAGAGCATCCCGGCCAGGGCCTGTCGAACGACCGTGCGGCGCTCCGCGTCGACGCGCGGCGGCGTGATCACGTCGTAGAACTCGTCGGCCTCCCGCCGCCGCAGCTCGATGGTCGCGTCGAAGCGATCGAACGGGTCCACGAGCTCGTCCGGCGTCAGGCGCGCACGGAGGGTGGCGCTCCCCCGGGCCGGCACCACCAGCGGGACGTGCGCCGCCACCTTCGTGCCGACCAGCTGGGGGTTCACCGCGTCGGTGCGGCCGGCCACGATCAACTCGTTGATGCCGTCCTTCACGTACGGCGTCGCATTGGGAGCGCCCCACAGGCGCTCGGCGTTCGTCTCGTTCTCGCAGAACAGCATGTCCGGTCCGCCCTCGACGTACAGGGCGCGGGCGCCGAGCCGGGGATGGTCGCAGCGCACGACGCCGAGGTCCGCCCACAGCCGCGGCCGCTGCGTGTGCGGCGGGAACGACCACGTGTTGCGGAACCACAGCGTCGGCAGGACGTGCAGCGGCGCGTCCTCGGGACCCCGGTTGTGGACGCTGATCCGGATCAGCAGGTCCTCGGGGGCGGCCTTCGCGTACTCCACCTCCACGTCGAAGTAGCGGTCATCGCGGAAGACACCGGTGTCGATGAGCTCGTATTCGGCTTCGTCGCGGCTCCGCCGGCGGTTCGTCGTGAGGAGGTCGAGGTACGGGTACGCGGCCTGCGGGTACTTGTAGAGCCAGCGCATGTACGCGTGGGTGGGCACGTTGTCGACGTAGAAGTAGTACTCCTTGACGTCCTCGCCGTGGTTGCCCTCGGCGTTCGTGAGGCCGAACAGCCGCTCCTTGAGGATCGGGTCCGCCTCGTTCCAGAGGGCCAGCGCGAAGCACAGGTGCTGGCGGTCGTCGCTGATCCCGGCCAGGCCGTCCTCGCCCCAGCGGTAGGCGCGCGAGCGCGCGTGATCGTGCGGGAAGTAGCTCCACGCGTCGCCGTTCTCGCTGTAGTCCTCGCGCACCGTGCTCCACTGGCGCTCGCTCAGGTACGGACCCCACCGCCGCCACGGCACCCCTTCGCGCGCCTCCCGCAGCCGCTGCTCCTCCGCCGTCTCCTGCAGGCCGTCCGGTATCTCCGCCATGTGCACATCCTGGGTGCCCGTAGTCGACCGCCCGTGCGAAGCGTCGGGAATCTCGTGCGGTTTCTTGCGCGACCGCGCCGGTAGGCTGGAGGGCGCCATGCGGGCGCCGCTCCCCGAGGCCGCCGCAATCGACCGCCTCGCCGGCACGGCGGACCGCGCCGGCCTCTTCTTCGACTTCGACGGCACGCTGGCGCCGATCCGGGTCGACCCCGATGCGGTCTGGCCGACGCCGGGGATCGTGGACGCCCTTTCGGCGCTGACCCGCCTCGTCCGCCGGGTGGAGATCGTGTCGGCGCGCCCCGTCGCGTTTCTCCGGTCGCGGCTGGGACAGGTGCCCGGCCTGATCCTGCACGGGCACTACGGGCTCCAGTCCATGACGCCCTGCGGCACCGAGGTCACGGATCCGGCGGCCGTCGCGTGGATCCCGGTCCTGCAGGAGCTGGCCGGCTGCGCCCGCGAGCAGCTTCCGCCGGAGACGCGGGTGGAGCACACGCCGCTCTCGGTCGCCCTCCATTACCGGGCGGCCCCGCAGCTCCGGGCGGAGGTCGAGGCATGGGCGGAGCGGCAGGTGGCCCGCACCGGGGTCCGGGCGCAGCCGGGCCGGATGGTGGTCGAGCTGCGGCCGCCGATCCGGCGCGACAAGGGCAGCGTCCTGGACGAGGAGACCGGCGACCTGGACACGGCGTGGTACGCGGGCGACGACCTCTCCGACCTGCCCGCGTTCGAGGCACTGACCGAGCGGGAGGGCCGCAGCCCGGGCTTCACCGGCGTCCGGGCCGCGGTCGTGAACGAGGAGACGGGGCAGGTGCTGGCGGCGGTGGCCGACTTCGTGATCGGCCCGCCGGCCGCGGTGCCGGCGCTCCTGGACCGGGTGGTGGGGACGCTGAGCCGGCGATGACGGCTCCGCTCTTCGCTTCCGACCGTCCGCGCCCGCGCGATCTCTTCGACGGCGCCGCCTGCCTGCTCCGGGGAATCGGCGCGTTCGTCGCCACGCCGGGCCTGTGGCCTCTCGGGCTCGTGCCCGCCCTGCTCGCGCTCGCGGTGCTGG
>Ga0126369_10000259_pt1 | contig 34152 bp, 35 predicted proteins | sample PanSoiMetaPlot_1_FD_109646 | JGI IMG/M metagenome (GOLD analysis project Ga0126369, IMG submission 109646) | Tropical forest soil microbial communities from Panama - MetaG Plot_1 | ecosystem: Environmental > Terrestrial > Soil > Tropical forest > Bulk soil | place: Panama | collected 2016-02-17
ATGGTTTCAATGACCTGCTCGATCGGCTCACCTCGTTGTGCGCCGATGACTTCGACGCGGCGGCCGCGCAGCAGGTCGCGAACCGTCCCGGCCCCTCGCTCTTCGAGGAAGCCGTTGTCTCGCATCCATTCGTCCGAGTAGAACTTGCTGATGTAGCTCGCTCCCGAATCCGGAAGAATGGTCACAATGGTCTTGCCTTTCCCGACCTCTTTCGCGAGCTGCAGCGCGACGTGGACCGCGGCTCCTGAGGAGCCTCCGGCGAAGATTCCTTCCTCTCGGGCCAGCCGCCGAGTGGCGACGAAAGATTGCTTGTCATCGACTTGTCTGACGTCGTCCAGCACCGAGAAATCCATCGCTTTGCAAAGCATGTCCTCACCGATGCCCTCAACCTTGTAGACGTGGGGGTCGGGTAGCTTTCCAGTTTGAAAGTAGCCCTGGTACACCGAGCCTACGGGGTCCACCCCGACGTTTTTCAGCGTCGGTTTCTTCTGTTTGAGGAACTTTCCGGCGCCGCTCATCGTGCCGCCGGTTCCCAGGCCCGCCACGAAATAGTCGATCTCTCCCTCAGTTTGCTCCCAGATTTCCGGGCCGGTGGTGAGGTAATGCGCCTCGATGTTGTCGAGGTTGTGGTACTGGTTCAAATAGAAGCTGTTCGGCGTTTCGCGGGCGATTCGCTTCGCAGTCTCGTAGTAGCTCTTTGGGCTGTCCGCGGGCACATTCGTAGGGGTGACGATGACCTGCGCTCCCATCGCCTTGAGCCGGTTGATCTTCTCCATCGACATCTTGTCCGGCATGGTGAAGATGCAGCGATACCCCTTCACCGCCGCGACCAGTGCGACACCCATTCCGGTGTTGCCGGAGGTGTTCTCTACGATTGTGCCTCCCGGTTTGAGCAGCCCCTCCCGTTCAGCTTTCTCCAGAATGTGGAGCGCCATTCGGTCTTTGATCGATCCCCCTGGATTTATGAATTCGCACTTTACCAGGACGATGGCGTCGCCGGGTTCGACCATCCGGTTGAGCTTCACCAGCGGGGTACGCCCTACCGCAGACAGGATGTTGCTGTGGAAGTCCATTGGGCTCGTATACCGCAAACACAAGGCGTTTTTTGACCTAACCTCGCGTGTCCGTGGATACTCTGAAGCAACCCGAGGGAACAGTTCGTCGCATGGACATTGAGGCCATCCTCCGCGAGCAGGTGGCGAAAGCAATCGGAAGCAAGGCTGCGGCAGGCAAGCTGGAAAGGCTCGCCGGACACGCCAGCAACCGGAGCTATTACCGGATCGGTCAGCATCCAGAGAGCTGGATCTTGATGGTCATGCCCCCGCATGCAAGCAACCAAAGCGAGGAAGCCTCTCGCGAAGAGAGGGTAGCCGAGCTGCCATTTCTCAACGTCCAGCGATACTTGAGCCAGCTGGGGGTTCGAGTGCCCCGAATCTTTCAATACGACGAAGCTGCGGGCGTGTTGGTGATGGAGGATTTGGGGGATCTGACATTTGAGAAGGCGCTGCAGACCGACAAGGGTGACAGGCTGTATGAGCAGGCGATCGATCTGCTCGCCTACCTCAGGGCCCGCAGCGAGCGAAATCCCGATCCCAATTGCGTGGCGTTCAGCCGCAGCTTCGACCAGGAGCTCTACCACTGGGAGCTTCACCACTTCCGGGAATTTGGAATGGAGGCTTGGAGCGGGAAAAAACCCTCCGAGGCCGAACGAGCCGAACTCGACAAAATCTTTCAGCGTTTATCCGACCTTCTTTCCTTGGAGCCTAAAGGCTTCACCCATCGCGACTACCAAAGCCGAAACATCATGGTCAAAAACGGCGAGTTGGTGCTGATCGACTTTCAGGACGCCCTCCAGGGGCCCCGACAGTACGATCTCGTTTCGCTGCTGCGAGACAGTTACGTCGAGTTGGAGTGGAATTTCGTAGAGCGGATGCTGGACCGGTACCTAACGGCCTTTGAGCGTGAGAGCGGCCAGAGGACACCGGCGGAGCCGTTCAAGGCGTTCTTCGACTTGCTCACCATTCAGCGAAAGCTCAAGGACGCTGCGCGTTTCGAGTACATTCACCGGGTAAAGGGCAACCCCAATTTTCTGCCGTCAATTCCGGCATCGCTGCGTTACGCTGCGTGGGCGTTTCACCGCCGAGCCGATTTCTCCGACTTCCAGGACATCGCCGCTCGTTACGTTCCGGCCCTGGCCCGATGAGAGCCGTGGTTCTGTGCGCCGGGCTGGGAACGCGCTTGCGCCCGCTCACCAATTCATGGCCGAAGCCGGCGATTCCGCTCCTCGGGCAACCGCTGCTTCGCTACACCCTGGCGATGTTGAGGGGGGTCGGCGTGCAGTGGGTCGGGATTAATACCCATCACTTGCCGAAAGTGATGCAGGCGGTGGCCTCTTCTGAATCCCGGCGCGCCGGGATTCAGATTGAGCTTTCGCACGAACCGATCATCCAGGGTACGGCGGGTGGAATTCGAGGCTTTCGCAACTGGCTTTCGGATGCGCCGTTCCTGGTCCTCAACGGAGACATCCTTTTCTCGTTTCCGCTCGCTCCTTTGCTACAAGCCCATCGCGACCTTGGCGCGCTGGCGACCATGGCCCTGATGAGCATGCCCAGCGGGGAAAGCTACGCCGCGGTTGAAACCGACGCTGCGGGGCGGATCTGGCGCATCGCGGAAAAGGGAACCTCCGACGCCCGCCCCCTTCAACCGTGGCACTTCACCGGAATTCATGTTCTCTCGCCCGACATTTTCGACTTCATGTCCAAGGCGGGTCCGGAAGACATCAACCGCGACGTTTACCTGCGAGTCATCGAAAAAGGGCTGCCTCTTCGCGGCCACACAGTCGAAGGATACTGGTCCGACCTGGGAACCGCCGCACGCTACCTTCGCACCCAGGACGATCTCCTGAGCGGTCGAGTTTCCCTGGCCGCGAATGCGGATGCCTCCCCTTTTGACCAAGCTCGTGAAGAGCTGCCCGGATGTTGGTTGCGCGGACCCGCGAACATCGAGGGAGCAAAGATCACCGGCCCAGCCTTTTTCGACGAAGGTGCCCGCCTCCTTTCGCCAGCGGATGCTGGGCCGAACGTCTATCTCGGACCTTTGGCTGCCGCCGGACCCCACACCAAGCTAGAACACGCCACGGTGCTGGACCAAACGATGCTCCAGCCGGGTGAAAACCTGATGCGCGCTATCGCCTGGGGGGACAAACGACTGTTCAGTTCAGATGATAGCGCGCCAGTATGCAGGTGATGTTGTCGTTGCCTCCCGCCTCGTTGGCGAGATCCACCAACTCTTCGCACGCCGGGTCCAGGTCGCTCGCTTTGAGCAGAGTGTCCTGGATCTGGGCTGCGGTGACCATTCCTGACAACCCATCGGAGCAAAGAAGAAACAGATCTTGATCCTTCGGCTGGTAGGCAGCGATGTCCGCCTGGACCGTATCTTTCATTCCCAGCGCGCGGACGATCACGTTCTTGTGCGGGAACGCTTCTGCCTCGTCGGCGGTGAGCTTCTTCGCCTTGAGGTAGTCGTTCAGTAGAGAGTGGTCTTCAGTCAACTGCACCATCTTGCCGTCACGCAGACAGTAAACGCGGCTGTCCCCGACGTGACCGATGTACGCCGTTTCCGGCGCGAAGTGGAGCACGGCGATCGTGGTCCCCATTCCATTGAACTTCTGCTCGGAATTCGCGTGCTCATAGATGCGGACGTTGGCCAGCTTGATAGCGGTGTTGAGCCGATTTTCTTCGTAGTTTCTGCCTTTCTCCATTTTGAAGGGCCACGTCGCATCTTGGTCTTCGGATGTGAGCATGTAGAAGCCCGCCATCGCATCGATCGCGATCTTCGCTGCTACTTCGCCGCAGGAGTGCCCCCCCATTCCGTCGGCGACGCAAAACAGTCCTTCTCTCGGAAGCAACAGAAGATTGTCTTCGTTGTGGGAACGTTTCAGCCCAACGTGGCTTCGCCCAGCGATTTCGATGCGCATCCGGAATACCCGTAGCGAGCTATCGTCGTCCAAACGCTACCAAAGAGTGGCTAAGCCCGCCTAGGGTGTGAAGGTGATGCGGTGTCCCAATTCGGTCCCGCTCCCTTGAAGCGTTCCGGCAGGCAACTCCAGCGCAGATGAGGCGTTTCGTTGAAACGATGTTGCCCGCCAGGGGGGCAGAGCGTGAAACAGCTTGACCACCGCGCCGTGCTCATCCAGGAAGGCGACATCGATCGGCATCCGCAGAAAGAAGGTATGGATCGCGCGACAGGGTACCAGGTGCAGGCCATCTCCCGGTTCAATGCCGCCGCGGCCAATCAGGCCGACGAGCCGCCCGAAGAAATCGGTAGCTTCCCTGATCCGGTCAGCCAACACCGTTCCTCTGCTTGCATTGCTGGCACGCACGTCGATTCCTTTAACCCATGCTGCTGAAAGTGCTCGCATCCCCGCTCAACATCGTGCTCGTTTCCCCGGAGATCCCTCCGAACACCGGGAACGTGGCGCGCTTGTGCGCGGTGACGGGTAGCAAGCTGATTCTGATCGAGCCGTTGGGGTTTTCCATCGCCGATCGTGACCTGAAGCGCGCCGGTCTCGACTACTGGGATAAGGTGTTCGTCTCACTCCACAAGAGCTACGATGACTACCTATGCGCTTATCCGAGCGCCGTTCGGGTGCTGTTCAGCGCTCGAGCGGAGAAGTCGCTCTACCAAATCGCGTTTTCGCCAGGGGCGCATCTGGTGTTTGGATCCGAAACACGCGGATTGGGTCGGGCTTTGCTGACGGGCGGCTCTGGGGAAGTGGCGGGAATTCCAATGTTGCCAGGACGGCGCAGCCTAAACCTCTCCACCGCAGTTGGGATCGCCACCTACGAGGCTCTGAGGCAAATTGGGACCTGATAGACTGGAGCCATGGGTGATTTGCGGATCGCCGAAGCGGTCAGTCGTATTTGCCGTGACATTTCGACGGGGATCATCAAAGTCAGAGTGGGAGATCGTGAATCCAAGCTCTTGATGGATCGCGGTGACCTGGTGGGCGCCGATTTGCGCTTCGGGTATCAGAGCTTGGCGCAATCCTTGTTGATGGCGGGGCGAATCGGCCTCAAGGACCTGGACGCGATGTGGGCGCGCGGGGAAGCGAATCATCTCGATCGCGAGACGTTGGAGCGCCTGAGCCTGGACATCCGACGTTCATGGGAAATTCAACTGTTCGCGATTTTGCGCTCGGTTTGCTCCAGTGGCGACGCGGTGGAATTCGTGCCCGGCCCGGTGCAGCCGCGCTTTGAGCGCGTACCTTCCGAGCGACTGATTTCAGCGCTCCGCGGTCCGATCTCGTCGCCCGATTTGCTCCTCCAGCCGCCTACCCCCGCAGGCGATGTGGCAGAAGCACGCCTTTCAGGCCCAGCGGCGCAAGCGCAAGGACCGACCGGGCAACAGTTGTCGGCTGCCTCGCCTGAACTGGCTGCGGCGGTCACGCACAATGACAACGCCGCTGAAAATAGCGAGACTCACCCTGCAGCCGTCCGACCTCCCGAGTTGGAGGACGACCCAGAATTCAACGAGGACGCCTTGGCAGACACATCCGATCCCGCAAAGCAAGCTCGGCGGAGACGACAGCGCCTGCTAAAACGCGCAATGGAAAATATGGGAGCGCCGGGTACCGCGCGACCGGTAGGTGGCGAGGTGGTTCGCCCAACTTCGTCGACGCCCGCTTCCGAACCGCTTTCCAGCGTCGAGAGTCCACCGCAGAGCGCTGACGAAATCCAACTGGCCTCCGCCATCGAGAAGCGCTTTCAGGAGGTTCTGGCCAAAGAGGACTACTTCACCCTATTGGGTGTACCTCGCACCGCAAGTGGCGAGGACGTCAAAAACGCGTTTCTTCAGCTCGCGAAGACCTTCCACCCCGATCGCTTGCCCTCGTCGTTGAACCATCTCTCTGCCAAAATCACTGCGATCTTCGAGGCGCTTCGAGAAGCGTACGAAACGCTGCAGGTGGATTCGAAACGCAAGAACTATCTGGCGTCTTTGGAGGAGACCAAGGCCGATCCCGGCGAAGGTGCCGTGGGGAAGGCGCAGGAGCAGGCCCTAGAAGCGCTCAAGAGCGGTGACCTTCTGATCAGGAAGAAAGACTTCGAGGCCGCCGAGCAGCAGTACCAGTGCGCCAATCGACTCGATCCGAAGCCGATTTACCGAGTGGCCGAGGCCTGGGCCATCTACCTGGACCCGGCTCGAAAGTCGGAGGCTGGGCGCGCCAAGCAGATGATGCAGGATGCGTTGCGAGCGGACCCCGAGTGTGATCGGGCGCACTACCAGTTGGGGGTGATTGCTCGAGTCGACGGGCTCAGCGACCGGGCAGAGAAGCACTTTCGAGAAGCCCTGCGCATCAACCCGAAGCATGTGGAGGCAGGTCAGGAACTCCGAATCCTTGAAATGCGGAAGAAAGGATCCGTCAAGCGCGGGTTCTTTCGATAACGGCGATTCGACTCAGCCGGACGTCGCATCTTCCAGGTAGCGGGTGAGCTCCCTACGATCTTGATCGCTCATGGAAACAAATTCGATTCCCATTCCCGCCTGCTCATCCGCCTTGGGGAACCGACGCACCCACGCGACCCGGGCCTCCGCCTGCAGCGAGCGCGGTAAACCGGGTACCTGGAACCCGAGTGAGAGTTGCTCGCCTTCTTCGAGCAAGAGATCGCACGCCAAGAAGGTTCCTCCGGCGGACAGATCCAAGCTTTCGAAGCGAAGCTCTCCCGTTCCGTCGCCGGACTTGCCCGCAAACTCTGCCCTGATTGCCTTTCTGAAAAAGCGCCGAGTGTCCCGATTCATGCCATGGAACCTGATCCAATTTTGGTTCGAGGTGTCAAGGGGACTCGCTCGGTGGTGAACCCCGAGAACCAAAGCGTGGAAAAACCGGAGCCCCGCGCGGGCTTTTCGGGAAGCCTGTCCGACATGGGCGTCGTTGACCTCGTGCAAACGTTCGAGCTGGGTCGCAAGACTGGAACGATCCGCCTCGAGACGCAGCGAGCCGGATGGATTTACGTGCGCGAAGGCAAGGTTGTGGACGCGGAAGTCGGCCGGATCATCGGTGAAAAGGCATTTTATCGCCTGCTGGGAGCGGTCGAGGGAACGTTCGAGGTGACTTTCAGCACCGTGGCTCGCCCGGAGCAGATCGCTCTCTCCACGCAAGCCCTGCTGATGGAGGGGATACGGCGCCTGGACGAGTGGTCCAGGCTGTTAGAACAGCTACCACCCCTCGACTCCGTACTCGAAGTGGATTACCAGCAGCTGGCCGCGCGCCTTTTCGAAATCCCCGACGAGATTGATGGGCTGCTGCGCTTGTTCGATGGCAGGCGAAGCCTGGGCGCAGTGCTGGAAGACACTGAGTTGGATGACCTCGAAACCTTGGCGGTGGTCAGCAAGCTGTTCTTCGCGGGCCTGATCCGGCAAGTGCAGGCAAACTCGGATCCCCCAACCGACCGGGACCTGGCGTTGCAGACGTGGTTGAGCGCGCCCCCGCCATCCTCCGCCGTACCGGCGCAGCCTGACGAGATCGGCGTTCCATTACTTTCGCCGAAGCTGCCCGCTGCCCTGGACGCGGTGGCGGAGCACTTGGCGGTCGCCGAGCCGGAGATTCCCGAGGCCCTGCAGCCACGCCGGCAGGCCTCCCAGACTTCCAGCGCGGCGGCAGCCAGTCCCAGCACTTCGAGCTCACCGGCCACGGAACCAGGGAGCTGGTTCGAGAATGAGCCGCCGACTCACCCTCCGCTTTTTGCGGCGTTTGCGGTCGAGAAGCGAGCATCGAGATCTCGGAGAGTGCTTGTCACTGCCGTTGCGCTGCTTGCGATCGGCGCCCTTGGAGTTGCGGTAAGCAAGAAGTTCGAGCAAGGCTGGCCGGATTCAAAACTCGCGTTGCAGCATCAGCGCGCAACCTTTTCGCGCCCAAAGGCCGAGACGACGACCCCCGCTCCGCCGTCAACTGCCCCCGCTTTGCCGCCCACTCCGGTCGCGCCTGTGCAGGTACCGGTTTTGGCTCAGCCGGAGCCCACGACCAACGTCGATGAGGGAGGCTCGGAACAGCCAGGCGACGAATACGCCCAATCGATGCAACGCGCCGCTCTCGCCGCCCGTCAGCACCGTTACAAGACGGCTGCGCTCGAGTACCGCCATGCGGTCGAGCTGCACCCGGATTCGGACGAGGCGAAGGCGAGCCTGGGAATTGCCCTGGTTCAAAGCGACCCGGGGCTTCGCGGCTACCGCGAGGCGATCAAACTTTTGCAGCAAGCGGTCCAGGTTGAAGAAACGAACTCCAAGGCTTGGCTGGCGTTGGGGATGGCTTTTCAGTTCACCGACCAGAGAACGAAGGCAGTGGAGGCATACAAGCGTTATCTCGTGTTAGAGCCCAGGGGTAAGGTCTCCACAGAGGTACGTGCGATGCTGAAACAAACGGACTTTTGAGGTGCTGGTTCTCGGACTGGAAACATCCTGCGACGAGACCGCAGCCTCGTTGGTAGAAGACGGCCAGCAGGTGCTCTCGGACACAGTCGCCACGCAGATCGCTATTCACCAGCGCTATGGAGGCGTGGTCCCGGAGCTGGCGAGCCGCAACCACGTGGTCCAGGTGCTGCCGGTCGTGGATCAATGTCTTCAATCAGCCGGAAAATCGCTGGCCGATGTGGAGCTGATCGCCGTCACCTCCGGCCCCGGACTGCTCGGGGCCCTGTTGGTGGGAGTTCAGTTTGCCAAGGCGCTGGCTTTGGCGATGGAAGTTCCGGTGATCGGCGTCAACCACCTCGAGGGGCACCTGCTTGCGATTTTGCTCGAGGACCTGGCCCCGGTGCCGCCGTTTCTGGGGCTGGTGGTTTCCGGTGGTCACACCAGCCTCTACGATGTCCCCGAGTACGGCCAATATCGGCTGCTCGGCTCAACCCGCGACGACGCCGCCGGAGAAGCATTCGACAAGGTGGCCAAGCTTCTCGGGCTACCGTATCCGGGCGGGGCGCCGATCGATAGTTTGGCTCGCGAGGGCGACCCCAAGGCGATTCGTTTTCCGCGCCCGCTCTCCGGCCCCGGAGTTTTCGAATGGTCATTTTCGGGCCTGAAGACGGCGGTGGCGTCGCGAATTCGGGCACATGGCGTCCCGCAGGGCCAAGAAATGGCTGACCTCTGCGCTTCGTTCCAAGAGGCGGTTGCGGACAGCCTCACCCGAAAGCTCGTCGCCGCGGCCCGACAGCTGGGTCGACAACAGCTTGTGCTCTGCGGAGGAGTGGCCGCGAATTCTCGGTTGCGCGCTCTGGCGCAGGAGCGCGCCGCGTATCGCGACATGTCCTTGTTCGTTCCCCCGCCCAATCGTTGCACCGACAACGGGGCGATGATCGCGGCCGCTGGCTATCGCGCGTACCTGCGCGGGGTACGTGCGGACGATACGCTCAACGCAAGCGCCGCTTGGCGCCTGTAGTGAAACAGCTCGCCTCTCCCTCAACGATCCTGCGCCAGCACGCGCTTCGGGCGAAGCACAGCTGGGGTCAGAACTTCCTCGGCGATGAAGAGATACTGACTCGGATTGTTGAGGCTCTGAGTCCAGCAGTCGGCGAACCCGTGCTCGAGTTGGGGGCGGGGCTTGGGCACCTTACGGCGGCATTGCTCCAAGCGGGAGCGTGGTTGACCGCGGTGGAGCGGGACCGAGATCTGGTGAGCTTGCTCGAAGAGTGGCACCACCCTCGGCTCCGCGTGGTCGCCGCCAATGCCGCGACGCTCGAGTTTTCCAAGGTGGCGGAAGCTCCCCACCTCGCTGTCGTTGGGAACCTCCCATTCCACCTCACCACTCCGATTCTGTTTCAGGTGCTGCGGCAGCGCTCTAGCATTTCGCGCGCAGTTCTCACGATTCAAGATGAGGTTGCCGAGCGGCTGGCGGCCGCTCCGGGAGGCCGGGACTACGGCATCTTGCCGGTGCGGTTGGGGCTGCACTACCGATTGGAAAAGCTTTTCACCATCCCAGCGGCGCTCTTTTACCCAGCACCCACGGTGGATGCGGCATTGGTGCGGTTGACTCCGCTTCCCAAGCCACGTGCCGAAATTGCAAGCGACGAGAGTTTCCAGCTACTCGTCAAAGCCGCTTTTGGGCAGCGCCGCAAGACGCTGTTCAACTCACTCAAGTCCGCAGGAGCCGCCCCGCGTCAGCTGAAGCAGGCGCTCGCCCAGGCGGGGATCGACGGCACGCGTCGGGCGGAGACCCTCTCGGTGGAGGAATTCGCCGCGCTGGACCGCGCTCTGGCCCAAGTCAAGTGAAGGGCTACGCGTTCCGCTTTCGAAGTGCGTCCCTGAGTAGCCGGCCCTGGCTCGCAAGATGAGCTCGCAGCTCGGTCTCGTTGAGACTCATTTGGGCGGCAACCTGCCCGACGACCTGGTCGACCGAAGCGCCCTTCGATTTCTTCAGTTCCATGGCGATCTTCAGCATCGCGATTCCGAATCGGGCGTCGGGTGCGGTCTCGTTGGTCTTCTTCGAGCTCTTCGAGCGTCTGCGGTCGTTCATCCCTCTCCTCGTCGACGGCGAAAGTGCGCCGTAAGCTACCAGCTGGCTCTGTCCAGCGACCGCGATCGCCGTTGAAGCGGGTGAGCGCTCGTGATTGTATCCCGTTCGCACTCGTCTCTTGGAGCAGCCGCGAAGAGCGCCTCAGCTGATGGACAATCGCTACATCGCCATCGAGGGGCCGATTGGGATTGGAAAAACCAGCCTGGCCCAGCTGCTCGCCGAGCGCCTCGGAGGAGGGGCGATTCTCGAGGTGGTGGAGGAAAATCCCTTTCTGAGTCGGTTCTACACCGACCGTCAAAAGTACGCCTTTCAAACTCAGCTGTTCTTCCTGTTGTCGCGGTTTCGCCAGCAACAGGAGTTGCTACAGCAGGACTTGTTCCGCTCCGTGGTGGTGAGCGATTACTTGTTCGCCAAGGACCGAATTTTCGCTTGCCTCAACCTGGACAGTCACGAGTTGGCCCTCTACGACCGGATCTTCGAGGCACTCGGACCTCGAGTAGCGAAGCCGGACCTGGTCATCTTCCTGCAAGCTCGCCTGGATGTCGCGCTTCAAAGAATTCGCAAGCGTGGACGGGACTACGAGCAGCAATTCGACGCGCAGTATCTGGATAAGCTGATGCGCGCCTACAACGATTTCTTCTTCCACTACAGCGACACGCCGTTACTGGTTATCAACACGTCGGATATCGACTTCGTCAACGATCAGCAGGATTTCGAGAATTTGGTGAATGCGATTGGAAAAATGCGAAAGGGAACGCATCATTACATTCCCATCAGCAGCAAGCGGTTGTGACGCAGTGCGAAAGGAGATCCCACGAGAGCAAGAGCGCAGACTTAGGGTAGCGTAGCTGGTTGGACCCCGACGATCCGTACGGACGGCGAGGGTCCTTGGCAAAAAACTCAATCAACGTTCAGGAGGTGAACCATGATGGAAAAGGTCACCATCCACAGTCTCAAAAGGCTCAAGCAGATCGGCCAGAAGATCTGCATGGTCACCGCGTACGACGCATCATTCGCCCGGATTTTTGACGATGCGGGCGCCGATGTTCTGCTGGTGGGCGATTCCCTCGGAATGGTGGTTCAGGGGCAGCCGTCCACCCTCCCTGTCACCATCGAGCAGATGATCTACCATTGCTCAGCAGTGGCGCGGGGATCCTCTCGGGCGCACCTGGTCGGCGATATGCCCTTCATGAGCTACCAGGCTTCAGCGGACGAAGCGGTGAAGAATGCCGGAAGGCTGGTGGCGGAAGGCAACATGGAAGCGGTGAAGTTGGAAGGGGGAGAGGAGTTCGCAGACGTTATCCACCGGATCGTGAGGGCATCGATCCCAGTGATGGGACACCTCGGACTGACGCCGCAGTCCGTTCACAAGATGGGCGGTTACCGAGTCCAGGGTCGCGACGAAGAGACCGCCCGCAGAATCCTCGCGGACGCGATCGCCGTCGAGCAGGCCGGGTGCTACGCGCTGGTGCTGGAAGGCGTGCCGCTCGAGCTGGCCCAGGAGGTCACCGAGCGCCTTTCCATCCCCACCATCGGCATCGGCGCCGGACTGCACTGCGATGGCCAGGTGCTCGTCTGCTACGACCTGCTGGGCATGAATCCGGACTTCAAGCCAAAGTTCGTGAAGCACTACGCAAACCTCTACTCCGGCATTCGAGAGGCGAGTGGCGCCTTTTTTGCCGAGATTCGAAGAGGAGCCTTCCCCGACGAGCAGCACTCGTTCAAGTCCAAGCCAATTCGCCTGGTCGCCTCTCAGCCCGCGCCGCAACGGGATCAGGAGGAGCGTACGGGGACGGGGGACGGAGCCCCGATTTAGCTTCGCAGCGCCTTGAACCTTCGAGTTCTACGCAGCGTTGCGGACGCGCAGGGATACACCGCGGAAGCGCGGCGGTCTTCGAAGCGCATCGGCCTGGTCCCCACCATGGGCTTTCTCCACGAAGGTCACCTCTCTTTGGTGGGCGAAGCTCGCCGTCGAGCCGATCTTGCGGTGGTGACGCTCTTCGTGAACCCCACTCAGTTCGGGCCTGCTGAGGACTTCGCGCAATATCCCCGGGATGAGCAAGGAGATCTGGCGAAATGTGAAGCGAATGGGGTGGCCGCGGTTTTTGCCCCTGACGCTGCCGAAATGTACCCACCTGGGTATCAGACATTCGTGGCAGTCGAACAGGTTAGCCAAGGCTTATGTGGCGCCAGCCGACCTGGTCACTTCCGCGGGGTGGCGACCGTGGTCACCAAGTTGCTGGCGCTGCTGCGACCGGAGTGCGCAATCTTCGGCGAGAAGGATTACCAGCAGCTCCAGGTGATCCGCGCACTCAACCGGGACCTTCACCTCGGCGTCGAGATCGTGGGCATGCCGATCGTTCGAGAGCCGGACGGTCTGGCAATGAGCTCCCGGAACGCCTACCTGACGTCGGATCAGCGCCGGCAAGCCACGGCCCTTTGGCGCGGGCTTCTGGCCGCCCGTAGAGCAGCTGCCGCCGGTGTCTCGGCGGCAGTAGCTCTCAAGGAAGCGGTGCGTGCCGAGGTGAAGGGAGCACGGCTCCAGGAAGAGTACATCGAGCTGGTTGACGCATCGAGTCTGGAGCGGCTCGATGGGTTATCTCCTCGCCGGAGCGCTCGTATGTTGGTGGCGGTCCGGGTGGGTTCGACCCGTTTGATTGATAACATCGGCCTAGAACGATGACCCCGACGGATTCCCGCGAAGAGCGCATCAAGGTGATCTCACGCAACAAGCGGGCAGGGTTCGACTTTGTGGTGGAGGAGAAGCTCGAAGCGGGGTTGGAGCTTCTTGGGAGCGAAGTGAAAAGCTTGCGCGATGGCCAAGCTAACCTCGCCGATTCTTATGCCATCCCCAAGGATGGACAGCTGTACCTCCTCAACGCCCACGTTGGCCCCTACCGGCCCTCCAGTATTTTCAGCCATTCGCCCACCCGCACCCGAAAGCTTTTGATGCACCGGAAGGAGATCGATCACTGGGCTGCAAAAGTTCGCCAGGGCGGTTATTCGATCATCCCGCTGATGCTTTATTTCAAGAATGGCTTGGTGAAAGTTCAGCTTGGCTTGGCGCGCGGCAAAACGCATGACGATCGCAGGGCAGCTATCAAGGAGCGCGAGATGCAGCGCGAGATAGACCGAGCCCTTCGTCGGCGCTAGCATCCGGGTGGGTGCATGGACAGCAATCAGCCCGCAAAGAAGGACCGCCTTTTATGCGCTCTCCGGCATGGAATGGCGATGATTCACTTGGACGCTCGCCGGGCAGGTGTGGTGGTTCCGGAAGCTGTCCGATCTGAGACCCACCTGCGTCTCAACATTTCCTACCGCTTTGATCCCCCGGATCTGGCGATCGGCAACTGGGGAATTCGGTCTACCTTGAGCTTCGCGGGAAAGCGGTTCACAGTGGCAGTTCCGTGGTCGGCCCTCTTCGCGATCACCAGCCATGTGATGAAGGAATTCTGGATGTTTCCCGACGACATGCCGCGAGAGTTGCTCGAGCAAGCCGCGCAATCCACCCGGCCGTTGAGTTCTGAGGAGCGCGTCGCGAAGCCGGGGGCGCTTTTGCGCGAAGTGAAGTGTGACCCAAGCGACGGACATCCGGCGAAGCCAAGAAGCCGCCGCCACCTGCGGCTGGTGAAGTAGCCGGCCCGTTAACCGACCTGTCGAACAGCGACGGGTTCCGATTCCGCGCAGTCCGCTTTCTTCTCCACCACGCGGCGAAGGGCGTCCACCACGGCCGGATCGAGCTGAGCACCCTTCAGATCCTCGACAACGTCCATCGCCTTGGTCAAGGACACTCCCTTTTGATACGGGCGGGTGGAGGTCAACGCATCGAAAGTGTCGGCGCAATTGACGATGCGCGCGACCAGCGGAATCTCCTCTCCCTTCAACCCGTCGGGGTATCCGGTCCCGTCCCAGCGCTCGTGGTGATTTCGCGCTGCAGCTCGAATCGGCATCAGAAATCCCACCGGCTCGATGATCGCCTCGCCAAGCACGGGGTGACTGCGCATGATCTCCATTTCGGCGGCAGTGAGCTGGGTGCCCTTGCGGAGAATGACTTCGGAGATTCCGATCTTGCCGATGTCGTGGAGGATCCCGCCGTACTGTAGCTGGCGCAGCTGCCTCTCGTTCATTCCCAGCTCGCGCCCAATTTCAACCGACAGGTCTCCGACCCTTTGGCTATGACCGCGGGTGTAGGTGTCCTTCGAGTCGATCGCGTGGGCCAATGCGACGATCGTTTCGAGGTAGCCCTTCTCCACGCTTTCGTACAGGCCCTTGGTCTCGCTGTCGTACGCCTGAAGCGCGCTGCTCATGTAATTGAATGTCTGGGCCAGGTCAGCGAGCTCGTTTCTGCCTTTGACTTCAACCCGAACTCCGAAGTGGCCGCGCGCGATCTCCATCGCGGCGGCCCTGAATTGCTTGATCGGCCGATTCAGCTTTCGCGCGAAGATCAAAGCCAGAATCACCGCCGCCACCACCGCCCAAGCCACTCCCAACACAATTCTGCGTTGTACTCGGGTCACTTGCCGGTAGGCGGCCGCGCTGGGCTGTTCCCAAAACACTCCCCAGCCCACGTTCGGAATCAGCGCGTACGCCGCCACAATGCTCTCGGCGCCCTTGCCGAAATGCTCGATCTTCATTCCGGTACGAAAAGACTGATCCGCGAAGAGCTTGGCAAGCTCGGACGCCGGCGGTCTGGTGGCTAAGTTTCGGCTACTGCCCGCCTCGCCGGCTCCAGCGAGCAAACGGCCGCGCTGGTCGACCAGGTACGCTTCTCCCTCGCCGCGGGCGGCCTCGTTCGCCAAGGCGGCGCTGAGTCCCTCGAGGGAGATCTCGGCGGCGACGAAGCCGCGGGATGGTTCCGCCGAAGGAACAATTACCGTCAAAGCGGGAACCTCACGTGGCCCGACAAAATAAACCTCCGAGTAACGGATGCTGGCGGCACCTTGAAGCAGTCCCTGGACCTTAGTGTGATGTGCAGCCATCGAATCCGCCGCGCCCGCGTTGAGTCGCAGATCGATCCGGAACGCGCCCTCGGGCGAGAGCACCGAGACCCGGGCTAAGCCTGGCTCCAGCCGGGACAAGGCGTACAGCCTCGCCCGCTGTTCCGCCACCGGAAGCTCGAAAAACTCCGGTAGCTGAGCCGCCCTCGCCACCGCCCGCACCGGCTCTTCGAGGATGCCATCAACCCGGAGCCTGAGCTGCTCCACCCTCTCCTTTGCGAGCTCTTGCGCATCCTGGGTGAGGAGCCTGCTGGTATCCACGACGGTAAGCCAGCCGACCATCAGCGTCGGAATCAAGCTGGCCACCAACATGGCCAACACCGTCGTTTTCAAAAGCTTCAAGCATTCAGAGTCTAGCCCGAGTTGGATCGGCGCCTCAGGAGCATGGGGCCGGGCGCGGGTTGCACCAAGCCACACCCGCGCCTAAAGCCCTACAATCGGCGGTGCCCAAGAGCTGGAATCCTCTGGCGCACCTCAGCAACGAGGTCCTGCCGCACTTCGGCCATGACAAAGCCTTCGCCGTCAGAAGCTTGGGAGATCACTACTCCCCAAGGATCCACCACCATCGAGTGCCCGTAGGTCACCCGTTTTTGAGAATGACGTCCCACCTGCGCTGGCGCCAGCACGTAGCACTGATTTTCGATCGCGCGGGCTCGCAAGAGTACCTCCCAATGGTCCTTCCCCGTGGTCAGCGTGAAGGCTGCCGGAACCGTCAAAATGGTGGCACCAAGCGACGCCAAGCGACGATAGAGCTCGGGGAAGCGGATGTCGTAGCAAATGGAGAGGCCGACGCGTGCGGCCAGTACCTCGCCGCTGACGACTTCTGTGCCCGGCGCGATGGCCTTCGATTCCTGGTACGGGGTGGCGTCTCCAACATCGACGTCGAACAAGTGGATCTTCCGATAGACGGCGACCTTCTCTCCGCGGTCGTTGAAGAGCGTGCTGCAATTGTAGAAGCGTCCGTCGGGCGCGCCCGCCTCGAGAATGGATCCGGCGAGCAACCCCACCGACAGCTCCCTCGCTAAGGAGGCGAAGTGCGTCAGCGTGGGTCCGGTGAGCGCTTCCGCCGCACTCGCTCGCTCTGCATCCGGCCCCATCCAGCTGAAGTTCTCGGGAAGGCCAATCAACTGAGCCCCAGCCCTCGCGGCCTTCCGAATCCAAGCGCTTGCGACCTCGACGTTGCGAGCCTTGTCGTTGGTCGAGGTCATCTGAACGGCCGCAACTTGCATGATGCAAGTTATAGCAACAGCCGCGCTCCGGAATTATCGAAACTTCTCAAGGATTATTGGGTAGTTGCCTTCCGCCGCTCTTTGCATTTCGAGGGGGCGTATGGTACGAGCAATCCGACATTTTTCGATTTTTCCTCGAAAAGTGGGCCCTGGCTGCCCACTTTTCGCGTTTTAGGCTGGTCATGTCCGAACCGAGCCAAAAAAAAGAAAACCTTTTGTCTCATCTGAGGGCCTTGGCCGAGCCGATCATCGGCAACGAGAAAATGGAGCTGGTGGACCTTGAGTTTACCCGCGAGCACAGCGGCTGGGTGCTCCGGCTGTTTATCGACAAGCCCGGAGGGGTGAACCTCGACGACTGCGCGATGATCTCTCGCACTGTGGGAACGGTGTTGGATGTGGAGGACGCTATCGAGGGACCCTATCACCTCGAGGTTTCGAGTCCCGGGTTGAACCGTCGGCTCAAGAGCCCGCTGCACTTCAGGCAAGTGGAAGGCAGGAAGGTCCGCCTCAAGACTTACGGACCTATCGGCGAGCCGCCGCGCCGCAACTTCAGCGGCTTCGTCACCGGGGTGGCCGAAGACGCGGTGATGCTGGATATCCCCGGGGGAGGGCATTTCCGAATTCCCTTCAGTGAGATCGCCAAAGCGAATTTAGAGTTTGAGTAAGGAGCAGCCGTGGCTACGCAGACCAACCCAAGCGTCAATCTGAACTTGATCCTCGACCAGGTGGCCAAGGACAAGGGCATCGATCGCAGCGTGCTGATCGCCACCTTGGAAGACGCGATGAAGACCGCAGCGAAGAAGCACTTTGGGCAGGACCGAAATCTGGAGGCGAAGTACGAGCCTGAGAAAGGCGTGGTGGAACTGTTTCAGGCAATCACCGTAGTCCCGGAAATCGTGGACCCGATCCAGGCTGTGAACCAGCTCACCCTCGCCGAAGCGCGCAAAAAAGGCATGGATGTGCAGGCCGGCGACGAGCTGGTTTTTCAAATTTTTTACCGAGACGAGGACGCCGCCGAGGCAAAAGCCCAGGACGATCAATACGGAGACATCCTGCACCTCAAGACTTTCCGCCACGGCTTTGGCCGGATCGCCGCTCAAACCGCCAAGCAGGTCATTCTTCAACGCACTCGGGACGCCGAGCGTGAGAACGTCTACAACGAATACAAGGAACACAAGGATACCATCGTGACGGGCGTTGCCCGGCGTTTTGAGCGCGGAAACATCATCGTTGAGCTCAGCCGCGCCGAAGCGGTGCTGCCGGTCCGCGAGCAAGTTCCGCGGGAAACGTACCGCGCGGGCGACCGCGTCCAGGCCTATGTACTGGACGTGCTGAGGGAATCGAAAGGCCCGCAGATCATCCTCTCTCGAGCCTCGGTGAACTTGCTCACCAAGCTGTTCGAAATGGAGGTCCCGGAGATCTCCGAAGGAATTGTGATCATCGAGGCCGCGGCGCGAGAGCCCGGCGGCCGCGCGAAGATTGCGGTCTCCTCGCGCGACCCCGATGTTGACCCGGTAGGCGCGTGCGTTGGAATGAAGGGCAGCCGAGTGCAGGCCGTGGTCCAGGAGCTGCGCGGCGAAAAAATCGACATTGTTCCCTACGACGAAGATCCGGCGCGCTTCGTCTGCTCCGCATTGGCACCGGCAGAGGTCTCGCGGGTGATCATCGACGAGGCCAACCACGCGATGGAGTTGATCGTCCCCGATGACCAGCTGTCTTTGGCGATCGGGCGCCGGGGCCAGAACGTTCGCCTCGCCGCGCAATTGACGGGGTGGAAGCTGGACATCAACAGCGAGACGCGCGTCAAGGAGATGAGGGACTTCGCCAACCGGTCGCTGGGTGCGCTTCCCGGGATGACCGAGATGTTGATCGAGACCCTCTATGCGCATGGCTTTCGCCAGGCCAAGGACGTTGCCGAGGCGGCTCCAGAGGTGCTGGCGCAAATTCCCGGAATCGACGTGTCGAGGATTCCGGCGATGCAGGAGGCTGCGAAAACCCAGGCGGTGGATGATGCCGCGGAGCTGGCGCGGATGGACTACGAACGCGAGCAAGCGCGGCTCGTCGAGGCGCGACGCCACCCGGACGAGCTCACCCAGAAGGAAAGGCTGGTTAGGGTGCGCGGCATCAATGAGAAGCTGATCGAACAGCTTGCCACCGCTGGCTACAACGCTGTCGAGGACCTCGCCAATGAAAAGGACATCGCCCGGCTCGGGGATGTCCCCGGGGTGGGGATCAAAAAGGCTCGACAGATCAAAAGCGCCGCCGAGGGCTATTTGCTGGAGGAGGCAAAACTGCGAGCCGAACTCAACGCGGAGCGAGCTATGATGGTGTCCCCAACTGGAGAGGCGGCGGGGTCGGAAGAAGCGAAGATTTGAGCTGCCTGGATGCAAACTTGATGGAGGTTGCTAATAAAACCAAGATGCGCTCCAACTGGTCACCGTGCGTCGCCGGAGCGGACCTGCGTCGGTTGCGGAAGCCGCCGATCCAAGTCGTCGCTGATCCGGTTGGTGCTCGGCAAGGAAAGTCAGCCGGTCGTAGACCGTGGACAGGTGGCGGCGGGTAGGGGCGCGTATCTATGTGGCAAGGGATGTCTGGCGGCGGCATTGAAACGGAAGGTCTTCCATCGGGCTTTCCGGGGAAAGGTGAAGCACCTGGATTTGACGAGTTTGGAGGCGGCCCTCGAGGGCTCGCAGCGGTATGGCAAAGAAACGGGTTCATGAAATCGCAAAAGAGCTGAAATCCCATGGGATTGAGCTCGACAACAAGGAGGTCGTCGCGGAGCTGCTGGCCCTTGGCTACGACGTCAAGAGCCATTCCAGCTCCCTCGAGGATGATCAGGCCAATGCCGCGATTCAACGGATCATCGACTCCAGAAAGCCGAAGGCGACGCCAGCTCCGGTGGCGGCCAGGGGCTTCGTTGTTCGCCGGCGAGTAGGGGCTCCGGCTGCTGAACCGGAGGCGAAAGCGGCGCCGGAACCGGAGCCGGTCGTCGAGCCGGCACCTCATGCCCTGTCCCCGGTCGAAATGGCGCCTTCACCAGTGGCTGCACCAACGCCTCCACCAGCGCCAGCCGGCGCTGCAGTTGCCGAGCCGGTTCGGCCCCCGCCCCCTGCGGCAAAGCCCGCCCCACCCGCTGTTGCTCCTCCACCGACACCGCTGGTCAATGTACCTCTGCCCATTGCCGCTCAGGCGCCCAAACCCACGGCCCGAGCGGTAGCACAAGGTCAGGGGCTCGCCAGTGCGCCGGCGGTGACCGCACGTCCAACTGCTTCAGAGCCTCGCCAGATGAAGCCGACGGCTACGCAGGCGGTGGTGATCAGCCGGCCATTGGTACAGGTGCGCCGGGTGACCCCCACCTCCACGGCTCACAAGAACATCCCGATGGCGCCTGGGAAGAAGGCGATTGGGGAAGTTCGCGAATTCAAAGTAGTTCCCGACCATCTGGGCCGGGGCGGCCGCGAGTTGGTGGACGTCACCAAGAACAAGGCCGATCGGGGCAAGAAGCGCACCTCCGAGAAAGAAGCAACGTTTTCAAAACAAGAGATGGCCGACTTGGTCTGGGGCCGAGTCAGCATTCCGCTTCGCGGCAAGAAGAAGAAGCCGACCAAGAAAGGCGCCAAGACGCAGATCACCGAGATGGCGGAGGAGAAAAAGGTCATCAAGCTGGAAGAGGGAATCACCGTTTCGGAACTTTCCCAGCGAATGGGAATCAAGGCCGCGGAGCTGATTGGGAAGCTGATGGCAGGCGGAACCATGGCCACCGCCAATCAGACATTGGATGTCGAGACCGCTGGAATTATTGCTGCGGACTACGGCTGGAAAGTGGAGAAGGTCGGCTTCGAGGTTGAGCATCACTTGCCCGAGGTCGTGGATCGGCCGGAGGACAAGCGGACTCGCCCGCCGGTGGTGACCGTGATGGGCCACGTCGACCATGGAAAAACCTCTCTTCTCGATGCCATCCGCCACGCGGACGTGGCCGCGGGGGAAGCCGGCGGAATTACACAGCACATTGGCGCCTACACGGTGACTACCCCTAAGGGAAACATCACCTTCCTGGACACGCCGGGCCATGAAGCCTTCACCGCGATGCGAGCGCGAGGAGCCATGGTCACCGACATCGTGGTGCTGGTGGTGGCGGCTGATGACGGCGTGATGCCGCAGACGATTGAGGCCATCAACCATGCCAAGGCCGCCAAAGTGCCGATCGTGGTGGCGATCAACAAGATGGACACGCCGGGGGCAAACCCCGAGCGGGTGAAGAAGGACCTCGCCAATCACGAGCTGCTCGCCGAGGACTGGGGTGGAGACACCATCATGGTGCCGGTGTCCGCGAAGACCGGTCTGGGAATCGACTTGCTGTTAGAGAACATCATCCTCCAGGCCGAGGTGCTGGAGCTCAGCACCAACCCTACGCTTCCGGCAGTAGGCGCGATTCTCGAAGCGAAGCTGGAAAAAGGCCGCGGTCCGGTGGCTACCGTGCTCATCCGCGAAGGCACGCTGCACCAGGGCGACGCGATCGTCAGCGGCACGGAGTACGGCAAGGTCCGCGCGATGGCGAACGACCGGGGCGAGGCGGTCCAAGAGCTGCCACCGGGCTACTGCGCGGAGGTGGTGGGGTTGTCCGGAGTGCCGGTAGCTGGGGACATCCTCAACGTCGTGGAGGATGAGAAATCCGCGAAAGAAATCGCCGAGCACAGGATCATGAAGGAGCGCAAGGCCGAGCTCGGCAAGACCGCCAAGGAATCCCTCGACACCCTGTTTACGAAGATCAAGGCCGGCGAGAGCAAGGAAGCTCGCATTGTCCTCAAAGCCGACGTCCAAGGTTCGGTAGAAGCGGTTTCTCAGGCGCTGGAAAAGCTGTCCACCCGCAAGGTGAAAGTGGAGATCATCCACAAGGGCGTGGGCGCAATGACCGAATCGGACGTGATGCTCGCGGCCGCTTCGAGCGGGTTGGTGATTGGCTTCAACGTCCGTCCCGAGTCCGGCGCCGAGGCGACCGCCAAGCAGCAAGGCGTGACAATGAAGACTTACACCATCATCTACGAGCTCCTCGATGGAGTTCGCCAACTGATGGAGGGCATGCTCGAGCCGATCCGAAGCGAGCGGAAGTTGGGGCATGCCGAAGTCCGCAACCTCTTCAACGTTCCCAAGTTGGGCACCATCGCCGGAGCCGCGGTGATCGACGGGACCATCAAACGGACGGCTCTGGTCCGGCTGTTGCGAAACAACAAACAAGTCTACACCGGACGTATGGCCTCGCTGAAGCGCTTCAAAGACGACGTTCGCGAGGTCGCGCAGGGCTTCGAGTGCGGCATCGGCATCGAGAATTACACCGACTTCAAGCCGGGAGACATCATCGAGGCCTATGAAATTGAAGAGACGCGGCCTAGCTTGAGCTGATTTTGCCGCCGCGTCTTCCCCGAGCCTCGCGAAATCGCAAGGGGCGAAAGATGTTCGTCTGCGTAGCTCGTCTCAACCTGACCATCCCCGAGAGCGGTTCGCTCAAAGCCAAGCGGCAGGTGTTGCGCCGGATCATCGACCGCCTCAGGGCTCGCTTCAACCTTGCCGTGGCCGAGGTGGACAACAATGACCTGTGGCAAAAGGCCACCATCGGCCTTGCGGTGGTGGCCAACGAGCGGCGCCAGGCCAACGAGCAGATGGACACCATCATCCATTCGGTGGAGGAGATGTACGTGGCTCCGTTGATCTCTCGAGAAATGGAAATTCTCTCGCTAGGGGATCAGTTCTACTCGGATGACGAGGAGAGTACAGGTCTGTCAGTGCCCCGAGGCAATCGCTCCTTGGCTGAAGCCGAAGGTCTGGGAGATTGGGAACAGCGACACTTGCGAGCCCCAGGCAAGCTGGGCGCGCCGACCCGCCGCACCAAGCGACTTTCGCTTGAGGAGGCGCGTGCCAAGGCGCGTGGCTTGCGCAATCCGCGCGACTGGGAAAAAGAATGACCGTTCATTCCAGGCCCGAACGGGTGGCTCAAGAAATCCAAGCCGCGATTGCATCGATGGTCGCGCGCGGCGAGCTGAGAGATCCCCGAATCGGGTTCATCACCATCACCGGAGTGAAGGTCTCGCCCGACCTGCGAGTGGCGAAGGTCTTTTACTCGATGATGGGAACAGATGCGCAGAAGGCCGAAACCAAGCGCGGCTTGGAGGCGGCCAAAGGTTTTCTCCGGCGCGAGGTGAGCGCGCGGGTCCAACTTCGGGTGTCGCCCGAGATTTACTTTGCCTTCGATGAATCGATTCAGGAGGGCGACAAAATTGACAGGCTGCTGCGCGAGGTGAAGGAAAAGGAGGGCTGGTAATCAGCACCCATGAACGCCGTTTTGGTCATCGACAAACCTGCGGGACCGACCTCGTTCGACGTGGTGCGGCGGGTAAAGGCTTTGCTGCACGTGAGCCGCGCGGGTCACACCGGCACCTTGGACCCGATCGCCACTGGCGTGCTGCCGATTTGCCTGGAAAAAGCCACGAAGATCGCCGGCTTCATCGCCGAGGGCGACAAGGAATACGAGGCGGTGATTCGGCTTGGCCAGGAAACCGATACCCAGGACTCGTGCGGCAGAGTTACCGCCGAGCGCGAAGTCCCTCCGCTCTCGAGCGTGCTTTTGGAGTCGGGGTTGACCAAGTTTCGGGGCAACGTCGAGCAGGTCCCACCGATGTACTCGGCGCTGAAGCGCGAGGGAAAACGGCTTTACGAGTTGGCCAGAGAGGGGAAGGAAATCGAACGGCAGCCCAGATCTGTGGCGGTCCATCGGCTGCTGCTCCGTGACTTCTCGTCCAACGAGCTGCGCGTCACTCTTCGGTGCTCGAAGGGTTTCTTCGTTCGCTCCCTGGCTTCCGACCTGGGGCGCGAGCTCGGTTGCGGTGGTCACCTCAAGGCGCTCAGGCGCACCGCGACTGGCCCGTTTACCGAAAAGATGTCGGTTCGCCTGGAGCGGGTGATCGAGCTGAGCAAATCGGAATCGGGCCGCGAAGAGCTGAACAAGGCGCTGATCCCGATGTCCGAGGCTTTGAACGATTGGCCCGCGGTCCACGTCGGGGCCTCGGAGGCGCAAAGGGTCGCCCGGGGGCTGCCCATCGCTACCGACGCGGCGCCTGGACGGCTTCGGATTCTCGACCCGTCGGGGGACTTGCTGGCGATCGCCGAAGTCGGCGCGGAGCAGCGAATCCGCTACCTGCGGGTGCTGGCATCCCCGCGTGCGTAATGTTGACCAACTGGGTCCTCGGCCTTATAAGTATTGATAATCACACGCAGCCCAGCCTGTACCCCTCCACGGACTGCGGCTTTTTGAAGTCAACACTCCGGAGCGGGCGAGAGAGGAAACATGGCAGTACAAGGTGAGCGCAAAGCCGCGCTGGTATCGAAATACAGGCAGCATGAGAAAGACACGGGTTCTCCGGAAGTTCAGATCGCGCTGATTTCAGAGCGAATCGGTCAACTTGCGGAGCACTTCAAGACTCACAAGAAGGACCACCACTCGCGGCGGGGTTTGCTGAAGCTGGTGGGGCAGCGCCGCCGGTTGTTGGATTATCTAAAGACGAAGGATGGGAATCGGTACAAGAAGTTGATCGAAGGATTGGGTATCAGAAAGTAAGGGAGTAGGGCGGGAAGGGATCGCGGCCCGGCGTTTTGATTTCCGTTCGAGGTGGCCGAATTCGGTTTTCGGCCTAGGCGATCAGGGATCAAGGCCCACCGCGTCCCTCGACTCCCAAATCCCAATTGGCGGCTCTGACCGGATTGTCGGTGCGGAGCCGGGAGCGTTGCTTCCAGTCGCTCGCAGCGGCTCGCAACGAAAACGAGGAAACACATGTATCTTAAGAGAAGCGTCAAGGTGGGTGCCCAGGAGCTGAGCATTGAAACTGGGCGCATGGCAAAGCAAGCGGATGGCAGCGTCCTGGTGCGCTACGGCGACACGATGTTGCTGGTGACGGCCGTCTCGGCGAAAGAAAAACGAGACGTCGATTTTCTGCCGCTCACCGTCGAGTACCAGGAGCGGCTCTATTCCGCCGGCCGGATCCCGGGAAGCTATTTCAAGCGCGAAGGTCGTCTGACCGAAAAGGAAACGCTGACTTCACGGCTGGTGGATCGTTCCTGCCGGCCGCTTTTCCCCGAGGGCTACGCCTACGAAACGCAGATCATCACCAGCGTGATATCCGCGGACCAAGAGAACGAGGGCGATATTCACGGCATCACTGGCGCCTCGGCGGCGCTGCTTTGTTCGGACATCCCCTTCAACGGCCCGATCGCCGGCATCCGCGTCGGACGGGTAAAGGGCGAGTGGATCGCAAATCCAACCGCCGGTCAGCGAGGGGAAAGCGACTTGGATCTGGCGATGGCCTGCTCGCGCGACGCGATCGTGATGGTGGAAGGCGGCGCCAATGAAATCAGCGAGGCGGACATGGTGACCGCCCTGGCGTTCGGGCGTGAAGCGGTCCAGCCGGTGCTGCGGCTGCAGGAGGAAATGCGCCGCGAGCTGGGCAAAAAGGCCCGCGAGTACGAGAGGGCCGCGCCTCCCGACGAGGCGATCAAGGCCAGGGTTCGACAGTTGGCATGGGACGGAATCGTTCGGGGCTATCAGATCCAAGACAAGCATACCCGGTATGAAGCTCTCTCCAACAACCGCAAGGAGGTGGAGGCGAAGCTCGAGGCGGAAATGGGCGGAGCTCACACCCCGCAGATCGCCTCTGCCGTGAAGAGCCTCTACGAGGATTTGAAGTACGAACACATGCGGCAGCTGACCGTCGATGGTGGTCGAATCGGCGCTCGCCGACACGACGAAGTTCGGCAAATCAACTGCGAAGTAAAAATCCTGCCCCGGGCTCACGGGTCCGCGCTCTTCACCCGAGGGGAGACCCAGGCGCTGGTGGCCGCGACCTTGGGAACCTCTGAGGACGAGCAGCGACTTGAGCTGCTCTCGGGCCAGGCCTTCAAGAAGTTCATGCTGCATTACAACTTCCCGCCCTTCTCGGTGAACGAGGTTAAGCCGCTGCGCGGCCCGGGTAGGCGGGAGATTGGCCACGGTGCTTTGGCGGAACGGGCGCTACGCGGCATGTTGCCGCTGAGCGACAAGTTCCCCTACACCATCCGGGTAGTCTCGGATATTCTCGAATCCAACGGCTCCTCGTCCATGGCCACGGTCTGCGGTGGAACCCTGGCGCTCATGGACGCGGGAGTACCCATCAAGGCCCCGGTCGCCGGAATTGCTATGGGCCTGGTGAAAGAAAGCGAGAAGATCGCCATCCTTTCGGACATCCTCGGCGACGAAGATCACCTCGGGGACATGGACTTCAAGGTCTGCGGAACCGAGAAGGGGATCACCTCGATTCAGATGGATATCAAGATCACCGGCCTGAGCACCGAGATCATGCGCCGCGCTCTGGAGCAGGCGCGCGTGGGCCGGCTGCACATCCTGAGCGAGATGGGCAAGGCGCTGGCTCAACCTCGTCCCGAAATCAGCCCCTACGCACCACGGATCACCACCATCCAGATTCGCCCCGAGTACATCAAGAACGTGATTGGCCCGGGTGGGAAAGTGATCAAGGACATCATCGCCAGGACCGGTTGCACCATCAACATCGAGGACTCCGGCAAGGTGGACATCGCGAGTGCCAACGCCGATGCGGTCCAGCAGGCAATTTCGATGATTCAGGCGCTCACCCGCGAAGCGGAGGTTGGCAAGACCTATCTGGGAACGGTTCGAAAGATCGCCGAGTTTGGCGCCTTCGTGGAACTGTTCCCAGGGACCGACGGGTTGGTGCATATCTCCGAGCTTTCGGACAAGCGCGTCAAATCGGTGTCCGATGTTCTCAAGGAGGGCGATGAGGTGATGGTGAAGGTGCTGAGCATCGACAAGACCGGCAAAATCCGCCTCTCGCGCAAGGAAGCTCTTGCCGATCGCGCCGGTCAGCAACCTCTGGGCTCCGCCGCCCCGGGGTCGAACGCCCAAGGCTCACAGGCGTAAAGCGAGCCCGCGGCGTTTTGGACAGCCTTGCTCAACCGGCACGCCATCGTTCTTCTGGTTGGGAATGCCTCCCTCACGCTGTTGCGACCCTTTCCGCCCGCGAGCTACGGCATTCTCGGCGCGGGACTGCTGCTCGTTGGCCTGGCCCTGCTACTCGACAACGGCGAACCGGGAGTGAGGTCCCACCTTTCGCACGCGATGGCGCTGCTTGGCGCGACGGTGTTGCTGGGTGCGGTTGTACGCAGTCTGGCCGCTGGAAGTTCAACGACCCATTTTGCGCTCGCGCAAATTGGCATCTGCCTTGCGGTCGTTGGGCTGGTGTTGGAACTGGAGCTTCCTTACCTGCAACTCAAAACTGCGATCGCCGTTCAGGGCCTCGGGGACCTGCTGTACCTAGGAGCTTTCGCATCGGGGATCTCTCAGCGTACGCAGACGCCCAGCACAGCCGGATGGGTCTTCATCCTCCTCATCGGCGCGCTCGGCATCTACGCGGCTTTTTCCAACTTGGTCCTGCAGCTCAAGCGCCTGCGCAATCCCCAGGCGGGGTGGCGATTTCGAGTGATCGGCCAGGATGAGCGCGCGCTGCGGCTGGTTACACCGTCGGGCGAGATTGGGATCCACTGGTCCGAGATAGAAGGCGTTCGGCGCCTCAATGGCCGCCAGTTGTTGCTGGTGCTTCCGTCACCGCTCCCCGAACTGCTGGCGGACAAGGGCCTGCCGGTGGAGGAGCTGCACACCGAGCCTGGCATCGTGGACCCGCGCATTCCACCCGAGCGCTACGGGCTCATCCTTCACGAGCAGGAGATTGGGCTATCGCTGAGCGATGCCGAGTCGCGCCTCGGCGCGCATCTCGCTACTTCGAATCGCGCCAGGTGAGGGACGCGTGCTAGATGCGTACCGTGGAAACCGTTGACCTCAAGTGCAAGCGCGTCCGACCAGGACCCGCGCTTCCTATCCCCACCTATCGAAGCGAGTTTGCGTCCGGCATGGATCTCTACGCCGACATCGAGGTCGAGATCCTGCTTCAGCCGCTCGAACGGAGGGCGATTCCGACCGGACTGGCGATCGAGATTCCGCCGGGCTACGAAGGACAAGTTCGGCCCCGCTCTGGCTTGGCGCTGAAGGAGGGCGTCACCTGCCTCAATTCCCCGGGAACCATCGACGCCGACTACCGCGGGGAGGTGCAAGTCATTCTCGCGAACCTTTCGAATGCACCGGTGACCATCCATCGGGGCGATCGGATTGCGCAGCTGGTGATTGCCCGTACTTGCCGAGTTCAGCTGCGGGAAGTATCCGACCTCTCCGGCACCGCCCGTGGCAGCGGAGGTTTTGGCTCAACCGGGAGGAATGGATGATCGGTCGGTACTCTCGGCCGGAGATGGCGGCGCTCTGGTCGCCGGAGGCGCGGCTTCGGCGTTGGCGGGACATCGAGCTTTACGCGCTCGAGGCGATGGTGGATCTGCAGCTGGCGCCGGCGGAAGCGCTCGCGCAATGCCGAGAACGGGCCGGGGACTTCTCTGCGAATGACGTGGCTCGGATCGACGAGATCGAGCGCACCACCAAGCACGACGTGATCGCCTTTCTCACCTTCCTCGAGGAGCGGATCGGACCTGCCGCTCGATGGCTCCACGTCGGGATGACCTCTTCCGATGTGCTGGACACGGCGTTTGGCGCTACGCTTCGGGACGCAGGAAACCTGCTGCTCGAGGGCGTGGAACGGGTGATGAAGGCCGTTCAGCAAAGGGCGTTCGAGCACAAGCGGACCCTGATGATCGGCCGCAGCCACGGGATCCACGCCGAGCCGATGACTTTTGGCCACAAGCTGGCGATCTGGTTCGATGAGCTTCGGCGGAACCGAACCCGTCTGATCCAAGCGCGCGACGCGATCGCGGTGGGGAAGGTCTCCGGAGCCGTGGGTACTTTCGCTCATCTTCCGCTGGAGGTGGAGGCGCACGTTTGCCGAAGGATGGGCCTAGCGCCCGAGCCCGCGTCCAACCAGATCATCCAGCGGGACCGACACGCCCAATTCTTTTCCGCGCTCGCGATCCTCGGTTCCTCGATCGAGAAGTTCGCCACCGAGATTCGGCACCTGCAGCGGACGGAAGTGCGCGAAGCAGAAGAGCCCTTCACCGAGGGCCAAAAGGGATCCTCGGCGATGCCGCACAAGCGAAACCCGATTCTTTCCGAGAACCTCACCGGCCTGGCGCGGCTCTTGCGAGGTTATTCGATGAGCGCGCTCGAGGACATCGCGCTCTGGCACGAGCGCGACATCTCCCACTCCTCGGTGGAGCGGGTGATCGCCCCGGATGCCTGCATCGTCGCGGACTTCATGCTGCACCGGTTCGCCCGAATGATTGAGAAGATGCGCATTTATCCGGAGCAAATGCGGCAGAACCTGGAGAAGCTGGCCGGCGTCATCTTCTCGCAGTCGGTGCTGCTGGCCCTGGCACGAAAGGGCATGGACCGCCAAGCGGCGTACGTTCTGGTGCAGCGGAACGCGATGAAGGTCTACGACCAGGGGGTGGACTTCAAAACCGCACTGCTCGGCGACCCCGAAGTACTGAAGGTGCTGACGCCGGAGGAGTTGGCCGGCTGCTTCTCGCTGGAGCAGCACGCCAGGAGCGTGGACCAAATCTTCGATCGCGTCTTTGGCGAGCGTCCGGAGGCGTACTGAGGGCTAGCGAAGGTAGCCTTTTTCGCGCAGGTTGTTCTCGATCCGGCCCAGGACCGGGGCTACCTGGGGTCGAAAGGGTTCGCCGGTGATCTGCTCGAACGCGGCGACGTACTTCTCCGCGAGGTCTACCCGGACCTCATCGGGAATCGTCGGCGCTTCTCCATGCCCGGAGAAACCGCGCTCCTTGATCAGCCACTGGCGGATGTTCTCCTTGTCGAGCATTTTCTGCTCATCGCCGCGTTGAAAGCGGCTCTCGTACTCGGAGGCGATCCAGTATCGGCTCGAGTCCGGAGTGTGGATTTCGTCGATGAGGACGATCTCGTCGCCCACCTTGCCGAACTCGTACTTGGTGTCGACGAGGATAAGCCCGCGGCTGAGGGCCCACTTCTGTCCTTCGGCGAACAAGGCCAAGGTGGCCTCGGAGGCCCGGCGCCAGTCTCGCTGCTGCATCAGCCCTTGTTCGAGAATTTGTTGCTCTGCAATCGGCTGGTCGTGCTCACCCTGGGCCGCCTTGGTGGAAGGGGTGATGATCGGTCGAGCGAACTTTTGATCCTTTTTGAGATTCTTCTCGAAAGCAATGCCGTAGGCGGCATGGGCGCCCTTCTGATAATCGCGCCACAAGCTGCCGGTCAGGTAACTCCGCACCACGAACTCGATGGGAAAGGGTTCGCAGCGCTGGGCTACGGTCACGTTGGGATCGGGTACGTCGAGCACATGGTTTCGGACCACTTGTCGCGTCTTGTCGAACCAGAACGCGGCGAGCCGATTGAGGACCTCTCCTTTGAAGGGAATCGTGGTAAGCACTCGGTCGAAGGCGGAGAGTCGGTCGGTGGTGATCAGCACCAGGCGATCCGCGCGGCGGTAAACGTCCCGAACCTTGCCCTGATACTTCTCTCCGAGGGACGCAAAATTGGTTTCTCGCAGAGTGTTGGGAAGCTGTCGGTGGAGGATGGAAGCAGCCATCCACCTACTTTACCGAATCTTCGATTATCGGGAAGCGCTTGCCGCGTAGGCAAGGTACAGCAGCGCTCGATTGATCCGCGCCACCGCGGGCTCGGAAGAGTCGTGCGTGGGTTCCACGTAAACGATCGCGCTGGAGACGCCGCTCACCAAACCGACGTCGATCATCGCATTGGCGTCGATTCCCAGGTGGCTCAGATAGGAACAGAGCACTTGCCGAGCGGCCTCTTCCTCGGTTCGATTTCCCAAGCCGCGATGCTTGACTTCGGCGGTTTCGCCAGCCTGTCCAGAGAAAGTGAGCTGCAAGCTCTGGCAGCTATCCGAGGGCGAAAACAGGTCGGCATTTGAATCCGGCACCCCGGCGCTCAGCGAGTCTCCCTGAAGCAGCACGAATTTCTCAGGTACCATTCTGGCGCTGGCTTCGGCCTGCGCGGAAAGCAAAAGCTCGTCGTACATCTTCTTCAGAGTGTCGCGGGACTCCGTCGCCAGAAGCTCGGGCGGGCTGGTCAACGCCATTCGGGAGCTGATCGAGCGGCTGATGTTGGGAGTTTCCCCACAGGCGGCAAAGATCAGCGCCCCCACGCACGCAGGAATAACCCACGACCGCTTCATCGGAAGATCAAATATACCGATCCTCTCGAAAAACAGCCAGATAAACTCTGACAATGGCCGACCTTTCGGCACAACTTACCGTCGTACTTCATCAGATTCGTTCTCCCGACAACCTCGGTGCGATAGCGAGGTTAATGGCGAATTTCGGGATCAGAAAACTGGCCCTATCCAATCCAGCTACTTACGCATTCAGGGCGGCCGGCAAGCTGGCCGTGGGAGCCGAGTCGATTTTGGACCACCTCCAGCTGCACCGTTCTCTGGCTGACGCTGTGAGTCACGCAGTCTTTGCCGTAGGCAGCACTTCGCGCCACCTGCGGAACAGAACCGTGCTCGAGCCCGAAGAAGGAGTGCGTCGACTTGTGTTGAACTCCGAACGAGGGCCGGTTGCGCTGGTACTCGGCGGGGAAAAACGGGGCTTATCCGACGAGGAGCTCGGCTGCTGCCAAGAGGTGATCCGGATTCCAACGTCCTCCGCGCAGCCCTCGATGAACGTCGCCCAAGCCGCGGCAGTTCTTCTGTATTTGTGGCAGCAGCAGCAGCGGGTGGGGACGCTGTCCAAAAAGATGCGAGCGGGCGCGAAACTCGAGCTGGTCCAGCGGCTCGAAGCGCTGATGGGCGAAGTACTGCTCGATACGGGGTTTCTCAACCCGCAGTCGCCGAAGCGCACGCTTAGGGTTCTGATCGATTCGCTCTCCCGGAAGGGGCTGAGCCAGCGTGAAGCGGAGATGTGGGTTGCTGCGTTTCGCCAGCTGCGCCGTGCTGTGAATCTCGGTTCGCCTGGACACTAAAAGCAGCGCAAGCCGCGTTGCGTCAGCATGCGGCCCACGCTAATTACTCCAGCGCACATGTTCCGCTGGGGTGAGGGCCAATGAGCGGCGCCGGAAAACTTTCAGAGCGATTGCTCATTTCGTCCTTCGCAATCGTGGTCGCCAGCTTCTTGGTTTCTGCGGCTTATTCCCAATATCGGGTACGTGATATCGACGATGACGCGCTGAGCATCGCCCACAACGCAATCCCGAGCATCGAACACCTTTCAGCGGCGCGTGCCCAGCTCCTCCACCTGCGCGGACTGGTCCATCGTTATTCGGCGATGCTGGACCAGAAGCTGTCGGTCGACGTAAGCATTCCTCAAAGGGTACAGGCCCGGCTCGACGAGGTGCTGGGGTTGTACTTGTCACTTCCTTTTTATGCCGAAGAACGCGAAGCCGGCCAGGAGATCGCCAGACAAGCTCCTAAGGTAAAGCGAGCCGCCGAGCAGTGGTTCGCTTTGGTTCAGGACGGCCGCGCGCCCGAGGAGCGACGTGCGACGGAAGACCGCCTGTTGATTGGGATCGACGAATTGGTCGCGAAGATCAGCCAGGGCGTGGGCGTCAGCATGGACGAAGCCCGCAGGTTGGCGCTGGGCATCGAACGCGCCCGGTCCGTCGGCTTGCGAGTGCTTTGGGTGCTCAATGTTGCCAGCATCCTGATTGCTGCTTTGGCGGCTACGCTCGCGATTCGTGCGCTTCGCGCCTACCGTACGCTGCGGGATTCGCACACCAAGCTGCTCAGCGAGCGTGCCGATGAGCTGGAGGCCTTTGCCTCGCGCGTGGCGCACGACATTCTCAGCCCGCTTGGTTCGGTGAGCCTGGGGCTGGACCTGGCCCTTGGCGAAAACGCCGGCAATACGCGCGCCGCCTCCGTTTTGACACGCGCGCGAACCAACGTTCAGAAGGTGAAAACGATCGTGGATGGGCTGTTGACGTTCGCCCGATCAGGCGCCCGGCCAGAGTCGAATGCCTCCACGGATGTTCAAGCAGCGCTCGAAGGCCTCTGGGACGACTGGACGCGATCTGCGGCGGAAGTGGGAATCGAGTTGAATTTCGAGGTCCCCCAGCGCGTCGCCGTGGCCTGCAGCGATGGGGTTTTGACCAGTCTGCTGGAAAACCTGATCCGCAACGCCATCAAGTACATGGGCGCGCGGACCGAGCGACGCATTTGGGTTCGAGCCCGCGAGGAACCCGGGGCGATACGCTTCGAGGTAGAGGACACCGGCCCGGGGTTGGATCCGCAGCTGAATGATCACATCTTCGAACCGTATGTGCGAGGAGCGGAAACTTCTCAGCCAGGAATCGGATTGGGATTGGCGACCGTCAAGCGTCTGGTCGAAGCCCATTGCGGAGCGGTGGGAGTTCGTTCGCAAGCCGGCAAGGGCAGCACCTTCTGGTTCAGGCTTCCGAAAGCCGTAACTGAAAAGCAGCGGGCACCCGTCGCCGGCGCGCCGCTTGAAATTTCCGGCTAGGACCGCTTCTACGTGCTCGGCGCCTCCGCGGCCGGTGTCGTGGCTGCCTCCGCGGCCGGAACCGCCTTATAGGTCTCATCGAAGTGCTTCTGACACAACCCGCCTCGCACTACTTTGGTGCGGCACTCGGGTTTCGAGCAGACGCGATATCGCGAGTGCGGCAGCTCGCCATGCCGCCACTTCTTGTAATGGAAGTAACAGTACCCTTTGGCTCGGTAAGGTCGCTTGCACTCGGCAACGGTGCATGCCTTTTGCCCTCCGCCCTTTGCTTTGCGGGGCCACTTGAGACTCTTCTGGGTAGTTGGTGAACTGGCCAAGCCTTACTCCTTGTGGATCAACGGGAGCGGCTACATAGCGCCCGACCGTGCCGCACTGCAAGGGTTGTTAGCCGGCGTCGCGAAACCGAGGGCTTGATGTCGAGGCTGCGTCAATATCAACCAAGGCCTGGGCCCCCGCATCCAGCGGCTTCACGGAGTTGCGCACCAGGTCCACGGCGAATCGATAGGTTCCCGGCTCTGGGGTTCGACAGGTCACTTCGAGCGTTCCAGTGCACGAAGAGACGATCGTCGGCCTGCAATCCGGAGAGCGACCGCCGGATCGGGCGATCAGCACTTCCCCAACCGTGCCACCCTGGCGCGCCTTGGTGGCTCCGACCAAAGCCACCGCCTTGCGCTCATCACCTTGGTTGAACTGTTGCTGAACCAAAATCAGTGAGAACGCGAGGATCAGAATCATCAAGACGCCAACGAAGTACTTGCGGCGCTTCTCGAGCGAGGTCTCCAAGCGCGCGGCACGAAATTATTTTTCGTGACGATTTGCAATCAGCTTGTTCAAAGCCTCTCGTTCCTGTTCGGTGTGGCGCTCCTTGGGCTTGCGCTGTGAGTCTCCGGTGAGGTGGTCCTTGGTGCTATCGAATGCTCCC
>Ga0126369_10000260_pt1 | contig 33966 bp, 16 predicted proteins | sample PanSoiMetaPlot_1_FD_109646 | JGI IMG/M metagenome (GOLD analysis project Ga0126369, IMG submission 109646) | Tropical forest soil microbial communities from Panama - MetaG Plot_1 | ecosystem: Environmental > Terrestrial > Soil > Tropical forest > Bulk soil | place: Panama | collected 2016-02-17
CTCGGGCAAGACAAACGCCTGAGCGACGGCACGATGCGGCGCACGCGTCGGCATCTGCGCATCCATAACCTCGTGCAGCAATGCCGCAGCGTCGACTCCGGTCACTCGGTTCATGCGTCGCGCGTCCGGATTGCCAATCCACACTCCGACGAGGAGACGATCGCTAAAACCCACCGCCCAGGCGTCGCGAAAGCCCTGGCTGGTGCCGGTCTTGATGGCCACCGCGTACTCGAAGTCCAGCGGCGCCCCCGCCGGAAATCCGGGTCTGCGAGCCAGCGGGTCAGCCAGGATATGAGTCACGAGCTGAGCAGCGTCGGCGGAAAGGAGCCTGCGGCTCGGTTCCGGCTGCGAGTCCAGAAAGCGGCGCAGGGTCAGGGTTTCGCCTCGATTCGCCAAAATCCCGTACAGGGCGACCAATTCCTCCAACGTGACGTGTAGGTTCCCGATCGCCAATCCCAGTCCGTACGCGTCAGGTGCGTAGGACACGCCAAGCACGCCGCTGCGCTCGAAAAACTGCAGAACCGGTTCCATGCCGACGTCCGACAGAACCCTCAGTGCTGGAATGTTCCGAGAGTTGGCGAGCGCTTCTCTGGCCAGCATCGGCCCGAGAAACGACTGGCTGAAATTTTCTGGCGTGTAGAATCGTCCGTTCTCACCGGTGACCTCCAGCGGCGTATCCGCCAGCACCGAGGCGGCGGTGAGCCTCCCCTTGTCGAAGCCCAGCCCATAGATAAACGGCTTAAGCGCGGACCCCGGCGAGCGGCGGGCTTGAATGTAGTCCACCGCTCCGTGCGACGGCCGGTCGAAGAAAGACCGAGAGCCGACGTAGGCGAGGATGTCGCGGGTCTCGGTGTCGACGACCAGCGCGGCAGCTTGCGTTGCGCCAGCAGCGGTCAATTCCGCGACGTGCCTTGAGACCATCTCCGCGGTTTGCCGCTGCATCTCGCCATCAAGGGTGGCGCGGAGGATCGGCGCGCCCGTTCCTTTGGATCTCCCGCTCCAGGCGATCAGGGCGTGCATCGCTTCGGGTTGCCGCCGCGGCCGCGGAGCCAGTCCGAGCTCGCTCGCCAGCGCCTGTGCGTACTCCTGTTCGGAGACAATGCCGCGGGCGCGAAGGGTGCCAAGAATCCGGCGCGCGCGCCGCATTGCGCGCCTCAGTCCCATGGGCTGATACGGGTTCATTTTGCTGGGGCTTTGGGGAATCGCGGCCAAGAACGCGGCTTGCAACCAGGACAAATCTTCAATCGGTTTATCGAAGTAAAGGCGAGACGCGCGGGCGACTCCGTGGGCGCGATTTCCGTAGCTTGCGATCGTCAAGTACTGACGCAACACCGCTTCATGACCGTAGCGGCGGATCAACCACCACCCCTCGACGGCTTCTTTCGCTTTCCGCCACAGGGTACGCGCGCCAGGCGTCTGCATCCGCGCCACCTGCATCGCGAGCGTCGAGGCGCCCGAGACCCGACGCCAAGACAAAAGATTCTGACGCAGGGCCCTCAGCAGAGACGGGAGGTGGATGCCACGATGCTGATAGAAATATCGGTCCTCCGTTTCCAGCGTGGCGATGACGATTCGGTTCGGCAGACTCGGCGGCAGAGGCCAGTAGCCCAACGCTTCATTCTCTCCGGCGACTTCGCCCAGGTAGGTGCCGCGCCGATCGACAATCAGCGTCGAGCAGCGCGGCGCGGTGAGCTCTTCTCGCAGCCCTGGAACAATGAGGACCGCGAGCGAGAAGGCGCCCACCGCCCCCGCAATCACCAGATAGCGCGCTTTACTGTTCATGCTCTCCGGTGATGATCAGACGCATCCCGGCTCCACGGCCGCGCACTTGCTGGCGGTACATTTGCTCCGCGTAGGCAGCGGGATGAACGAAGGAGCCCTCGGTCGCGGCTCGGGCCCGAAGGTGAAACGCGTGCGTCCCGCGGGGCAGCCGCAAGAAGTAGTAGCGCACCTCGTTGTCGAGCCGCTGGACGTACGCGGGTTGCACCGAATCTTGTTGCGAGGACCTCGACAGGGAAGCGCCGGTCTCTAACTCCGCATTCATCGGTTCCAGGCCGGCCGCAAACGGGACCACGAGCGCCACGTGGGTGCGGTCTTCGTCCGCCGTGACATGGGCGTGCATCTCCAAGATGTCTCCCACGGACATTTTCAGAGCCTGCCCACGAAGCTCCTCGATGTTGCCGACCAAACTCCCATCACCCTTGAGGTGGGTGGCGCTTCGAGAAACGATCAGGCCGTTCTTGAGCGGCTCCACCTGATCGCCGGAAGCGTCCGGCAGGTACTGGTATTCGATTCGAGCGCCGACTTCGCCACCAGAAACCACGGCGACAAGCGGCAGGTCCTGCTGGACAACCTTGGTCACCACTTTGCGAGCATCGCCGAGCAGAAGCTCACCGTGCCCTGACAGCTCCACCTTCCGGTCAACGCCGGAGACTTTCGCCCGCTCGAGGTAGCTCGAAAGCGCCTGGAGCACCCGGCGGTTTTCGTAAGTGGAACCAAATCCGTTCGAGGCTGTCCCCAGTGAGATCAGCGCATCCCGTAGGATTTCATGCCTGGGGTCGGACGGATCCAGCCGGGTCAGGCTCTCGAAGACGGTCGCCAGCGTTACGGTGCCGGATCCAAGAAAACCATCGCCCCAACCGACGCGCCGAGCATTCAAACCCGCAAAGACTGGCTGGCCGCGATGCAGCTTGATCGTCACCGCGTCCCACAGCTCGTCCTTGAGCGAAACGAGATTCACCTTGAACACTCCTGGATCCCCGCTCATCGCGGTGGCCAGATCCGCCAGGCTGGCCGTGTCCATCTGCCTCCGGCTGTGGAACAGCTCGATCAGGTAATGTTCGTCGAGCTGGGCGTCGGCGGCGAGCGCTCGAATTGCCGCTGTCTGCTGGTTGTAGCGAAAACCGGAAAGCAGCGCGGCATAGTCGCTTCGGAGAACTCGCTTGAGAGCTTCCACCGCCCGCGCTTCCAGCTTGGGATCCACAGGCGCACCCGCTTTCTTGGCGAGTGCGATGAACTCCACCAGATGCGCGGTGAGCTGGACATCTCCAGGTCCGCCGGGCCAGAAAGCGAACAACCCCTCCTCATTCTGATGAAGGGGCGCCTCCTCGAAGAATTGCCGAATCATCGCCGACATCTGGCTCGCATGGCCGGACTCGAGGCCGAGTCGCCGCAGCAGCCCGATCATCGCGACCTCGCCTTGAAGGCGTGACATTTTTTGCTCCAGGCAACCGTGCGGGTACCCTTCGAGGTACTCGAGGCCGGAGAGCAGCTCGAGCATTCCGGTCACCGAAGTGAAGATCAGCTTCTGCGACGCGGTGCCCGGACGTGGTCGCTCAGGAAAGCTCTTGAGCTCGGCTCGGCCCGGCTTCAAAGTGTCCAGATAGGCGAAGCGCTCGATGCCTCGATCCGGAAGCACCGGCAACGTGACTTCAAAGGCGTCGCCGACACCATCGCTCAGCCGGTGTGCCTCCCCGCGCAGCGTCAAGGTGGCCGCCGAGGCGCTGTTGGTAACCTTGGCCGTAAAGGCAGTCAGCGCCTGAACCGGTTCGCCGCGCAGCAGCCGCTTGTTGCTCGGGTCGAGCTTGCCGTCGGCTGCTCCCGACAGAGAAAGCTTGAGCTGGACTTCACCCTCTGGGCCATCCACCAGGCGCGCAATCGCCCCGCCCCAGAAGCGATCCCCCTGGCGCACGAAGCGCGGAAGCCGCGGCTGAACGATGACGGGCAGGCGAACGCGAAGCGTGCTCTGCCTAGAGCCAAAACGCTGCATTCCAGAGGCCGCCACGGCGCGAATGCGGAAGTTGGTCAGATCCTCGGAGACCTGGATTGGGACCACGAGCCGGCCCGACGAAGGGACTTGCAACGTGGCTTGATAGAACGGCACGGTTTGAAAATTCCTGCGGACCACTTGACGGCCGGCACGATTCGCCGCGGCCATGGCGTCGGTTTCAGCGACTCCATCGCCTCCGGGCGACTCCTCCAGCTCCGCGACGCGCCCCAGAACCGTGTTGCGGGTATCGCGGACGGTTGATGTGGCGTGGTTTCGGACCACCATTTGTCCCAATGGATCGAGCGAGCTTTCCTTGCCGAGCGACAGCACCGCCTCGTCGACGAGCCAAAGCGTGAGTTCACCGGCCAAAGGGGCCTTCTTTTCGTCCTTCAGGGTAACCACCAGTTCCACCTTGGCCCCGGGACGAACCGTCTCCGGATGCTCCACGCCAACTTGGAGCTGGTTCTGCGACGGCTCAATTTCCAGATCGATGCTGCTGGCAAGCGTCGATGGCTTGTACCGCGAATCCTCGGCCTTGCTTTCACCCAAACGGCCGCGCATCAGCGCCACGTGCAGCGGCAGATTGGGAACGTGTGTCGGAAGAATGCGAAGTTCGTGGACCGCTTTTCCGCCCGACACTTCATGCCACGCGTAGCGATTGCCCTCTGGCTCTTCGACGATCACCAAGGCCTTGCCGGACTGGTACGGACTCTGGATCACAATCCTCGCTACGTCGCCCGGCCGATAGGACTTCTTATCGGTGGCCAGCTCGAAAACGCCCTCGCGCGACTTTTTCCAGGCGACGGCCTCTTTCCCACCGACGTAGAGATCCACGCTCAAGCTCTGAACGCGCCCGACTTTGTCGCGCGAAACCAGCTCGACGACGTAGACGCCGGATTCCTTGAGCGCAAAAAGCGGCGTCAGCGGCTTGTCCTCGGTTTTCAGTAGTCGCTCTTCGAGGCGCTGATCCTCCTGCTCGGTGACGTACTTCGCCTCGCCGGTCGCAAACTGGCTCTCTCGCAACGTGGAATGCCAAACCCGGCGGTAGAGGCGGATCGCGACTTGCTGTCCCGCGAGCAGCTTCCCGTCCGCGCCAATGGCGATGATCCTCGGCTCGAGATCGAACGGTTGCGCCGAATAGCGCAGCAATTCCATCGCGAGCGTGAAGGGCGGCAGGGCCTTCGTTTCATGAAACGCACTGACCTGCTGGCCGTCGGCGCCGGTTACCGTCGCCTCGAACGTGTAGATCCGAGCGGAGCCATCGAGATCCAGCGCCGGATTGACCGCGATCTCGTTGGCTCCACCGTCGTCGAGTACCCCGCGCTGAACGATGGGCTCCGGGGGCCTGCGCTGACCCGGGCGAGCGAACTGATTGCTGCTGGCGAAGAGGTAGTTCTCGCGACCGGCTGGAAGGTGATGGTAGGGGCGCGCGGTCACGGTCCAAACGATTGGCTGGCCCACCACCGATCCGCCGGCGTAGTAGCGCGCCGTGGCCTTCACTTTGAACGGTCCGTCGACCGCGACGGTTGGCGCCCCGTTGAGCTGAATTTCAAAGCTCGGGATTCGGTACGCTTCGATGCGAAAACCACGCTCGCTCAAAACTTCGTCGGCGCGTTGGAGTCGAACCGTGTAGCGCCCCGTCGGTGCATCCTTGTCCTTGAACTCGGCGGAAAACCCCGCAAGTGACGTCCACTTCACCGGGTAACGTCGGCTCTGCCCATCCGGTCCAGAGATTTCGAGACGGTAGTGCTTGTCTTCCCCTGGATGCTTCAACTCGCCGGCAACTCGTTGTCTCAGGTAGCCTTTGATGAAAACCGTTTCGCCGGGGCGATAAACGCTTCGCTCCGTGAACACAAAACCGAGCAGCTGGTCGTTTATCGGCGGAGGCGGCGCCTGCGAAAGCCACGTCAGCCACCCAAGATCATTTGACCAGTGATTGGCGAAGAACCTCGGAGGAGGTTCCCTCGGGTCCAGGACCAGAAAGTCCTCGCCGCTTTCCACGTACACTCGATGCGGCGGACTCCAGTCTTTTTCGACCGCTACCCAGGCGCGGCCCGATTCATCGGTGGTGACGGAGAGGTGATCCGAAACCCATCGAACGGTCTTCTTGACCGAGTCCTGCACCCGCCGCTGCGCTTCGATGGTGATTGTCGCATCCCGCACCGGTGCCGCCGTGTCGAGCCTGCGGACGAAGAAGACGACTTTTTCCCGCTCCTCAACCGCAGTCAGGGACAGATTGGTCAGTTGCACCCGAACGTACGTTCTCTGCGGCTTGCCCGTGAGCCTTCGTAGGCCGACCAAATACGTGCCCGGTTGATTCTTTCCTACGGCCGCGTCCACCAGAGCGCCGAGATCCAAGCCGAACCGGAGGGTGCCACTCTTGTTCTCGAGCGGAAGATTCACAAGCGTCGAAACCAGCGGAGAGCCCAACAACCGAACGTGCCGCCCCAGCTCGTCCGCCCCCAGCTCCTTCGAGGCGACGCTGCGCACATTCGGCTCCTCCCCGGGAAAGGGCGGTGGTTGCTCCTCGTCGATGACCACGGGCTTTGCGGGAAAGGGCCACAGGCCGGGATGAAGCGGATCGACGCGATAGATGCGAACGTCGGCGCGCGCATCTCCATAGCCGGTCAAAGGCAGAGTGCGCGGGCCGTTCGCCTCGAGAATCGCAGTCGATTGGCTCCACCGCAGAAACGGGCTCTTCCAGCCGAGGTGGAAGTACACCACCGCCTCTCCGGGATCCTGAAGCGGTCGATTGCTGTCGTCGTGAATGGGAGCCGCGGAGAGGACCATTCGGTACAGCACGTCGGGGAGGAATTTGCCCCGGAGCGCCAAGCGGCTGCCGCGCGGCTCGAAATGCACATCCGGCACCGAGGGCTCCAGCCGCACCAACTTCTTGAAGGCCGTGAGCGTCAGGTCCGCCACCGGCGCGGAGAAGATGAGCTGCGGTTGCTCACCCGAATTTCCGCACCCGAGGGCTTGATCTTTGGCGCCCGAGCCGGACAGCGAAGAGAGCCGCGCCGGCCCGCATTCCACGCCCTCAAGGTGGAATGGAGCCCGAGTGCTCAGCCGCGCTTGCCAAAGCACATCCCCCTGGTTTCCAAGCGCCAGGCTGAGGCTGACCAACAACACTCGCCCCTCCGGGATCGCCTCGGCCAAGGTGACCACGTAAGTCGCCGGATCCTGCCGAGCGGCTCGCGGCGCCAGCGCGAGCGTGAAATTCTTGATCGGCTGGCGCCGCGAGTCCGCCACCCCGGGCAGTTCGCGGACCTCGAGCTGAATCATCTCCTTGAGCAGCTTGAGCGGAAGCGGCTGGGGGAAGGTGAGGCTGACACTTCGAAATGGTTTCAGGTTTTCGCTTCCCATCTGCGGAGCCACCGCCGAGGGCGCGGACATCATCGTGGTGAGAATTCTTCGAGCTCCGCTCGTCTCCAGAGAAAAACGAGCAAGCGGGGGCCACGGCTCCGCAGGGCGGAATTGAAGCGTTCGTCGATCCGCCCAGACGTAAGCCCCTGGCCAACTCGGTTCGATTTTGAGGATTCGAGCCCCGTCATCTGCGCTTCCGGTCCCAGGTCCAACGTCGGCGGCGAAGTAGGCGGTAATCGGGTCGAAGCCCCGGAGGAACGTTTCGGGAAGAATCTTCACCCCGCCCTGTTCAGGCCGAACTCCTCGATCCGCCGCCTGGTACGACTCGGTGTCGGTGCCGGGCCCTGCTTCGGCAACCGATGCTTGCAGCAGAAGCGCAATCCAAAAGGACCTCATTGAGCCGCTCCGATTCTCTGGAAAAACTCGCGCAGGTAGTCCTCGGGAACGCCGAGGTTCGAAGCTTTCAGGCCCACCAGCATCGCCTTGAATGGGACGGGAGGGTTGGCGGGACTGGAGCGGACCGCGAGGTAGAAGCTGCCTGCCTGCAAATTGAGAAACTGCTGGCAGCCTTCGCCCAGCGAACGGTAATGCTGATCAAAGACCTCGCAGGAGAGCCGGTCCGCCGGCACCTGGATCCCTAGCCCCACGCGTCTGCTCGAGGGCGTTTGGAATCGAAACAGCCGAACTTGATCCGCCGCAATCCAGTGCTCGGAGGAAAGCCCGTCGCCAAGGGCCTCGACGGGCTCGTAGCTCCAAACCAGCGAGCCGCGAAGCGGCGCCCCCGCGAATGGCCGGACGAGCAAACGGTAGCGGCCTGGCAAAAGCGCGCGATGAATGTCGCAGCCGCGCTGCCAGCCGTGGACGGCCAGCGCACGGTCGTCCGCGTAAACCGCGCAGACGCCGGCATCGGATCGGATCCTGACCGAAGCTTCGAGCGGTACGACGAAGCTGCGATCCACCAATGCGCCCGACAGGGTCAACGCCTGCGCCACCGACAGTTCGCGCGGCGGCTCGGCGGGCAACGGGAGTCCGAAAGTCGCCTGAGCCGCGTCGTCCAAGCCGTGCAGCACAGCCCGGAGCGCATCGGCGCCGTGTGAGACGGAGGCTTGAGCGGCGGTGTCTGCTGGAATCGTCAACTCACAGCCATCGACTCGGCGGCCGTCGGAGAAGCTCAGCACGCAGCGTTGCGCGCCAAGGACCGAAAGTAGCCTCTGCGTGGGCGCAGCCGCGATAGCAAGTCGCAGCACGCCGAACGAGGAGGCAATCTCCTCATGCACCCGCTCCAAGGCGATGACTGGCCTTGCAACTTCCCCGATAATGAGAGTCAGCTCAGCGTGGCCGATCGATGCCGAAGGCGAATGCACGATCAGCTCTCCGCCCTGTACGCCGAGCACGCATCGAGAAAGCGTCGCCACCGGCGCGCAGAGGTCCGCTGCCTTACTGTCGGCGTTGAGCTGGATTACCCAGGTGTTCGGAGTCAGCGTCAGCTCGATTCGCCCCTCCTGCGCGGGCAGGCTGAAACGGCCAGTTTCGCCACTCCACTGAACCGACTGCGTACCAGCCCCAAGCGATCTGGGCTCCGGCAGAGGCACCGATGTTCTCGTAAGCTCTGCTTCCGTTTCTTCAGCGGGGGACCAAACGAAAGCCGTGGATTCGACGGTCAGGGCGGTTGCCGCGAAGCAGCCGGCGGCGAGCTGCGCCCGAACACCGCCGCTCAGCTCGCACCCTGGACTCGACTGTCCTGGCTGAGAAAGAAGGACGCTGAGCAGGTGCAACTGTGGGTTGGCCGACTCTTGTCTTTGAATGATCGGCTCTCGACTCAGGCGGAGCTGCTGGGGCTCGTTCTGCGGGAGACGGACGACCTGCTCTGCCATCGTCAAGCGAGTGGGACCGGATTCCCGCAAGGGAGCGAAGATGACATCCCCTCGTTCCAAAGAGATGATCGGCCCGCAGGGGCGCAAAATGCCGTGCTTGGATGCGGGAAGGCAGAACACATCCTTCGACGTCTGGTACTGCCCGGAATGTTGAACCAGGACTCGGGCGGCGCCTTGTGCGGGAATCTCTCCTGAGAATGACCCGGCGATCGCTCGCTGGAGATACCCAATGCTGACATTTGCCTGAGGGCTGAGCGTCCACAATCGAAGTTGGAAGCGATCCGCCTCGCTGTGCAGGAGAATCCGAGCTTCTCTGACTTCGTCTTGCTGCTCGACTATCCGGCCATTGTCGCTTTCGAGCGCGTACGAGAAGGGCTGAGAGCCTCGCAAAGCAATCTCGTGGAGGGCGTTCGACGCAATTGCAGGAACGCGACTCACCAGGACGGATCGCTGCAGTGGAAACACCATGCCGTTGGCGAGCTCCGGACCCTGCTGCAGCTTGGGAGCGATGACAGAGATCCGCGTCCGCCCCGGAACCAGGTGAGTGGGCTCGAGCGCCAGCTGATAATCGCCGGCCTGCAAAAGGCCCGAGGCAGTGCAATTCCAGTCCTCCGGGTGCTCGCGTTCCTCGAAGCGCAACCGTCCTTCACCATCGAGGACTCGACAGCGCACCCCCAGTTCGCCATCGGACCGAATCTGCACTGTCCCGGTCTCGGGCACGCGCAAATTGAGCCGCGATGGCACCTGCACGTCTCGGCTCAATCCAGGGGCGAGCGTGTTGCTCCCGATGTAGAGGCGGTAGTGAATTGCCACATCGCCCCGGCTGTGCTGGGCGACAAGTCGATAATCTCCCGCGGGCAAGTGCAGAGTTTGCCCTGTCCGGATCGCATCGACGGACTGCAACGCTCCGTCGGCGGCCAAAAGGTAGAGCCGAGCTTGCATCGCTTCGGTGAGGGTGAAGTCCGCGTCGAGCTCGGCCGGGAGCACAAAGTCGAACCCGTCTTCACCTCGCCCGCTCAACTCTGCTGCGTACCAAGTATTCAGCTCGACGCGGTGAGGCTCATCACCGCGCAGCAGCGTGGGCACGGCCGCGGCCCGGAGGACGGTGTGTCGAGCGCTGTCGACGCTCAGGGGAAATTGGGTCCACAGGTACTGGCCCGGGCGCAGCTGGTGAACTCCGGAGCAGGAGGACGGCACCGCTTCGACGGGCCAGCCTTGCGCATCGTCCAGCCGACATTGAATCGATATTCCTTGGCCACTGGTGCGCAAGCCGTACGGACCGGGCGCTTCGATGGACAGTCGTTGCTGAATCAGCTCTCCGGCCCCGGCGGAAAAGAACACCCCTCCATCGGGTGCGACGGATTCCACCTCCCGCGCGGGGCCTCGATTCAGGACCATCGCCGCACGCCCGCGGCTTTGCCCGACGGTGCGCGCCGTGGCCAGGTACCTGCCTGGCCGAAGATAGGTGGCCACCAGGCAATTGCGTCCTCGGCCGCCACCTCGATCCTTGGCAAGCACCGCCACCGCTGGAGTTCGCAGCACACACTCGGTCGCGAGCAGGCCCTGGGTGGCCACATGGTACAGGCCCGCCTCCTTCACCTGGAACAACATGGAGTGAGCGGCTTCGCGCGCGAAGTCCACGAACCTTGGCCGACCCGCTTCGAGCGAGGGCAAGGATGAGGGGGTCGGAGCAAAGCTCACCAAAGCTGACGCCGCGGGCGGCGGAGGGGACGGACGGCGCACCGACAAGCGCAGGGGCTCGTCCGAACGGCTGAAAAGTGCGACCAAGGACCCGCCGCGAGAGAGCTCGCAGCGGCCTTCGGTGGCGTCCAGCGTCGCCGCATTGCCCCACCCGCAACGGAAGCCGTCGTTGGCTCCCAAGCTGCTTGTCACCACGCTGCCGGTCTCGGCCACCGGCAGGTACGCCCAAGAGGAGGGCTCCAAAACCAACGAAAGCGGCTCGGCGAGAGAAAGTGGGAGCGGCCGGAGGGTGAACCCGCGAACGGCTGAGCTACCTTCACGGCTCAGCAGCACTCGGAACCTTGCCTTCGCGTCAAGGAACGCCATGAAAGAGCAGCCGTTCTTGCCCGCGGTGATTGCCTTCGGCGCCCCCTCGGCGGCAATACGCACTCGCTCGATGCCTTCGATGCCGCCGTAGAGCTTAAGCTGATAGCTTCCGGCAGGCAGCACCCGCGAGACTCTGCAGCTTTGTGCCTGGGATTCGGTCTCTGTGATCCGGGCTACCTCGCCCTCGCGGCTTCGAAATAACTCGCACCCGCTCTTTGTCTGCCCCTCGGTGAAGATTTCGTACTTGCTCTCGGCGAGCACGCGAAACCAAATCGAGGCTTCGATCCCGTCGTAATTGGCTCGGCGCTCGAACGGGCGGGTCGGGCTGACGGTGAGCAAATCGGAGGCCAACTCCGCCCAAGTCCCCTTATCGAACCGCTGCAGGGAGCAGGAGACCGGCAGAGCATCCGAGTCGAGTGGCATGTCCTGCACCGCGACGAGGTAGCGGCCACTCGAGGGCGGGGTAAAAATCAGCTCGCTCGCGGGCGGTCCGTAGTCTCCGTCCGCCCACCAGAGGGCGTCCGAGTAGCGACTCCACTGCAGATCCACCGCCGTCCCAGGTACGCCCCGAACCAGCAATACGCGGCGTTTCAGGTTTGATGATCCTACGGCGATGCACTCGGGTACCAACGCCTTGAGCTCGATGCTGCAGGCGCCGTCCGATGCAAAGACGTGAGTCGAGCCGCCCTCGTCGATCGGATGCAACGTGAGTCGAGTCGGCGCCGCCGTTCCCCGCGCCACCGACATAAACGCCGCCCTCACCTCCGAAGGCAACTCAAGTCCGACGACTCCCCAATGCGGCACCACCAGGTGCGCTATTCGGTCGAGCGGCGCCCTGGGAAACCCGTACGCGATCGAAACCAGATCGGATGGCGTGCCGCGGGACCACTCGTTCGCGGCGGTGCCATAAATGGTGAGCCGATACTCTCCAGGCTCGAGGACTGCTTCCAGCCACCACTCATGGATCGGCTGCCCAGGCGAGGGGGAGACCGGTTGCTCGCGGAGGTTGGCGTCTTCCAGCCATTCTCCCGCTCGCCACAGCGCGACTCGTCCTGCGGTGCGGCCCGAGATGCGTAGGGTTACCGGCTCACGCTGCCCCACCTTCAGCCAATAGGATGCCTGTTGTCCGGGATGGACTTCCTGCTGAGCAGACCCTCGTGGGTCGAGCCTAAGCGCGGTGGGGTTTAGCTCGGCGAAGGGTTGTACTTGGACGCCGACCGCATTTGTCTCAGGGGGTTCGGAGTGCAGCCTGAGCTTGTAGCTCCCTTCATCGAGCAGCTCGTCCAGAGCACAGTTGCTCTGGCCAGGCTCTCCCGAGGATGCGAACGGGCCACGTAGTTGATCTACCAGCTCGCATGAGGTTCCCTTGACGCTCTCCGCGGTGATCCGAACCATCCCCGTTCGGTCCAGCGAGAGCTCGACTTCTTGCTCCTCGCTCGCCGGCACTCGGGATCGCGAGAGCGTTGCCGCTTGAAGCAACAGCAGGGCCAGGCCACTGTGAAGTGGAAGCATGTGACGGTGCGTCCGTGGAGGTACTCGGCGGCGCGAGAGAGCAAAGCGCGGACCAAGCTGAACGGGCCGTAAACCAAGGCGTACGCCGAATTCAAGCGTCTGAAATGACGCGCGCCCGCGGGCGCACGGACGCAGCCGCGGGGCAGCTGAAATGCGAGCACTTCGAGCACAGTTGATACACGTGTCAACATTGAGACGATCCCGACCTGATGAGCTGGGCAGTCCCGGGGCGCTCAGCTACAGGATTGTGGCTTCGTGCGACGCAGCCTTGGGTCTGGCCTTCACTGTCCCAGCAGCACGGCCGTTCGACATTAAACCTATGAGCGCCCCGAGGTGTTTCAGGGTGGGTACTTGAAAATGGTAGACGCTTTTTTCTTATATTTAACTTGGCGGCCGTTCTCCGACGGTCGCAGGGGGATTTAGAAAATGCTTCCGAACAGGGATGGGCGCCTGCTCCAGCTGCCACGGCGAGGCAGGACACAGCGCTATCAGGTGAAGTTTGACGACGAAGAAGTGACTATCCTGCAGAGAATCGCTCAGCAGCGCCGGACATCGGCGGCGGCGGCGCTTCGACAATTGGTGCGAGAAGCCGAGGCGGGGTTTCAATCGTCGACCACCCGGCGTCACCCGCTCTCGATTGCGCCAACTTCGAAGCAGATGGTGCAACTGGTTCAGAAGTTTCAGGGAAATGTCAGCGCTATCGCACGGGCGATGAACAAGGATCGAACTCAAGTGCGGCGTTGGCTTAGCCGGTACCGGATTGACGCTGACGAATTTCGCCCTCTGACCCACTGAAAGCGCGAAACACCTCTCGTTCTTCGTCGTAATCGAACAAATCGGCAAATCGTCCCCACTTGACGAAAGTCTCGAAGATCGCTTCGTAATTCTCGAGCGGCATCGCCAAAACGATGTTCTCGAGGACAAACTCTTTGGTCACCTCACCGTCGGGACTTCTCTCGATGGCCCGCACCACCTGCTGAAATAACCCCAGAGTCAGGATTCGTTGTCGCCAGAGCACCTTTCGGTCGGCGATCTGCGCCCGCACCATCCGAATTCCCTCGGGAGCAAGTCGGACCAGTCGCTTCGGAGTCTCCACCAGGTCCAACATTTCTGCCGCGTTTACCACGCTGATCAGGGTGCCGAATTCACGCTGAGTGTCGCTGGCAATTCGAAACACCTCCTCCTGGCCGCCACGGGCGTCCAGGTATTCGAGCAAACCGAGAATTTCACCGGGGCCGACGTGGGGAAGGGGTTCGATGGCCACCGCCTCGGGCACGGCGGCCGGAATGTCTGGCATTTCAATCCCGGTAATGATGTCGTGGAGCTGGTCAACCAGCTGAAGCAGCGCGGGTGAACGATAGTCGCGGGGCCTTGGCAAGGTGTTCTCGACGATTTTCTTCACCACGCCTGGATGTGCGCCCATCACCACAATCCGGTCCGCCATGTAGACCACCTCTTTGATGTCGTGGCTGACGATCAGGATCGATGAAGTCTTTTTGTCCTTGGAAGTCCAGATGTCGATCACCTCGGCACGAAGGCTCTCGGCAGTCAGCGCATCCACCTGGCTGAAAGGCTCATCCATGAAAAGCATCTCTGGATTAAGCGAGAAGGCGCGGGCCATCCCCACCCTCTGTTTCATGCCCCCTGAAAGCTCGCGCGGGTAAGCCTCCTCGAACCCCGCAAGACCGACGGTGCGGATCGCCTGGGCCGCCTGAGCGCCGGCTTCACCCCGAGAGAGTCCGGCGGCGTTGAGCACGGCCTCGACGTTCTCCATCACCGTCATCCACGGATAGAGGGCGAAGCTCTGGAAAACGATCGCCACCCCGGGATTTAGGCCTTCCAGGCGCTTGCCGTGGTAGAGCACCTCTCCGCGAGTGGGCACCAAAAGCCCTGCCAATATCCGCAGCAGCGTGGACTTGCCGCAACCCGAGGGCCCCAAGAGCGCCACCACCTCGTTGGCTCGAATCTGAAGGTCGATGCTTTCCAGGACCCTGAGGGGCTGGCCATGCGGCTGCGGAAATTCCTGGCTGACGTGCTGGACTTCGCAAAGCGGGGAGCCAGGCTGAGCCGAGGCGTTGATTTGCCCGGGGATGCTCATTTGCTGAGCGAGAACTTGGTTTCGGCGAGCACGTTGAGGCGCTTCCAGACCAAACGGTTGAAGACAACTACCACTGCGGACATCACCACCACGCTAGCAGAGAGCAGCGGGAAATTCGCCGCGGCAGCGGCCTCACTGATCTGCGCGCCCAGGCCCCAGGTGGCGAGTGCCTCTCCCTTGAAGGTGACGTACTCCGAGACGATGCTGGCGTTCCAGGCACCTCCGGCGGCGGTGACCCAGCCGGTGACCAGGTACGGAAAGATCGCTGGCAAGTAGAGCTTCCAGAACCTTTCAGATCTCCCGAAATGATAGCTGATCGCAGCCTCCCTCAGATCTGCCGGGACCGCCGTCGCTCCTGCGATCACATTGAACAGCACATACCACTGCGTGCCCAGCAGCATCAGCACCACGCTACCCCAGCCGAGTGAGACTCCCGCGGAGGCGAGAATCGCCGTCGCGGCCGGAAACAGCATCGGCGCCGGAAACGAGGCAAGCAATTGGATGACCGGCTGGAGAATCCGGGAAAGCCGAGTGGACAGCCCAATCGTCAGCCCCACCGGCACCGTCCAGACCGTCCCCAGGGCGGTGGCGAGCAACACCCGACCGAGAGTGAGCAGCGCCGACAAGAGGGTGCCCCTCCATTGAGCCCCGCTCACCAGACGCAGCAACAGAAGCAAGTGATAGCCACCGAAGATCCCACCGAGCAGCATCGCCACCAGCAAGAACGTCGAAACCAGTTTTCCCCGCCGCGGTCGGCTCGCGCGCTGTCGCAAGGACACTTCGCTTCGCTCTCGCGGTTGATTCGCCCCAGAGAAATGTTTCAACCGTTCCTGGAGACTTTCGATCAGCTGCGAGCGTTTCAGCCAGCTGTAAAACCAGGAGCTTTGTGCCTCGCCGGCACTCCCCTCTTCGACCCGAAACTTTTCTGCCCAGACGACCACCGGGCGCCACAAGAGCTGGTCGAGCACCACGATCATCGTCGCCATCGCCAGGATCGCCCGGATCATCGCCCCGGTGTCCCCGCGCGCCACCGCCACGCTCATGTAGGAGCCGAGTCCAGGAAGCCGAAAATCTTTGTCGCCCAGGACAAAAGCCTCGCTGATCATCAAAAAGAACCAGCCTCCGGCCATGCTCATCATGCTGTTCCACACCAGGCCGATGGTCGAAAAGGGCAGCTCCACCCAGCGAAAGCGTTCCCAGGGGGTGAATCGGTAAACCGTGGCAACCTCCTGCTGGTCGAGGGGTATCGACCGCAGCGAATGATAGAAGCTGAAGGTCATGTTCCAGGCTTGACCGGTAAAAATCAGCAATATTGAGGCGAGCTCCAGCCCGATGTTGCTCCTCGGAAAAGCAGCCACCAGGGCGAGCACCACGCCGGGCAAGAACCCGAGAACCGGGATGCTCTGCAGGATGTCGAGAATGGGTATCAGCACCCGTTCCGCCACCCGGTCCTTGGCGGCCCAGTAGCCATACCCCAAGCTAAACAACAACGACAGAACGTACGCAGCCAGCCCGCGAGAAAGCGAAAGCAACGTGTATTTCGGAAGGGCTCGGGCCGAGAGGTCGATTTCCACCGACGGCCGCAGCGCTCCAGTCCACTGCTGCGCGGTGCGGCCGATGCCGTAGACGACGGCCATCAGCGCCAGCAACACCACCGCATCCACCCAACTGAATTGGGGCGAACGTCGGAGCGCAGCGGTTGCCTTGCCCCAAATGGCGGGTACCAAGCGATTCACGGTCGAGTGTCTAGGATCGGTCGGGTGCTACCTTCGGGGTCGGCGGAGCATGGCGGCAGTTAAGCCGATCGGCTCGGAATCACCAACGTCAAATCGGATCCAAGTAGCCGACTTGACGAGTCGAGCCGGGCCGGTGGAAACAAGCTCCATTGATTGCCTCGACGCGCACACTGGCCGACCTCGGTTTCTCAGATGTGACACGCGCTCTTGGCGCGCGTTGTCGCAGTGAGGTGGGCCGCAGTCGCGCCACCGCGCTCGAGTTTCTGGAGACCGCCGATGAAGTGAAGCAGAGCTTGCGGAAGATCGAGGAAGCTCAGGCCCTGGCGGAAGGCTCGCCCATGCCCCTGGACGCCCTTCCGGACCTTCGGCCGGCGGTGCAGCGCGCCGGGAAGGGTGCCGTGCTTCAGCCCGCCGAGCTTATCCAGATTTCGCAGGTCCTCTTTAGCTTCATCCGACTTCGCCAGGCGCTCGAGGAAACGCGGACCGCCGCTCCCCTGCTCGGCGCGATAGGCCAGCGGCTCCCAGTACTCGAGGCCTTGGCGACGCGGCTGGACTGGTCTTTCGAACCGTCCGGCGAGGTCTCCGACAGGGCCAGCCCCGAGCTCAAGGAGGCGCGCGAGCGCTGCCGGAGCCTTCATCGAGCCATCAAAGCGAAGATCGAAGCGACATTGCGCGACGAAAAGTTTCTACCCGTGCTGCGCGAGAGTTATTTCACCATCCGCAACAGCCGGTACGTGTTCCCGGTGCTGGCGCAACGGCGTTCCGAGGTACCTGGGATCGTCCACAACGCGAGCCAGACGGGTCAGACCCTTTTCATCGAGCCGGATTTTTTGATCGGCCAGGGCAACGAGCTGGCAATCGCGGAGTCGGTGATGCAGGAAGAGGAACGGCGCGTGCTGCAGGGGCTGAGCGCCGCAGTGGGTCGGGTCGAAGAGCAAATCGTTGTCGGCGTCGAAGCCGCGGCGGAGCTGGACCTCGCCGCTGCAGCGGCGTCGCTGGCAGCAGACCTCGAGGCGAACACCCCGCAAATTTCGGAAGCTTCCGAGCTCCTGGATTTGGTCCAATTTCGACATCCCTTGCTGCTCCTGCGCGGCAAAGAAGTCATTCCGAACGATCTGTCGATTCTTGCGCCCACCAAGGCGGTGGTCATTTCGGGCCCGAATGCCGGAGGAAAGACCGCGACGCTCACCGCGGTGGGCCTGTCCGCGCTGATGCTCCGCGCCGGCTTACCGATCTCGGCGCGCGCCAACTCGCGCGTGCCTCTGTATCGAAGCATTTACTCCATCATCGGCGACGCCCAGGATCTCTCGCACGATCTCTCCACCTTCAGCGGTCACGTCGAGCAGCTTCGGCAGATCGGCAGCGCGGTCGATGCCGACTCGCTGGTCCTGATTGATGAAATCGTTGCCGACACCAACCCCCGCGAAGGAGCGGCGATCGCGATCGCGGTTCTCGAGCACCTCACCACTTGCCATGCCACGGTGTTGGCCACGACCCATCTCGAGGAGCTCAAGACCCTACCGCATCTCGACCCGCGCTTTCTCAACGCCAGCGTGGGCTTCGATCCCCAGCGGCTGGCACCCACCTATCGCTTACAAATGGGCGTGGCCGGTACATCGTCAGCCATCGACATCGCGGTTCGCGCCGGTCTTCCGCAGAGCATCTGCGACCGGGCACGGGAATTGGTGCGCGGATCCGCCGGGCCGTTCTCTAAGGCGCTCGCCGCGCTCGAACAAGAACGCGAGCGCTTGGCGGTGCAGCTGGAACAATCGCGAGAAGCAACGCTGGCGGCTGAAAACGTGCGAGCGAAACTCGAGTCCGAACTGGCGGAGCGCGGCCGTCGCTTGGCGGAGGAAGAGCTTGCGCACCGAGAAAAGCTGGAGAGTGCGCTGCGGCTAGCCGCGGAGGAGATCGGAGCACTGCTCGCCAAGCTTCGCGCGGAGAGCTCCCCACAGGTGGTCCGTCAGGCGCAACGAGACATCGAGCGGCGGCAGCGAGAGGAGGCCGGACGCGCCTCCGAGATCAGGGACGCGCTTTCACCGCCCGAGACCCCCCTGGGCGCCCCGGACCTCCGGGAGCACGGCTGGGTGCACCACCGGGGACTGGATGCAGACGTGGAGATCCTCGAGCTCGCCGACGGCCAGGCGCTGATCGCCGCGGGCGCCCTCAAAATGCGGGTCCCGGTCTCGGAGCTCAGCGCCGCCCGCCGCGGCCGGCCAAAACTCGAATTCGTCTCTGGCGGTCGCGCCCAACGGGCGGTCCAAAAAGCGGAAGAGATCGCTCCGGCAGCGGCCGAGACTACCCAGGCGACGTGCGACATTCGCGGCCTGCGCCTGGAAGACGCGATCAGGGAGGTGGAGAAATTTCTCGACCGGGCCTTCCGCTCCGGGCAAGCCGAGGCGGTGATTGTCCATGGCCATGGGACCGGGGCGCTGAAGCGAGCGGTCCGCGAGCTGCTCGCCGAGTCCCGCTACGTGCGGTTGTTCAGGCCGGGCGCCAGTCACGAAGGAGGCGACGGCGTCACGGTGATCGCGCTCCGGGTGTGAGATCAGCCGCGCTCCCCGATCGCTTTCAGCAACATCGCGCGGGCGATCGCCTCCGTAAAGCGCGCCACCACCTCCTGGGCTGCGGCATTGGTGGCGGCAACCTGCGCATCGCTCAGCTCGATGACGCTTCCGACGCCGGTTTCGTATCGGCGTTCGGCGAGGCGAAGCCGGATGCGCGCGTTGACCAGAGCCTCGTTCGCCGCGACTAGGCCGGCCTTGGCTCCTCGCAGACTCAGACGCGCTTGCTCCACTTCCAAGCGAAGTTGCTGCCGGAGGATGTCGCGCTGCGCCTGGAAGCTGACCAAATTCGCGCGCGCTTCGGCCATTTGCGAGTTGGTCAATAGGCCCTGGAACAGGTTCCACTGAAGCGTGAGCTGAGCGGTCCAGTTCCAGGTGAGGCTGTCCAGCCTGGGGCCGTTGTCGGTGAACGACAGTCCAGCGCCAAGGCTTGGGAAATACGCGCCGCGGGTGGATGCGATGATGAATTCCTGAGCACGGATTTGCTCGTCGACACTGACGAATTCCGGGCGAGTACGGATCGCCACTTCCAGCAGAGGAGCCAGCGGTTGCTCCTCGGACGTGAAAGGAGGAATGGTGTCGTTTCCGACGTTGTAGTCGGTGGGTCCTTCCACGCCCATCGCCTGATTGAGCTGGGCCTTGGAGACGTCGTAGTTGTTCTCGGCGCTGATCAACTGAAAGCGCGCGTTGGCTGCGTCGGTGCGCGCCTGCGCCAGATCGATCTCCGGGCGGGTGCCGACTTTGACGAATCCCTCGATTTGCCTCAAGTGCAGCTCTTGATTGGCGAGCGTTTCTTTGGCCACGGCGACTAGGTCCCGCCGAGCGCCACCGTTGAGGTAGGCAACCTGCACGTTGAGAATGGTGGAGAGGCGAAATTCCTCCTCGGTCGCCAGCTGAGCCCTGGCGTTGGACTGCGCCGAGCGCCAGCGATCCCACGTCAGTCCAAAATCCCAGATCAGCTGCGAGAGGGAGGCTCCAAACAGGAAGTAGTTGTAGCTGCGAAAGCTGGGGGGGGCCGCGTTCTGAAGGCTGCTCGGCAGCTGACCAGGACGCGCCACGAAATTACCGGTGAGCCGCTGGTATGTTGCCGAAGCGCTCAGTTGCGGCAGCAGTGGGGCTCTTGCCTCGTCGGCGCGCGCGTAGGCGGCCTCGGTCCCGGCGTGTGACTGCCGCAGTGCAGGTTGCGTAGCGAGCGCGGTCTGTACCGCATCCTTCAATGACAGCACCGGCCGCTCGGCCGCACCGGTCTGCGCCACCGCCGCATCAGTCAGGAGTGCAAGGCAGATTGCTGAAGCGACCCTCACGGCTCCTCCTCTGCTATCCCGGATTTACCCTTAACGTGGAAAGGCGGCTTCGTCCCTCCACGGAAATGTGCTGGGCGGCCTCAGTGAAGGACTTCAGAAACTCATTTTCGAATGCGCCGCGTGGGGCTCGGGCGGCCTCTACCGCGCGACGAAATGCTTCCGGATCGAAGGGTTCCGCTCGGAGGGCTTCCACCACGGTTTGGCGCGCTCGCTTGAGCTCGACTTCCTGGGCCAACAGCGCCGGGCGGTGGGGCTCAATCGCAGCCTCGAACCTGCTCGCGTCCTCCTTCGAAAGGTGACGAGGAACCTGCGCAAAAAAGCGCTCCAGCTTGTCCTGAGGCCCGAGGTGACGGTACCGCCACACGTGCGAGGCCACGAGGAAAATGAAGAACACGTTCAGCGCGAGCGAGAGCATGAGCACCGTCCGCAGTGTCCAAAACCGAAAAGTCATGGCCCGCTCCCACTGGTGTCGCGCATCAGCAGCGAAGCGACATCATCCGAGCTGCTGTGGGGATCTCCTGGCTCGGAAATGACCCAACCCAGCAGGATCGCCACCGCGGCCACCGCCACGAACGCGCCCGCCCGCGCCCAGTACAACCGCAGCCAATCGCGAGGCCCCGGTTTTTCCGGCAATCGCGCTGCGCGGGCAAGAACCGCCCCCTTGAGCCGGCGAGCGCTGGCCTGGAGGTCGATCGGAAGCGGCATCGCATCCAAGGCGCGATCCAACTTTCGCGCCTCGTCCTTGAGCCGTCGCGCCTCCGGCGAGTCCCCCAGCAGCGCGATGGCCCGTTCACGGTCTCCGGCGGGCCAACGCTGGGGATCGCTCCCCCAGATCTCGAGAAGGCGCCGAAATTCTGAGAGTGTCATCACGTTTAACTCCTACAGTCCCTGTGACCACAACCGTTGTTTCAACATTCGTCGAGCGCGAAGCAACAAGCCCTCAACGCCCTTGAGGGACGTGGACAGGACGTGTGCTGCTTCCTGTCCGCTCAGGCCCTCGTAGTAGCAGAGCGTCAATGCCGCCCGTTGGCGCACCGGTAGCTGCTCGATGGCCTTCCGCACCGCCCTCTGACGTTGACGCTCCTCCAAAGCGGCGCCCGCTGACGCGCTCGGATCCACGGCTTCCTCGATCCGGTCCAGCGGCTCTGTCGAAGGCCGTCGGCGTAGGTCCAAAGCCAGGTTGACGACGATCTGATAGAGCCAAGTGGTGAACTTCGCCCGACCCGGGCGCCAGCTTTGGGAACGGGTCCAGACCTTCAACATCGCTTCCTGGGCGATTTCCTCGGCATCCGCGGCGTTTCCAAGGACGCGAGCGGCGGTGCGCAGCGCTCGGTCCAGGTGCCGGTTCGCCAGGGTTTCGAACGAGCGCCGGTCTCCCTCCACGAGCCAGCCCATCAGTTCTTCGTCGCTGGCAGTCGCGTAGTCCTGTGTCCGCACGCGCGTCTCGGCAGGTTCCTGGCGACGGATTGCTAGCAGTCGAGAGCGCGAGAGTGTAGCGCGCAATTCAAATTGCGTTGTCGGCTCGTATGCAATCGAGGCATACACCACTCATAATACGAGCCGGTCCATGAATTCCCCCACCTCGCGCGAGTTTTCAAAGTGAAGCCCGTATCACCTCAACTGAGGCCAAGTGGCCAGCGATGATGAAATTCTCGCGCAAGCGCTGGATTGGGTTGGGGGTCCTGCTGACCCTGCTGGCGGCAGTGGCGCTGCTGGTGCGCGGCGGGAGTAAAACCAACCCCAACCAACCGTCGGCTGTCGGCGGACGCGGCATGCCGGGAAACCCGCCCGTCCCAGTGGTCACCGCAGCGGTGGTGCAAAAGGACATCCCGGTCTACCTCGAAGGGCTGGGTACGGTGATCGCCTTCCAGACGGTGACGGTGAAATCCCGGGTGGATGGTCAGCTGACCAAAGTGGCGTTCAGCGAGGGCCAGGAAGTGCGGGAGGGAGACTTGTTGGCGCAGGTCGATCCCCGTCCCTTCGAGATCCAGCTCAAGCAGGCGGAAGCGGCTCTGGCAAAGGATCAGGCTCAAGTCTCTCAGGCCAGACTGCTGCTAACCCGCAACGAGGAGCTGCGAAAGGAGAACCTGATTGCGCAAGAACAGCTGGACGAGCAACGCGCCACGGTTGCCCAGCTCGAGGCGTCGATACAGGCGGATCGCGCTCAGATCGACAATGCCAAGCTGACGCTCAGCTACTCGCGGATCACCGCGCCGCTGAACGGGAGAACCGGCCTTCGCCAAGTCGATGTCGGAAACATCATTCACGCCAACGATCCCAACGGCCTGGTGGTGATTACACAACTGGATCCGATCGCGGTGCTGGTGACACTGCCTCAGGACGACCTGCCGGCAATCCAAGAGCAAATGTCTCAGCATTCCCTCTCGGCCGAAGCCCTCACGCGCGACGGGCGCAGCCAGCTTGGGACCGGTCAGGTCGCTCTGGTGGATAACCAAATCAACCCCACCGCCGGCACCCTCAAGCTCAAGGCGGTGTTCGCCAACCCCACCCGTGCGATGTGGCCGAACCAATTCGTCAAAGTCCGCGTGTTGCTCACCGTGCGTAAGAACGCCGTGGTGGTACCCGCACCCGCGATACAGAACGGACCTAACGGTACGTTTGTTTACGTCGTCAAGCCGGATCAAACCGTTGAAGCACGCAATGTCTTGGTGGCAGCGAACAGCGGAGATCTCGGCGTGATCGAAAACGGCCTTCAGCCGGGTGAGCAAGTGGTCACCGAAGGTCAATTCAAGCTTCGACCGGGGAGCCGGGTGGAAACCAAGGCTGGAGCACCCAAACGCACCGAGGGCCCCCGTTCCGCAAACAATGGAGGCGGTTCCTCGGGAGCGGAGATGAGGTCCAGTCAGTGAGCATCTCAGAGCCCTTCATCCGGCGACCGATTGCAACGTCGCTGCTGATGGTGGCTCTGCTCATGGCTGGGTTGCTCGGCTACCGCTTTCTGCCGGTCGCGGCGCTTCCCCAGGTCGACTATCCGACCATCTCGGTGGCGGCGTATCTACCGGGCGCCAGTCCGAGCACCATGGTCTCCTCGGTGACCACTCCGCTGGAGAGGCAGTTTGGGCAGGTGCCCTCGCTCAACCAGATGAACTCGATCAGCAGTTTTGCCAACTCGCAGATCACCCTTCAGTTCGAGTTGGAACGGGACATCGACGCCGCAGAGCAGGACGTGCAGGCAGCGATCAATGCAGCGTCCACCCTGCTGCCGCGTTCACTGCCGGCGCCCCCCACCTACAGCAAGAGCAATCCGGCAGATGCTCCGATTCTGACCCTCGCAGTGACCTCCAACAGCATTCCGCTCAACCAGGTCGACGACTACGCCGACTCGGTGCTCGCACAAAAGATTTCCCAGGTCAGCGGGGTCGGATTGGTGACCCTGGGCGGTGGCCAGAAACCTGCGGTTCGCGTTCAAGTCGACCCGGTGGCGTTGGCGGGCTTGGGGCTCTCTCTCGAAGACCTCCGGGGCGTGCTGATCCAGGCCAATGTCAATCAACCGAAGGGCAACCTCGACGGCACCACTCAATCGTACACTTTGGCAACCGACGATCAGCTCTACAACGCGGCCTCCTTTCGACCCCTGGTGATCGCCTATCGCAACGGAGCGCCGGTTCGCCTCAAAGACATCGCCAGCGTCATCGACGGCGTGGAGAACGCGCAACTCGCGGGTTGGGCGAACGAGCAGCGCGCCATCATCCTCAACGTTCAGCGCCAGCCGGGCGCCAACATCATTCAGGTCGCCGACCGCGTCAAAGCGCTGCTCCCCACCCTCAAGGCTTCGATGCCGCCCGGGATCGATCTTTTGATCCTCAGCGACCGCACCGAGACCATTCGGGCCTCGGTGGCCGACGTCCAGTTCACCCTGATCCTCACCATCGTGCTCGTGGTGCTGGTGATCTTTCTGTTCTTGAGAAGCCTTTGGGCAACGATCATCCCCGGAGTGGCGGTTCCGCTCTCGCTGGTCGGAACCTTCGGGGTGATGTACCTGCTCGGCTATAGCCTGGACAACCTCTCGCTGATGGCGCTCACCATTTCCACGGGCTTCGTGGTGGACGACGCGATCGTGATGATCGAGAACATTTCCCGATTTATCGAGCACGGCGACCCGGTGTTCGAAGCGGCGCTCAAGGGAGCCAAGCAGATTGGCTTCACCATCGTGTCATTGACCGTCTCCCTGGTAGCGGTGCTGATTCCGTTATTGTTCATGGGCGGCGTGGTGGGCCGGCTGTTTCGCGAGTTTGCGGTTACCTTGGCAGTGGCCATCGTGGTCTCGGCATTGTTGTCGCTCACCCTCACTCCGATGATGTGCGCCAAGCTGTTGCGCCCGATGGACGAGGCCCATCACGGGGGGCTGTACCGATTAACGGAACGGGCCTTCCAGTGGATGATCAGCACCTACGAGCGCGGGCTCAAATGGGTGCTGCGGCATCAACGAACCACGTTGCTGGTCACCGTCGGGACGCTTTGCCTAACGCTGATTCTCTTCTACATCGTACCCAAGGGCTTCTTTCCACAACAGGACACTGGCCTGCTGCTCGGGATCTCGGAGGCCGCGCCCGACGTCTCATTTCCCCGAATGATGGAGCGCCAACGGTCCCTCGCGGACGTGGTGATGAGCGATCCGGACGTGGCCAGCGTGGCTTCCTTCATCGGAGCCGACGGAATCAATCCCACCACCAACAGCGGCCGGATGTCGATCGCGCTCAAACCCCGGGACCAGCGCAGCAGCGCCAGCGAAGTCATCGCCCGGCTTCAGCCGAAGCTGGCGAAGGTGGAGGGGATCACCCTCTACATGCAGCTGGTGCAAGACCTGAGCGTGGAAAACCGGGTGAGCCGAACCCAGTTCCAGTACACCCTCGAGGACGCCAACATCGACGAGCTTGCGGTGTGGGGACCCAGAGTTCTGGAGAAGCTCAAGACGCTGCCGCAGCTGACCGATCTGGCCAGTGACCAGCAAACCACGGGCCTCCAGATGACCCTCAGGATTGACCGCGACACCGCGGCTCGTTTGGGCATTCTGCCTCAGGCGATCGACGACATCCTCTACGACGCCTTCGGGCAGCGCCAAATCTCCACCATCTTCACACAACTCAACCAGTACCGGGTAATCCTGGAGGTGAAGCCGGAGTTCCAGCAGAGCCCGGAGGCGCTGAAACAGATTTACGTGAAGTCGACCACCGGGGATCCGGTGCCGCTCAGCGCCTTCGTCAGCTTCGAAACCGTCAGCGCTCCGCTTTCGATCAGCCACCAGGGCCAGTTCCCCGCGGTGACTCTGTCGTTCAACCTGGCGCCGAACGTGGCGTTGGGCGATGCGGTGACGGCAATCCACGCCGCGGAAGCGGAAATTGGGATGCCGGCGAGCATTCGGGCCAACTTTCAGGGAACGGCGCAGGCATTCCAGGCTTCGTTGGCGTCCCAGCCGTTTCTGATTCTGGCGGCGCTGGTCACCGTCTACATCGTGCTGGGGGTGCTCTACGAGAGCTACATCCATCCGATCACCATTCTGTCGACCTTGCCCTCCGCGGGAGTCGGGGCCGTGCTGGCGCTGATGCTGACCAGGACCGACTTCAGCGTGATCGCGCTGATCGGAATCATCCTGCTGATCGGGATCGTGAAAAAGAACGCGATCATGATGATCGACTTCGCGCTCGAGGCGGAACGGCAGCAAGGGCTCAAGCCCGAGGACTCCATCTACCAGGCATGCTTGCTCAGATTTCGCCCGATCATGATGACCACCATGGCGGCGCTCTTGGGAGGCGTGCCGCTGGCGCTTGGGACCGGCACCGGGTCCGAGTTGCGGCGGCCGTTGGGGATCTCGATTGTCGGTGGGCTTCTGATTTCCCAGCTTCTGACGCTCTACACCACGCCGGTCATTTACCTTTACATGGATCGCGCCAGCCGATGGTTCGCGCGCTGGAGAGGTAAGGCGGCTGCTCCCGAGCCGATCGCCCACGGAGAGGCGACGTGAGCATCTCCGAGCCCTTCATCCGAAGACCGATCGCCACCTCTTTGCTCGCGGCGGCGGTCTTGCTGTCAGGCGCGGTCGCCTACCGATTGCTTCCGGTGGCTCCGCTGCCGCGGGTCGACTTTCCCACCCTCAGCGTCAACGCCGGTCTACCGGGAGCCAGCCCGGAAACCATGGCCTCCGCGGTGGCCACGCCCCTAGAGCGGAGATTCGGACGGATCGCCGGAGTCAACGAGATCACCTCGACAAGCACTCTGGGGAGCGCCGGCGTCACGCTGCAGTTCGACCTGGAGCGGAACGTGGACGCCGCTGCTCGAGACGTCCAGGCGGCGATCAATGCCGCGGGGGGCGAGCTTCCCACAAACCTTCCCTTCCGACCGAACTACCGCAAGAGCAACCCCTCCGATGCGCCGATCATGGTGCTCGGGTTGACCTCGGATCAGATTCGACTGGCCGAGGTGTTCGACACTGCCAACACTGTCCTGGTCCAGAAAATCTCCCAAGTGCCCGGGGTGGGCCAGGTGTTCGTCGGGGGAGGGCAACAACCGGCGGTTCGAGTCCAAGTGGATCCGGTGGCTCTGGCAGGAACCGGCCTGACGCTGGAAGACGTTCGAACGTTGCTGGGCCGGGTGAACGTCAACGAACCCGCCGGCAACATCAACGGCAAAAGCCAAGCCGCAACGATTGCCGCGCAGGCACAGCTCTTCGTCGCCGAGCCGTACCGCTCGTTGATTATCGCCTACCGCAACGGAGCGCCGATCCGACTTGGAGATATCGCCACGGTGATCGACTCGGTAGAGAACAATCGGCTGGCGGCATGGGCGGATGGAAAGCGCGGCATCGTCATCGTGGTGCGGCGGCAACCCGGCGCCAACATCCTGGAGACGATCGATCGCATCAAGGCGATGCTCCCGGCGCTTAAGGCCTCGATGTCTCCCGCAATCGAAATCAACATCCTCACCGACCGAACCCAGACCATCCGCACTTCGATCGCCGACGTGCAGTTTGCGCTCTTGGTGACGTTCGTGTTGGTGGTGCTGGTGGTGTTCGTGTTTCTCCGCAATCTGCGGGCCACGATGATCCCCGCGGTCGCGGTGCCGTTGTCCCTGGTGGGCACCTTCGGGGTGATGTACCTGCTCGGCTACAGCATTGACAACCTGTCGCTGATGGCGTTGACCATTTCCACGGGTTTCGTGGTGGACGATGCCATCGTGATGATCGAGAACATCGCCCGCCATCTTCACAATGGCGAGAGCGTTCTCGAGGCGTCCTTCAAGGGATCGAGGCAAATCGGTTTCACCATTGTGTCGATCACCGCCTCGTTGCTCGCGGTGTTCATTCCGATTCTGTTGATGGGCGGTGTGATCGGCCGACTGTTCCGCGAGTTCGCGGTGACCTTGAGCATCGCAGTGGCGCTCTCCGCGCTGGTGTCGTTGAGCGTTACTCCAGCGATGTGCGCCAAGTTCCTGCGCGAAGAAAGGTCCCAGAAGCACGGGCGCCTGTACCGCGTTTCGGAGCGCCTCTTTTCCGGGATGCTGAATGGCTATGAGCGCGGCCTGCGATGGGTGCTCCGGCATCAGCCCCTGGTCTTAGGGGTGACCATTGCCACCGTGGCGCTCACCATTTTTCTTTACGCTTGGGTCCCTCGAGGGTTCTTCCCCCAGCAGGACACCGGCAGCCTCACCGGGTTCAGCGAGGCGAACCAGGACATCTCGTTTCTGGAGATGCGTAAGCGCCAAGCGGAAATCAATTTGGTGGTCCTGGCGGATCCCGCGGTGGAACACGTGGGCTCCTTCATGGGCGGTCAAGGCACCATCAACAATGGTTTCCTTTTCATTCAACTGAAGCCACTGAAAGTCCGCAAGATCAGCGCAGACCAGGTGATCAATCGCCTTCGGCCCAAGCTGGCGCGGATACCTGGCATCAACCTCTACCTTCAGTCCGTCCAAGACGTGCGCATGGGAGGCCGACCGGGCCGGACTCAATTCCAGTACACGCTCCAAGACGCGAACCTTCAGGAGCTTTTGGTGTGGGCGCCCAAGCTCCTCACGAAACTGCAGAGCCTGCCTGAGCTGCGCGACGTTGCCACGGATCAGCAGGTTGGTGGATTGCAAGAGAACATCAAGATCGACCGGGACACGGCGGCGCGGCTTGGAATTCTGCCTCAAGTCATCGACGACACCCTCTACGACGCCTTCGGCCAGCGCCAGGTTTCGACCGTGTACACCGAGCTCAACGCGTACCGGGTAATTCTGGAAGTAAAACCTGAGTTTCAGCAGAACCCCGGGGCGCTTGATTACCTCTACGTTCGCTCGTCTTCCGACGCGCCGGTCCCGCTCAGCGCGTTCACTCACTACGAGCCCGGACTGACGGCGCTGGCGATCAACCATCAGGGGCAATTCCCCGCGATCACCTTGTCCTTCAATCTCGCTCCTGGCGTGGCGCTTGGCCAAGCGGTGACCGCCATCCAACGGGCGTCCGGGCAGATCGGCCTGCCCTCGACCGTACAGGCCAGCTTCGCGGGCACGGCTCAAGCCTTTCAGGCTTCACTGAAAACGATGCCGGTGCTGATCATCACCGCGCTGGTGGCGGTCTACATCGTGCTGGGCGTTCTTTACGAGAGCTTGATTCATCCGATCACCATTCTTTCGACGCTTCCATCCGCTGGAGTGGGCGCCCTCGTGGCGCTGATCTTGTGCAGAACCGAGCTGAGCATCATCGCGGTGATCGGAGTTCTCCTTCTGATTGGGATCGTGAAAAAGAACGCCATCATGATGATCGACTTCGCTCTCGAGGCCGAGCGTGAACAAGGCATGAAGCCCGAAGAGTCGATTTTCCAGGCGTGCTTGTTGCGTTTTCGACCGATCATGATGACGACCATGGCGGCGCTATTTGGAGCGTTGCCGATGGCCTTGGGGACCGGCGTGGGCTCCGAGCTGCGGCGGCCTCTGGGAATCGCGATCGTGGGCGGCCTAATTTTCTCCCAGGCCCTCACCCTGTTCACCACGCCGGTGGTGTACTTGTACATGGAGCGCCTGGCGCAAAGGTTGGGCGGTCGGCGGCGAGCGCTGGGGCCCCGCCCGGTCGCCGAAAACTAAATGGCCGAGACACCCTTCGTTTCGCTTCTTGCGACGGCTCAGGCCGATCGACGAGTCCTTCGCCGCGCCTGCCCTTGACCGCGTGGTGGCAGCGGAATCCCAGAGCGTCGCGCCTTCGAAAGCCCGATGGCGATCGCCTGCTTCGTGGAGCGCGCGCCATGCTTGCCTCGGCGGATGTGCTCCATCTCCTCGCGAACAAACTCGCCAGCCGCAGTGCTCGGCTTTTTCCCTTGCCGAAGATCCTTCTTTGCCCTCTCAATGGTTCGCTTTTCTGGCATCGTGCCTCCGTTCCACTGAGGACAAGTTGAGCACCCCGGAGGCGCGAGACAAGCCTCCTTCGGTTGTAACTGCTCACGCGCGCGCAAGCCCGCGCCAGTCTCGGCTATGCTGCGCGGATGAGCTTGCCGCAGGAGATGAGGACGCAGCGTCTCTGCCTACGCAGGCCGAAGCTTGCCGATGCCGATGCCATCTTCTCGCGCTACGCATCGGATCCGGAGGCGACGCGGTACCTCGGGTGGCCACGCCATCGCACGGTGCGCCAGACAGAGGCTTTCCTGGAATTCAGCGATCGTGAATGGTCGACCAAGCCCGCCGGGCCCTACTTGGTCTTCTCGCTCTCGGGGCAGCTGCTCGGCGGCACCGGGTTGGAGTTCGAAACCGAGTATCGAGTGGTAAGCGGCTTTGTCTTCGCCAAGGATGCCTGGGGCCAGGGGTACGCGACCGAGGTGATGAAGGCAATGCTCTCACTGGCCTTCACGCAACCGACGGTGCAGCGGCTGTACGCGCTCTGCCACGTGGAACATCTCGCTTCGGCACGGGTCTTGGAAAAGGCCGGGTTACGACGCGAGGGCACTCTCAGGCGTTATCTGCTTTTTCCTAACCTGCCAGCGACCCTGCCCAGCGATGTCTTCTGCTACGCGGCGATGCGGTGAAATTGTCAACCGCGCACCCGTTGGCGGCAAACTGTGACGGTGACAACGCTGCGGTCGGAGGCGCGGCGAATCAGCAGCGGGACGCAGCTTCCCTCCGGTCCGCGGATGTGCTGGACCGCGCCGTTGAAGCCGAGTTCCACCACGCCCTGCCCATCGATGGAAAGGATTTCGTCGCCGACCACCAAGCCCGCTTGAGCGGCGCCTGCCCCTGGCATCAGCTCGGTAATGACGAGAACGTCGTTTCGGGTGGTGAGAACCGCTCCGATACCGGTGAGCTCGAGCGTCGGCTCCTCGCCCTCGGCGGTGGGCGTCAAATCCAGCTCCACCGGCCCCAGCCTCTGTCCGTCCTCGAATCGCAGGCCTGAGACAATTCGACTGTGGTGCCGATCCGCGCTCACCGTTACCGAACCCAAGCCGGGAGCCAAACCCCGCAACTCGAAGGCACCGGACGAATCCGTCACCGTCGATGAGAGCAGCGGAATCACCGAGGATGAGCTGAGCTGACCTTCCAGATGAACCTGCGCCCCCGCGATGGTGGCGCCACTCTTTCGGTCCACCACCCTCCCGATAAGCTCGGCACCCTTCTTCAGGTCGAAGTCGATTACCTTTTCGGATGGCCCTCCCTCGTTGCTGAAAATGGCCTCCGCCGAGGGCGCGTAGCCGTAACCAGCGACGATCGCCGAGTAGCTCCCCGGTGGCAGACCGGTCAACTCGTACTTGCCTTGGCCATCCATGAAGGCCACCGAGGTGTAGGAATCCCTCGACAGCGGGCCCCGCACCCGCTGCAGGCTCACGGTGAATGCGGCGACGGCTGCTCGGGTGGCGCTGTCGCGCACCGTACCGCTGAGCCGGGTTCCCAGAGAGAGCGTCAGCAGCACAGAGCTTGTTCCCGCCGACACCGCCTCGGCCTTCGCGGGCGCATAGCCCGGATAGGTGGCGGCCAAGTCGTACTCGCCCGGCCAGAGATCGACGATCTGAAACTGCCCATCGGCATTGGATCTGACGTCAGGGTGGAAGCGGCGCCTCAGGGTGCGGCGGTTGCGCCCTTGCGCGGAAATCGAAGCGCCCTCGACCGGCGCACCCTGCGGGTCCAGAACGCGCCCGGCGATGGCTTCGAGCTGCGCCGCGGGTCGCGGGGGGGAGAGGTGGATTTCCAGCCGACGGGAAGCGAACGCGTACTGCCCGAGGTATCCTCGACCCGGAGAGAAGCCCGGGTGGCTCGCTTCGAGCCACGCTCCCTCGGGAGCCCGGAAATGAAACTCACCGCGAGCATCCGAGGTGAATCGGTCGGCAAGCGGAGCCAAAGCATTGTCGCCCTCACCCGCATTGAGCAAGCGGACTTCGGCCGCAGGAACCGGCTGGCCATCCGGATCCAGCACCACGCCCAGGCACTCGATGGCCGGAGACAACATCAAAACAACGTCGTCGATTCGCTCGCCCGCTCGAGCGTTGAAGGTGATTGAGCTTCGGCCCCATTCTGGGGCGAAAGGCAAGTAGCCCTCCGCGGTGATCGAGGCGAGCCGATAGGTGCCCACTTCGGAGGGTTGGAAGCGAAAGGAACCATCGCTGGCGGTGCGGATGGACGTTGCTCCGCGCGCGAACTCGAAGGTCAGCTCTGCGCCTGCGACCCCTCGGCCGGTGGCGCTCGACAACACGTGGCCTTTCAAGGACCCAGCGAGCGCTGAGCTGTCGGGGCTCGAGGCGCCGCGATTGAGCTGGATTGGCAAGGCCTCTTCCTGCCGCCACTCTTGGACATCGCGAACTGCGACTCGCTGGGCGGGGCGATCCACGCGGCGGCTTTGGAGAGCGTCCGGGGCCAGCGAAACGAAAAGCCCCAACCGCCAAGCGATCAGAAGCAACGCGACAACGGCGAACAAACCTACCGCGATTCTCCGCGACCTCAACACCCGATGCCTCTAGTGGCGCGACGCTTTTGTTCGCAATCGGCGCCAGCGTGAAATAAAGGAACCGACTCGTGTCCCCAACCAGACCCTCCTTAGAATGCTTCGTCCGCAACGCCGCGGGCGCATTGGTATTCCTCACTTTCGCACCTTACCCGGCGCTGGCTCAAAGCTGGGACGCAGAACACTTCTCGGAAATGAAATGGAGATGCATCGGGCCATTTCGCGGCGGGCGAACCGTGGCCATCACTGGTGCGCCCGGCTCCCCCAACGTGTTCTACATGGCGGCGGTGAACGGCGGAGTGTGGCGGAGCTCGGACTACGGCCAAGTTTGGACGCCGATTTTCGATAGCCAGCCGACCGGTTCCGTAGGCGCGATCGCCGTCGCTCCCTCCAACCCGAGCGTCATCTACGTTGGCAGCGGCGAGGGACTGCAACGCCCCGACCTGTCGGTAGGTGACGGAATCTACAGGACCACCGATGGCGGCGAGACATGGCGGCACCTGGGACTCAGGGACGGCCAGCAAATCGCCGCGCTCCTGGTGGACCCGTCGAGCCCAAATCGCGTCTTCGCCGCGGTGCTGGGCCACCCTTATGGACCCAACACCGAGCGCGGGGTGTTTCGCAGCCTCAACGGCGGGGAAAGCTGGGAGAGGGTTCTCTACCGCGACGAGAATACCGGTGCGGTCGATCTGGCCTTCGAAGCTGGCAACCCGCAGACCGTGTATGCGGCTCTTTGGGCGGCGCGGGTAGCGCCCTGGGAAGTTCGCACCGGTCAGTCCATCGAGGCCCCCGGAGGGGGATTGTTCAAGTCCACCGATGGGGGCACGAACTGGCGCCAACTGACCCGTGGACTGCTCAAGCCCGAGGATTGGGGCCGCGTGGGGATCGCGATCGCCCCCAGCCGGCCAAAGAGGGTCTACTTGCTCGCCGAGTCGCGCAGAGACTCGAATGGGATCTATCGATCCGATGACGCCGGCGAGAACTGGGAGCGGGTGAACACCGAGCGTCCGGTGACAGGCAGTGGGCCCGGGGCGAACGGCATTGCGGTGGCCCCCGACAATCCGGACATCGTTTACGTCGCCAACCGCTCCACCTACCGATCCATCGACGGCGGGCGGACCTTCACCGCCATCAAAGGGGCGCCGGGAGGAGACGACTACCAGAGGGTCTGGCTGAATCCCGAGCATCCCCAGATCATCGCGCTGAGCAGCGACCAGGGGGCGACCATCAGCGTCAACGGTGGGCAAAGCTGGAGCTCTTGGTACAACCAGCCGACGGCGCAGCTCTACCACGTGGCCACCGACAACCGCTTCCCGTATTGGGTCTACGGCGCGCAGCAAGAGAGCGGCTCGGTGGCCACGCCCAGCCGGAGCGATTTCGGCGAGATCAGCTTTCGAGATTGGCACCCAGCTGGGATCGAGGAATACGGCTACATCGCTCCCGACCCGCGAGACGGGACGATCATCTACGGCGGGAGGATCAGCCGGATCGATCATTCCCGGAGCGACGTGCAGGACATCTCTCCGGAACCGGTCCGCCTGGGGAAGTATCGCTACGTTCGCACCGAGCCGGTGGTCTTTTCGCCCCGCGATCCGAAAACGCTGTTCTTTGCTACCAACGTGTTGTTCAAAACCACCAACGGCGGGCAGACCTGGCAAGCCGTCAGCCCGGACCTGGCGCGGCTGAACTACGCGGTGCCGGAAAACCTGGGAATCTTCACGCCTCTGGATCCCGAGAAGGGCAAGCACCGCGGGGTGATTTATGC
>Ga0126369_10000262_pt1 | contig 33894 bp, 26 predicted proteins | sample PanSoiMetaPlot_1_FD_109646 | JGI IMG/M metagenome (GOLD analysis project Ga0126369, IMG submission 109646) | Tropical forest soil microbial communities from Panama - MetaG Plot_1 | ecosystem: Environmental > Terrestrial > Soil > Tropical forest > Bulk soil | place: Panama | collected 2016-02-17
AAAAGACGGCCCAATCTGGCGATTTGCAGGCCATTTCTTATCTGAATCTTAAGGAAATTCGCGAACGCACGCATTCCTTCGGCCGCCTTGCAGGTCATTCGTATCCAATGGCGGCAACCATGACTGACAAGGATCAGCCGCGTCGGGTTTTCGCGGAAATCGTAACCGCAAACTATTTCGAGACCCTCGGCATACACCCATTTCTGGGCCGGTTCTTCCTTCCGACCGAAGACACAACACCGGGCGTTGCTCCCGTCGCCGTGCTTGGCTATACGGCCTGGCAAAACCGGTTCGGCGCAGATCTCGGCGTTCTCGGGCGCACCATCAGGCTCAACGAAACCGCGTTCACAATCGTCGGCATCGGGCCGAAGGGCTTTAAGGGCGTGTACGCGGTTTTCGGGCCTGATCTTTGGGTGCCGTCGATGATGGCTGAGCAAGTCCTGCCCGCGGAACAACGCAACGCGCTAAGCGATCGCGCGCTGCCTCTTTTCACCGGGATCGGGCGGCTGGAACCTGGCGTAACGCTGGCGCAAGCGCGAGCGGAGCTGAAAATCACCGGCGCGGCCCTTGAAAAAGAAGATCCCAACGTCAATGAGGGGAAGGTCCTCGCCATAACCCCGCTGATCGAGGCCGCTTATGGCCGGGAACGCCAGCCGGTCGTCTTCGGCGGTTTCTTGCTGATGGCCATCGTTGGATTCGTGCTGCTCATTGCATGTTCCAACGTGGCCAACTTGCTTTTAGCTCGGGCGAGCGTGCGACGTCAGGAAATCGCCGTTCGCATGGCGCTTGGGGCTGGGCGGCAACGGCTGATTCGTCAGTTGCTCACCGAAAGCGTGCTGCTGGGCCTTTCGAGCGGGGTTCTCGGGTTCGCGTTTGGTTACGCAGGATGCCGGATTCTCGAGTCGCTTCGCCCTGCGGAGTACGCGCAGAACCTCGCGGATTTGAGACTCAACACTCCTGTTTTCGTGTTTGCATTCGCCATCGCCATTCTGACTGGACTCATATTTGGCATTGTGCCCGCACTGCGGTCGTCCCGTGTTTCGGTTTCCGAAGTGCTGAAGGAAGAAACGCGAAGTCCTGGGCGCAGTCGCAGCCGGGTCACTCTGGCGAACGCCCTCCTTGCGGGGCAAGTTGCGGTTTCCCTGGTTCTGCTTGTCGTGGCGGGTCTGTTTCTGCGAAGCATCGAGCACGAGTACATCCTCGATCCGGGCTTCCAAACCAAGCACCTAGCCCTGTTTATGCTGTATCCCGGACAAGCCGGCTACGATCGTGTGCGCACGGAACAGTTTTACAAGCAGGAATTGGACCGAATCGGCAGAATTCCCGGTATCGACTCGGTTTCCTGGGCGTCGAACCTGCCCCTTTGGGGACGCCAAGAAACAGGCATCGTGGTTGAAGGACAAGAAGCGCGCAAGAAATCGGAGGCCATCTCGGCCGTCGTCGACACCGTGGATCTCAACTATTTTTCCACCATGGGCATCCCGCTGGTGGAGGGGCGTGATTTTTCAGAAAACGATCGCGATATTGCTACGCCCGTCGCGATCATCAACGACACCATGGCGGCCAAGTATTGGCCAGACCAGGACGCGCTCGGCAAGCGCTTCCAATTGCCTCAAGGCCGGGCGTTCCTTCAAGTAGTCGGCGTCGCAAAGACCACGAATTATCAGACGCTCGGAGAGCCGCCGCAAGCCTGCATCTATGTCCCGCTGCGGCAGAATTACACCGACAGCATGATTCTGTACCTGAGAAGCGAGCGCGATCCATCCACGGTTCTTTCGGCCGTCCAGGAAGAAATTCACAGTTTTGACCCCGGTCTGCCGGTAGAAGACATTCGCACGGGCGCCAAAGTGATTGATCAAGCGCTCTGGTGGTCGAAGATTGGTGTAGGCCTGCTGGGTGTGTTCGGATTCTTGGCGCTTGGTTTGGCCTCCGTGGGTCTCTACGGAATCATGGCGTACTCGGTGAATCAGCGGCGGCGCGAGATTGGCGTGCGCATGGCCCTGGGAGCTAACCAGGGAAACGTGTCTCTTCTGGTTCTGCGCCAGGGAATGACCGTGGTAGGAATCGGCGTTGTTGTTGGTATGACGCTCGCGTTGTTGTTGGGCCGAGTCCTCTCGCGATTCCTCTACGGGGTGAGCGGAAGCGACCCCGTCAGCCTCGGAGCAGCGTCCCTCGCATTGTTAGTAGTGGCATTCGTCGCCTGCTACGTGCCGGCGCGGAGGGCAAGCCGAGTCGATCCCCTTGTGGCTCTGCGCGAGTCGTAAGCGGCGCCGTCACTCCCGGCAGCTCGCGCGATGTCCAAGCACAAGCCACCCGGATGGGAGTCAATGTAAGACGGCGCGTTTGGCTTGGTCAGTCTTTCGGCGAAGACGATGCCGCCAGCCGTTGGGCGGCCTCACGAACCTTGCGGACGTAGTCAACCCCCCGCGCCGTCGGCGCCAGCTTCAAATAATTGTCCAGGTCCTGAATCTGGGATTGATAGTCCTTTCTCCTTGCGTGCACATCCGCAAGCACAAGATAGACATCCGCATATTGGGGTCTGCGAACAAGAGCCTCCCGCAGGCTTTTATCCGACTCATCCAGGCGATTCTGCTTGAGCAGTGCAACCCCCAGAAAGAAATGGCCCACCGCCGAGTCCGGGTCGCTCTCCAAGCCGCGGCGAATCAATTGTTCGGCCTCCTGCGGTTTGTCCTGGTCGCACAAGGTCAGGCCGTAGGCAAACTGCGCGCGAGCATAGTGGCCCCCACTCAAGTCGATGGCTTTTTGGAAAGCTTCTATGGCTTTGTCCTTTTGATTCAATTGCAATTCCGCGACGCCAATTTGGTAATCCGCCTCGTAATAATCGGGATAGTCCGCCGCGGCTTTGCTAAAGTGCGCCAAGCTGCCGGTGAAGTCTTTTTTGACCATCAGATCGAGCCCGCGGTCATACTCGTTTTTCGCTTTCTCTGGGATTTTCAATTCGTGTGCCGAAACCACGTAACGGTTCTCACCACGGGGCAGCGGACTGGAGGAGTTGAGATAGAGCGTGACCTCCGTCGGGAAACTAGCGACCTGCGCGATGGTGCTCGCAAATCCTTGGCCGTGTTCGGAAGCGCTGACTTCGTAGGAGCCTGACGGCATCTCGCGAAGCTCGAAGTGCCCACCGAGATCAGTGAGCACGGTTTGGAACCCGCCTGACGTCGTCGACCGAATGCTCACGAGAACGTGGGACGCCGGCGCACCGCCCCGATTCAAATACACGGTTCCAACAATTTGTCCATTGCGGCCTCCGAAAGACTTGTTCGAAGGAACCTCAAAGGTCGGAACTTGTCCGCGAGCCGAAGAAGGCAGTGTGAACAGGGCCGCGATCAAAAAGGAGATCGAAACAACCGGAAGTTTGGGCTTGCAGATACGCAAAATCATTCAGACACCTCGACGTAGACTAAGCTGGTGAGGAATTCCTTTAGGCCGGGCCGAAAAACGCGACGCTTCGCGGGCGGAACTTCAGAGGCTGCGGGAATCGCTCTGTTCCAAATGCAAAGAGCGATTGGCGGACGAACTCCGCAGCTCAAAAATGGGGCGTGCAATCCGCATTACTCAGGGAGTGTGATCCGCGAGTAATGGTTTTTTAGCATCCTGCCGTGGACCGGGCGGCTGTTGAAAGAAATCCGCGGGGCGCTTGAGGCTTCTTCGGCCGGACTACGCCGGCCGAACGAGTGGATTCACCTGCGCCGCCGTTGCACCGTTTTCTTCCGCAATGCAGCCGTCGCGTGCGCGGACTGCGGTTATGAAACGCAAGACGCATGCCAAAGAGGGAGTGAATCGCTTCTCGGTCCTAACTTGGCCTATGCGAAGTGGATGCAGTGAGCCAAACGAGGTTTTTGGGAACACTCGATACCCTTGCAAAGGAAGCTGCCATGTAAATTTGACTGGCAACCGGCTCGATTTTCTTATGCGAAATGATATTCGCCAGTCGAATACCCCAGCAGCTGGCTGGTGAATTTACCTGCCGGGAAAACCGTCAGATTTTTGGTGAATTCAAAGCAAGGTTGGGCCCGGGAGCAGAAGACACTTTTCTCATTCTGACTTCGAGTTCACCTCGCCGCCGGATTCGGAGGAAAAACCAAACCAGGGAACAATTCAAGGCAGGGCTGCGTCTATGGTGTGGAGAGTATTGACGGCGCGAGCTACCCGCGGGAGAATCGCGCAAGATCTGCCATGATTCGTCTTGAAAATGTAACGAAAGAGTATGACCTGCCTACCGGGAAAGCCGGGCAGCTGGTAGCCGCTGATCGGTTAACGCTCCAGGTACCCGCCGGCGAAGTGTTTGGCTTGGTGGGCCCGAACGGTGCGGGCAAAACCACCACTTTGAAAATGGTTTGCGGTTTGATGCTGCCGACGGCTGGGCGTATCACCGTGAATAAGATTGACGTGGAGCGCGACCCGGAAGGGGCCCAACAGTACATCGGATATCTGGCCGATTTTTTCTCCGTTTACGACGACCTGAAAGCCTGGGAGTACATCGAGCATTTTGCTCTAGCCTACAAGCTGGAACCGGGGAAGGTCCGTGAGCGTGTGAAAGAAGTGATCGCGCTGATGGGACTCGAATCGAAGTACGACGCGATGGTCGGCGGCCTGTCCCGCGGAATGAAGCAGCGCCTGGGAATTGCGCGCGCCATCGTCCATGATCCTCCACTGCTCGTGCTCGACGAACCCGCCTCAGGACTCGATCCCAAAGCGCGGCTGGAGCTGAAGGAACTGATCCGTCGCCTGAACCGCGAAGGAAAAACCGTTTTTATCACTTCGCACGTGCTCTCCGACCTGGAAGAAATCTGCACCTCACTCGCGATTATGGAAAAGGGCAAATTGCTTCGCGTCGGAAAGATTGATGACGTGATGCGCGGAGCGGGCCGCACCAAGCGCGTGCGCATCAAGCTTGCGTCGCCGGGATTTGCACTGGGTGCATGGCTCGCCGTACGCCCCGGCGTGACGGAAGTGAAAGAGGCCGGCCCGGAAGCGGAAATGGCGTTTCCGGGAACCGACGCGGAGCTGGCGGCTCTGGTGCGCGACGCGGTGAACGCGGGCGCGCCGATTTTCGGTGTGGAAGAAAAAGTCGAGACCCTCGAGGCGCTGTTTTCTAGACTTTCGAGCGGAGAAGTGATGTGAACTCCATGTGGTCCAATCCGGAGTTCCTCCGCAACGTCCGGGAGCAACTGCGGCCGACGAAAGTCGTGGCCACCGCCTGCATTTGCGCAGCGCTTTCCCTCGTGATTGGCTACGCTGTTTCGCACCAGAACGATCGGCAACTCGCAACGGGCCCGGCAGGTTGGGGCATCGAGGTTCTCGAAATTACTTTCTGGCTGCAGGCGCTGATGCTGGCCGCGGGAGGCGGCATCGCCTGCATCAACAGCATCCATCGCGAAAAAGAGCAGAACACATTCGACTATCAGCGCGTGACGAGAATGACGCCGCTCGAACTGGCGCTCGGAAAGTTGTTCGGCGCGCCGGTCTTCACGTATTTCGTGTTTCTCTGCTTGATGCCGCTGGCGCTTTTTGGCGCGGTGATGGGCAGGCGGCCCCCTCTGACGGTGTTGGCGGCATACGCGGTTCTACTGGTTGCTTCACTGGCGGTACACACCTTGGCGCTGCTCATTTCGCTGTTTACCATCCGCGGTTCGCACACGGCCTCGATTCTGGTGCTCATCGCGATTTTGGGCGCCAGCTTTTCGAACAACAATCCGTCGCCTCATTTTCGCGCGCAGCCCTTTGGGCCATTCTATGCAGCCCAAGTTCTTCAATGGGGAGAGTGGGAGCCCGCTCGGACAGAAAATGGGTTTGGATCGAGCAGACTAGACCCACTCTGGGAAGAAGACACATTCTTCGGGCAAAAAGTGCATCACGTCCCGTTGCTGCTGGTGATTGATCTTCTGTTCGCAGGATGGTTTCTCCTGGCACTGGTGAGGAACATCAAGCGAGACCCGAATTACTACGAGATTTATTCTCCTCTACAGGCGCTGGCATTCGCGATGTTCCTCAATCTGCTGTTTGTGGCGTTCTTCCAGTGGCGCCAGTCAACGCCCATTGACGGCCAAACAATGTTGCTTACGCTAAATGCCGCGGTTTTTTTTCTGCTTGGATTTGGAGCCATTCGAAACCGGGAGCGGTTGCGGAGAATTCTACGAACTCGAGAGGGAGGACCGGGCTGGCTGGACTTTGCGTGGCCGGCTCCACTGATGGTGGCAGGAACCGTAGCCGCAGTTCTCCTTGTTGTTGGCGGAGTGTATTGGGGCCACTCTGCCTATTGGGCGAGCTTTCCGAATGTGGAGTGGGACCTGGATCTTGCGCTGTTCCGCGCGCTGTTTTTTGTAGCGTGGATCACTCGCGACATGCAGTTCCTCCAATGGATGAGCCTCCGACGCGCCAAGCATCCTCTAGTGATGGGTGCTCTGTTTCTCATCATCTTCTACACTTGCGCCATGATCCTGATGGCGCCGCTCGGGTTTTTCACAAGGCCGGATCGCACAGCATTCTCGGCCTTTTTCATTCCTTCCGGTACGTTCGAGCTGGACCACTCGAAATGGATTCTTCGCCCAGCAATCTGGAGCGCCGCGTTTTTGGCGCAGTGGCTCCTGACCGCTCTGTTCATCAGCCTGCAGAAGAAAACCATCGACGAATTGAATTCCCCAGCCACCGCACGCGCCGCTACGCCGATCCCCGCTCAATCCTAGAAACAAATTTCAAAGGTATATTCTTTCTGTCATGTTTCGACTTACAGAATTAGAAACACGTGCTGGCGCAAGAGAAAGGATTCATCAGCAACGGAATACTTACTCCTCCCGGCCGGCGGGGCCTTGGCGCCTGCGCTTCGGAAGACCGTCTGGTTAGGGGCTTTGTAGGTTCAATCAGGACCCAATAATTTCCTCTCATGCCATTGAAAACCAAGGGGTTAGCACCATTTTTGCAAGCGCTAGCAGAATTAAATTGATTTAGCCCCACCTTTTGACTTACTTTTGGCCCACTCCGCCGTCTGACAAAGCAGCGGAGTTCGTGGGGGGTCTCGGAGGATGTAGTCTTTTAAGTTCGTTCCTTCCCGTTGACTTGGCGCCTATTTGTCGCAACCTACGTTGCCACAGCATCTTGGGAAACCCGCTACCGCCCGGCGAGGTTTTCCCTGTTTGCCATAGGGCCCTCGCCTCGCGTGATCGTGACACAAGGGGTCAAAACTCAAGCTGACCCACTACCAAATAACTGGAGAGTTGTGTTTGGAAGCAGTGGAGGAGGGGAAATGAGAAAGCTAAGGGTCTCGGTATTTGTTCTCGTCGCTCTCATAGCGGGGGGGCTCATACCAAGTTTGACGTTTGGCCAGGTGGCGACCACCGGGAAAATCGCAGGGGTCGTAACCGATGCTTCGGGAGCGGCGATCCCGAGCGCCACAGTGTCCGCCAAAAGCACGGCGCTGATGGCCGAACGCACCACATCCACTGGGGCAGACGGCGCGTACTTGTTTGACCTGCTGCCTCCCGGGACTTATGAAGTCAGCGTTACCTCGAAAGGATTCAAGGGCTTCGCCGAGACAGGCGTAGTTCTTACGGCGGGTTTTACGGCGACCGTCGACGCCAAACTCCAAGTTGGAGAAGTGACGGACGTCGTTCGCGTTGAAGGAGAAAACGTAATTGACCTGCAAAACGTCCAGGCTTCTACCACTTTTGATCAGACGTTGCTGCAAGACATCCCCAGCGGAAGGGACCCGTGGTCCACGGTCGCACAGATGCCTGGGGTGACCTCCAGCACTTTCGACGTAGCCGGCAACAACAGCTACCAGCAGTCGGCCATGCAGGTTCATGGCAGCACCCAGGCGGAGCAGATTTACAGTTACAACGGCTTGGATTTGAACTGGCCCGGCTCAAACGGGGGGTACACACAGTTCTATACCAATCACGACTCGTTCGACGAATTTCAAGTAGTTTCCGATAACGCACCGGCTTCGGTTCCTATCGGCGGCATTTACATGAATCAGGTCACGCAATCGGGTTCCAATCAGCTCCATGGACAGGCGGCGCTTTATTATTTGACGGCTGCCACCCAGGCCGGAGTGAAGCAGCCACTTTTCCAGGGCTCTCCCGTACCTACGGGCTCCCCCTTCAACATGACGCGCGACATGACCGCACGTCTGGGCGGCCCCATCATACGTGACAAATGGTGGCTCTACGGTGATTACCGCCGTTACGACCTGGACCAGCGAATACTAGCGGTCACCAACCAGGCGGGCGTTCCCGTCGTGGATATCAACCATCAAACCAACACGGACCTGCGCAGCGACTGGCAGATTAATCCGAAGAACAAATTCAGTCTCATTTGGATGTACAACGAACAAAATCGCTTTTTCCGGCGCGATACCTCGTACCAGTTCGTTACGCAAGAAGCGAGCTGGAAGCAGATTGAACCAGCGTACATCCTGGAAGGGCTGTGGACCAGCCAGATTACCACCAATTTGCTCCTCGATTTCCGCATCGGCTGGAACAAAATTATCTTCCCTCTTAGTTACCAGTCCAACTCTACGGGCCTGAACCTGCAAGACATCGGATACTCCCAAGAAAGTGGTGCGGCGCCCTTTGAGTTTCAAAACCCTGCTTGGGTTCTAAAATGGTCCGCCAGCGGTTCGTATTACAAACCCAACTGGGCCGGGAACCACAATTTCCAGTTTGGCTTCGAGTGGGGCGACAACTACAACTCCTACATCTATCAAGTGAGCGGGGGGATCAACGCTGTTTTCAACAGCAACGCCACCGCGAACCCGCCGCAACCCGTCTTTTCTCAACCTTTCCAAGTCGTGGCCTACAACACGCCGACCACGCAAAAGAACTATTTCCGCGATACCAGTTTTTATCTGCAAGACGCCTGGTCGCCGAGGCGACGCCTTACGTTGAATCTGGGGCTGCGATACGACCGTTTCACGACTTACTATCCCACGCAGACGACCAATGCAAACATCACTTTCCCTCAGCTCTTCAAGGCTAGTTTTGCGTTCCCGGCGTCCGGAAATCTGGTGGACTGGAACACCGTCTCGCCGCGCATCGGAGTGGCATTCGACCCCACCGGCAAGGGTAACTCCGTCTTTCGCTTTGGTTATGGCATCTACTACATCATGCAAGGCACGGGGCTTGCCGAGACGGCGAATCCGAATGGCTTGATCACGCTAACTTTCCCGTGGAACGACACAAACGGCGACAAAATCCCGCAACTCAACGAATGGCTTCCGGCCAACGCAACACCGGTTGCCTCATCGGGCGGAGCGCAAATCAATCGCAGCATGAGCCGGCCCTATTCAGAGGAGATAAGTGCTGGATACGAAAAACAGTTGTGGCGGGACCTCCGTGTGGCTGCCACTTACTACTACCGCACCAAGAGAAACCTGTTTGGAAGCGAAAACGCCGCGGTTTCGAAATCGGATTATGTGCCCATCGCCACGCTGAACGGCAGTCCGATCATGAACCCTCTCACGAACCAACCAATGACCCTTTACAGTTTTCGGCCCGCGAACGCATCAAAATATGGGCTGTTCGACAACCTCGTGACGAACTTTTCGCCACTCGATAACAACTCGTATAACGCGGTGGAGTTCACGGCCGTCAAGCGCCTCTCCCATAAGTGGCAGATTCTGGGGGGATTCACCGTTCAGCGCCAAAAGGGCGTCTTTGGCCGTGGCTTCTCGGATGAAGCTACAGGCGACAATTTCACCGACCCCAACAACGACATCAACCGGAACAACAACTTCCTCAATCTGGATTCCACTTATGTTTTCAAAGTGGATAGCACCTATGAGCTCCCTTGGAAATTCGGCACCAGTGTGAACTTCCAGCACTATACGGGTTTCCCGATTCAACCAACGGAGACCTTTTCGGTGCCAGACGGTCAGGGCGTCCCGATCGCCGAAACAGTCATACTTCAACCAGCAGGAACCCAGCGATTGCCGAGCGTGAACCAGCTAAACTTGCGATTTTCGCGCGATTTCACTTTTAACGAGCGCTGGCGCTTCACGCCCACGATCGACTTCTTTAATTTGACAAACTCGCAAACCACTATCGCGGAAGTGACGCAGTACACTCCTCCGGGCGGCGGTTTCTACTTGAAGCCGGCGCTGGCTATCAATCCGTTCGTGACGCGTTTTGGTCTGCGCTTCACTTTCTAACCAGAGCGGCCTGGTTTTGCGAAGGCCAACCCTTCTCTACCCGGCAGGTTGGGCTATGATCAAGCCCGCCTGCCGGTCGTTTGTCCGGCTGCCAAGACTTGCAGGACCTAAGAGGAGCGCTATGCTCAGAGCAAAACGACTCGTCGTCTCTGTCGCAATCATTGCAGGTTTTCCATGCGCTCCTGCCACAACGGCACAAACTGCCGCGAGCCGCAAGTCTGGGCTGACGATTGAGCAGCTCATTGAAATCAAGCATCCTTCGGATCCGGTGTGGTCTCCCGACAACCAGCGGGTCGTGTTCACCTGGGATCGCGCGGACATCCGGAATCTCTTTGTTGCGAACGCGGACGGCCGCGGCGCTCCCGTCGCGCTCACTCGGTTTCCCGCGGGCGGCGTCGCCGAGGCCTTCTGGAGCGAAGACGGCGAAAGCGTTTACTTTGTCCACGAAGGCGATTTGTGGAGAGTTCCGGCGTCGGGCGGCGAAGCGAAGCTGGCCTGGGGCAAGCCCGGTCCCGGCAACGGATTTGCGCCTTCCCCCGACGGCAAGCGCGTCGCGTTCGTTCGAAGCAATCGCGCCGAAGATTCAGGCGCGGGAAAAGGAAGCGACCTCATCATTCGCTGGCTCTCCGACGGCACCGAATCCACCATCGCGCACGACGACGTGAGCATTCGCGGCGTTCTCTGGTCACCCGATGGAAAATCCATCGCCTACACCGCCGGCTCGAAGATTATCCATCACGATGAATCTCCGTCCTATTCCGGCGCCAAACTGATTTATCGCGTTTCGGAATACGTGCCCGGCCAAATCTACGCGCTCCGTTTAAACGGCGGCAAACCCGTCGCCATCGGCACGCCCGGCGAGTACGGCGGCTTGGCTTGGATCGACAATAATCGCCTGGTTTTCGACGGCGAGTCGAAAGATTTCAAGAAATATTTCATCCACACCGCCGACGCCGCCACCGGCTCCGTGAAAACCATTCATGAAGTGGACGAAGAAAAATTCTGGAGCATTCCCGACTGGGGCGAAGCGGGCGCGCAGCCCTGGCCTTCACCGAACGGCAAGTGGATCGCGTTCCTCAGCGACCAGGACGGCTGGGACCATGTCTACGTGATGCCCTCAACCGGCGGCGAGGCGGTGCAAATCACCAAGGGCAAGTTTGAAGCCTGGCGTCCGGCCTGGTCGCACGACAGCACGCGCATCGCGTTCGACGCCAACGACGAAGACCATCCAGGCGACCGTCAAATCGGCATCGCGACAATCGGCGACGATCCCGCGCAGGCCAAGATTGCATACGTCACGCCGGGACCGGGAACGAACATCGAGCCGCATTGGTCCGAAGGCGACGGCCGCCTCGTTTATCAGCACACAGACGCGCACAACAGTGCCGACCTCTACACCATCGTGAGCAAAGAGGGCGCACAGCCAGTGCGCCTGACCGACTCCATGCCCGCGGACATGGATCGCGCCGGTTTTGTCGAGCCGCAGTTTGTGCATTACGCCGGATCCGACGGCCAGCAAGTTCCCGCGTGGCTTTTCGTCCCTAAAAATCTGGACCGCTCAAAAAAGCATCCCGCGATTCTCTGGATTCACGGCGACGGCGTGAATCAAAACTACGACGGATGGCACGTGCAGCGAAACTACGCCGTGTACTACAGCATTCATCAATATTTTCTGCAGAAAGGCTACGTCGTCCTGGCTCCCGATTATCGGGGAAGCATCGGCTATGGCCGAGATTGGCGCACCGGCGTGCACATGGACGTCGGCGGCAAAGACGCGAAGGACGCCTGGATGGGCGCGAATTATCTGAAGTCGCTCCCGTATGTGGACGGGAATCGCATCGGCGTGTGGGGCCTGAGCTACGGCGGATTTTTCACGCTCATCGCGATGACCGATCAGCCCAGACTTTTCCGCGCTGGCGTGGACGTCGCGGGCGTGGTGGATTACGCCATGTATTACTCCGACCCTTACCACGGCGGCTGGACCGCGAGCCGCATCGGAACTCCCGAGGAGCATCCCGACGTTTACAAGAATGCGTCACCGATCTCCCACGTCGACCAACTTGAGCGCCCATTGCTTGTGCTACATGGCACCGCCGACGTCAATGTGCCTTTCCTCGAGTCCGTCTGGCTGATGGACGAAGCGCTGAAAAAACACAAGGGTGATCTGGTTTCGTTCATGATTTACCCTGGCGAATTTCATTATTTCAGCCGCGAGCACGTGCTCCGCGATGCGTGGCACCGCGTGGATCAGTTCTTCGATACTTATCTTCGTGCCCCCTCTTCGCCTGCGAGCACCGCGGCTTCAAAGGCACGCTGAAGGAAAAACATCCGCGCGGTCATGATCGCTCATGCCGCCAAACCGCTGCGCGCGTCAGGCCTGGACTTCTTCCGCCGCATGTCCGGGCGACGGCAGTTCGCCTTCCCATCGCGCGATGACCACACAGGCTACGCAATTGCCGAGCACCGTCACCGCCGTGCGGCCCATATCCATGAGTTGATCAATCGCAAACAGAAGAAAAAGCGGCTCCATCGGCAGATGAAACGAGGTGGCCGCGGCAAACACGATCAAGAACGACGCGCGCGCCACCCCGGCTGTCCCTTTACTGCTCAGGAGCAGCGTCAGAACCATGATGGCTTGCTGGCCGAAGGAAAGATGAATCCCGGCGGCTTGCGCGACGAAAATTAGGCCGAGCGATTGATAGAGGCTGGCGCCGTCCATATTGAAGCTGTAGCCGGTGGGTAGGACGAACGCAACGATTTGCCGTGGAACGCCAAAGGCTTCGAGTTTCTCCATCGCTATGGGCAAAGTCGCTTCGGAACTGGCCGTGGCGAAGCCCAGAGTGACCGGCTCGGCGGCGACTTGAACAAACTTCTTCAACGGAACACGAGCGAAAACCAGGATGGGCACCAGAACGCAAAGAATGAACAACACGAGCGCGACATACATGGTGGCCAGGAGCTTGAGCAGGGGCAGAAGCACGGTCAAACCCATTTGCCCGACGGTGTAGGCGACCGCGCCAAACACGCCGACGGGAGCGGCATACATCACGATGTTTGTGAACTTGAACATCGTCTCGGAAAGGCTCTCCGCGAAGGCCAGCATCGGGCGGCGCTTGGCCTCGGAAACCAGGCCCAGCGCGAAGGCGAAGAGAATGCTGAACACCACGATTTGCAGCACCTGGTTTTCGGCGACCGACTTGGCAATGTTCTCCGGAAAAATGTCGGTGATGATTTGCACGGCTGAATGCGGCGAGACGTTCAGCGTCTGCGCCGTAGCCGTGGACGAAGGCGGCAGGTGCACGCTTTCGCCGGCGCGGCTCAAATTGATGGCCGCCAGCCCGAAAAGCATGGCAATCGTCGAGACCAGCTCGAAGTAAACGAGTGACTTGATGCCCAGCCGCCCGACTTTTTTCAGGTCCGGATGGCCGGCAATTCCAACGACAAGAACGGCGAACAGCAGCGGCGCGATAATTACGCGGATCAGGCGGAGAAAAATCGTGCCGAGAAGCTGCAACTTGGCCGCCACCGCAGGTGCGTCGTGGCCCAATTCCGCACCGGCCAGCAGGCCAACCAGAATCCACGCCGTCAGCGACCGCCGCGAGGTGGCATAGGCTGCGATCAATGCAATCGCCAACCACCGCAGCACCGTCGCTGCGAGCGGCAGAGCTCGAAAAACATGGGTGCCCGCGTCCCTAGCGTGGTTCGGGGAGGTGCCAGCGCCGATGAGCAGCGATGCCGCAATCGCAATCGTCGCCGCAACGACCGCCGCCAGAAGGAGTTTGTTCTTCATGCGACTTTGAATCATGCAGCCCTGTTTTCTCTTTCTCTGTTAGCCGCCAACCGTGAGCCTCTTCGCGTTTGCCGTTGCATGGCTCGGCAAGGTATTCGGGATGGCGCGGCTTGTCAATGGCACTATGATGTTGTCCATGCGCCGCTCCCGGCCATCCACTCTCAGCAGCATCCTCGGGCAGCTTTGTCCGCGATGCCGGACGGGCAAGATTTTCCGGCCTAACGTTCACTGGGGCGCCGACTGGGGCGCCTACTGGGGCTTCCCCAAAATGAATGACTGCTGCCCGGTCTGCAATCTTCTTTTCAACCGCGAGCCGGGATATTTTCTCGGCGCCATGTACATCAGTTACGCTTTGGGCCTGGCGCTCGTCGCCGCTCTTGGAGCGATTCTCTGGCTTCAGACCGGCTGGGGTTTCACCAAGGTGGTCCTCTCGGCCCTGGTGATTTTCCTGCCGTCCGCCCCGATGCTGACCTTTCTTTCGCGCGTGCTCTGGATTTACTTCGATCAGACCATCGACCCCGAAACCAAATAGCGCACGCCTGTTACTCCATCACGGAGTTCACTTAGGCTGAATTGGCCCAATTGGTTGACACTTGGTTGCAGCCGCGATAGTGTTCTCGCCCATCAGGTCGGCCCATCGGTACGAAACAACAAAAAAGTAAAAAAGGAGAGAGAATGCATCGATTGCTGCTTGCAGTGGCGCTGGTGTGTTTTACAGGGGCGGTAGCCAAGGGACAAGACCCGGTGAAGGTGGATCCACTGCACTACAAACTCGTGTCGGAGAACGCCGACGTCCGTATTTTGCGTTTTCATTATGGGCCTCACGAAAAGTCGGTCATGCACGCGCACCCCGACTTGGTGGCCATTTTCCTCACAGACGCAAACGTCAAAATGAACCTGCCCGATGGCAAATCCGTCGAGCAGACCGGCAAGGCCGGCGACGCGCAGTGGGAACCTGCCGGAGTCCATCTGCCCGAGAATATGTCCGATAAACCGATCGAGGGCATTCTCGTCGAAATGAAGCACAAGTCCGCCGCAGCAAAACTCGCTGCAAAAGCCGGCGCAAAACCTGCCAAGTAGCCAGATCCGCTGAATAGTGACCCTTTGTTCGCGGGGGCACGATTTATCGTGCCCCACGCCAACCGACCTGAAGGTCGGCCCTTAGGAGAGCAGCCCGCTTCTTCTCGGTAACTCTCCGATCTTTGATGTCAGGTCTCTGACCAACTCCGGCTCGCCGTCTCCTCTCTCAATACATGTGGAAATAGCCGTCGTGCTGACCCAGGCGGACGTTGGCTTCGAACAGCTTCGACAAATGCTTTTCGGTAAGGATGGTGGCTTTGGGGCCGTCGGCGAGGATTTGGCCTTCGCGCAGCAGGACCACGCGCTCGATCTCGGGGATGATTTCCGGCACATGGTGCGTTACCAGCAGGATGCCGAGGCCCGCTTGGGCCAGTTCCCGCATCGTTTCGCGCAACCGCAATTGCGCGCCGATGTCCAGGTCGTTGCTTGGCTCGTCGAAGAGCAGCGTTTGCGGTTCGTGCACCAGGGCGCGCGCGATCAGCGTGCGCTTGGCCTCGCCGGAAGACATTTGCGCCACGGGCCGATCCGCCAGATGGGCGATGCCGAGCCGCTCGAGCGCGGCTTGCGCGCGCGCCCGATGCTGGGGATCGGGATGGTGGTGCGGGAAAATGCGCGTGCTGCTGAAGAATCCCGATAGCACCACGTCGCGTCCCGTCGCGTCGGTGGTGCAAGAAGCCAGCAAATCCGGCGAAACGATTCCCAGCAGCGAGCGCAACTCGAAAATGTTCCATCGCTCGTGGCCAAGAATGGCAATCGAGCAGCCCTGCTGCGCCAGCGGATAGCACTCCCGCGTGATGGTTTTAATGAGCGTGGATTTGCCGCAGCCGTTCGGCCCCAGGATGCAGACGTGCTCGCCCGCGGCGATCCCCAGGTTCAAGTCCCGGAGCGCCGCGTGGTCGCCGCGCATCACCGTCACGTTTTTCAGAAGCAGAAGCGGAGGAGCCACCGGGCTCTTTCACCTCGTTGGGCGCATTCGCATTGCAAGCTCATCTTAACTGAGAGAGGGGCGGAGCCAAACGTGGGAAGAGAGGAAGCCGAACATGTTGGGGTCTGTTTCAAAACTCGGAAAACGTTGCTTCAGGGGCTAAAGCTCGCTTGATAAGGGGTGATTTACGCGGTGGAGCTGCGAGTGCGGCGTTCCACGACCGCGACATGAGAGTCCCTTGACGGCAAGAAGTTGGAAGCCGGCTGGACCGTTATCGGGGAACGGAAACAAAAAGGAGGTGAAACAACCGCAGTTTCACCTCCCGGGGTGGGTGGGGTGTTGCATGTCGAAGCCCTCGGGCGGCTCAGCAGGCCTGCCCTGCCAGGCAGGTCCTGCGGCCTCACTCGCGGGTTGCTCTTAGCAATTCGATAGGAGACTCACCACCAAAGAGCTTCTCTGTGAGCGGTTTGTAGCATCGCCAATCGCAGGTGTCAACGTGAAAAATCGCCCAATTCTGCATCGGATTCATGATTCTAGAAAACCGTGCGATGAGCGCCGCTCAAAACACACTTTGGACTTTCTGAACGATGGAAGTAGCACCGAAAAAGCCCCGGCGAAAGAAATACGGTTTTGGGCTGCCTCGTTCTAACGGTCGCCTGGACACTGGTTTCGGCTCGTTGGCCGCCCGGGCCTCAGTCGCCAAAGATGTCGTTGACCTTCTCGGCCAGGGCAAAGTCGTAGTCGCTGATGCCTTTGACGCTGTGCGTGACCAGATCGATGACCACTTTGTTCCACACGTTGAACCATTCCGGGTGGTGGTCCATTTTTTCGGCCACTAGCGCCACGCGCGCCATATTGCCGAAAGCGGTCACAAAGTCCTTGCAGGTGAATTCGCGGTGCAGCTTGCCGTTCACTACGCTCCAGCCCTTAACCTTCGGCAGTAGCGCGGTGATTTCCGATTCACTCAGTTTCTTCGCGGGCATAACGGCTTCCTCCGCAGGATCGTTCGATGCGTACGATCCATTATGAGGCGCAAGCCAACCTCCGGCAAACAGCTTCTCCCTTGGCGGGAGTTCAGTTTCCGAATGGCTGGTCATACGACGGGAGGTTTCGGCTGCGGATGTTGTTTGTCGCAGCATCCCCGTACTTGAAACAGTGATTTTGAAGTGCCGCAGTGGGCATCAGCAGGATCAACATTGGACTTGACAGGCTTTAGAGTACTATCGTACTCTAAGATCATGCGATATTCTCAGGAACACAAAGCGCAGAACCACGAGAACATTCTTTCGGTGGCCGCTCGTTCCTTCCGCGAGCGCGGCGGCGACAGCAGCGGCATCGGCACGGTGATGAAGAAGGTAGGCCTGACAAAAGGGGGCTTCTACCGGCATTTTAAGAGCAAAGACGACCTGTTCGTCGAAGCGGTGGCTCGGGCATTCGATGAGACGGGCAAAGGCATGTTGGAGACGGCAAAGTCCGCGCCCGAGGGTCAGGCTTTGCGGGCCGTCATCGAACGTTATTTGAGCATGGCGCACGCGAATTCGCTGGCAACCGGTTGCGCGCTCTCCGCCCTCGGGCCGGAACTCGCGCGGAAGCCGGTAGCGGTGCGGAGGCGGATCGAAGAATTGCAGGATGCATATCGTGAGCGGCTCCTGCCATTTGTTCCAGGCGAGTCGCGAGAAGAAAAACTCGGGAAGTTAAAGTTGTTGCTCCCCAGCATGGCCGGCGTGTTGATGATGGCCCGCGTTATTTCGGACCCGCAAAGGCGTGAGCAGAGGTTGCGGGAGGCCAGGAGCTTCTTTATCAAGAGCTTCGTCGAAGGGTAAAATTTTTTGTCCCATTAGAGTACGTCCGTACTCTTATGAGGATGAAATGCATCAAACTGAACCGAGGAGGATAACCCGATGAACTTCGTGATCCCTTTTCTTACCGCAATGTTTCTTATGGCAGTGATTCCCGCAGCGTCCATAGCGCAATCTTCGCCGGGGGGCAGCTCAGGCGTGCCCAGTGTGGCGATACCTAAAACCACCGAAGTGCTGGTCATTGAAACTCCCAAGCAGGGCGTAACGCCTCAACAAATCATGACCGTCATACCGGATGAGATTCGTGCAACCGTGAAGCTCTACCTCGATGGGAAAATCCGGCAGTGGTATTCGCGTGGCGATGGCAAAGGCGTCGTCTTCCTGGTTGACGCGAAGACCGAGGACGAGGCACGAGCCATTATGGAAACGCTGCCCCTCGCAAAGGAACATTTGATGGATCACCAGTATATTCCCGTCGGACCCTTGATGCCGCTGCGGGCCCTGAACCCAGGAGCGCTGCAGTAAGGCTCGTCCCGTCTAGAAAGAACGAAAAGATCAAGCAAAGGAGAAATTCATCATGCCGCAACAAATGATCTGGTTTTTCGTGAGCATCGCATTCAGCTTCGTGGCCTGGGGGATCGTCACTGCTGGATATATCTGGCCGGAGCTCCGCCTCCGGGAACGGACCGAGGCGTTACGGCCTTTGCTCATCCTGCACACCTTCCGCTTCATCGGGTTGGCATTTCTGGTGCCGGGGGTCGTGTCGCCTGACCTGCCGACTGCGTTCTCGCATTCGGCGGCCTATGGGGACATCATTGCAGCGATACTTGCGTTGTTTTCGCTGCTATTGCTGCCCGGTCGTGCTGGCGTTGCCGCCGCATGGATTTTCAACCTCTGGGGATTCGCCGATATCCTCAATGCTTTCTACCAGGCCAATCACGCTGGACTGTTGGCGGGGCAGTTGGGAGCCGCATTCTTCCTACCGACACTGGTAGTGCCACTGCTGGTGATTACGCACGGACTCGCTTTCCGAGTTCTTCTGCAACATCAACCTCAACCGGCAATGCAAGAAAGCCGAAACCCGGCATAAGCCCTCTCGCCATCGCGAGGAGGGCTAGGGTGCCGCATCGGCCGTTCGATCGCCGGCGAATTGGCATGTCCGCAGATGGTGCCCAATTCGTCGGCTCGCCGGAAATTGACCAGCTAAGCTCCTCGCTTCTTCCCCTTCTCCGTTGAATGCGCGCGCGAAATCCACTACTCTAGGGGTTTCTTTAGAAGCCAAAAAAGGCGGTAGACGGTCGCGCCGCACACGACGGAGACATTTGTGAAAAAGAAGATTCGCGCCATCCAATATGGTGTCGGTCCCATCGGCGCATCCATTGCGAAATTGATGCGGGAAAAGCAGGCGATTGACATTATCGGCGCGATTGATATGGATCCCGCCAAGGCCGGCCGCGACCTCGGAGAGGTGGTTGGCGCCGGGGATGCTCCCTGGGGAGTCAAGGTTTTCGCCGATGCGAAGGAAGCGCTCGACCAGAACGCCGACGTGGTCATTCACTCCACTTCTTCCTCGCTCGCGAAAGTGATGGACCAGTTGACGGCCTGCCTGGAAGCGCAGTCGTGCATTGTTTCGACGTGCGAGGAGCTGTCCTATCCGTTTCGCACGCATCCGGAGCTTGCCGCCAAGCTGGATGCCGCGGCTAAGGAATGGGGCGTGGCGCTGGTCGGGACGGGAGTGAATCCCGGTTTTGTGATGGACAAGCTGGTGGTGACGCTCGCTGCCGTTTCTCAGCGCATCGAACACGCCAAGGCGCTGCGTATTGTGGACGCCTCCAAGCGGCGCCTGCCGCTGCAGAAGAAGATCGGCGCGGGCATGACGGTGGACGAATTCCGCGCGCAAGTGAAGGCCGGCGTGATCAAGCACGTGGGCTTGCCAGAATCCGTGGCCATGGTCGCTGACAGCTTGAGTCTTCCTGTAGAAACGATTACGGAAACGATTGAGCCGAAAGTGGCCACCGAGCATGTACAAACGGAATATCTGGCCGTCGAGAAGGGACAAGCCGCAGGAGTCCATCAAATCGGGCGCGGCCTCTCGAAAGACGGCCAGGAGCTTGTTTATCTCGAATTGCAAATGTATGTTGGCGCAAACGATCCCGCGGACACGATCACGCTTACCGGACATCCGAACATCAGCTTGACCATTCCCGGCGGCTCGCACGGCGATATCGCCACCGCTTCGGTGGTCGTAAATTCGATTCCGGTGATTCTCGACGCCCCCGCGGGCCTACGCACTTCGCGCGACCTGCCTATCGGGTTTTTCTCACCGAACGCCAAACCCTAATTGGAAGTTAGAAAATAGGGAATGGAATCCACAATCCCGGGCGGAAGCCCGGCCTGTACATTTTCTTCGCTGAAATTCAGACGCCTTAGAATTATGAGTCAGTTGTGCTTCAGGAATTCGCCTTTGTGGCCGGTCAGCGAGTTGTAGAGCGTCTCGATGTACGCGTCGGTGTTCACGAATTGGCCGGAGAATTTCTCCCATGAGGCGAGAATTTTCGCCTGCTTCATCTGGTCCAGAGTTTTGTGGTCGTCTAGCGCCTTCTGCACTACCGCGGAAGTTTCTTTCAGCATTTTCGTGTACGCGCGTACGTCGTCAAGGTTCGAAAGCGCGCCGTGGCCGGGAATCACTTTCGCGTCAGCCGGGAGTTGCGCTGTAGTCTTTTCCATGGCGTCAATGATGCCTTGGACGCTGCCGCCGGCGGTCACGTCAACAAACGGAAAGCCGTAGCGCACGAAATCGTCGCCCATGTGCACGACGTTGTTCTTTGGGAAGAAAATGATGGAATCGCCGTCGGTGTGTCCGGAGGGAAAATGCATGGCGTGAATGTCTTCGCCGTTCAAGTGAATGGTCACGTCGTGCTGGAAGGTGATGATTGGCAGCGCTGCTTTTGCAGCCGGCTTGTTGTCCATTTTGATCGAGCCGCCATTGCCGGCTGGGCCCCCACTTTCAAGGCGCTTGCGCACGTTGTCGTGGGCGATCAGCGTGGAACCGGCGTTGTTGAGCGCCTCGTTTCCGCCGGTGTGGTCGCCGTGATAGTGCGTGTTGATCACGAAGCGTACCGGCTTGTCGGTGACACCGATATTCTTCAGTGCGGCCTGAATCTTTTCCGCTAGCGGGGCGAACTGGTCGTCAATTAATACAATGCCGTCCTCCCCCACCGACGCGGCAATGTTTCCGCCCGCGCCCTCCAGCATGTAAATGTTGCCGGAAACTTTGGTGACCTTGATCTCCACCTTGGAGAAATCCTGCTGCTGGGCGGAGGCCATCCGGATCATAAGAGCAGCGATTGCCGCCAGCGCAAGCGACACGATAACTCTCATCGTCTTGTTGGGCATGTTTCCGCCCTCAACTAAGCGCGGCGCATTGTAGCACTGCACAAGCAAAATACGAGGTAAAGAAATGAGAAATCTAGCGAGAGGCTCTTGGTCGTGTGTCCTCGGGTCTCCGGAAAGACGAGTTGGCGCACGGCAGACTCAATAGACGGTCCAGACGCCGGAGGTGGCGAGTTCGAGCAAGTGGTGATCGGGATCGCGGAAGTAGAGGCTGGTTCCACCGAGTTCCCATGCGCGTTTCTCTTCCACGTGAATCCCTTTTCGCGCCAACCAAGACTCCCAATTCGCCAATTCTGCGGCGGAGATCGCGAAGGCAAGACGGAGTTCACCGTCGCCGTCATGGGGAGAAGTTATTTTCGCGTGAGGCTCCTTTTTTGAAGAGCAGCAATACCTGATGCGGACCGGCACGCATGGCGCAGCCGCGCGGACCGAAATCAATGATGACCGAAAAACCGAACGTCTCTTGATAGAAGCGAACGGAGCGGGCGATATCGCTCACGTATAAGGCAGACTCAAGAATGCCATCCGTTTGTTGGGCGCATCGCGGCCTCCGAAGGATGCAGTTGAGCACGACCTTACCAGATTCCGGCACGCAGCATTTGCGTTTAGGACCAAGGAGGAAGCGCGCGGCAGCCGAGAAGTGCTTCGGCGGCCCATTGGCCAAGGTAAACGGATAGCGCGACGCCGTGGCCGTTGTATCCGGCAAGGAGCATCACACTTTCGCTCCGCGGATGGCGGCGGAAAATGGGGCGCATGCCGTCAGTGAAGAGAATCGGACCAGCCCAGCGGTGCGTGATACGCACAGACTTCAGAGCCGGATGCAATTGGTGGACTCGGCCCTCGAGCCAGCGAAAACTCTCCGCGGCTTCCCCTTTGCGCACGTCAAAGCGATACAAATCCGGCGCGGCGAATTGCTGTGAGTGCTTGGGTTTGGTGAAGAGTGAGGCGATGGAAGACGGCATGGGAACTAGCCCGGCGCCGAAGACCACGCCTTTCGATTCGAGCAGGCGACCCCACAAATACGGAAGATCGATGGTATAGAAAGGGTGGCGCGAAAAGAGGCCAATGGCCTTAAGCTGCGCCGCGGTGAGCGGGGCAGTAGCAAGCGCCAGGGTAAGTTTAGGTTGGGTCGTGCCCTGCAGTTCGGAAAGTTCGAGCGACAAAGCGTTGGTGGCGAGAAGGACTTGGCCAGCACGGATTTCTTTTTGCTGGATGCGCGCGCGAACTTTCTGACGAACGTGCAAGCACGGCGGCTTGGAGTACTCAATGGCATGTACTTCGGCGTGTTCCACGATTTGCGCTCCAGCCTGTTCCGCTGCGCGGGCCAATCCGGCAACCACCTTGCCCGGATCGACGGCGCCGCCGGGTACGGTTCGCACGACTTGCAGGTTGCCGGAATCTTTCCATGAGATCGGCGAGCCCTTTGCGGGGTTCATGCGCCCCAATTCCCAAACGCCGGGGAGCTCCAGGCCGGCACTGATACGGAGTAAGCGAAGGGTCTTTTTGTAGCCCGCAAGGACGTCGCCGAGTCCTGCCAGCGATCCTGCAGCTGTTTCGGCCAGCGCGAGGCCGCCGGTGCGGCCACTTGCGCCTTCGCCAAGCGAGGACGTTTCGAACACGAGCACGCATTTTTTTGGAGCCAGCCTGCGCAGCCAGGCCGCTGCAGCCAGGCCCGTGAAGCCGCCTCCGACAATGGCGAAATCCACTTGTTCGGGAAGCGGGCTTGCGGCGGGACGAAAATCTACCGTCCAGGGCGGTGTGCCCCAAGGATGCGTCTTGCGGGACATAGATTCTCTTTGATGCCTCGGGCGACGCATGGACACATGACGCGCAAGACTTTCGCGGGCGCTCCTCTTACCTCTTTCTCGCACGTCCCATTTCGCAGCTTTATTCTCTCTTCGGATTCGCGCGCGCCAGGAGAACCGTTAGAATCGCAAGCGCGCTGACCAAAAGCGGAAACCATACCGGCGAAATCCACGGCCTCGGAATCAGAAACAAAACGTCGGGATCGCGCAGCGAGAGAGGCCAGCGCACCGTGGCCCAAAGCACCGCGTAATAACTGATGTCCCAGACGGCAAAGGTCCACAGAAACACCGCAGCGCGCGAACTCGCCTTCGCGGCAGTGAGAAGGGCGACGCTGAGCAACATGAGAATCGTGGCGGCTTCGCGGAACACTTCGAGGGTGAGCAGGCTTTGCGGGAATTGCGTTAGGGCCTGAGATTGCCGGTAAAACTCGCCGGACCTGCGAATGACGTCCGAGAGTGTTCCCTCATAACCGGGGAGCAGTCCGGTTGCAGCACGAAGGTAGACGACGACCGTCGCTTCAACGAATCCAAACGCCGCCGCAAATATTCCGCTGGCCAGCAGTTGCTGAGGAGCGAGCACGACTCCGCTGCGTTTCCATCGGAAGTACGCGAACGGCGGTACCAGAACGAGCAGGTTCACCCACCACGGCTCCGCAATCAGGCCAAGCTTCATTCAATGATTTTACTTGGAACCAGCGCCAAGCGGCGCGGACATTAAGGCGACTCGCTGGTGTTCAGCGCCCTTTGCGCATTCACTTCTTTGCATGTGCGTAAGCCTCCGCCCCCAGGAAGTGCAGCGAGACGTAAGGCTCATTTCCCACTACCCAACTATCGTGTCCCGGAGCGATATAGAACACGTCGCCGGCATTCATTTCGATTATTCGCCCGTCATCCATTGCCGCCGTCGCGCGTCCCGAGAGGACCATTCCGACGTGCTCCACGGCACAGCTTTTCGCTCCAGTGGCCCGCCCCACATGCACGGACCATTTCCAGCCCGGTTCGTAAGTGGCGCGTCCGATGGTCATTCCGCCAAGATGAACGAGCTCAAATTTTCCTTTTTCAAAGGTACGTACCTCGTCCGGTTTTTCGAAGCGCTTCAGGATCACCTCGAACATGGCTCCCCTTCTTCATGGACTAGACATCGTCGGCAGAAAATCATTAGAAGGGATTTACGTTTGAAAAGTGACATCCAATTTGGAATCCACGTTGCCGGGAACCTGAACGAACCTCCGAACCCAACGCACCGTAGTTAAACGCCCGGCGATGGGTGATGGGCCGAAACAATCCAGGCACGTTTTGCGTAGAATAAACAGGGAGCGTGTGCCTGGATGAATCGGGGTGTGTTGAAGCGCGGAGTGCTGTTTCGCGAGCCGGTGGGCATGGCGCTGGATACCATGCGCCAGCACAAGATGCGCTCTTTCCTGATGCTTCTGGGCATCATCCTTTCCGTCTCCACCTTGATCGTGGTGATTTCCCTGATTTCCGGCGTGAACAAGTACATCGCCGACCGCGTCGCGAATCTCGGCTCCAACGTGTTTCTGCTGACGCGCTTCCCGCTCATCACTGACGTGGAAGAATATGTAAAGGCCAACCGCCGCAACAAAAAGGTGACCTGGGATGACTATGAGTCGCTGCGAGACAACCTGAAGCTCCCTCTGCGAGTGGGCGTGGAGCTGCGTGCCAATGGAAAAGTGCGCCGCAACTCGGAGAGCATTAACGATGTGAATGTCCGCGGCGTGACCGCCAACATGGGAGACATTGATCCGGTGACGCCGCGCGAAGGGCGCTATGTTTCCGAGGGCGACGACCAGAGCCGCGCGCTGGTCACCATGATCGGCAACGACCTGGCCACCAAACTTTTTCCGAACGTGGATCCTATTGGCCGTGAAATTCTGATCGATGGCCGGCCGTTTCAGGTCATCGGAATTGCGAAAATCATCGGCACCGCGTTCGGGCAATCGCAGGACAATTTTGCGTACATTCCCATCCAGACTTATTTCAAGATGTACGGCACGCAAGAAACCATCTGGCTCAACATCCAGGCGCGCGGACCCGAGTGGATGGACCGAACGCAAGACGAAGCCCGCGCCATGATGCGGGCGCGGCGCCATTTGCCGCCGAACGAGCCGGACAACTTTGGCATTTTCGACCAGGCGACACTGATGCAGCTGTGGAAGAACCTGACGGGAGTGATTGCCACAGCGATGGTGGGTATCGTTTCGGTTTTCCTGGTGATTGGCGGCGTGGTGATCATGAACGTGATGCTCGCGACAGTGACCGAGCGCACTCGGGAAGTTGGCATTCGCAAAGCGCTGGGGGCAAGGCGCGGAGACATCCTCATGCAGTTTTTGATTGAGTCCGCGGTGATGGCGGCGATTGGAGGGGCGATCGGCGTAGCATTAGCTTACCTAATTGCGGAACTAGCGAAGGCCGTCATGCCGATGAATGTGCCGTTTATTGCGGTGGTGATCGCGGAGTTCATTTCTGCGGCCGTCGGAATTTTCTTTGGCGTGTATCCGGCGAGGAAGGCCGCAGGCTTACAGCCCATTGAAGCGCTGCGGCAAGAGGTTTAGCGGACATGAAGTTCGGCGTGCACATTCATCTGGGAGAGAACGCGCGGATGGCGCTGACCACGCTGCGGGAGAACAAGATGCGTTCTTTCCTGACGGTGTTGGGAGTGGTGATTGGAATCACCGCGCTGCTTTCCGTCGTGTCCATTTTGATGGGTGTGTACGCGGATGTGAATTCGTACCTTTCGGACTACGGAGCGGAAACGTTTTTTATTTTCCGCTTCGATCCGGGGATTCATGCAGGCAGGCTCAGTCCCGAAGAGCGGGCGCGCAAGCCGCTGGCGCTGGAGGATGCCGAAGCCATCCTGGAGTTGTGCCCGGCGGTGCGCTCGGTGACGGCAAGCGTCTATCCGCGATGGGAAGACGAAGGGCCGCAGCGCGGTCCGGTCACGGCACGCTACCTGAGCAAGGAAGTTTCGGGCGTTGATTACAACGGAACACTGCCCGCGACCGAAGAAGTGTTCAATTCGCGCCCGGCGCGCGGAAGATTCTTCAGCGAAGCGGAAAACCAGCACCGCGCGGAGGTCGCGGTGATCGGTTCGGACATCGCCAAGACGCTCTATCCGGACATGGATCCGCTCGGAAAACCCGTCCTGATCGACGGGGTCTCGTACGAAGTGATCGGCGTGCTGGAGCCGCGCAAGGGCCAGTTAGTAAAGGACCAATCTGCTGACAGGACGGTGATGGTTCCATACCGCACTTACAAAAAGCATTTGCCGATGGATGACGAGAACATGATTGGAGCGGTAGCGTATCCGGGCCACATGCCGGAAGCGGAGGACCAGATTCGCGCGGTGCTGCGGCGCCGGCGAAACGTGCCGTACAGCAAGCCGGACAATTTCGGAATCTCCACGGCGCAACAAATCGCGGACCAGTTCAAGCAAATCACTTCGTCGGTGGCGCTGCTGATTTCTGTTATCAGCTCGATCGGACTCTTGGTGGGCGGCGTCGGCGTGATGAACATCATGCTGATGTCCGTAACGCAGCGCACGCGGGAAATCGGCGTTCGCAAAGCGATTGGAGCGCGGCGGAGCGATGTCATCTGGCAGTTCCTGACGGAAGCGATTGTGCTGACCGGGTCGGGTGGCGTCATCGGCGTGCTGGCGGGCGTAGGGATCAGCCTGCTCATCAATCTGGCCGTTCCGTCTCTGCCTTCGTTCATTCCGCTATGGGCCGTCGTGACCGCAGTGGCGGTGTCCATGAGCGTGGGACTATTTTTTGGCATCTATCCCGCCATCAAGGCCGCCCGCCTCGATCCCGTCGAAGCCCTGCGCTATGAGTAGCTCCTTGTGTTTCTTACGATTTAGCCGTTCCACGAGTTATACTCTCTTCGAAACAGCTTCCTATAGTTTCCCAAGTGTGGGTATCAATGCGGCATCAATTGTGCCTCCTCTGTGTGCTTCTCTCTTGTTCAGGCAGTGCCATCGGGCAAGATTGTCCCTGTGAAGCAGATATTCCCGTGAATATTGTTACGCCCGAGCTGGCGCTGGTGCGCCACGTGCCTAAAGATGGGTTCATTGCTCATCAAGGGGGCGGTGCGCTCGTCATTCATTCCGCGGATGCGGATACGTCTCCTAGGCGCATTGTGCTGGTCGTCGAAAATGGAAAGAACGTAAACTCTGCGGCGCGGAAGGTAGAAGCCGGTGTGCTTGGCGACATCGTGAACAATGCACGCGGCGAAGACTCACTCGCCTTTCTCACCGCACTTGGGCCGCGAAAGGAACTACCGTTTGGCGTCTCACGCGATACGCTCCTGTCGTCAATCAAAGATCTGTCTTCGCCTCTCAAGGGAAAGGATCATGGCAAGTCTGTCCTCGAGGCCGTGCTTGAAGCGAGCAGCTGGCTGCAACCTTCTCAAGCCGGTGATTCCGTCATTTTGTTGACCATGGGCCTTGAGCCGCAGGGTGAAACGAGGTACGGCAAGGTCACAAAGATTCTTACCACTTCCGGCATCCGGCTTTTTGGTTTTCAACTTGGAGCGGTATACATAGGCACTTTTAGCTCTCATCTTGGCCCCATTGCCAGCGGGCCTTTCCCGATAACTACCTTCGACCCCAACCGCGAGACGATTTTTGATCTCGCAGAGGAGACCGGGGGGCTTTTCCTCGAGGAAAACACCGAAGGCGACCCTCAGTTGCGCTACCACTTGACGGATGACCGGCTGCAGGAATTGGGCTTCTTCGCGGGACAACTTTACAAGGGTGTTGTCGAGTATTACCGCGTAAGGCTCGGCTCCACGCCAGAAGGTTTTGTCATAGACCTGAGCGACTCAGTTCGTCAAAAGGTTCCAAAGGCCCATGTCCTCTATCCGCGGAGGATGCCCAACTGTTCTCCGGTTAGCTGAGCAAATCCACTTTTTCACCTTAAGACGTCGGATTTCCAGGCTACTAGCCGAGGTCTCATTGCGTTGCCCACGACGAACTGCACGGTTGCACCGCAGGGCGGCATTGCGTATGTTTCTTGCCATGAAATCGACAAAAACTTCTCTCGTCGTTGCTGCAAGTGTTGTTTCGCTAGGTCTGCTGGGATTCGTACAAGCTCAGCAGGCGGTGTCGGCGGGCGTGGCGGCAGGGTTCAACAACATTCGTGAAGATAACCTGCGGACGGACCTGACGTTTTTGGCTTCGGACGCGCTGCAGGGGCGCATGTCCTTGCAGACTGGCGATGACGTGGCCATCCAGTGGATTGCCTCGGAATTTGCGAAAGCCGGACTGAAGCCTGCGGCGAATGGCAGTTTTCTGCAGCCCGTGGAACTCATCGAATATCGCGGCGACCGCACGCAAAGCTATGTAGCGTTGAAGCGCGGCGGCAGCGAGAAACAGTGGAAATTTCCCGACGCGCTTGGCTCGTACCGCGCTGACGTCGATGTGACTGGAGATGTGGTTTTTGCCGGCTTTGGGATTACGGCGCCGGAGATGCATTATGACGACTACCAGGGGCTCGACGCGCATGGAAAAGTCGTCCTGATTTTTGACCACGAGCCGCAGGAGACTGATCCAGCGTCGATCTTCAACGGCACAGGCAACACGCGCTACGCCACAGGGCGGGTGAAAATTCTCAACGCGCAGGCGCATGGCGCGGTAGGCGTCCTCATCGTCGCGGAACCCAACCGCAAGCATCCGTCGAATCAGGAACGTGTTGCCCGAATCGGCGGGTCCATTACGCGCGCCGTGCCGCTTCCTTCGCAGGCGCTTGCCGAGGACGAACTCCACACACCCGCGGCCATCATTTCCGACGCCGTAGGGAAAGAGCTTTTCGCCACTTCCGGAACGGACCCTTCGCAACTGCAAGCAGCAATTGACCGAGACTTGAAGCCGCAATCGCGCGCTTTGCCGGACACGCAAGTCACGCTGCACTATCGCAATACTTCGGTCACGACCGGCAAGACTTACAACGTTGCCGGTTTGCTGGAGGGTAGCGACCCGAAGCTCAAGGCGGAAACCATCTTGTTCTCTGGGCACCACGATCACGACGGAATCAGCGGCGACCAAATCTGGCACGGTGCGGACGACAATGGCTCGGGCACCGTGGGGGCGGTTGCGCTCGCGCACGCATTTGCCGCCAACGCTGCGCACGGCGAAAAGCCGAAGCGCTCGCTGCTCTTCGTGGTGTTTGCGGCAGAAGAACGCGGCCTGCTCGGCTCCTTCTATATGGCCGCGCATCCACTGCGGCCGCTGGAGACCACGCGCGCCGTCATCAACTTCGACATGATTGGCCGCAACGAAACGCAAAGCGATCAGACCAAGGGCCTTATCGAGATTCCGGCCGACACCACAAACCGGCTGAACCTCATCGGCCCGTCTTACAGCCCCGATTACAACCGCACCGTCGTTGCCGAAAACAAATACGTGGGCCTGGATTTGGACTATCGTTTCGACCGCGACTACGCGCTGAACATTTTCTTTCGCAGCGATCAGTTTCCCTTCGTGCTGCACAACGTTCCGTCGTTCTGGTGGTTCACCGGCTTTCACCCCGATTACCACCACACCACGGACACCGCCGACAAAATCAACTACGTCAAGATGGCCAAGATTCTGCGCCTCGCGTACCTGACGGGCTACCAATTTGCCAACGAGGCCACAACTCCCAGATTCATCGCCAATCCTGGCGGCAAAGCCGCGAACTAACCAATCGATGGGTCGGACCATCTCCTCCGAAAGAAGCCGAAGTCGCGTCGCCGAACTGGAGTTCGGCGTTCCCGGGGCTGCAGAGTCAGTGCTTCCAGAAGCGCATGACGGCGGAATAGTCGAGGTCCTCCTTGGCCGCGCCCTTGACCGAGCTGTAGATTTCGCGGGCCGCGGCAGTGGCGGGCAAAGCAACGCCTAACTGATTGGCGAGGTCGAGGGCGAGGCCAAGATCTTTGTGCATGAGGCGCAGAGGAAAGCTCGGGACGTATTCGCCCTTGAGGAGATTGGGAGCCTTAACATCGAGGACGCCGGAACGGGCCATACTGGATTGCATCACTTCCACGAGTTTCTCGCCCTGGATGCCCGCGCGCGTGACAAGGGCGAGGGCTTCGGCGAGCGCGTCCACCTGCAAGGCGAGAATCGCGTTCATGGCGAGCTTGATGGTTTGGCCCGCGCCATTGGGGCCCAGGTGAAACAGCTTTTTTCCCATGACGCCGAGGATGGGCTCGGCTTCCTTTAAAGTTTCGGCGTCGCCGCCAATCATGAAAACGAGTTCGCCTTTTTTGGCGCCCCAATCGCCGCCGGTGACGGGGGCGTCCAGAAAGCGCGCGCCACGTTCGGTGCAAGCAGCGGCGATCTTGCGCGCAAGCGTGGGGGACACCGTGCTGGAATCCACGTAAGTACTGCCGCGCTTGAGCGATTGCATGGCGCCGGCGGAGCCCCAGAGAACTTCTTCGAGCGCCGGGGGATCGCTCACCATGGTGAGAAGAAAGTCGGAAGCAGCGGCGACTTCCTGGGGGGATTTGGCGAGCTTGGCTCCGGCGGCGACGAGTTCCTCGGCACGCGAGGCGGTGCGGTTCCAAACCGTGAGTGGATGGCCGGCCTTGATGAGGTTCATCCCCATGGGGCGGCCCATGAGGCCGAGTCCGATCAGGCCGATGTGCTTTGCGGGGGAATTCAAGAGCGACCTCCTCGATGAAGGGTGGATTCACAAGCCAGCGTTCTGCCGAATAAACGAACATTATTGTACAGATTTTGGACGAGGCGAGGCGAGCGAGAGGCGCTAGCCTCGAAAGGCTGCCGCCACAAATTGGCTTGCAAGATGATTTTCGAATCGAATGGAGACTGGTTTCAGGCGGGTTTGGTGCGGTGATTGAACCGGAGAACGCCCGCGCCGGCGCTCGCAGAGGCCGCGGCGGCCAGGGCTGCGTGCGGCTCACCCTCGGACCCAGAGACAAGTTCAGGTTCCGGAGACGTGGCAGGTTTCACGGAAACGCGCGGGGCATCGGCGGTGACGCCTGGTTCTGGTTTTTCTTCGATACGAACCAGGCACTGGTAGGGAATTTCCCAGCGAAAGTGGCCATGCTTCCCGCGCTGCTCGAAATGCTGCTCGAGAAAGATGGAACGGCCGGAATCGGCAACGAAAATGCCGGAAGCGGGCAGAAGAATATCGCCAGCGCGATATTGCACTTCCACCCGACGCCCCAGAAAGGCTGAGTAGCGGGCCATCCTGTCCTTAGTTTCGTCACTTGGTAGTAACAGGCGCAATAGACCTTTCGTACTCCCACCACAAAATGTGTGGAAAGAGTGCGGAAAAGCTGTCGACAACCCCTTCGGCAGTGACCAAAGTTGAGATTAATTTTGAACCCAGCCAGCAATGGCCGATGAGCAAGGACTGGCGCTTGACTTTTGCGGCGGGGAGGATATTGTCGGCCTGCCGGAATATCGCGCGGGGTGAAAAGATTGATGAAGACGAAATTGATTTGTGTCCTGGCGCTGATGCTTTGCGTAGGGAGCGGGGCATTTGGGCAGGAAAAAAAGCCTGCGGGCAAGAGCTACGTGCTGAAAGCGGCGCGGCTTTTCGACGGAAAGAGCAATGCGCTGGTGAAGCCGGGTGTGGTGGTGGTGACGGACGGCAAAATCGTGGCGGCGGGCACAAGCGCGGCGACTCCGGCTGGCGCCGAGGTACTAGATTTGGGCGACGCCACGCTCTTGCCCGGATTCATTGACGCGCACACACACGTTACGATGATGTATCGCGAGGATTATGCGCGGGCGGAGCTCGACAACCTGCAGAAACCAATCCCGGAGATGGCGCTGGACGCCAGCTTCAATGCCCGCATCACCTTAATGGCGGGAATCACAACCGTGCGTGATGTCGGCTCGTACTATTATTTGGACGCTGGTCTGCGCAATGCGATTAACCGCGGCGTCGTGCCCGGTCCGCGGATGCTTGTGGCGGTCCACGCCATCGGAGCGACCGGGGGACATTGCGACGAAACGGGATACCGCGCGGGCGTGTTTGGCAAAGAAACGGGGCCGGAAGAAGGAGTGATCAACGGGGCGGACCAGGCGCGGCAAGCGGTGAGGCTGGCACACAAATACGGCGCGACCATCATCAAGACGTGCGCAACCGGAGGAGTGCTTTCGCTCGCTGATGCCGTGGACACGCCCCAGCTTACGCAGGAAGAGCTGAATGCCATCGTTGATGAAGCACACGCCTTGAAGTTGAAAACCGCAGCGCACGCGCACGGGGCCGAAGGCGCGAAGAGGGCGATTCGCGCTGGAATCGACTCCATCGAGCACGGGTCGTTTTTGGACGACGAGGCGCTGAACATGATGAAGCAGCGCGGGACGTATTACGTGCCGACCTTGATGGCCGCCGAGGGACTCAGCGAACAAATGTCCAAGGGCGTGGCGATACCCCCTCCGATTCTGGTGAAGGCCCATGCGGCGATCGCGGCGATTCACCAAACATTTCAGAAAGCTCTAGGCATGGGGATCAAAATCGGCTTAGGCACGGATGCCGCGGTCTATCCGCACGGGCGCAACCCGGAAGAATTTCACCAGATGGTGGACCTGGGAATGAAACCGATCGAGGCGCTGAAAGCCGGCACATCAGCGGACGCGGAGTTGCTCGGGCTGGCGGACAAAATTGGCACGCTCGAACCGGGCAAGCTGGCGGACGTGGTGGCTGTCCCGGGGGATCCCGTGGAGAACATTCGAACGACGGAGCACGTTTTCTTTGTGATGAAGGAAGGCGTGATTTACAAGAACGATCGCGGAGCCGGGGCTCATTGATTTGATTTTGGACCTCCGAACAGTTTTTCGGACGGAAAGGAATGCGGTGGCGGGGCTGAACGAAACAGTTGCAAATGGGCTGGCGGCGTATTACGAATATGTCGCCGAAAGTTTGCACAAGTGGGTGGACCCGCTGACGAATGAGCAGTTCTGGCGCAAGCCGTATCCGTACGGGAACAGCGTGGGGCACCTGGTGCTGCACTTGACGGGAAATTTGAATTACTACATTGGGGCGCGGGTTGCGGAAACAGGTTACGTGCGGAACCGGGACAAAGAATTTACGGATGCGCATCCCCCGCACAAAGATGAAGCATTGCAAGCTTTTGACCGAACCGTGTCTATGTTGGTGGCTGCGATTCGAAAGCAAAGCGAGGAGGACTGGGGGAAAGCATATACCGCAGAGCGCGAGCCGGAGGCCGAAAACCGCTTCCAAATCTTTGTGCGCTGCGCTGGACACGCGTATCATCACGTGGGGCAGATTGTCTACCTGAGCCGAGAGTTAGCGAGAACTTAAGGCCGGGATTACGCTTCGCCTGGGTGCAGAGTGGGCATCGAGGCGGGCAAGTGGAACGCGAGTGGTCGAACAGAAAAAACTTACGAAGGGCAAGGCGGCCCTTTTGCTGGTGCTTTCTGCCTTCGGCGCGATTGCGTCGGCGACGAAGCTGCATGGATGGCATGTCTACCTGGGATTTGCCATGGTGGGTGTCGGACTGCTCGTTGGGTTTCTCATCCTGAATCGCAAATCCTGAATAAGTTTCTTTGCGGAGACGGAGGTTGGCAGCAATGCGAAGAGTGTCTTTGGCCGGTTTGGCGATGGTGTGGGGTGGAGCGCTTGTACCAGCCGTGCCGGCGCTGGCGCAGGAAGCCGCGAAGCCAGCGCCGGCCTCGGCTTCCTCGGTGCCGACGATCGACCAGTCGCTCGAATGGCAGGCCGCGTTTAGTCCGAAGATTTCTCCGGATGGTAAACGGGTGGTTTACGAAGTGCAGAAAGCGAACTGGGAGGAAAACGCATTCGAGCGAAATTTGTGGATTGGAGAAATTGCCAGCGGCGAAACACACGCGCTGACCACCGCGAAGAAGTCGAGCACGAATCCGGCGTGGTCGCCGGACGGAAAATGGATTGCCTTCCTTTCCGACCGGCCGGGACAAATTGCGG
>Ga0126369_10000263_pt1 | contig 33762 bp, 24 predicted proteins | sample PanSoiMetaPlot_1_FD_109646 | JGI IMG/M metagenome (GOLD analysis project Ga0126369, IMG submission 109646) | Tropical forest soil microbial communities from Panama - MetaG Plot_1 | ecosystem: Environmental > Terrestrial > Soil > Tropical forest > Bulk soil | place: Panama | collected 2016-02-17
AGCTTACGCTCAGTGCACTTCTGGCCTGCTACATCCCCACGCAGCGCGCGATGCACGTCGATCCGATGGTCGCTTTGAAGTACGAATAGAGGCTCAAGTGAAAGCCCATCCTTTATAATAGTTATTCTCCTCAGTAAGCTGGTAAACCGCCAAACCGAAGCAGGTTGCAGTACAGGTTCGACGCTTCCTTACTGTTTCTTGACGTTCCGTGAAGAGCGGTGCGTGCCGGAACGCCTCTCGTCGCCGGCGCGCGATAGACTTCTTCTCAAAGCCTCAGAAATGTGTTAATTGGCGTTGTTAATTCGCGCTAGGAGGTACTGCAATGGTCAGTAGACGGGAATTTCTCGCCATGACAGGCTCTGCCGCCGTGGTGCCGAGCGTCGGATCGACAGCGAAGGCAGGAGAGACCCCGGGGAGGGCACCTGAAAGAAATACAATGAGGGCCATGCCAACGTCTTTGCAGTCGGCAAGGCTTTTTCTGCCCGAAGACACTTACAAAGCGGCTAGCTTTGATCGTTTGACGCTGGAATGGCACAAGCAGCGCGCGCAAAAGCTGCGGGAGAAACTAGAGGAAGACGGCTATGACGGAATTCTTCTGACGGATCGCTGGAACATCATCTACTTCACGGGACTTTGGCATACCAGCACGGAACGACTGGTGAATGTGTTTCTGCCGGTAAAGCGAGAGCCGGTGTGGTTCTATGCGGCGTTGGATCGCGACCTCGTGAAGACCTGGTGGTTTAGCGACGGAGAATCGTATTTCGACTGGCATCATGCAGAGGGAGCTTTCCCACAGGAAGGGAAGGTGCAGATGGGCGCGAAAGTGGACTTGTTCGAGTGGCTGTTGAAGGCTTTGAAGAAACGTGGTTATGCGGACAAAAAATTGGCAGCGGACACGGAGTTCGCCCCCTCAAAGCAGCGGAAGGTGGTGAATGTCCTCGGAAAGGAGATGGCCTCGGAAGAAGAGGCTTGCATGAACATGCGCGTGCGGAAGACCCCAGAAGAGCTGGCATTGATGCGGCGTGCGTACAACTATTTCAACCAGATGCACGCATTTGCGCGAGATACGTTACTCCAACATGGGACGGACCTGACCGACTACGATATTGCCAGCGCGGCGACGAAGTACGGGACGGACTTGGTTTTGGCGGACATCAAGCGCGACGGCGGACCACACACAGCAGTGGGAATCGAGATCGAAGTGGGCTGCCGTACAGGGCGATCGACGGCATATCCGCACCCGAATCAGTTTCAGCACAGCAAGGTTGTGCGCGGACAGCCGATCCAGATCGAAGGGGTAGTGAACATTGCAGGCTGCGGGGGAGAGCTGTATCGCGCGATGTTCATCCATCCTGTGGCGGATCAAATGAAAAGGCTTTGGACGGTGAGCCGGGATTGTTGCTTGATGCAGAAAGAGGAATCCATAGCGGGAGTAACGTGCTCGACGGTTGCATACAAGATCCACAAATATCAGGTGGCGAACGGAGTGGCCCAATATATTTACCACCGGCCGGCACACGGACAGGGCTGGGAGGGCCATCAGCCGCCTTATCTGGCCCTCGGTGATTACACGATGCTGGAACCGGGGATGTGCTTTTCGGTTGAGCCGGGACTGTACGATCCGGAACATGGGATTGGCGCGAATTTTTCTGACGGTTTTGTCGTGGAGCCGCAAGGACCCTCGCGCCAGATGTCGCGGCTGCCATGGAGCGAGGAATGGTGCCTAATAAGACTGTGAGCTACACAATTTACGCCAGAGCGAGGTTACGGGAAGAGTTGGTTCCCGTACCTAAGTTAAAGGTAAGGCGACCGGGACCCACCTTGTGGTTTCTCCCCTCGAAGCCCGATTGCCGCATAATATCAGCCATGAGTAGCCGGTCCATCTTCCTGTCATTGTTGCCGTTCAGTCTTCTCGTTTTTCTGCAAACGCCAGACCGACCTGCAAGCAGCTTGCGGTCATTTGAGATTGTTCCTCTGGAGACGGTGTCAGAGACTTCGTCTAAGGTCAGCATTGGTGACCTAAAACGGCCATGGACATCTTAGACGTGCGAGAAGCATAGAGTAACGCCCGAACGCATCCTTGCTAGCGAGCCCCGGCCAACGCAGGCTCGAGGACTCCAGTACTCGCGGCTGCTTACGAGAATGTGTCCCGGGCCAAAATGAGCATCCGGGCCGGGCTGAACTGGTTTGCGCGATTCTGGGACCGGAATTTGGTTAGGAACATGGTTGAAGAGAAAAGGGCGACCAGTCCGTGCGAGATATTCGCGCATGCGTTTGTCGCGGTCGCTGGACGTGCCGCCGAACAGAAGGCTGGATGAGTGAGCTCCCGATTCTTCGATTAGGAACGGTGAAGGATATCGATCGTTTTCAGGAGCACGTTCGTTCTCTGGGACTAAAGATTCCTTGCGATCGCGAGGTGCTCACGGGAACAAACTCGCCGCTGCGTGCGCCGCTGAACCGGGGAGGAATCAGGATCGGCAACCGGATCGCTGTTCAGCCGATGGAAGGATGGGACGGCACGCCGGACGGAGGTCCCAGTGAGCGCACGAAAGAAAGATGGAGAAAATTCGGTCGAAGCGGGGCCAAACTCGTTTGGGGAGGAGAGGCCGTTGCCGTTTCCCATGAAGGGCGCGCGAATCCGCATCAACTGGTGATCGCAGCGCACACGCAAAAACGATTGTCGGAGCTGCGGAGGACATTGATTGAGGAACATCACCACAAGACCGGTTCGGTGGATGGGCTGGTCATCGGACTGCAACTGACGCATTCGGGACGATACTGCAGGCCGAATCATCATACGAAGCCCGAGCCGCGCATTTTGTATCACCACCCGATTCTAGACAAGAGACTCGGCCTCTCCAGCGACTACCCGCTCCTGACAGACGCCCAGATCGAGACGATCATCGCGGACTTTCATCGAGCCGCCAAACTCGCGCAGGATTTGGGATTCGACTTTGTCGACATCAAGCACTGCCACGGCTATTTGGGGCATGAATTCCTTAGCGCGCACACGCGAGAAGGAAAATATGGCGGCAGCTTTGAAAATCGCACCCGCTTTTTGAGGGAAATCGTCGGGGGCATTCGTGCGTCTGTGCCGGGACTGCAGATGGGAGTCAGGCTTTCGGCGTTTGACACCGTTGCATTTCGCCCCGATCCGTCGAAATCGGTGAATGGCACCCTGGGACCGGCAATCCCGGAAGTGTATGACCATTTCCTTCCCTACCGGTGGGGATTCGGTGTCGACGCAACTCGTCCGACAGAGTTGGATCTGACCGAGACGATTCAGTTTTTGTCTTTGCTGGAGGAGTTGAAGATTCCTTTGGTGAATATCACGGCGGGAAGTCCTTATTATAATCCGCACATTCAGCGGCCGGCGCTATATCCGCCGTCGGACGGATATCAACCGTCGGAAGATCCGCTGATCAACGTGGCTCGGCAGCTGAGTGTTGCGCATGAATTGAAACGGCGATTTCCGAACCTCATTTTTGTCGGCACAGCATACAGCTACTTGCAGGATTTTCTGCCGAACGTGGCGCAGGCAGTGGTGCGAGATGGATGGATCGATGCGGTAGGGATGGGGAGAATGATTTTAACATATCCGGAAATCCTTCATGACACGAGCGAAGGTAAACCGATCGAGCGCAAACGAGTTTGCAGAACGTTCAGCGATTGCACGACAGCGCCGCGGAAGGGACTGCCCTCGGGATGCTATCCCTTGGATAGCTATTACAAAAATTCGGAGTTCGCGGAAAAGCTGAAATTGGCAAAGTCAAGAACAAAGACGAAAACATGAAGATCGAATCCATTATCGGGCGAAAGCAGCCATGTCGGAAGGTGCAAGGCATTGCGGCGGCGCTTTTGCCGTTTGAAACGAACGGGCGAGTTGCTGTGGAGGCGTTTCAAAACCATCTGGCCCTGACGCATCACGCTGGACTGATGAACGCCGTGAACATGGACACGGGCTACGTGAATTTCCTGAGTGAGGAGGAAAAACTGGACGTGCTGCGGTGGGCGCGGGAGGCGCTTGGCGCGAGCGTGCCGTTCGTGGCGGGCGCGTATATCGAAGGGCAGGACGGAGATGTTGTGACGCTGTATCGCAAACAGATGGATGCGATTGTTGCGCATGGCGGAATTCCGATTCTATTCCAGACGAGCCGTCTGCACGGCAAAACGCCGGCGGAAAAGGCGGCGGTCTATGCGGCGGCGAGCCACGGTTATTCACAGGTGTTGGCTTTTGAGCTGGGGAAAATGTTTGCGCCGAACGGAGAGATTTTTGAGGAACAAACCATCCGGCGGCTGATCGATATTCCGGAAATTAAGGGGATAAAACACTCTTCGCTGGACCGGCTGACGGAGCTACGAAGGCTTGAGCTTCGCGATGCCCAGCGGCCAGACTTTCGCATTTACACAGGAAACGATCTGGGCATCGATATGATCGAGTACGGATCCGACTATTTGCTCGGACTGGCCACGCTTGCGCCGGAGAAGTTTGCGGCGAGGGACCGGCTGTGGGTCGCAGGGGATCCCGCGTACTATGGGCTGTCGGATTCGCTGCAATATCTGGGAAATGTTTCGTTTCGCGATCCGATTCCCGCGTACAGACATTCCGCGGCGGTGTTTCTTCATCTCGCGGGAAGAATCCCGACGAGCCTGACACATCCGAAGAACGCGAAGCGGCCAGAATGGGAGGCGGAGCTTCTCCGAGACTGCGCGCGACGCCTGGGATTGGAATCGAAGGCGCAAACGAGCGCCGCGATTCATCTAGGAAAGAGGATGAATCAGGAATGACAAACACCAAAACCGGCCGGATCTTTTACGGGTGGTGGGTGGTTGCTGCGGCGTTCCTGAATCTTTTTTTCGTAGTGGGAATTATTTTTTATGGCTTTCCGGTCTTTTATGCTTCGTTTGTGGAATCCCTAGGATTTACTCGCGCACAGGTCACGCAGGGATTTTTGCTGGGATTCTTGGTCGTCGGACTGCCCTTCGGGTTGCTCGCGGGAGCAGTAATTGACCGCATTGGTGCACGATGGGTGATCGTAATAGGCGCAGGATTTGTCGGGATTTCGTTGCTGCTGATGGCGAAGATGACAAAGCTGTGGCAGTACGAGGCGCTTTGCGCGCTGGAAGTGCTCGGCTACGTATTTGCAGGTCCGATTGCGAATCAAGTGCTGGTGTCCAAGTGGTTTCGAGTGCGACGCGGGCGCGCGATGGGCTTCGCGTACCTGGGACTTGGTGCGGGCGGAGTGGTTGCACCCCTGCTAGCGAACTACTTAATTCGGACGCATGGCTGGCGGCATGCACTGGAAATCGTCGCGTTTGCTCTGATGACGGTGTTACTTCCCGTGGGGATCTGGATTACCCGGTCGACTCCGGAAAATTCCGGCCTGCTGCCGGATGGAGCGTCGCAGGGCAACTTTGCGCCCATCGCCGCAGGGACCAGAACTTCGAGCGGAGTGACGGAAGCGATGGGAACAAGAAATTTCTGGCTGATTCTGCTGGGCTCGACACTGGCGATCGGCGCCATTGGAGCAGTGATTCAGCACTTCATCTTGTTTCTGAAAGACCAAGGTTATTCGTCGACGATGGCTTCACGCTTTTCGACCGGACTGCTGGTGGCGAGCCTGGCTGGAAGAATTCTTGTTGGGTACGCAGTGGACCACGTCGAAAAGAAGAACGCGATGGCGCTTTTTTATTTTTTGATGGGAGCGTCAGTACTTTTGCTCGGAATGACAAGGCAGCCGGTTGCGGCGTGGACGTTCGCATTCCTTTTCGGATTTTCGATGGGGGCGGACTATATGCTTGTGCCGTTGGTTACGGCGGAGAGCTTCGGAACGGCTTCCCTCGGCAAGCTGCTAGCGTTGATCATTATGGGATATTCGCTGGGGCAATGGGGATTGCCGTGGATTGTAGGAAGGCTGTTTGACGCGAGTCATAGTTACGATTTGGCGTGGAAGATTACGGCGCTTGCCGGAATGATTGGCGGGCTATCGATTTATGCTGTCTCTTCGAGAGGAGAAAAAATCCATGCGGGCAGGCGATCCTTTCCGAAGCCCTACTAGAATTCCGATAGTTGCTCTGCGCCTACCACCAGGAGCATGAGTTTGCGGCCGTGGGCAGCATGTGTACAACGCGAGCCTATGTTCGCGTCGTAGGTGCAACCAATCAGGATTTGAAGCATGGTTCGCGACCGCAAATTCCGCGAAGATTTGTACTAGCGGCTGCCGCCGCCACGCGAAAGAAAAGGCTCCTAGTCCTGCTTGCTCCGCTCTTCAGTCAGCCCTTTGGCGCGCCTACCGGCCTTCTTAAGAACTTTTTCAGGGATTTGAAGCTCTTTCGCGTTAGCATCTGCAAGGAGCGGATCGCGTCCGCGAATATGATGTCAATCACATGCGGAGTGAGTAGCGGTGCTATCGGCTAGGCCCACTCGGCGCAACAAATCCTGGAAGCGCGGGTCACTTCGAAGCGGATCAAAGCCAGGCTCCACCCTTAGTGTCGTGAGGATACCGAAATGCTCGGAGTATGCCTTTTCCAAGTCGGCAAGGGCTTCCTCCTTGTTGGCAATCCCGAGATGGGCCCAAATCATGGTGACCGGACTCACCTGTTCCTGCCGACTGATCTTATCCAGTTTCGCCAACTCGTGGCGAGCACGCTCCAGTTGCCCGGCACGTCCATAAATGTAGGCCAACGTCATCCAAAGCGATGGACCTTCTCCGTAAATACGGCTCAATGTCTTTGCCTCATCCAACGCTTGCCGAAACAGCCGTTTCTCTACATAGGCATAGGTCACGAGGCCTGCGGCCCGGAGAAAATTCGGATCCTTCCGAAGCACCGCGCGGCACTGTTGGATGGCCTTGTCATACTGTCTCGAGTAGTACTGAATCGCGCACGCGTCGGCGGCAATAATGAGCGAGAGTGGATCCAGTTGGCGCGCTCGATTGCTTTCCTTAAGCGCCTCGTCGAAACGACCTTGCCACATGAGATGTTCACCGTACCACTGATGAGCCGTCGCGTAGTCTGGGTTCAATTCTGTGGCCAGCCGATATTCCTTTTCTGAATTCTGCCAGTCCCAATCGTGATTTTGCACGATCAAGGCCAGTGCCGTGTGTCCTTCCGCTAGTCCTGCGTCAAGCTGGATGGCGCGGGAGGCGGCAGCGCGAGCTTGTGACGTGTACAGCGTAGGAGAAGAAGAGGAATAAGCAGTCAGCAACGTATAAGAATTCGCGAGGCTGGCATAAGCCGGGGCGTAATTGGGATCCAAGGATGTCGCTTGCTGAAAACACTCGATCGCCTGCTGAAACCCTGCCACGGTCCTCTTGTTCCAAAAATACATACCCTTGAGATACAAGTCGTGAGCTTCGGCCGATTTCGGGTATGACCTTTGCTGGGTGAGGGAACGGACCGGCTCGCGGCCCTTCAAGTCGGTGTTGGTTTCGTTTGCAGACTTGGATTGCAGGGGGTGAATGCGAATGTACGACCATGAGATATAGGCGCCCGATACGGCGACCACCAGAGCAGGAATCCACAGGAGACTCTTCCAACCGGGTTTGCCATGCTGTTGAGTAATGGCCGATGCGGGCGAACGATCACTGTCAATCGAAATATTTGGCGACGGTGCTAGTGCTGAAACTTGCTCTACGGGCGCAATGAACCGGTAGCCCACGCGAGGAACGGTTTCGATATACCTTGAGTTTTCCGAAGAGTCGCCCAGGGCGGCCCGTAACTTCTTGATCGCGCTGTTCAGACTGTGCTCAAAGTCTACGAAGGTGTCCGATGGCCACAGCCTGTCCCGCATCTCTTCCCTTGCCACGATTTCTCCCGGCTTCTCCAGCAACATCGAAAGAAGACGAAACGGCTGTCCCGGCAGACGGACGCGTATCCCGTGTTTTCGGATTTCGAGTGCGGCAAGATTGACTTGGAAGACTCCGAAGCGGAGGACTCCACTGGGCGATGCACACTTCTTTTCCGCCACAGTTCACAGCTCCAAATGTCCTAGGCTGCCCCCTTTACAAGAGATGGTTACCCAAGGACTTAAGTTGAATCGTATCTGAGGCTTGGCCGGTCATCAAGAGATAATGCTGCGTGCATTGCCATCCTGCCACTGGCTCCCTTAGTTTGCAGCAAATCCTGTCCCAAGTCCCTTGGACAGAGAAGCTAGCAGCACCGCAAGGGTCACCAATGGGGGTGTTTCGATGCGGACGTTCCCAGCCCAGCAGTCTTACTTTGCATGTTGCGTATCCCACCTGGCGAAGCAGACTCTACGGAAGCGCGATCACAGGCGGTATGTCCTCACAGGGCTTCTCGTCGGCGTTGCCACATTGATGGCTTTCGCCGCCCTGAACGGACAGCAGCTTACTTTCATCCCCAACGGTACGTTTTTCGTGAATCCCAGCGGCGCGTCTGAAACTTACAGCAATACCGGCAGTGGCATGGATCTCACTGGGCCGTTTTTCCAAAGCTTAGGCACCAACGGCCGCGCTTGCGTTACTTGCCATCAGCCCAGTGACGGAATGTCGGTCGCCGCAGCGAATGTCCAGCAGAGGTTTGCCGCCACGCAGGGCTTGGACGCGATTTTCCGCACTAATGATGGTTCCAACTGCAACCACCACATTGATGTCTCCACCCTTGCCGGGAGGTCCGCCGCCTACAGCCTTCTTCGTACACGCGGCTTGATTCGTATCGCCATTGGGGTCCCCGCGAACGCTGACTACCAAGTGGTTAGCGTAAATAATCCCTACGATTGCAACGAATCGGATGTGATTTCCCAGTATCGCCGGCCCCTGCCCGCTACCAATCTGCGGTTTTTGAGCGCGGTCATGTTTGATGGTCGGGAATCGACGCCCATCACCGGAACGACCAAGATCGTCTACGATGTCAACAATCCGCTCGGCGCCCTCGTGAGCGATCTAAAGCATCAATCTAGGGATGCCACCAACGGTCACGCACAGGGCGATGGAACAAGGCCAACAGCCGCCGAGCAGCAGCAAATCGTGGACTTTGAGATGGCCCTATCTACCGCGCAGATCATCGATAATTACGCTGGCCGATTGGACGCACACGGCGGGACAGGCGGGCCCGCGTCTCTGACCACGCAGCCCTTCTTTGTCAGCATCAACTCTAGCGTGAATCCCATAGTCCCAACGCTCGAGCAACCCGGTGGGCTTGTCAATCCAGGGGACCACGGATTTACTTCGGTCATCTTCAATCCTTTTGACCCTTGGGCATCCGTGCCCGCTCCCTCACCACGGGCGGCTGTTGTGCGGGGGCAGACTATTTTCAATTCCCAGCCCATCCACATTACGGAGGTTGCCGGCATCAACGACGACGCGTCGGCCGGAGGCTTGGTTCCGGGAGGCATGTCCTCATTCACTGGAACTTGCGGCACTTGTCACGACACACCGAACGTGGGCAACCATTCCTTCCCTACGCCGTTGAACATCGGCACCGGCGACCCTGACGTTTCTAACTCGAATGTTAACAAGGGAGGTTTAGATATCCGCTACCTGCCGAGCATCACGGTCTGTAAATTGGACATGACGACAAGCCCGCCCTCGCCAACAAGCAATTGCAAGACGACGACAGACCTGGGTCAGGCTTTGATCGACGGCCGATTCGACCATGTCGGCAAAATCAAAGGTCCGATTCTGCGCGGGCTGGCGGCCAGGGCGCCCTATTTCCATAACGGCTCTGCGCAGACTTTGCTGGATGTCGTGCATTTCTATGAAAACCGCTTCGGCTTGGTCCTGACACCCCAGGAAGAGTCGGATCTGGTCGCGTTCTTGAGAGTTCTCTAACCCAAGACAAAAAGAATGTCGCATTGGCCTACTCACCTAATTGAACCAAGGAAATGCGGAGTTTCCAGGAGAACATAGCCAAGCTGGAAGCCGTCGACACCCAAGTCTTGCGTGTTGGGCGTGGACAGCCCCTTTGCCAACAAAGCCTTTGCCGACCAGAACGGTGTGACTTTTCCTCTGTTCAGTGACTTTGGCGGAAAGGTCGCTGCCGACTACGGCAACTCTTTTTTGATCAACGATCTAAACTTTCGCAAATCTCGATTTCGTTCCCTTAACATTCGGTTGCCTGCCGCCGTAATCCTGTTGGAGGCCAGACTGAAAGCCGAGTCTTCCTCCCGTAATGCACGCACTGGGGACCGGTAGCGAGTGTTTCGCGACCGTTTCGCGGCAAGTGTGCTCAAACTGTCTGAAAAATGGACTCAAGCCAGGGTCAAGAGGCTTGGAAGGTCTCGCCTTGCGAAGTTACAGAGCGTTCATGATTAGGAATCCCAGCAGTTTTACGCTTTGCATTTGCGAGGAACTGGGTAAAATGAGCTAGCCCAAGTTACACCGGGGCCGCGAGGCCTTATTTTCCGAATTTCCTCCAAATCTTGCGCCGTCGCAACGCCCTGTCGAAACGGGCGCGTCCGCTTTTTGACATTCGGGTGCGCATTTCTTCTGTTTGCTCCAGTTTTTACCGTTATTGGCTGCAGGAATCAGCCATCGGCGCCGAAGGAAACTTCTGTGGCCGCACCTCCGGGATCGCTGGAACTTGTATTCCCTTACGGCTCGGAGAAGGAAAAATGGATCAACGAAGTGACCGCGGCGTTCAATCAAAGCCGCAAAAAGACGCAAACCGGGAAAGCAATCTTCGTGCGTGCCGTGCCGATGGGCTCGGGCGAATCCATCGACAACATTCTTTCTGGCCGGATGCAGGCGCATCTTGCAAGTCCCGCCTCTGCCGCGTTTATCAAACTTGGAAATGCGGAGTCGCGCGCGAAAACCGGCAAGGACTTGATTGCGTCCACGGACAACCTGGTCTTGTCTCCAGTCGTGATCGCCATGTGGAAGCCGATGGCGGAAGCGATCGGCTGGGGAAAGAAGGCTATTGGCTGGTCCGACATTCTCGCTTTGGCGCGGAACCCGAAAGGCTGGGCGGCCTACAACTACCCGCAATGGGGGAAATTCAAGTTCGGTCACACGCATCCGGAATTCAGCAACAGCGGACTGATTTCGCTATTTGCTGAGGCCTACGCGGCTTCTGGAAAAACAGCTGGACTCAAACTGGGGGACCTGGCGAAACCGCAGACCAAACAACTCATTGCGGGCGTGGAACAGAGCATCGTTCACTACGGCAGCTCGACAGGCTTCTTCGGACGCAAGATGTTCGCGAATGGCCCGGAGTATTTGTCGGCCGCCGTTCTGTACGAAAGCATGGTGGTTGAGTCCTATTCCCAGAACAATCTGGCGTTTCCTGTGGTTGCCATCTACCCGAAAGAAGGAACCTTCTGGAGCGACCATCCCGTCGGCGTAGTCGAGCGAGACTGGGTTTCGCCGGAACACCGCGAGGCCGCGAAGATCTATATTCAGTATTTGCTGGCGCGGCCACAGCAAGAAAAAGCAATTGAATACGGGTTTCGTCCGGCATCGCTGGACGTCCCCCTCGCTGCTCCTCTTGATGCGGCTCATGGAATCGATCCGAAAGAACCCAAGACCACGCTCGAAGTGCCGTCTGTCGATGTAATCAATGGAATTTTGCAGTCCTGGAAAGTGCAGAAAAAACATTCGAACGCGGTTCTGGTTCTGGATACTTCGGGGAGCATGGCGGAAGAAGGCAAGATGCAAAACGCCAAGCAGGGGGCGAGACAGCTTGTGCAGCTTCTGGATGAAGGCGACACATTTTCCTTCCTGCCCTTCAGCAGCGGATTAAACTGGGCGCAAAAGGACGCCAGTGTGAAAGAGCAGCGACCGCAACTCCTTCAGCAAGTTGATTCATTGTTTGCCGGGGGTGGCACGGCGCTTTACGATTCCATCGATGCGGCGTACCAACACCTCGCGGAGGCGCAAAATCCTGACGTGAAGATTCAAGCGGTAGTTGTCCTCACAGACGGGGAGGACACCGAGAGCAAGCTGAAATTAAATGAGCTCATGGAACGTATCAAATATAACGGCGAGACCAGGGCAATCCATGTTTTCACCATCGCGTATGGCCGCGATGCCAGAAAAGACATTCTGCAGCAGATTGCGGATGCAACCCAGGCCAAATTCTATGAAGGCACTCCGCAAAACATTGTGGAAGTTTTCCGAGACATTTCGACTTTCTTCTAGCCTCATCAACCGCGTTATTGCTGAGGATGAAGGGCACTGAATGACATGCCGGACGGACCGAAACTGACAGCCCTGGGCAAACTCTTCATCTTTCTTTTCATCGCTATCTGCGTCCTTGGCGCTTATTATTTCTTCACCAACAAGACGCCGTGGAGTTCTTCGGGCAAGAGTGCTGGCCCGAGCGGTGGGATTCTGGATTCGTTCGGCAGCGCCGATCAAGTGGAAGTCGGCATCGCCTACGGTACCGAAAAGCAGCGCTGGCTGGAATGGGCGGTGCTGGAATTTGCAAAGACGCGCGATGGGAAGCGAATCAAGATCAATCTCATCCCTATGGGCTCGCTCGAAGGCGCACACGCCTTGCTCAACGGCGATCAACGGATCCAGGTATGGTCACCCGCGAGCGCGCTCTACAAAGACATTTTCGTCCAGGAGTGGCAGGTCAAATACAGCCAGAATCCAATTTTGAAGGAAGAGCCGATTGCTCTTTCGCTGATGGTCTTCGTGATTTGGGATGAGCGTTATCAAGCTTTCGTGAAAAAGTACAAGACATTGTCTTTCTCGACGGCGAGCCAAGCCCTGGAGGAAAAAGGCGGATGGGACTCCATCGCGCAAAAGCCGGAATGGGGACTCTTCAAGTTTGGCCACACGCACCCCAATGAATCCAATTCCGGGTTGATGACCATCGTTCTGGCCGCGTACACGTATCAAAAAAAGACCAAAGACCTCCAGTTGAAAGACGTGGTCGACGTGGGTTTTCAAAATTGGCTCCAGGCGTTTGAGCGCGGTGTGAGCGGACTTACCAACAGCACCGGCAACATGATGCGCGAAATGGTTTTGAAAGGACCGTCCTCTTACGACGCTCTTTTCGTCTACGAAAGTGTGACCATCGACTACCTGAAAAATGCCGAAGGCCGCTGGGGACAGATCCGCGTGGTCTATCCTGAATACAACGCGTGGAACGAAAACCCGTACTACATCATTGACGCCTCCTGGAGCACGAAAGATCAGCGCAAGGCTGCGCAAACGTTTCTGGACTTCCTGCTGGGCGAGCCGATCCAAAAGGAATCGCTGAATCACGGGTTTCGTCCGGCGAACCCGAACGTGCCGGTAAAGTTCCCTGACAGTCCGTTTGTGAAGTACGCCGACTATGGCATTCGAGTGGATCTGGCAAAGATTTGCGAGCCTCCGCGGGCGGAAGTGGTAAACAATCTGTTGCAGAGTTGGCAGCGCAGTCAGGCCAACCGTTAGGCCCATGCACACGTGAGAGGAAGCCCTCTGCGTGGCATGGTGGAAGGGAGCGTCAACCCATGTTCGAGAGGTTAGCCAATCTCATCCGAGGATTCTTCGGGCTTTTTATTTCCGGCCTCGAGAAGCAAAATCCGGAAGCATTGCTCGAAGTGGAGACGGAAAATCTTCGCAAGCAGATCGCTCAATACAATCAAGGCCTGGCTTCGCATGCGGGCTTGTGTGAAAGGCTCATGAGCCAGGTAAAGAAGCTGGAGACGGAGGAACGCGACTTGCGGGCCAAGACCTCCGCCAATTTGCGCGCGGGAAATCGCAGCGCCGCGGCCCAATATGCCTTGCGCCTCCAGACCGTTTCGCGCGAACTCGAAGAAAACCGCAAGCAGCTGGAACAGGCGGAAACGACTTATAAAGACTTACTCAAAGCGCGCGACGTGGCCGTCAGCAGCGCACGCGCTAAAATCGAATCGCTGCGTTCCAGCATCAGCGACCTCAAGATGAAGCGGGCCATGGCGGAACTTACGGAAATGGCTTCGGGGATGATCAGCAGCATCGGCGGATCGGGCGACACGCTTGACCGGCTCCAGACCATGGTTGAAGAAGAACGCACGAAAGCGGCGGGGCGCGCTCGTGTGGCGCGTGATTCGATGGACATATCGGGCGTTCAGTTAAAAGAAGCGGAGCAGAACGCTCTTGCAGATCAGGCGCTTGCCGACTTCGCCGCCAAAGAGGGCATCGCGCTTGAGCCGGCCGGCGGAACAGGCACGACAGCGCCCGCCGACAGGCCCGTTAAAACTATGGGTCCTCCGACGGAAAAGAACTGACGCTACGGTAGAATAACGGCATTGTGTGGCGTTATCTGAAGGCTGCATTCTTCGTCGGCGTGGAGCTTCCGGCGCTAGGCCGTGTGCCCGTTAATGCATTGGCTGCGGCGGGTTTTCTGATTTTAGGGTTTGGCCACCCGGGGTTCTGGTTCCTCGGACTCGCCGCAGAGGCAGCCGTTGTTCCCGCCCTGGCATTCAACAAACGCTTTCAGAGAGTTGTCGATGCAGAAGACAAGCAGCTTTCCACCGGCGACTCACAGTCCAAACGTTCCTCGCTGGTGAAACTGCTGCCCGCAGACTATCAATCACGACTCACCGGGCTCGAGCGTCGTTGCGACAAAGTCCTCGAAGTTTATCGCAACGCTCAGGCAGAAGAATTCTTGATCGATACGAACCGCGAGGCTCTTGAGAATCTCAAGTGGGTCTATCTCAAGCTGCTCATCGCTCGCTACCACTTGCTTACGGCCGGCACCGAAGACACGCCGGAAAGCCTGGAAAAGAGGATCAAATCACTCGAAGGCGAGCTCCAGAATGGCAGTGAATCGTCGGCCCTGCGCCAGTCCCGAGCAGCCACGCTGGATATCTTGAAAAGGCGGCTCGCAAACATTCAGCGGCGCGAGCAATCGTTGCAGGAGGTCGAGAGCGATCTCACGCGCGTGGAATCGCAAGTCGACCTGATTCTCGACAACGCCGCGATGCAGGGAAAGCCACAAACCATCTCAACCGATATCGAGCTGGCCAGCGATTTAGTGAGCGGAGGGATGTTTGGCGACGTCGAATCGACCGTTGCTGACCTTGATCGCGACTACGGAAAGTCTCGATCTCTTCCAAAGGCGCCAACAGCAGGGCGCTACTGATGAGTTCGCCTTCTAGCACTTCCGCCAGCCTTCCTCACGAGTCAGGACCCTCCCTGCCCCCCTGGGCGCGCGCGATCGCCGAGTCCTACGAGAGCAACGCCGCCAGTCAATTTGTCATCTACGGGAATATTAACGACCGCATCGTGCTACCTGGCGTGCCTTCTGCTCGCCTCGGCACCCTCTCCGATTTCTTGCTTGGTGGGCTGCTTGCGCGTTTCGACGTGGTTCTCAGCTACGACTTGGGCAACGGCATTCGCGTGGAGAAAGGCGCCGAGGCCTTTTCCAAGTGGCCGCATTTCCAGGAGAGCCAGAAGGATTGGAAGGCTCCCCGCCCCGCTGTCGAAACCCTCACGCGCTATTTCCGCTATTGCGCGAACCTCACGCGCCTCAATCAGCCCCCGATACAAGTCGGTTGCATCATCAAGAATGCCGATCTGCTGGTGCCTGCTTTACAGGGCGGGTTGGACTACGACCTCAATGCGCTCGCCTCCTTGATTCGCGACTGGTCTAACGAAAGCCTGCTGGCGGGGCATGCCCTTGCGACGTTTCTGCTGACAGAAAACCTGAACGACCTCCATCCTTTGATTGTCAATAATCCGCGGATCGCCCGAGTCCGCCTCGATTTGCCGTCCTCCGACCAGCTTCTCGATGCGTTTCGTATCCTGGCCCCGTCTTTCCCAGCCTGTCTTAACGACATGATGGCGGATTTGCCGACTGTTGCCGACCAACTCGCAGGGACGACTCTCGGCGCCCTCGAAAGCGTCATTAAAACAAAGGAGTACCGGAAAGAACGGCTCGGTGCAGCAGATCTCGCCAGGATAAAGAAAGACTTGGTGGAAAAGGACACCAGCGGGCTTATCGAATTCATCGAGACGCCGCGCACGCTGAACGATTTATATGGCCTCGACCGGATTAAAGCGTGGCTGCGCCAGGACATCGAACTGTGGAAGAAAAATGACACCGCGGCACTTCCCAAAGGGTATCTCCTCTGCGGCCCCGTCGGTACCGGCAAGACTTTTTTGGTCGAATGCCTTGCCGGAGAAGCCAACGTTCCGATCGTCAAAATGAAAAATTTCCGCGACAAATGGGTTGGCAGCAGCGAAGGCAACCTCGAGAAGATCTTTCGCTTGATTCACGCGCTCGGCCGCTGTTACGTCTTCATTGACGAAGCGGACCAGGCCCTTGGCCGCCGTGATGCTTCGAGCGGCGATTCTGGAGTGGGCGGACGCATATACTCGATGCTCGCCGAAGAGATGGGCAGCAGCACGAATCGTGGCCGCGTTATTTGGGTCTTGGCTTCCAGCCGCCCTGATCTTATTGAAGTGGACTTGAAACGCCCGGGGCGCGTCGATTTGAAGATCCCTCTTTTCCCGACGACCACCACTCGCGAGGGATTCGACCTGCTCCGCATGCTGTGCGCCAAACGAGGTCTGACCATTGCCGATAGCGCGTTGGCATCCCTCGAATCATGTATTCCACCGCTGTTGACTCCCGGCGCGGCCGAAGCCTTGGTCATGAAAGTTTACCGCCAGCTGCGGACCAGCACTTCTTCTCTTGCTGAAGTCCTCCAGAAATGCCTGACGGAATACCAGAACCCCATTGCGCCCGATGTCATGGAGTTTCAAATCCGGATCGCTGTAAGCGAAGCCAGTGCCCTGGAGTTCGTCCCACAAATCTTTCGCCGCAAGTCATCCTAGCAACCACTCAAAGGCCATGCCGACCGCATCTTCGACGAAAGGATCTTCCCTACGAAATTCAGCTCCGTACCGTAGCCGATTCCCATGGGTCAGAGAAAGTTTACGGAAGATTCTTCTCTTGCTTGTTCAATAGTTCGTTCTAATCCCGCGTCCCTCGTTCCCGCCGAAACACCATTGAGGCTTTGGTGCGCCTGTTATAGACTTCGCCATCGCAATAATTTTCCGCCTCTGAGGACATGGTTACTCCGCTGGGACCGAAAAGGAGGAGTGGATGCTCTGTGCATCGCTAGTTGAGACGAGTCATCGGGCTTTGGCAATCCCGGACATTGTCATCATCGGGTTCTATTTCGCCCTGGTATTTGGCATCGGCATTTACTTTGCCCGTCGGAAACGCACCTCCGAAGAGTACTTTCTTGCTGGCCGTGACGTTGGCTGGTTTTTCATTGGCGCCTCTTTGTTCGTATCCAACATTTCCACGGAGCACTTCATCGGTCTGTCGGGCACGGGCGCTTCCTCCGGTCTCGCTGTTGGTCATTTTGAATGGCTTGCATGCCTCATCCTGTTGATTCTCGGCTGGGTGTTCGTGCCTTTTTATTTGCGAAGCAACGTGTTCACAATGCCAGAGTTTCTCGAGCGCCGCTTTAATCGCCAGTCCGCCGTATACCTTGCGGGGATTTCTATCGTCGCATACATCTTCACCAAAATATCGGTACAACTTTACGCCGCTAGTGTCGTCCTCGAGCGCGTCGCGGGCTGGTCGTTGTGGAAGACCGCCGTGGTGTTGGTTATCGCCACCGGCATCTACACGATCGCAGGCGGACTCGCAGCCGTCATTTACACAGATACCGTGCAAACCTTAATCCTTATCACCGGGGCAGTCGCTCTGACGGTCATCGGCCTGACGAAAGTTGGCGGCCTCGCGCATCTTCGTGCCATGGTACCACCCGATTATTTCCACATGATCAAGCCCGCAACGGATCCCAACTTTCCCTGGACCGGCATTTTCTTCGGCGCTCCGATTCTTGGCATCTGGTATTGGTGTACCGACCAGGTCATCGTTCAACGCGTGTTGTCAGCCCGGGATGAAGGCCACGCAAAAGCCGGAACCATTTTTGCCGGCTTCCTTAAAATTCTTCCCGTATTCATGCTGGTTCTTCCCGGCATCATTGCCTACGCCCTGTTTCCCGAGCAGGTAAAAAAGCCAGACTTCGCTTATCCAACTTTGGTTCTGAATCTTCTTCCTGTTGGCCTGGTGGGGCTGGTCATGGCTGCGCTGCTCGCTGCGGTGATGGGTGCCATGAGTTCGGTGTTCAATTCCGCTTCGACTCTCGTCACGCTCGACTTCTACAAGAAAATCCGCCCGCAAGCCTCCGAGGGCCAACTCGTCAATTTCGGCCGCGTCGCCACGGGCATCATGGTCTTGCTCGGATTGCTCTGGGTTCCCTTCATTCATTACATCTCGAGCCAGCTTTACATTTATCTGCAGAGCGTCCAGGCCTATATCAGTCCGCCGATTGCGGCATGTTTTGTCCTAGGAATCTTGTGGCCGAGATTGAACGGTTCCGGTGCGATCACGTCCCTGCTTGCCGGATTTGTCTTGGGCGCAACGCGTTTCATTCTGGAACTCGCTGACCGCGCCGGTGGCGGCCAGTTAGAGGCCACCTCCGTCGGCTGGCTCATTAAAATGAATTTTCTCCACTATGCGATCTTCATGTTTGTCGTTTGTTCCGTTGTGCTGGTTGGCGTTAGCTTGATGACTCCGGCTCCGGACCGCAAAAAGCTCGCCGGCCTGACGTTTGCGACCGTGGATGACAAAATCGAAACCGTTGCCGTCGGCGGCCCGCCCATACGCAAACCAGCCAAGGAAACGCCGGCGGAGCATGCCTTCAATATCGCCTTCAGCTTGTTGTTGCTCGGGACCGTCATTGGCTTGTGGATCTATTTCCGCTAGGGAACGGGAGAGTATCGTCTGGTGAACACGGGCTGCATCCGGGTCCTAAAGCCGAACGTTACGCAGGAGGAGGCGTTGCGGACATTTTCCGCCACGAGTTTCTCCGGTCTCTATTGGCGAATCCGAAGCGGGCCATTGCGGCGCATTGCGGATGTATATGTGCCGTATTTCCTGTTTCGAGTGGAATGCGGAAACGCACAGCCATATCTCTTCGCTATGGACGCGGTGGATGGCTCTCTCGATCTGTTCGAATTTCCTCGCGTTCCGGAGGAGGGCGAATTCCAAGCCGCTCGTGACCACAATCGACTCAAACCCTCCCTGAGCGAGGAGCAGGCAGCCAATCTTTTGCGCGACAAGGCCTTACGCATTATTTTCCAGCAAGGATTCTTCCGGCTTCGCAATGCCCATCTCGAAATCTCCTTTGTGCCTTGTGAACTGCATTTGCCGTATTGGCTCGGTTTCTACGGCCGCAACACTTCGGCCCGCTGCCGCGTGATGGATGCCGTGAGGCGCCGCATCGAAGGGGCGAAGGCATCCGCGTTCTTCGAACATTGGCTGGCGGCCTGAAAGGTGCCAAGTCCCGATTCGTTTCGGGTACAATTCAAGCGCGTCTAAATCGTTTTATCCCCTTTCCGAGTATCGGGAGAGTACCAATGGGACCGCTGGTTCGGCGCACAGCAATGGTGCTGTTAGTTTGCGCCTTGGGAAACGCTCCTGGCGTTGCTCAGGGCTGGCAGCACATCGGGAAAGTCGAACGCGTCGAAGCTTTCAGGGAGGGGTCACAAGACGGCGTGGAGTTGACCGCCGGCCAGGCCAAAGTTCGCATTACGCAATTTTACCATGGCGTGATTCGCGTGAGAGTAACTCCCAAAGGACATTTTCCCAAGGATTTTTCCTGGGCCTTGGCGGAGACGTCTTTGAACTACATCAGTGGCCCAGTACAAATCCACGACGAAAAAAATGAAGTAAAGATGGTCGCTGGCGCCGTTCATGTGTCCATCGCGAAATGGCCTTTGCTGATCACGTTTTCAGATCCTTCCGGAAATGTCTTGCTTGCGGACGAGCCCAGCCTTCCCATGGCCTGGGACGGTCCTCGCGTTCATGTCTGGAAGAAAATGCCGCCCGACGAGAACTACTATGGCCTAGGCGACAAAGCCGGCCCCATGAACCGCCGCAACCGCGCCTTCACCAACTGGAACACGGATGAATTTGGATGGCAGGAATCCTCCGACCCGCTCTACAAAACCATCCCATTTTTTATCGGCTTGCGCAAAGGCGTGGCCTACGGAGTTTTCTTCGACAACACTTATCGAAGCTCATTTGACTTTGGGAAGGAATCCCGCGATTTCTTTTCGTTTGGGGCGGAGGGCGGTGAGCTGAACTACTACTTTATTGCTGGACCGGATCCCAAAAAAATCGTCGAGGAGTACACGGCAATGGCTGGGCGTTCGCCTTTGCCTCCGATCTGGTCTCTCGGTTACCAGCAATCCCGGTATAGCTATTATCCCGAGTCGCGGGCGCGCGAGGTTGTGAAAACCTTTCGCGAAAAGAAAATCCCTGCCGACGTCATCTATTTCGACATTGACTACCAGCAGGGCTATGCGCCCTTCACCATCAATCGCGCATACTTTCCGACTTTCGAAAAAATGATTTCGGATTTTCGCGCCCAGGGTTTTCACTCGGTTTTGATCACGGACCTGCACATCAAAAAAGACCCGAACCATGGCTACGTGCCCTATGACTCCGGCATCAAGAACGATGTGTTCGTCAAGAATCCCGACGGCAGCGTTTTTGTCGGCAAAGTATGGCCAGGCGACAGCGTCTTCCCTGATTTCACGCTGACGCGCGTGCGTAAGTGGTGGGGAGGCCTCTATCAGGATTTCGTCGCTATGGGCGCCGCCGGTTTTTGGAACGACATGAATGAGCCTTCCGTCTTCGAACGTGCAGACAAGACCATGCCTCTTGACACTGTTCACCGGCTCGACGACGGCTCGACCATTGACCACCGCGCCGCTCACAATATCTTCGGTATGGAGAATGCTCGCGCGACTTACGAAGGACTGTTGAAGCTGCAAGGCGGAGAGCGCCCCTTCGTGCTCACTCGCGCGGCTTATTCCGGAGCGCAGCGCTACGCCGCCACTTGGACCGGCGACAACAGCAGCACTTGGAACCATCTCAAGATGAGCACACCGATGCTCATGAGCATGGGTATTTCCGGAATGCCTCTGGTGGGGAACGACATTGGCGGCTTCGCAGGCTCTCCTACTCCGGAGTTGCTCACGCGCTGGTTCGAAGTCGGCGCGCTCAATCCCATTTATCGCGGTCATACAACCAAGGGCACTGCCGATCAGGAGCCTTGGGTGCACGGGCCCGAGCACGAAGCCATTCGCCGCAGGTACATTGAGCTGCGCTATCGCCTGCTTCCGTACCTTTACACGGCCATCGAAGAAACCACGCGGACCGGTATTCCCTTGATGCGGCCCCTTTTCCTCGAATATCCGCAAGCAACCGAATTTTATGACGACGATCGCGATTTTCTCTTCGGCCCCGACTTGTTTGTCGCTCCTGTGACCACAGAAATGGTGGATGCCGAAGACGTTACTCTTCCGCCCGGCGATTGGTACGACTTCTGGACTGGCCTTAGGCACGCACACGAAGAAAAAATCCAGTTGCGCCCGCGCCTTGGTGAGATGCCACTTTACGTTCGCGCCGGAGCGATCTTGCCCTTGCAACCCGTTGTTCAGAACACGGGCGAGACTCCCGATGGACCTCTTCAGTTATATATTTATCCCGGCGACGATTGTCGTGGATCGCTCTACCAGGACGATGGCCACACACTCGCTTATCAGAAGGGGGAAATCCTTCGCATCAGCTATTCCTGCTCAGCCTCCTCCTCCTCGATTTCGATTACCTGTAGCGTCGACAAAAATGCTTCCAAACCTTGGTGGAACAGTACGGCATTGACGGTCTATGGCACTTCTGCGGCGCCCAGGGAGGTTCGCATCGGAGAACGCGCCATTCAGGATTGGCATTTTGACGCGCGGGCCCACACGGTAACGCTCACCATTCCCGAGGCCGCGAAGAACTGGAGCGTCCGGCTCGCGTTTTAGTTGCCTCGATGTTTTTGCTCAATTCACGGAGAAGAGCGTAATCGACTGCTCTGGCATGGAAATATGCAACTCTCTGCCAGTCAAGTCTGCTTTCGCCCCGCCGAGGACCAGAGACAGCTCTGATGCGTTTTGCATTGGCGTTCCATTTAGCCGTATCTGCAGCTCTTTGGTCTTGTCTGAGTTGTTGAACGCCACTACGACGCGATCGTCTTCCGACTCACGCAGAAACACATAAGCAGTCTCATCCGAAGCCAGATGCCAAAGTTGTCCCCCGCGAAGCGCTGCATGCTCTCGGCGAATTCGCAGCAACTCCTTGACGTACGAAAAAATCTCCTGCTGCTCGCGGGTTCGTCCGGCTTCTGTGAACGCATCTTTCGAATCGCCAATCCATCCGCCAGGAAAATCGCGCCGGTTGTCCGGGTCTCCTCCTCCCCTCATCCCGATCTCATCGCCGTAATAAAGCTCGGGAACGCCGCGCAGAGTCAGTGTCAGCCCGAAAGCCAGCTTTAGCTTTGCAGGTGAGCTGCCTTCGGCGCTCGCGAAGCGCGGCACGTCGTGATTTGCGAAGAACGGCACCAGCAACTCCGGACGCAGATACAGCGCATCATGCCTCAGAACGTTCGCGATTCGTCCCACGGGCGCGTTTCGTAGAAGCACGTCCCGCAAAGTAAAAAACATCGGGAAATCAAGAACCGTCGAGAGCCCGCTGTCGATGCCATCGTACCGTCGCACACCACCCTCAAAAAAAAAGGTCACGCTTGGATCGGGATGAAACACTTCTCCAAGCGTCGTCAAATTCGGATAAATCCGCCGCAGTCCCGCATGCCAATATGCCCAAAACTTCCGACCCACATAAGGAAGCGTGTCCACTCGGAAGCCGTCGAATCCAGAAATCTCCGCCCACCACAAACTGTTTTGCAAAAGGTATTCCTCAACAAGGGGGTTTTCCGTGTTCATGTCCGGAAGACTCCCGAAGAACCACCCTTCCGTCAGGTTCCGTTTCATCCACTCCGGCGCGTGCGGATCAACCAACGATTCGAACGGATCAGTCACGGCGGCCTGCCCGTCAGGCTTGCCGTAGAACGTTCCCTTCAGCGGCGAAAACGAATCCAGATGATCTTGCTTCGTCCCGTGAAACCAGTCGGGGAGCGGCGGATTGTCAACCCACGGATGTAGCGGTCCGACGTGATTCGGCACGACATCGAAAAAAATCTTCATTTTCTCTTGGTGCGCCGCCGCAACGAGATTTTGATAATCCTTCAACGAACCCAGGTGCGAATCCAGAGCGTACAAATCCACCGAGCCGTATCCGTGGTAATGCTGGGCAGCGCCATTCTTCACCACCGGCGTGAGCCACAAGGTGGTGATGCCAAGCTCCTTCAAATACATCAAATGATTCTGGATTCCGCGCAAATCCCCGCCGTGATACGCGCGGGGTTTTGCGCGGTCGTGCGAGCCTGGCGCCCCCGCCGGCTCGTCGTTTGCCGGATCGCCATTGGCGAAGCGATCCGGCATGATCAGGTAAATCACGTCGTCTCGCGAGAGTCCCTGAAACTTGCCAAACGTCGGCGCCCGCGCCGCGAGTGGCAGTTCGAAAGACGTCGTGCCTTTCGGCGTGGTAATGCGACAAACTGCAGTCCCTGGCCTCGTTTCTGCCCCGATTTTCAGCCAAGCGAAAAGATAATGGCCTCCGGCAGTCGCTTGCGTGCGCGAAACGCGCAGCGTCGGCAGATTGCACGAAACGTTCGTGGCCTCGAGGTCCCGCCCGGAAAGCAACAGCATCAGTTCCGGCGTAAATCCAACCCACCAGTTCGGCGGCTCAACCTTCGTAACTTTCACCGTCGAAGCCGCAGCATTTTGCTGTGGTGCAGGCCGGCCCTGCGGGACGCCTGCATTCAAGAGGCACACAATCACCAAAAGAGTGGTTCGACCAGAATTCTGGTAGGGCAGATTGTTTCGAGGAGGTGAAAAGGAAGTCTCCACCGGAAGAGCATAAGAAAAAACGAAGCGACGCACCAGTGTTCAGCGCCAAAATCCTCGAATGCTCAACTCAACGCGGTGTTCCCGGCTATTTCAAGCACTTGTGAAAGCCAGGTCTCCAAAAGCTTCTGGCACGTGGAAATTCGGCACGGGTGTTCCGGTCGGTCTCCAAGCCGAGTAAAATCGCGGCTCCTCCGTTCCTTCCACGCGGTAAAAATTCACTCTCCATGCAACGGTTGGATCGAATTTCGCCATCAGGCATTTCATGGGTATGGCCAACTCGGCCGTCCAGATTTTCTTCCCTTCATCCAAAACCATACGCCGCTTCAATCCGCTCTTTAAATCGTGTTTCTCGCCCGGCGCAATATCCAAGTCAATCCAAAACCCGTTCGGGCTCACTTCAAACTCTTTATATCGACGAAGATCCGAACCGTCCGGTTGCAAGAACGCCTCTGCCACGTCGCGGTCCCACAATTGGTCTCTTCGCCCATTCGCATCCGCATCGCCAAAAACCGTGATCGTCCGGTATCGAGCCCGAAATCGCAGAAACAGAATCTCTGGGCTCCACAACAAACGTACCTCCGTCTCGCGCGCTGGATCTGCATTTTTACCTTGCCAGTCCGCATGGAACCGCAGCGGTGCAGCACTCTCCCACGAGGCCGGCGCAGTAAATCCTTCAGCACCACAAGGCTCCGTCAATCGAACCGCCACCGCCTTTCCCTGTTTCAAAAGTTCATTGACGCTGTTCATGCCGTGAATTTGCGTTCCTTATCCTCGATTTCAAACTCAACTCTTTGCGCACCATTCTCCTCATTCGCGCCGGCCCTTGCATTATGCCGTGCTAGCATCAAATTTGACCTACGGGAACAATCTCTTTGTCGCTGGGGTAACGATCCCAAGGAGTGCGTAAAATGATCGAGTCTGTCAACGAAGATTTTGCAACATCGGTGAAGCGCACGCCTGACGAATTCAAATTCGTCAAGCTCCGCTGCGACGGCGGCGTAGCGCGCATGACCATGAGCCGCCCCGAGCACAATCTTCTGAACGAAGCCATGCTCCGCGAAATGGCGGACGGTATCAGCTATGCCGGAGAACGCGATGACGTCAAATTGATCGTCCTCAATTCCGCCTGCAAGGTCTTTTGTGGGGGCATCGACGTCGGCGAATACACCTCTCAGCGCGTTTTCCAAATGCTCGACGCTTTTCATGCCACTTTTGCCGGCATGCTTGAGCTCGGCAAGCCGGTCATCACCGTTGTGAACGGTCCAGCCATTGGCGGCGGTGCCGAACTTGCGGCCTTCGGCGACCTCGTCATCGCCACGCCCAAGGCGCGCTTCGCCCAGCCCGAGATCAGCATCGGCGTTTTTCCCCCGCTTGCGTCCACCATTCTTCCTTTTCTCGTCGGTCCAAAAATCGCTCTCGAACTCGTCCTCACGGGCGAACCTGTCACCGCCGAGCGCGCTCTCGAACTCGGCATGGTCAATCGCCTCGTTCCCGAAGCGCAGCTGGACAAGACTGTCGACGACCTGGTCAACCGCATTAACAGCCACTCCGGCCCTGTGCTGACCATGGCGAAAAAAGCCATTCTCGGCGGTATGGGCCTCTCGCTGCGCGACGGTCTCAAGCATTCCATGAACATTTTCCTCAACGAGCTCTACCGCCTCGAAGATTCCCAAGAGGGCTTGCGAGCGCTCGTCGAAAAGCGCAAACCCAATTGGAAAAACCGCTAGAGCCCTTTTTCATTTGCGCGAATTCAGCAAGGCCGCGAATTCAGCAGGGCTTTGAACACCCGCATTGACACTCCTCCGCGCGCGGCTTACACTGAAATTTCAATTGGCAGCCGGGGAAGCGGGGAAGGCCGTGCGAATCGGCCGCGGTCCCGCCACTGTGATCGGCTCGAGCAGCCGTCAGCCAGGCCACCCTCCCTTGGCACAGAGGGCCGCGCCCTTCGCGAGAAAGGGCGAAGCCGGAAGCCCCCGGGCGTCTCGCAGGGCTTTTTTCTTTCAGGCAGAATTTTCTCGCCGGAATCGTGGGGGATTTTTGAACAAGTTGCTGCCGCCGCGCCTTCATTCTGCAGTTTTCACTGCTCTAGCAGTTTTTACGTGCGCAGCGGCGCCCTCGCACGCGCAAAGTGCAACCCACTCTTCCGCGGAACCACCTGCTTTCCGCGAAGTCGTCGATGAAACCGGTCGCAGCGTTCGCATGCCCCAGCCGGTTCGCCGCATCGTTTCTCTCGCGCCCAGCCTGACCGAGACCATTTACGCCCTGGGCCTCGAGGATCGACTCGTGGGCGACACCGATTACTGTGACTATCCGGTCGACGCCCAGAAAAAAACTAAAGTTGGCAACATGATTAGTCCCAGCCTGGAACGGATCGTCGGGCTCCACGCTGATCTTGTTCTCATGGTCAAAGGACCGAATCGCCCCGAGACCGCACATTCTCTGGAAGGACTGGGGGTTCCTTCCTATGCCGTGGATCCACACAACCTGGACGAAATCGTTTCTTCCATAAAGAAACTGGCGGACGTACTCGGCGTTCCTGAGGCTGGCGCTTCCGTCGCCGAGGGTATGCGGCGTCGACTCGACGATCTCCATCATCGCATCGGTGACTTCACGCCGAAACGCGTCCTCTTCGTCGTTTGGACGCAGCCGCTCATCTCTACCGGCCAGCACACTTTTCTCGCTGACGCCTTGCGCCACGCCGGAGCGATTTCCATCGTGAATTCTTCGCAAGACTGGCCGCAAGTGAACCTCGAAGAAGTCGCAAAGCTGCAGCCGGATTTTCTGGTGTTCGCGGAGTCACAGCCCGGCAATGCCTCCCGCGAAGTGGAAAAACTAGCCACTCTGCCGGGTTGGAAGATTATCCATGCGGTCCGCGATCGCCGTTACGCCGTGATCAGCGATGCCGTGAACCGCCCCGCCCCCCGCATCGTCTCCGCTATCGAAGAACTCGCGCGGCAGCTGCACCCGAAGGCCTTTGCAGAAAAGCCGTCCGACAAGAAAGATACGAAGAAAGAGAACGAGGAGAATCCTCCTTCTCGCCCGCTGGCCTTCGCACCGTTTCCTTTGAACCCAACTCATCCGAAGCACGGTCATCCGAGTTCGGCCGGAGGCCGGTTATGCGGCCGCTGACCTTCCGAAAGCTCTTTTTCCAGTGCTTCATCCTTACTATTATTTTGTTTTTCGTTGTAATCGTCGCCTTGAAGTTTGGCGCTGTTCCCGTTTCTCTTTATGCCTTGGGGCGCGACTTGCTCCGCGTCTTTCTTGGCCAAATCAGCCAAATTTCCAGCGATTACCTCCTGATTGTCCAAAACATTCGTTTCCCGCGCATCATTCTCGCCATCATTGTTGGAGCATCGCTGTCTGTCGCCGGAACCAGCTTCCAGGCGCTGCTTCGCAATCCACTCGCCGACCCTTACGTCCTCGGTGTTTCCAGCGGCGCTGCGCTTGGCGCCATCCTCGGCCTCATCGCCGAGCCTCACTTGACGCTCCCCCCCGCTCTTGGCGCGCTGCTTACTCCTTTGTGTGCGTTCCTGGGAGCTGCCGCTACGATTACCGCCGTGTATTTTCTCGGCCGCCGTCAGCGCCAGATTGACAGCACCACGCTGCTCCTCGGCGGCGTCATCACCGCTTCTTTCCTTTCCGCCATCATTGTTTTCCTGATGAGCACAGTGAACAGCAGCAACACCCGCGGCATGGTGTTCTGGCTGATGGGGAATCTTTCCACTTCCTTCCAGAAGAGCGTTTACTGGTTCTTGGCTGGCGGCTTCCTCTTTGCCGCTGGTGTCATCTACGCCTGCGCCAATGATTTGAATATCCTTCTTTCTGGCGAGAAAGAAGCCATGCATCTTGGAGTCGACGTTCGCCGGGTACGCTTCGTGGTTTATGTTGCGGCTTCTCTCCTGACCGGCCTCGCCGTTTCTGTCAGTGGCGCGGTGGGCTACGTGGGTCTGATCGTTCCACACATCATGCGTCTCATCTTCGGCTCGGACCATCGCACTTTACTCCCTACCGCCGCTCTCGGCGGCGCCATCGCCTTAGTCATCGCGGACACCCTTGCACGCATCGTCGTTGCTCCCGATGAACTCGCCGTTGGCGCGGTCACCGCCGTTGTCGGCGCTCCGCTTTTCATCTACCTTCTTCGCCGGAGGCTCGCATGAGCCCCGGCCGGAGCTCCGCCGCCCCCCGCACTCCACCGGAATCCGCACGCGTGGGGACGGAAATCCGGCTCGCTGTCGAGCAGGTCAGCTACGCTTATTCCGCAAATCCAACGCAGGCCCCGCTCTTCACTTTGGAAGCCACCAGCTTTCATGCGCGCCCGGGCGAAATCGTGGCCATTCTCGGCCCCAATGCCAGCGGAAAATCCACACTGCTTCAGTTGATCGCCGGCGTTCTCAGCCCGCTTTCCGGCCGCATTCTCCTCAACGGCTCTGTCATTCACTCGCTGAGCCCGCGCACCCGCGCGCAGCGCATCGCTATGGTCCAGCAGGAAAGCCGCCTGCTGTTTCCCGCGCGAGTCTGGGAATTTGTGCTGCAGGGCCGCCACGCCCACGGCCGCTCCCTCCGCTTCGAGTCTCGCACCGACATGCAAATTGTCCAGGACGCGCTGATGCATGTGGGCGCTGCCCATCTCGGTGATCGCTTGATGGATCAGATTTCCGGCGGCGAGAAACAGCGCATCATTCTCGCTCGCGCCCTCGCTCAGCAGCCTCTGCTCTTATTGCTCGACGAGCCGACTCTGCATCTCGACATCGCGGCGCAGGTCGGCCTTCTCGAGGCGCTGCGCCGGCTCGCCGCGCGCTACCGCTACACTGTGATTGTCGTGACTCACGAGTTGAATCTCGCCGCCGAATATGCGGACCAAATTCTCTTGATGCACAGCGGCCGGTGCCTCCGCGTCGGTCCTCCGGCCGCCATCTACCAGCGCGAATTGCTCGAACAGGTTTTCCAGATTCCGCTTCGTGTGGAGATGCGTGGCCACGGGCGGCCTCGTGTCACGATTTTGTCTGACTCCTAGTAACCGGCAGTTTTTCTCGTTCACCCCAACCCTGCGGCGCTGTTCCGCAGACTACATTCACCGCAGACTTCGTGCTCGGGAAGACGGTTCGTTGGTCCCGACAACGTCGGGCCACGAAGAAAGAAGCCGTCGCCGCCGCGCGACTGTAAGGCGGGGGCGACCCACCTATTCGGGTCGCACTTGAAGAACGGTTCGCTAGCCACTGTGCCGAAACGCTCTTGGAATCAAAAAGGGCGCCGCTGCGGGAAGGCCGCGAACCATCCACACCGCCAAGCCAGGAGACCGGCGAAGTCTGCAACCTGTGCGTTCTTCCTAAGCGCAGGACAGCCTTCAAACTCCCGCGCGTGAGGGAGTGGAGGACAACATGAAAACTCTTCTCCGTTCTGCTTTTCTCTCGCTCGCAGTTCTCGTTCTTTGCGTTTCCTTGCAAGCCCAAAACAATTCGCGCCTCGCTCATCTTTCCGGCACCCTCACCGACTCAAGCGGCGCCGGAGTTGGCGAAGTTCAGATACAAGCGCGAACCGAAGGCTCGCCGAATTCTCAAACCTGGTCCGCAAAGTCCTCATCCAATGGCGAGTACTCCCTGGACTTGCCCCCGGGCCGGTACCGCGTGCAATTTGCTCGTCCATCGTTCACACGCCGCGAGCTAATCGCGAACCTCGCCCCCAGCGAATCTCACGCTCTAAGTCTTCGCCTCGATCTCGAACCTCTCTCTTCCAACGTCGTCGTCACCGCACAGGCCGAGCCAACTCGCTCCCAGGAAACTTCGGCTCCCGCAACCATCCTGGATGGTACAGAAATCGAGACCCGCCAGTCCGTCGCTCTTCCTGACCTGCTTCTCTTTGCCCCCGGAATCGCGATTGGGCGCACCGGTGCCGAGGGCGGCACTGCCTCGATCTTTCTCGCTGGTGGGAATTCCAACTTCACCAAGGTACTTGTTGACGGCGCCCCGGTCAATCCTCCCGGTGGAGCCGTCGATTTTTCTAATCTCACCTTGGACAACATCGACAAAGTTGAAGTTGTTCGTGGCGCCGAGAGTGCAATCTACGGCACCGACGCGGTCTCCGGGGTTATTCAGCTCTTCACTCATCGCGGCACGACTCGGACTCCCGAGTTCAGCTTCTTCGGCGAAGGCGGAAGCTTCTCCGGCGGCCGCGGCGGTGCACAACTGAGCGGCCTGCTCGGTGCCTTCGACTACTCCGGCGCCGCTTCTTATCTCGAGGCCTCCGGCCAGGGCGTGAACGATAATTTTATCAATCGCACCCTTTCGGGAAATTTTGGCTATCGCCTCAGCGACGCGAATCAGCTTCGTCTCTCTCTTCGCAACAACTTCAGCGAAGCCGGCATCCCCGGCCAAACCGTTTTTACTCCACCCAGTCTCCACCAGCGCTATGGGTTGCGCGACTTTAGTGCTAGCTCCCGCTGGGACTTGGCTATGGGCACGCATTGGCGTTACCAGATCAGCGGCAGTGAATGGTACGGCCGCCAGCACAGTTTCAATCCCATCCAGAGTTTCTTCGCTACGGACCCGAATGCTTTCTGCCCGCAAGCAAGTCCGTCGGCTGTTGCCACGGCCGAATTTTGCGACTTCACCTTTGACGACCATTACCAATACAACCGTGCCAACGTCGCGGCTCAGGCCACTTATCTTCTCCCCAAACTCGGCGTCACCGCCGGCTATCAATACGAGGTGGAAAACGCCACCATCCCCACGCTGAACGCCACCCACGTTCGCCGCAACAATCAGGGAGGGTTCCTCGACTTTCACTATCTTCCGCATCCGCGCATGTCCCTGAATTTTGGCGCGCGTGCGGAGGACAACGCCAATTTCGGCACTCGCGTTGTTCCTCGCGTGGGCGCTTCCGTCGCATTGCATTACGGAAAAGGCTTTTGGGGCGACACGCGATTCCGTGCTTTTTACGGTCAGGGCATCAAAGAGCCGCGCTTCGACCAGCTCTACAACGACCAATTCGGTGACTTTGGAAATCCCTCTTTGAAACCCGAAGCCAGCAAGAATTGGAGCGCCGGCTTCGAGCAAAAGCTTGCGGGCGATCACCTGCTTGTCTCTGCCGAATACTTCTACAACCGCTTCTACGACATCGTCAGCTTTGAGTTCTGCGCGTTCTTCAATAGCTTCTGCAATAACGTGCTTCCCGGACAGACCTCGCCCTTCGGCTACTATGTCAACACCGATCGCGCCCGCGCACGCGGAACAACCCTCTCTGCTGAAGCCCGCCCCGTCTCTTGGCTCATGTTCACCGGTAATTACACCTACGACGACAGCCTCGTCCTAAGCGCTCCGAATGCTTTCGATCCTTCGGAGCTTCCGGGAAACCGTTTGATCCGCCGTCCGCCCCATTCGGGTTCACTCAGCATGAACATAGCTTTTCGTCAGTTCAGTTTTTCGCTGGCAGGCTACTTCACGGGAGCCCGCACAGATAGCGACTTTCTGGGTCTTGGCCTTACGCGCAATCCCGGTTACGCCCGCTTCGATATAACCACGCGCTACAACTTTGGCCGAGGTGTCTCCCTTTACGCCCGCGCCGCCAATCTTTTCGACAAGTTCTACCAGGACGCGCTCGGCTTTCCCGCACTTGGCCGCGACGTCCGCGTCGGCATGAACTATCGCTTCTCCGGCAGGAACTGAGCCGTGTCCCATCCCACGCAGCAAGGTTCCACTGAAACCCATCCCTTGTTTCTTGCAGGGGCGCAGCACTGCTGCGCCCTCTCTGGGCGAGAACCAACCGTTCTGGTGAGTATATGTGTCCATGTCTGAACCCATTCTCTTTTGCTGGAGCGGCGGCAAAGACAGCGCCATAGCGCTGCATGCGCTGCTCCAGCAGCAAAAATTCCGAGTGACCGCCCTCCTTACTACCGTCACCGAGGGCTACGACCGCATCAGCATGCACGGCGTCCGCCGCGAGCTCCTGCTCCAGCAAGCCGAATCCATCGGCTTGCCTCTGCGCGAAGTTCGCATCCCTCCGCAATGCGTCAATCCCATCTACGAATCGCGCATGGAGCGCGCCCTCCGCATCTTCTACGAGCAAGGTGTTCGCAAAGTCGCTTTTGGCGATATCTTCCTCGAAGACATCCGCGCCTACCGCGAGAAAAATCTCGCGCGTATCGGCATGGCCGCGCTCTTTCCCATCTGGAAGCGCGACGCGCGGGAACTCATTCGTTTTCTCCACGCTCAGCATTTCCGCGCCATCACCGCTTGCATCGATCCCAAAGTTCTCACTCCCAGTTTCGCCGGCCGCGAACTTGACGATTCTTTTTTCCATGATCTGCCGCTGGGCGCCGACCCCTGCGGCGAAAACGGCGAATTTCACACTTTTGTCTTTGATGGTCCCATCTTCCGCTGGCCCATTCCCGTTCGGACCGGTGAAACTGTCCATCGCGACGGCTTCGTCTTTTGCGATTTACTTCCCGAATTGCAAGGAGCTGCAAAATGAAAGTCGAAGGGTCTCCGAAAGAAAATCTGCTTTGCCGCTTGTTGCTGGCCCTCGCCATCATCGCCATCGCCGCTGCGCTACGCATTGCCCCGCATCCCTGGAATCTCACGCCCGTCGGCGCGATGGCCTTATTCTCCGGCGCAATCATCAAAGACCGCCGCCAGGCCTTCGCTTTTCCGCTGCTCGCGCTTTTTGCGGGCGACCTGTTCGTCGGTTTTTACAACCCCGCCGTCATGCTGCTGGTCTACGCCAGTTTCCTTCTCAGCGTCCTGATCGGCCGCTTTGTGCAAGGCCGCCGTACCGTTCTGCGCATCAGCGCCGCTACCTTTCTCGGCTCCATTCAATTTTTTCTGATCACCAATTTCGCCGTCTGGTGGCTCCTCGATTCGTATGAAAAAACGGCGCGCGGTTTGGCCGCCTGCTACCTCGCCGGTGTTCCCTTTTTCTGGAACACGCTTGCGGGGGACGCTCTTTACGTCGCGACTTTCTTTGGTGTTTTCGCTCTCTCCGAGCGCTTCGTCCCGGTTCTCCGCGAACCAGCCACCGCAGCGGCGCAGTGAGCTATAATGTGGGTTTCTTTATGCCGAAATCCGCTCCAGAGACCATGTCTATCGCCTCCGAAATCCTGGCGAAATACGAGCCCGTCATCGGCCTCGAAGTCCACGTTCAGCTCCTCACCAAAACAAAAATCTTCTGCGGCTGTTCCACGCGCTTCGGCGATCCGCCAAACACCAACGTTTGCCCTGTGTGTCTCGGCCTGCCCGGCACGCTGCCTGTTCTCAACAAGCGTGCGGTCGAAATGGCCATGCGCGCCTCGCTCGCGCTCAACTGCACCGTTCACGAGCGTTCGCGGTTCGCCCGGAAAAACTATTTCTATCCCGACCTCCCCAAGGGCTACCAAATTTCCCAATACGAGCTGCCTCTCGCCACCAACGGCTTTCTCGACATCGAGGTCGGCGGCTCGCGCAAGCGCATCGGCATCACCCGGCTCCACCTTGAAGAAGATGCCGCAAAAAATCTTCATGAAGGCTTCCCGCAGTCCGCCACCAAGGCCTACATTGATTACAACCGCTGCGGCACGCCGCTCGTCGAAATCGTCTCCGAGCCGGACATTCGTTCTTCCGAAGAGGCTTACGCCTATCTCACGGCGCTTCGCCAGATCATGCTTTACACTGGCGTCAGCGACGTCAACATGGAAGAAGGCTCGCTCCGCTGCGACGCCAACGTCAGCGTGCGCCCGCGCGGCTCGCGCGAATTCGGCACCAAGGTCGAAGTCAAGAACCTCAACTCCTTCCGCTTCCTCCAAAAAGCCCTCGAGTACGAAATCGAGCGCCACATCGGAGCGCTCGAATCCGGCGGCTGCCTCATTCAGGAAACGCGCCTCTGGAATCAAGCCGAAGGCCACACCGTCTCGATGCGCTCGAAGGAGAAAGCCCACGACTATCGCTATTTCCCCGAGCCGGACCTCCTCCCCGTTCACGTCAGCGAGGCCTGGCGCGCCGAAGTTCTTCACTCACTCCCCGAACTTCCCGAA
>Ga0126369_10000264_pt1 | contig 33753 bp, 33 predicted proteins | sample PanSoiMetaPlot_1_FD_109646 | JGI IMG/M metagenome (GOLD analysis project Ga0126369, IMG submission 109646) | Tropical forest soil microbial communities from Panama - MetaG Plot_1 | ecosystem: Environmental > Terrestrial > Soil > Tropical forest > Bulk soil | place: Panama | collected 2016-02-17
GAAAGGATGGTCGGAGAAGCGGAATATCCCGATTGCCGAGGCTCCGACTGGCCGCCGCGATGACTTCGTCGAACCCTATTTCAAAAGGGCAGCCCCCGATGCCGTCGTGATCATTGTTAAAGCACGCGAGCCGGCGGCGATCAACGATAACTACCTCAATGTACAACAAGACATTCTGGAGACCTTCATCGATCGCGGCCAACTGCGAAAGCTTGCGCAACCAACTATCACGCCGACGGGAAAGCGCATCCCCGGCCTCAAGCTCGACCACCCGCGGCAATTCGCCTTGATGCACGCGCTCGTGCGCTTCGCCCACATTGCCGGGTTCAACACCTTTACCACCGCGGAACTTTATCCGCGCGTCCTCGCCGCGCGCGGCTGCGCGGCCGAACGCTACACCCTCGCCTCGCTTCGTTACGACCTGGCAAAACTTCGGGCCAAAGGGCTGGTCGCCAAGCTTCCCCGCTCCCGCCGCTATCAACTGCTTGCGCAGGGATATTCGATCTGCCTCATCTTCCTGAAGCTGTTCGAACGCGTCTATGCGCCGCTCACCGCGGGCCTACTCAGCCCGGTCAGCGCAGATCGCCAAATCGACCAGCAAAAGCGATCGCAACTCGATCGCCTTTATCAGCGCATCCTCGACGATCTCGATGCCCTCGTTCGTGCCGTCGGTCTCAAAGCCGCATGACAAACACGCCAAACAAGAACAAAATCCCCATTACAGCCACTATAACGGTCTGACAAACCCACGGAAGTCGTCCCGCCGACGGGGTCCACTTCACACCGCGATCGCCTACTTCGACCCGCTGCCGCTCCACACGGCAGCTCAACCCCGGCCGACGATCCACTTAGTGATGCGGATTTTATGTTCAAACAACCGGAGCCACCTCAATCAACAATTGAACCGACCTCGTAGCCTTGGGTTGGGCGCCCAAGCACTCGATTATGGAGTGCGGATTGATCGCGAGAGAGGGTGGAATGGTGGGGCACCTCTCCGCAGGGCGACGAGTGCAAAGCTGGACGAGTGAAAGCGCACCTCACTCTCACCGCCCACCCCGGAGAATTATACCAAACGATATAAGACCAAACGGTATGGGTAGAAACCTAGCACCCTTTGCCGCAATTATAACAAGATTTCATGTAGAATTTGTGACAAGGCTACCTCAAAAAATGGCCATACAGAATCGACTTGGGACTACGGAATTTAAGTGAATCGATGTGATATCGAGCACCTGCCAAGTGGCTCGGGGAGTAACCGCCGGCAAATCAATTAACTTGGCGCTCGGGCTCTACAAGTCGACGGGGCTACGATGGAACAGTTGCCTTTTGAGACTGTTCTTGTCAGCGCTAATGCGTTGTTGAGGGAAGGATTAGCTCGAATTCTTGGTGCGGCTGGCTTTCATGTCGCTGCTTCGGGCTCTTTTATTGACGATAACGTTCTGGGTTCGCTGCCGCCGGAGCCGGCCGTTTTGCTCGTTATCGATGCCAGCGATGATTTCAATGTGGCAATCGGTCAAATCGAGCCTTTCAAGTGGCGTTATCCGGACGGGCGGGTCGCCGTTTTGGTTGGTCAACATCAACTTCAGCTTCCCCAGATGTTCTCGGCATTTCGTGAGGGCGCCAATGCTTATTTGACGAACTTCACGACGCCCGAAGCGTTCGTCAAGTCCCTCGAGCTAGTGATGCTCGGCGAAACCATTTTGCCGATGGCGATGCTGACTTACCTGTTAAACCATCAACATGACCGTTCGGATCGCCAGAAAGACACCAAACAAGATGGCCCGAACTCCGATGGAGGCGGCAACGGGGATGATCACGAAGAGGGCGGCCATAACAGCGGATATGGTGATCTCGATGCGCCCAAGTCGGCCTCGACCAGCGAAGGCCATGATTCACCGCACTTGTCCGCTCGGCAGATGTCCATCCTGCGCTGCTTGATCGAGGGGGACTCCAACAAAACCATCGCACGCAAGATGAAGATCTCTGACGCAACCGTAAAGGTCCATGTCAAGGCGATCCTGCGCAAGATACGCGTCGACAACCGTACCCAGGCTGCGATTTGGGCAATGCGCAATGGTCCGTTGATCTCGGACAACCGGAACAGCTCGCTTGATAGCGAGCTGTTGCCGATACAGCCGATCCAAAAGGCTCCCGGTTTGGATTACGGTGAAGCCTTATCATTACAAGTCTTGTCGTCAGTATCCAAGAACACCGCGGGCGCTCGGGTGTGAGGAGCGAACCATGTCGCCATGCCCAGCGTCGCTTGTCCCAACGGGAACGGCTTGCATCAGACGAATGCTTGATCGGCTGATGCTGTGCGCAGCAGTGCTGCTGGCAACGAGACTAGCAGCGTTTTAGTCGGACCATTACGCGCCGAGTCGGTAGTTCAGTGCGCCGGGGGATGCAAAATTCCAAGTGGGGGGGACGTACGATGCGTTCACAGGCGGATAATTGCGAATATTTGTTTGCGATGCTGACGACGCGCGAGCATCAGATTGCGTGCTTGGTATCGGGAGGATTGTCGTAGGTGAACGGCTGAACCTTGCCGAGGGTACAATAAAGGTCCATTTGCATAACATATACGAGAAACTGGCAATCAACAATCGAACTGTGCTCGCGGCTCTGTTTGCTTCCTCAAGGCTCGGGTTCGGCATCTCACGCCTCTCCGTGGAATCCGGTCTGGTCGGGACAGGGAGCGGACCGTAAAGGCTTCTGCTTTCCGATCCGGTTCAATGCCCCTTACTCCTGACGATATAACTCTTTTGCTTCTATACAGGTAGAATAGATATTATGTAGAATATATGACAATGTGGAGGAGGGGGCCTTAGCGCTTGCGACAGAACGAAAAGAGCTGGGATTCACGAGGAAAATTACGCGAGTCGGTTTGGCGTTGAGTACCATTAGAGCGGCTCGCGTTCCATCGTCACGAAGCACATAGCGCTCGTGTGATTTTCCAGAGGATCAAGGCATCTTGTTGAGTGCGACGGAGGGAATAGCCGCAGCCAAGTCGATGCGTGCGGGCGAGGGGGTGTTGCAAATTCGGCGAGGACCGTCATGGAGCGAACCCCTTTTAAAACTGCCCTCATCAGCGCTAATGCATTGCTGAGGGAAGGATTAGCTCGAATTCTTGGTGCGGCTGGCTTTCATGTCGCTGCTTCGGGCTCTTTTATTGACGATAACGTTCTGGGTTCGCTGCCGCCGGAGCCGGCCATTTTGCTTATTATCGATGCCAGCGATGATTTCGACGTGGCAATCGGTCAAATCGAGCCTTTCAAGCTGCATTGTCCGGATGGGCGGGTCGCCGTTTTGGTCGGTCAACATCAACTTCAGCTTCCCCAGATGTTCTCGGCATTTCGTGGGGGCGCCAGTGCTTATTTGACGAACTTCACGACGCCCGAAGCGTTCGTCAAGTCCCTCGAGTTGGTGATGCTCGGCGAAACCATTTTGCCGATGGCGATGCTGACTTACCTGTTAAACCATCAACATGACCGTTCGGATCGCCAGGAAGACACTAAACAAGATGGCTCGAACTCCGATGGAGACGACAACGGGCACGATCACGAAGAGGGCGGCCATAACAGCGGATGTGGTGATCTCGATGCGGCCAAGTCGGCCTCGACCAGCGAAGGCCATGATTCACCGCACTTGTCCGCTCGGCAGATGTCCATCCTGTGTTGCTTGATAGAGGGCGACTCCAACAAAACCATCGCACGCAAGATGAAGATCGCCGACGCAACCGTAAAGGTCCATGTCAAGGCGATCCTGCGCAAGATACGCGTCGACAACCGTACCCAGGCTGCGATTTGGGCAATGCGCAACGGTCCGTTGATCTCGGACAAGCGGAACACCTCGCTTGATAGCGAGGAGATGCCGATCCAACAGGCTCCCGGTTTGGATTACAGTGAAGCGTTATCATTACAAGTTTTGTCCTCAGAATCCAAGAACAGCGCGGCATCAACGCCGACGTTCGGGTTTGAAGGAGCGAACCATGTCGCCGTGCCCAGCGTCGCTCGTCCCAACTGGAAGGCCTTGCACCAGAAGAATGCTTGATCGGCTGATGCTGTGCGCAGCTTTACTGCTGGCAACGAGCGTCGGAGCACTGGCCCAGGCCCATGACGATCTGACAACCGCCAGGGTTCTGGCCACCCCGACGATGCCTCAGCCGGCTTACCTTGAGTCTACCATCGACCCCGTGTTCGGAACGCCGTTCATTCGGATCACCGATCCCGGTCGTCAGTTCCCGGTCGGCGTCCGGTGCCGCCCGGAGTATTGCACTCACCGCTATTCGATCTCGCAGGCATGGAACGCAGATCAGAGCCTGCTGGTGATCGTGAACGGTTGCGGCGGGATCTGCTTTTTGGACGGCAAAAGCTACAAGCCACTATTCCACCGAAGTGTGCATAACGAATGCGAGTGGCATCCGACTGATCCTGCGCTGATGATCTGCGTGTTGCGTAACACGATCTATACCTGGGCGCCGCGAAGCGACGCCAGGACTATCGTCTATACATCATCCCAATACGGAAACTTCGAATTCGGACCGTACAAGGGCAATCCATCTAACGACGGAAGCCGACTGGTGGTGCGCGCCAATAACGGGGTCGGCGCACTTGTCGCATTTGCTTATGACATTTCGGCGAAGAAGAAGTATCCGGACATCGACCTTGGCAGCTTGCCGGGCAAGAACGGATTTTGCTCCATTTCGCCGTCGGGTCGATACATATTTTGTTTTCAGACTTTGTCTGATAAAACTGAGGTTGGGCATGTTTTTACCATTGATGGCGTGGAGATTCAGCGTTGGAGTGAGCATCATCGGCCAGGCCATGGTGATATGACCATTGATGCCGATGGCAGCGATGTTTATGTCGGTGTCAGCAAGGCGGAACCGGACAAGTTTCACATCATCAAACGCCGTCTTGAAGACGGCGCAATCACTGATCTCGCGCCCTATGGCGAAGGACAGCATGCCTCGATCCGCAATATCAGGCGGCCCGGTTGGGTATTCTTGACCTATACTGGCGATTACGCTGAGATCGCGGCGCATCCGGCCTGGGCCCCTTTCTACCAGGAAGTCGTCGCGTTACGCATTGACGGCACCAGCGAGATGCGGCGCATCGTTCACACACGTGCCGCCAAACACAACTATTGGGGCGAGGCCCACGCTTCACCCTCACCCGATGGATCGCAGGTGATCTGGTCCAGCAACTGGGGCAGGGCAGGAGGGCCTGTTGCGGATTATGTCGCTCGCCTGTCATGGCCGGAGATGGTCACGGAGAAATACCGATGACACTAGTGTCTAGGACTAAGCCTGGAGACATCGTCATTTGGATTTTGTCCTGGTGCGTTGACCAGCGCCATTGTCGCACGACCAACATTGCGTGCGCCGGCAAGTCCTGTTTCATCAAATTTCGCCTGCTGACGGCCAGCCTGATATGTTGGGCCTTTCCGGCGGTGGCGGACTATCGGATTGATGTTGGTGATGTGATTGAAATCTCGGTCGCGAGGATCCCCGAGTTGCAGCGACGTGTCCCGGTGAAACCGGATGGCCGTATATCATTCCCGCTGCTTGGCACATATTCGGTCGCGGGCCTCGCTGCCTCGGAGATGGAGGCCAAGATTCAAGCTGCACTGGCCACCAGGATCTTCAAGCAGAGGCTGTCGGACGGACGCGAGTTTGCAACGACGATAGACCCCGATGAAGTGACGGCCATCGTGGCACAGTACAGGCCCATATACGTGAACGGCGACGTAGCAAAGCCGGGCGAGCAGCCGTTCCGTCCGCTCATGACCGTGCGCCAAGCCGTGGCCCTGTCGGGCGGCTACGACATGCTGCGTCTCAGGACGGAGAACCCCCTTTTCATGGTGGCGGATTTAAAAGGTGAATATCAGTCGCTGTGGGTGGCGTTTGCTAAAGAGCAGGCCCATATATCGCGGTTGAAGGCTGAACTTGGAGACAAAGATGCTCTCGATCAGCCCGCCCTCACAAGTGCTCCAGTGCCCTCAACCGGGATTGCGGAAATCGTAGCTATCGAAGCTGAGCACCTGAAAGTCGATCAGGCTGATCACGAGCGCGAGAAAGCGTTTCTTCGACGCTCGGTCAAGAAGGCCGACGAGCAGATCCAGGTACTTGAAACGCAGGAGGCAAAGGAGGAACAGGGCACGCAGGCCGATGCGGAGGAACTGAAGAGAGTGCTCGAGCTCTTCGGCAAGGGCGCCCTGCCCAGTCCTCGTGTGACTGATGCCCGTCGCGCCGTGTTGCTGTCATCGACCCGGAAGCTGCAGACGGCTGCGCAATTGATGCAAATCAAAAAGCAGGAAGATGAAGTCGCAAGACAACTTGAGCGGGTCGATGACCAGCGGCGGATCAAATTGCTTCAGGAGCTGCAGGACGCCCGCATGACGCTCGGTCAGGTTCAAGCTAAGTTGCAGAGCACCAGCGAAAAGCTGCAATACGCGGCGGCGAGGTTGCCGGTCGGGCGTGCAAATGAACCCACACCGGATATTGCGCTCATTAGAAAGGGAGAGAAAGGTCACGCACGCATCGTGGTAGATGAGGATTCTGAGCTGCAGCCGGGCGACGTAGTCGAGGTGGCCTTGAGATCGGATTAGAGCAGATTTCGTTCAACTGGAACAACAAGCAGCGCAATGACGATCATTCGCGCTAACGCGTGGCTGGCGGTAGTGATCGTCATCATTCTGTCCATGGTTCCGGGAAACCTGCGCCCTCATGTGCTGGGGAATAGCGGGTATGAGCATTTTGCCGCCTATTTCATTACCAGCATCTTATTGGCTGTTGGGTATTCGCCTCCTATGCAGTTGCTCGCCATTCTGCTTATGCTTGCGACATGCGCCGGCATGCTTGAGATCGTTCAGTTGTCGATCCCGGGCCGGACAGCGAGCGTCAGCGATTTCCCCGCCGGCACAATCGGTGCCTGGATCGGTGTTCTCGTCATCGTTCTTGTCAGGTGGGTTCGCTTTGGCACAATTGCGTTTCTATGAGCAAGTGATCCAATGTAGTTATACGCTGATTTGAGCTTCGGCCCCGCCGAGCGACAGCAGCGCCCGCAGTCGATGTGCGATGCCAAACCACTGTGGGATCCGCCCTGTAAGGAGCAGCACGACGGTAGCAAAAATGATGCTCAGATCATTCACGATGCTGATTTCGCGACTGTAGCGGTGGTAACAAGCGAATTTGACCGGCATGATCTCGCGCCGATAGACTTCGACTGGATCGCGGCCTTGATCGAGCAACGAACTTTCATCGCGGAACAAAATGGCAGCGTAGTCGGTCAATCCCGGCCGCATCGAGAGGATGATCTCGCGCTGGTCCGGCGTGTAGAATTTCATGAATTCCGCCACCTCCGGCCGCGGACCGACTATCGACATATCCCCGGCCAGCACATTGATAAGCTGAGGAAGCTCGTCAAGCTTGCTTCGCCTCAGGAACGCCCCCACCGGGGTGATCCTCTTGTCCGCGCGCACGGTAAGCGCCGTCCCGGAGCGCGACGCATCCACCATCATCGAGCGAAATTTTAAGATGCGGAAGATACGGCCCCCCTGTCCGAGGCGCTCCTGACGGAAGAAGACGGGGCCAGGGCTATCGAGCTTGATGATGATCGCAACGACGATCATTACCGGGAGCAGAATGAGGAGACCGAGCGTCGCCCCGATAATGTCGAGTACGCGTTTCAGTGCCATGGTTCCATGCGAGGGATGGGCCGAATTGCGGCGATTATCATCGCGGCGCATGGTGCGTCAGCCCAAGATGTCGCGCACGACGGCGGCGACCCGATCGACCTGCGCATCGGTCATGCCGGCGAACAGCGGCAACGTGACTGCACCGTTAAAATAGCGGCTGGCGACCGCGAAATCTTCAGGGTCGCAGCGACAACGCTGCTTCCAGTAAAGCATTTCGTGCAGCGGCCGATAATGGACCGACGTGCCGATGCCCTCCGCGGTCAACGCTTCGATCAGGTCGTCGCGGCCTACGGGCGCATCTTCGCGGACACTAATCGGAAACATGTGCCAGGAATGAAGACCCCTGGGAGGCGCAGGGGCCGGACAATCGACCGGGAGTCCCTCCAGTTGTTCAAGATATCGCGCCGCTGACCGCTGCCGCGATACCTGCAGGGCCCCGGCCCGTGACAGCTGGACCACGCCGATGGCCGCGGCGACGTCGGTCAGATTGTATTTGAAGCCGGGCGCCACGACGTCGTAGGCCCAGGAAGCCCCAACCTTGCGGAACCGATCGAAGGCATCGCGGTCGAGCCCATGCGCGCGCATCACGCGCGCGCGGGTGGCGATCTTAGGATCCCTGGTCACGAGCATGCCGCCCTCACCCGTCGTGATCGGCTTGCTGGCGTAAAAACTGAACACGCAGGCATCTGATTCCCAAGAACCGATCATGCGACCATCACTGCGCGCCGGCAAGGCATGCGCAGCATCCTCAATGACCTTGAGGCCATGACGACGAGCAAAGGCCAACACCCTGGACATGTCACAGGGGAAGCCGCCGAAGTGAACCGGGATGATCGCCTTGCAACGCGGCGTCAGACAACGCTCGGCATGATCAAGATCGATGCAACGGGTGCCCTCTTCGACATCGACCAGTACGACCTCCGCGCCGAGATAACATACGACGGATGCGGTCGCCGTGAAGGTCAGTGTAGGCACCATAACTTCGTCGCCCGGACCGATTCCGCATGCCTCCGCGGCAAGATGCAGTCCCGCTGTCGCCGAGTTTACGGCGACAGCCTCGACATCCCCGCCCATGAAAGCAGCGAATTTCTTTTCAAACTCGCGTGCTTTGGGCCCGGTCGTGAGCCACCCCGATCGCAAAACGGATATCGCTGCAGCGATTTCCTCCTCGCCGATGGCTGGCCTAAAGCATGGGATGCTTGCGGGAGTGGCACTCGGCTTGGGCGCCAAGATCTTCGACGTATTTCGCGAGCGATCCCCCCGACCAAGTGTTGTCGGCACACGCTGTAGTCGAAGGTATCGCATGGACTGAGCCCTCGTGTATTTTTGCGGAAAGTGGACGCCACTTTCCGGCGCGGAATTGCGGTCGGCGGAATGGCCCGCGGTACATCAATTCCGCCGGAGCCGACAGCAATCTAGGCGGCGGATCGGTTCGCGGAAGTGGCGGAGATGATCCGATTGAGATTCATCAAGTCGTTTTCCCATCCTGTGATCTTGAAGCTGCTGAAGCCAGCTGTTCCGTGCTCCTGCAAATGGAGGACGTTGCTGTATGTCGGCAGCGAGTAGTGGCCGACTTGGTTTGAGCGCACGAGTGCAATAATCTGAGCTATCCCGCGTTCAAGAGTCCAAGACGGCTCAAATCCAAGTCGGGACCGGACTTTTTCGAATGACACATGGTAATTGCGCCTATCGACAGACGTGTCGTCGCATGTAATCTCAGCCTCCGGCACCTGCCTTTTGATGAGTTCGGCGACGCGGCCCAAGGTGTAATTCTGAGCGTCGCTTCCGACGTTGAAAGCTTCGCCCGCCACGAGCTCGGTCGGAGCGCATAGCGTCATCGCAACGGCTCGCGCCACGTCCTCGACATGCACGAAGGGCCGCCATTGGTCGGCGCCAAAGACCGTGATCAATCGGTCGCGCACGGCTTTGGCGCAAAGGAGGTTCACCACGAGATCAAAACGCGTCCGCCCAGAAATGCCGTAGATGGTAGCGAAGCGCAGGCATGTTACTGCGAAGTCGCGATCGTTGAGGGTACCGAGCAGCGCTTCGGACGCGACTTTGCTGCGCGCGTAAAGCGACTGCGGATGGAATTGCGACTCTTCATCCACGATCTCGTCGCAAGCACCGTAGACCGAGCAGGAGCTCGCAAAGATGAATCGGCGCACGCCGCATGCCTTCGCGATCTCGCCGATGACCTTGGTCGCCGTCACATTGACGTCGACCGTCAAGTCTGTATCGACGGCACACGCCGGATCACCTACGAGCCCGCCGAGATGAATGACCGATCCGACTCCGCTCATTGCACGCGTGAGGGCTTCGATGTGACGAAAATCCTCTCGGATGAGCGTGAGATTGGGGTGATTTACAACATGAGAGAGCGACTCTTGGCCGAAATGCATGGCGTCGAGAACCGAAACCTGAAGGCCCAGTTTCAACAGCTGATCGACCAGCGCCGAACCGATATAGCCCGCACCGCCGATGACAATCACCTTGTTCCCGTCAGCCTCGTTACGCGCCTCACCAGTTTGGCGCCATTCTTCTGAGCGCAGCACACCGGACGCGACACGCGCCAGTGATTGGAGGATTGTAGAACCTAAGAAGGTCGTTAAGAGCAAACTAAGAGGGATGGTGGTCAGCTGATCCAACAGCGACAGCGCAGCAGCGGTAATAATAAGCCAGGCAATGTTTATCTCGCTGAGCAAGCGAAGCTTCGTCGCCAAGCTGTAGCGGTGCATCCGGTTGTAAAGTCCCATACCGATGTAGGTGATGAGTGCCAAGATCGAGAATGATGCGATCTCCAAAATAATCAGGATGAACTCCGTTGTCGCCAGTCTGGCCGAATCGGTGCTTTGGGCGACGAGCCAGCCGAACAAAAATGCGCCCCACACAGAGATGATATCTGCCGCAACGCGCAGGACTGTGCCTAAGGTCAGCCGCAACTCGACGAAATTACGAAGCAGTGCCTCAGGCCGAAGCAAGCTGTGCGGCCTATTGAGCGAAGTCGGTGTTATCGTCATGGTCATCATTCTTCTCCCACAGACAAACCACCGCACTGCGTCGGTATCCCAAAACGGTCCTGATCCGCGCCCGCGAGCGAAGATACGATTACGATCACGTGTTCAGATAGCCTCCGGATGTCCTCACCCTTGAAGTTCAAGCTTAAACCCTATGCGCGGTCCTGATGCGTGACTAAGCAGTGTTATGATCAGTAAGCGTTATAGGGCGCGACCTCTAGTTGCGATGCCTACAAGTGGGTAGCGCTGCTCTGTCTGGTAAGCGATCTGTCGCCTGAAACATGATGCCAGCTGTTGCATAATTGCATGTCAGCGCGGCCGCCCAGCCCTGAACGGGAAACCGCGGCGCGAGCAAATGCGCTGACGATGGGGCTCGGCAGCGTCGATGTCTAGGGAAAATGCGCCGCGCACCATGATTACGCGATATACCACCATATAGGTATACTCCGTCATGCACGCACGTTTTTGAATTTGCTGTGATAAGCATAATTAAGTGCGGCAGCGTTCCGTTCTTTTTGCGGATCGATGAAGCAAGGCCACGTCAGCGCGCCACGGCGGAAACAATCTCCTTTCTATGGTGCTGAAAATCATCGACGTATTCAAGTGCGCTCTCACCAGAAGAACGAGAAGAAAGAAAAGAAACGCGATGAAGTCTTCGAAGCAGCTGTCGACCCGATCGAACGTGGATCCGCAGGAGGCTCCCGCAGCACACATCGTTTCGCAATTCCCGATAGCGACCATTCGGCAAGCCGATAATGTGGTGCCTGTCGGCAGACAGTTGCCCAAACTGCGGGTGCTGTTCGTGACCGAGGATGATCCGCTTTACGTCATCAAATTCTTTGAAGTTTTCTTTTCAGAATTTCCGCGCGACGAAATCGAGATTTGCGGCGTCACAATTGACCGGCCATTCCACGAACCGATGTGGAAGATTCTACGCCGCATGCATAGGCTTTACGACCTTAGAGGGCTTTGTCGTCAATGCTTAAGGTTCATCGATGCCCAGCTGCGCCGTCGTTCGATCAAGTCGCTCGCCGTTTCCGCGGGCGTACCCGTCACCCGGCCGCAGTCGATCAATCGGCCGGAATACATTGCACAGGTTCGAGCCATTGCGCCGGACGTGATCGTATCCGTCGCGGCGCCTGAATACTTCAAGGCGGAGCTTCTCGGCGTTCCACGGCTCGGTTGCATCAACGTCCATTCCGGGCGGCTGCCGACCTATCGGGGAATGATGCCGACGTTTTGGCAGATGCAGCGGCGTGAGCGGGCGGTGACGATCACAGTGCATCGCATGGCCGAAAAACTCGATGCCGGTGATGTGCTGGCGACGCAGGCCTTCCCTATCGCGCCGATGGATTCGCTTGACCGGGTCATTAAAGGCACGAAATGCGAAGGAGCCAGGCTTGTTATACGCGTCCTGCGGGACCTGCGGGGGGGTCGGACGCTGCCAAAGCGGCTCGACATGAGCGGGGCTGAGTACTTTTCGTTTCCAAGGCGCAAGGACGTGCGGGCGTTCCATAAGATAGGTCATCGGCTGCTGTAAGGCGAGGCGCCATGGCGAGCATAGGCACAGAGCAGCGGAGTGCGGGCCAAGCGGCCATGTCGATCGACGTCGAGGATTGGTTCCATGTCGAGAACCTGAAGAGCGTCATTCCCCGCGCGGCCTGGGACGGATGCGAATTGCGCGTCGAACGGAACACGATGCGCATCATGGAAATTCTCGATGCATGCAAGGCACGCGCAACGTTCTTCGTCCTCGGGTGGGTCGCCGAGAGGTGTCCGCAACTCGTGCGCGCCATCGCCGCAGCGGGTCACGAGGTGGCCTCTCATGGATATGGTCACGACCTGGTTTATTCGCTCCAACCCGCCGAGTTCCGGGCGGATGTCCTGCGGTCCAAATACTATCTTGAAGACCTGATTGGCAAGCCGATCCGCGGCTATCGCGCGCCCTGCTTCTCTATCACCGATTGGGCGGTGGCGATTTTGCAGGACGCCGGATTTCGTTACGATTCTTCCGTCGTGTCGACCCTTGCGCATGATCGCTACGGCAGGCTGGACGGCGTAGATGCGGGCCAGACGATTATGTTGCTGCGCGAGGACTTCTACGAAGCCAGCATCTCGTGCATCCGCGTGGGGAGCCTCGGGATTCCCTGGGGCGGGGGCGGCTACTTCCGGCTTGCCCCTTATTGGCTGTGGTGTCAGGGCGTTCGCATGATCCTGCGCTCAGGCATGCCCTACGTCTTTTATATCCATCCTTGGGAAATCGACCCCGGGCAGCCGTGCATCAACGGGCTCGATGCCGTCAGCCGGTTCCGTCACCGGGTCAATCTTCATCGTTGTGAATTGCGATTCATCGCATTGATCGATGATTTCGAGTGGATGCCGCTCGGCGAGCTCATCGACCGGTGGAAGACAAATTGCGGCGGCGCTCCGCAACCGGTTCCGGCACTGACCGTTGGGGCGCATGTTTCGGTTGCCAATCAATCTTAAACGGCCACCAAGGAAGGCCTTCGCTTGAGACCGCATTTGCTTTGCATCGGAGGAGAGGACCACGCTCTTCGCATCCCGTTTCTGCTTGCGTTGCGCGACCGCGGCTTTCAGGTGAGCGCGGCCGCAACCGCCGATGCGGAGCCGTTCGCGCGCGCGGGCATCGATTACCATCCATTTCATTTCGACAGGTTTACCAACCCGCTGGCAGATTGGGCCACGTTCAGGGCGCTCGCAAAGCTGATTGCCGATGTAAGGCCGGGGCTCGTGCAAAGTTTCGACACGAAACCCAACATCTTGGTTCCGTTGGCAGCGCGCAACACTCCTGGTGCTTTGGCGGTCCGCACGATCAACGGGCTTGCTTACGTGTACTCGTCGCGCTCGCCGAAGGCCCTGGCGTTTCGTCCCATCTGGCACACGCTTCATCGGCTGGCCGCCCGCTCGACCGCGGCGACCGTGTTTCAGAATCGCGATGACCAGGAGTTTTTTTATCAACACCGCATGATCGGGCCTAGCAGCAGTCATTTGATCCGCGGATCCGGTGTCGACTTGGTGAGGTTCGATCATGCAGCCGCTGCCGGACCGTCGCCGGCGCAACTTCGCCAAGCAATCGGTCTCGGCCCGTCCGAAACGATCGTGACGGTGACGCGCCTAACTAGGCAGAAGGGAATCCCAGCGTTGCTTGAAGCGGCAGCGCTGGTCCACCGAAAGCGGCCCGGTGTCCGTTTTCTACTCGTTGGACCGCGCGAGAGCGAGGGGTCTAATGCAGTAACCCAGGCCGAGATCGACCGCCACGCCCCTTATGTGCTGGCCATTGGTCCGCGCTCCGACGTACCGGCGTTACTCGGCCTCGCCGACGTGTTTGCGTTTCCCACCGAATATCGCGAGGGCGTGCCGCGTGCGCTTCTCGAGGCCGCTGTTGCCGGCCGTCCAATCGTGGCGACCAGGATGCCCGGCTGCTACGACGTGGTTCTCGACGGCTGGAACGGCTTTTTAGTCCCGCCGCGCTCACCACGACTTCTTGCCGAACGAATTCTCGATCTGCTGCACGATCGTGAAAGTGCACAGGTGATGGGTGCGCGCGCAGCAGATCTGGTGAGAAAGGAGTTCAATCTCGAGATCACCGTGTCGCGCTACGTGGCGCTATACGAAGAGTTGATCAATCGTTCCGTTCGAAGCCGCCTGCAAATGCACGAGGAGACCTCGAACGGTGAACCATTTCGCCAGCCCGCTGCGCAGTTCGGCGAATAGGAGGGGGCACCGGACATGAAACTGATCCCGCCCAGAAATGAGGCCCCCGCGCGCGGTTCGTACTTGGTTGCGGGGATATGATCATGCTGCTGGATGCGCTGCTCTCGGTGGGTCTGCTGCTGTCGACGGCATCCCAGTTGAGGCCCGAGGGCGCTCCGATCGGAGTAGGCGAGATTTGTCTGGCGTTTTGGGTTTTCCTTATGTTGTCCCGCGAGGCACGCCGACTCGGTCCGCCGATGACGCGGCCTCTTTCAATATTGCTCATCTTTTGGTTGATCTTTGCCGTCACCCAGTGCCTTGGCGCCATGGCGGCATTCGTCATCGGGGATGATCACGACCCGGATTTATTCATGCACGATGTTCTGGCTTACCCACTTCTTGCGGTCGTGAGCTGTTTAAGTGTGGTTGAACCCAGGGCCGCCCACCGTTTGCGCCGCACCGCTTGGCTTGTGGTTGGGCTTGGCACGCCACTTCTCGCCCTGCAGGTCGGCAAAGCCTGGGACGTGATCGACGTTCTTCCGATCGAACCCTGGTATTGGGATCGACTTCGCGGCTGGGCCCGCAACCCGAACCAACTTGCCTTGCTGTGCGCGATGCTCGTCCTTCTGTCGCTTCATCTGGCCGACACCGCCGTCCACACCGGCAAGCGGATTGCCGCCATCGCCTGCGCCATCCTCCCGATCTATGTAGGGCGGCTCACGAAGAGCGATACATTCGCGATCATCCTTGTGGCGAGTGGCCCGATCTTTGTCGTGCTCAAGTTCCGGACGTGGCTGTTCGCATTTCGGCAGAGGCTCACTTTTCGCTCCGCGGCTGCTTGGATTGTCGTCCTTCTCATGCCGTTGACAGTCGCCGCGACCGCTCCGCTCGTCAATTCGATTGCAGTTGAAGCCAAGGACGTTGCCAAGGAGATGGCCAAGGGCAATGACGTCCAAACGGAGCAGACGGCGTCCGTAAGATTCACGGCCTGGCGTCAAGCGGTCAACCGGGGCATAGAATCCGGCATGCTGGGGCTGGGGCCGGGCCCGCATCTTGAAATACCGTTTCTTATTGCTGAAGGGAGACGAAACTCGGCGGATGAGCCCAAATTTATGGACCATCCGACCCTGGGCGCCACGCCGAATTTCGAGGCCCATAATACGCTGCTCGACCTGTTCACCCAATCCGGGTTGATGGGAGTCTTGAGCCTGATTTGGCTCGTCGCGGTGGCGCTGATCGCGACCTACAAAGCCAAGCTCGACGGGCTGGTGACGTTGCTGTGTGGCCTCGTCATATTCAGTATGTTCCACCTCATCATCCGCCACCCAATCGTCTGGTTCGCATTCGCCCTTTGCTTGGTTGCGGGGTGTGCGAGCCGTCGGGTGCCCACGTCGCGAATTTGGAGCTGACAGCATGTGCGGCATCGTCGGCATCCTCCTCGCTTCACGTTCTGCTGATCCGCGCCGGCTCGCGGCGATCGAGGCGATGGCGGCAACCCTGAGTCATCGCGGACCGGATGGCAGTGGCGCCTGGATCGACCGCGACGCCGGTGTTGCGCTCGGCCATCGTCGTCTCGCCATTGTCGATCTGACGGAAAGTGGCCGTCAACCAATGCTGTCCCATGGCAGCAATCTCGTCATGACCTTTAACGGCGAGGTCTATAACTTCACTGAGATCCGGCCGAAGCTCGAAGCCCTTGGCCATCGCTTCCGAGGCCACAGCGATAGCGAAGTGATGCTTACGGCATTCGAAAGCTTCGGCATCGAAACCGCCCTCAAGCAGTTTGCCGGGATGTTTGCTCTTGGCCTGTGGGACCGCCGAGCCCGAGTCCTGCATCTCATCCGCGACCGCATGGGCAAGAAGCCGCTTTATGTCACAATGTGCGACGGCGCGCTCCTGTTTGCTTCGGAGCTCAAGGCCCTTTACGCCCATCCCGGCTTCGCACCGACCATAGCCCCCAAAGCGCTGGCCATGGTGCTGCGTTACGGTTGGGTGCCCGAGCGGTATTGCATCTGGCGAGGCGTATTCAAACTGCCCCCCGCCACCATGCTCTCCGTTAGCGCAGACGAACTGGACACGGCCGACCCCGAGCGCTTGCACGAGCGGGTTCATCCGTGGTGGTCGCTTGCCAAAGTCGCCGAGGCAGGACAGCAAAATCCACGCGACTTGCAACCTGGCAAGCTCGAAGCCGAGCTAGACCAACTGCTGCGGACCGCTGTGCGCGAGCGGATGGTGGCGGATGTGCCGCTCGGCGCGTTCCTGTCGGGGGGGCTCGACAGTACAACGGTCGTTGCGCTCATGCAGTCGCAGTCGCAACGGCCTGTCCGCACGTTCACGATCGGCTTTCGTGAGGGAGGGTATGACGAAGCGTGCCACGCCTCTCGGGTGGCGCGTCACCTTGGCACCGAGCATACCGAGTTTCGCCTCACCCCGGCTGAGGCGCTTGCCGTCATTCCGGAACTGCCGCGGGTGTGGGATGAGCCATTCGCCGACGAGTCGCAGATTCCGACCTTGCTTCTCTCGCGGCTGGCCCGCCAACACGTGACCGTGGCGTTGTCGGGCGACGGCGGCGACGAGTGTTTTGGAGGTTACGCCAGGCACTTCATGTCGGCACGTTTCAGCCCGATCCTGCGTCTGCCATTGATGCCGCGCCGGATGGCGGCCACGGCGCTCCTGATGCTGAGACCTGGCGTGTGGGACGGATTGCTGCGGGCTCTACCGCTGCCAGCCGCGATGCGTTCCACGTTGCGTGGGGAGAATCTGCAAAAATGTGCCCGCGTTTTGGAGATGACGGACGAGCGCGATCTCTACGAACTGGTGATTGGCCTGAGTTCCTGCCCGATGACGTTCGATCCGGGCGAGCCCATCGCGACGCGGGTTCCACCGCTTCCCGACACGGTCAGCCGCCTCATCTATCGCGATATGACCGGCTATTTGCCGGGCGACATTCTCGTGAAGCTCGACCGCGCCAGCATGGCGGCTAGCCTGGAGGCACGGTCTCCGTTTCTCGATCATCGCATGGTCGAGTTCTCATGGCGCCTGCCTACCGCCATCAAGGTGCGCAGCGGCCAAGGCAAATGGCTGCTGCGGCGCGTGCTTCGCCGCTATTTACCTGAAACCCTGTTCGAACGCCCGAAGCAAGGTTTCAACGTGCCGATCGGGGCGTGGCTCGTCGGACCATTACGAAATTGGGCGGAAGAGCTGCTCGATGCACGGCGGCTTCGCCACGATGGCTTTCTTGACGGCGTTCGCGTGCAGACCTGCTGGCGGGAGCACCTGAGCGGACGAAGCGACCATGCCCGCGAACTTTGGGCGATCCTTATGGTCCAGGCTTGGCTCGATGAGATGCGCAATTCGAGGCTGCAGCTGCCCTCGACTAGCGTAATCGAATCCGCTCCAGAACCAGCGGCATCGCCCATCCTGCATATGAGGGATTATAGAGTATGATCAGGTCGCTTCGCCATGACTGAGTTCTGCCCGCCAGCCATATCAATCAGCTTGAAGGTACGCACGCGGCTGCACCCCGCTCCTCGATCCAAGCGCTGGGTACTTTGCCGACGCGCCAATATTCCGTTGACCTGCCGAGGTTGAAACATGTTGTTGGTATCAGAAGATAAGCGCCCCGCTCGCAGGACGATCGAGCCCGTTCGTCCCCGGCCATCCGAACATGAGGTAAAGGACGTACGGCAAGCCAGCACGCCGCCACCAATCGTTCGCGAACTCCACTTCCATGAGGTGGTCGGCATCTTGTATCGGCGGCGCCGGATGATCCTGACCGTCGCGGTTGTCGGCACGATGCTGGCTGCTGTCGTCGGACTTTTGATCTCTCCGAAATACACCGCAACCGCTTCGATTTCGGTTGAGCCTCAACAGGAGGTTACCAAGGGACGAGCCTTCTCTCCAATGGATGAGTCGCCCATTGATACGCAGGTCGCGATGCTGACGTCGCATGATCACCTTGAGCGCATTCTCGACAGCCTGTCGCAAGATCCTGCATTCCGATCGGTCGTATTCCAACAAAGGTATGGTTCCGAAGTTACCGCAATCTATCCGGCCGGCGAGGTTGCGTCGCAACCAGTCACCACGGGGAACCCGGACGGTCCAACGATGGCTGAAGGTGGGTCGCTGAGCCTCAAAGAACTGTCGCGCCGCCTGAAGATGTGGATGGGAGCGCTTACCGGGTTCGGACGCGGGAATGTGCTGAACGCGGAGCAACTCAAACGCAACCTGAATGTCATGCAGGAGCGCCGTTCTCGCATTGTCACGGTGAGCTTTACGTCGAAGAGCCCACAACAGGCTGCGATTGTCGCAAATCGCATGGTCCAACTCTATGTCGACAATCAGATCGAGCAGAAGCAATCCTATATGGCCCAAGAACTGGCGAAGATCGGCGAACGTATTGCAGAACTCAAGAAGGAAGCCGAGAGCGCGCGGACGGCGGCGCGAACATTGGTCGATCAACGGCTTGGCGCCGGCCCCACCGCCAACCGAGCGGGGCAAGAGCCAGATGCGCGGCTGGGCGAGTTCACGCGCGATGCCACCGTGGCCACGCAGCTCCAACTCACCCTTTTGCGACGACAGGAGGACCTCCGCGGTCAATTGGAGTTCATCACCCCCGATGTAACCGTCAATTCACTCGCGCCGCTGCCAGACAGGCCGAGCTCCCCCAATCCCATCCTATTCATTCTTCCTGCGCTGATCGTCTGCACGATCTGCGCAAGTTTACTGGCTGTCGTCCTGGATCGGCTCGACCGAGGATTGCGTAGCGAACGCGACATCAACGATGCACTTGGTATCCCGTGTATCGGCCTCGTGCCGCAGCTTCCGCGAAAGCGCAAAAATCACCCCTGCGGCTATCTCTTGGTGGAGCCATTTTCGGCCTACGCGGAGGCGATTCGATCGTTGGCGGCAACGCTGCAATTGGCGACCCCGCGACGCGCCTCTACGGTGGTACTGATCAGCTCCAGCGTTCCGTCAGAAGGGAAATCGACGCTGGCACTGAGCCTCGCCGCCTACGTTGCTCGTTTGGGACGCCGCGTGATCATAGTTGATTTCGATCTTCGGCAAAGATCGGTACTTGTCGAACTTGGCGCCAACTGCAAAAGACAAGTTCTCGACCCACAGGTGCAAGACCCGCCGGCGCAAGACCCGCCGGTCGCCGAATTCATTCGGCACGTCTCGAACCTTGAGCTCGATTACGTTGCCATGACTTGTGGTCGAGCCGATCCGTTGGCGCCATTTGCCCATCAGCAGACGCCGCGCGTGCTACGTCAGCTTCGGGAGGGGTATGATTGCGTGATCATCGACGGACCCCCGCTCCTCGGCGTTGCAGAGTCGCGTTTGCTGTTCCCCCTGGCGGACAGGTTGCTGTTCGTCGTTAAATGGGGAAGCACCAGGCGAGAGGTGGCGCAGAACGCGCTCCGTCAACTCCGCGATGCCGGTTGCTTCGACAAAGAATGGAGCGAGCGACCCGCCGCCGTTGTGACGCAGGTCAAACTGGAGCGGCACGCGCTCTACAGATTCGGCGATGTTGGGGAGTCCCTGGTGAAATATCAAGATTACTACTCTCGTTCGACCTCGACGTGAGGAGATCGACGAGGGACAAGAACTCCAACGCGACAACGAGCAACGTAGGGTGGGCAAAGGGGAGCGTAACCGCGTTGGGACTTTCCGTTTGGTAGGGTGCGAAGACGCGCCTTTGCCCGCCCTTGTGATTCCAGTCGACCGAAATGCGCTCTAGCACACAAAGGACACCGGAGTATGAGACCGACAAATGCCGCCGAAGAAGTCAGCCTGACCGTTCGGTCAAGTTCCGAAGGTGCGATCTCTTCGATTCTCGTGGTTTTGGCGGATTTTCAACGGCAGGCGATTTCTTATTGTTACTGGAAGAGCAGCAGACGCGTTGGTTCAGTGCTGAATGGCCAAGCGGACATCGATCTGCTTATCAAAAAAGAGGATCAGCATCGCGCCGACGCAATTTTTTTGCAGCAGGGCTTCAAGCGGTTTCCTTCCGTCGCATGGCGAGACCACCCGGCAATCTCCAGCTTTGTGGGTTTCGATGAGGCGTGCGGCCAGCTGATTCATTTTCATCTGCATTTTCGCCTGATCGTCGGCGAGCGGCTTTTGAAGAATTACCATATTCCATGGGAGCAGGAGCTCTTGGCTCGAGCGGTTCCGCACGCAACGCTGCCGATCCGAATACTTGAGCCAGTCAGCGAGGCGATACTGCTGGCGGTACGCGCCTGCCTTGAATTGCGGCGGCTGGATCCAATGACGCTGCGCAGCTGGCGGGCGACGACAAAAAAATTTGAGCTCGACAGGAGGGAACTGGCCGCGCGCGTCGATCGCAGGATGTTGCGCCTACGCGCGGCCGCGTTGATGACCGAGGAATTGGCCGAGATGGTCACCGATGCCATTTACGGTCGGCAGAAACTGGAAGCATGTCGCGGTCTGCGGCGCCGTATACGAGCGCAGTTTGCCCCGTATCGCACTTATAACGCATTGGAAGCGCGCCTGCGGAGCGCGGGTCGCATTATGCTCTGGGCGGCCGGCAATTTGAACAAACGGCTGCTCCATTTGCCTCGCCTTTGGAGCCGGCGTCTGCCCGGCGGAGGCTGCGTCGTTGCATTGACCGGTGTCGACGGCAGCGGAAAAACCACGGTGGGCGACGCAATGCGGGCATGGCTCGCCACCGAGATCGATGTCATGCCGATCTACTTCGGTACCGGCAACGGCAGACCCTCGCTGTTGCTGTGGCCGCTCAAACTGATAGTTCCGATTATCGAGCGCGTGCTCCGAACCAAGCCTAACAGCGCATCGCACGGCAAGATCTCGAACCGTCCGCCGGGACCGATCTATAGTATGCTCTTGACGGTCTGGGCCATGGCTGTCGCGCGGGAAAAACGGAACAAGCTGCTGGCGGCAAGGCGTGGAGCCGACCGGGGCATGGTCGTTCTTACCGACCGATACCCGCAAAACCAGATCATCGGCTTCAATGACGGACCGCTGCTTGCTCGCCTTACCGCGGTGCCGCTGCGGCTGCGCCGGCGTGAGGCTGCAGCTTATGTGCTTGCGGATCGCCTTCCGCCGGACCTTGTCATTAAGCTGATGGTGACGCCGGAGACTGCGGCGCGGCGCGAGCCAGATATGAATCCGGAGGTTATTCGGCAACGTATCGGCGAACTCAGGCGCCTAGCCTTTCCGGGCGCTCGCGTCGTGTGCGTCGACGCCGAGCAGCCGTTGGCAGAGGTAATCCGCACGGTCAAACATGAAATCTGGCGGGAGCTTTAAGCACACATGATCATCGAGCTATTCGGCCCTCCGGGCGCCGGCAAGACCACTTTCGCCCGCGCTCTTGTTGCTCGGCTGCAAGGGCACGGACACCCCGCTGAGCTCTTTGGGAGCTACCGACCAGCTGAGCAGCTGCCACATCCAGAATCCCACGGGGCCGTTCCTTCACGCCGTCCGACAGCGGCGGTGGTTCGCCGGCTGAGCCGGCCGCTTATCGAGATGCTCACATTGCTGCGCCATCCGTTGGAACTCTCACGCGACATCGAAACGGCGGCAAATCTTATGAAGATACTCCCGCCGAAAAATCTCATTTGGTCGATCAGGATGCGCCAATATATTACCCGTTTTACGCACTCCTGGTATCAGGCATCAGCTGCCGCCCACATTGTGTTGCTCGACCAGGCCTATCTGCAGGTCGTGTGCTCGCTTGCAATACTCAGCGATATTGAGGACAAGACGATTTTGGCGCGCGCCTTGGACGTTGCTCCGAAGGCGGACCTGTTGATCCGGCTCAGCGCCCCTACCGATGTTCTGAAGACCCGGCTAAACACGCGGAGCAGCCAGCAAGGTCAGTTCGAGCGACTGTTCGAATTCGATTTGAAGCGCAATCTTCAGTCGATCGAAATTATTGACCGGTTGCACGATTTGTTGCTGTGGAATGGCCGGCCGGTGATCTGTGCACGTTCGCTCGATTCGGAGTCGCTGCACGAAAGCAGCGAGAGGATTGCGCAGCAACTGCTGGAGAAATTCCCAACTCAATACCTAGGAGTGGCATAATGGCTGCTAGTAGGTGGCACCATGCATAGTCGCTTGCCCGCAAGCTCACCAATAAGCCGGGTCGTCCGTGGAAGCTTTGCCGCCTTCATCATTTATGGTGCGGGCATCGGATTGACCTATTGCTCGCAGCTTGTGATTGCGCGGTTTGTCGGCGTCGATGCGTATGGCTTGTATGCGTATGTCTTCGCCTGGATGACGGTGTTGGCGTATTTTTCAGCACTTGGATTCGACGTGGCGCTTCTGCGCTTTTTGCCCGCTTACGAGGCGGAGTACAAATGGTCGCTATTTCGGGGTGTGATCCAGTATGCGGAACGGCGCGCTGCGATCGCCGGCGTCTCATGCATCCTGGTTGGTCTTTGCATCGTCATGTATAGAGGATTGTCTCCGCAGCTTAGGAACACGTTTCTCATCGGGTTGATGCTGGTGCCGGTATGGGCGGTGCTGTGGATTCGATGCTCCGTCCTGCGTGCGTTTGGCGGCGTGGTGTCGGCGATAGCCCCCGACCGCGTGGTGCGAGATGGACTGTTGGTTGGCCTTGTGGCGTTTGCGAGCTTGGGCTTGGGATGGAGCCTCGATGCCACGATGGCGATAACGGCGACGCTGGTGAGTTCGGCAATAGCGCTCTGTTTCGCCAGCTTCGCAGTGCACAGACTGCACCCCACCGCCATCGACAACATCTTGCCGGCATATGATGCGCCGGCTTGGCGCCGGGCAGCCATACCGCTGGTGATCATCGGGGCAGCCGAATCGCTGATGAACCGGACCGGTGTCATCATCCTGGGCTGGATCGGGGACACCAAGGCGGCCGGAATTTATAGCCTGACCTTCAACATTGCTTTTGTGGTGGCGCTGCCGCGAATGGCCATCAACACCTTGTTCGCGCCGACGGTCTCCAGCTTGTTTTCCTGCAAGGATCAGCTCTTGCTGCGAGCGCTCATCACATCGGCTGCTTCGTGGACGCTGGCCGGGTCTGCTTGCATCACGTTGATGTTGTTCATCCTTGCTGAACCGTTTCTCGCGTGGTTCGGGCCGGGTTACGAGGCCGGCGTGCCGGCGCTGCGTATCCTTCTCGTCGGCCAAGTGATTGTGGCCGGCGCCGGTTCCCAATTATTCCTGATGACCATGACCGGGTATGAGCGCGGCGCAGCGACGCTGCTAGTCTTAAGCGCCGTGCTCAATACTGCTGTAAGCGCCGCGCTTGTCGGCCCGTTTGGACTGACAGGTGCGGCCACTGCTTCAGCGGCGACTTTAATAATTTGGAATTTGGCAATGGCTTTTTTCTTATGGCGGCATTTGAGCTTGTTGCCTGGCGTACTCGCGAGCTATCCGACCTGCCGCGTCGCCAGCGCGGCGGGTCTCCCTTCGTAAGCGGACCAGCGGGCCGGCGAAATGAGCACTGGGCCGTGCCGGCAGGCCCATCGCGTGACCCCGGCTGGCGCTTTTCACCGGATGCTTTTGCGAAGAAGGTACCCAGCCATCTTCCAGTGAGGAATGCGTCGGGCCCAAACGTTTCGCCTCCTCAAAAAACTTGTCGCAAAATGTGCATTGTCGGTACAGATCGAGCGCCGGTGCGCCGAAATCCTCAACCCCTGAAATGGAAACCGGCGATGGTGCGGCGCGGCAGCAATCACTGATCTCTGTGCAGCCCCAGGACTGCGCCCAGTCAGGCCTTGCCAGCCACATGCGGTGGAAACGCAAAGGGCGGCCCGAAAGCCGCCCATCATCGAGGCACTAATCTCGATGGGATCAAAGGATGCGCGCCCTAAGAACCCCGATCACCCTGCGCGATAAATCCGCGCACCATCGAACCTTTGGCCCGCTGGGCAACACTAAGTGCCGTCGTTAGGAGGTTGTGCGGGGCCGGCATCGATGCAAGATATAGGCCTATCGAATGCCGCGTTCTCCAACGTCGTCGGCATTATTTATGACTGTGCGCTCGATCCGGACGTTTGGCCGGAGGCGCTTCGCGAGGTGTGTCGGCTATCCAGCTTCGCGGCCGGCAGAATCTGCGTCACCCACTTTCCTTCGCGCTCGGTGCGTCTCCACCAGTATTGCAATTACGATCCTGCATGGATCGAAGTAGCAGTTAAGGGCTACTGGGATGAGATAGCCGAATTTTGGGCCAGCATCCCAAACCGGATGACTCGCCCGCTTGACGAGCCGATGTGCGTCACGCGCGACGTACCACGGTTTGCCACGAACGAATCGCGTTATTTCAGAGAATGGTTGCGCCCGCGCGGCATCATCGACGCGGCTTGGCTCATGGTGCTGCGTGAGCGCGACCGCATAGGGTCGATTTCGCTGTCGCGTCACGAAAGCGCTGGCGCGGTCACGGATCGCGACCTCCGGGTCATCGGGCTGCTCGCTCCACATCTGCGGCGTGCGGCTACGATCAGCGATGTGCTGAATATGCAGACCTGCAAAGTCGGCACGTTCGAAAGCGCGTTCGACTTGCTCCGCGCCGGCGTCCTCTTTGTCGATCGCGATTGCAAAATCATTCACGCTAATCAGGCGGCGCGAGCGATGTTGGAGAAGAGATCGCCGATCCAATCGGTGCATGGAGAACTGAAGACGCAGATGACGCAGACGGCAGCGGCCGTCAAGAAAGCGGTCGCAGTCGTAACGGAGGCCGCAATCGGCCGCACGGGGATCGGGGTTCCGGTCCCACAATCCGACGGCGGTCCGGCCTACATCCATGTGCTGCCACTGATGACAGGCGACACCCGGCCTCGCTTGGCGCCGCGCGCGTGCGCGGCCTTGTTCGTCACCGTAAAGGAAGGCGGGGTTGGTTCGCCCGCCGAGGCCATCGCGGCGGTGTTCGATCTTTCTCCGGCTCAAATGCGCATCTTGCGGGGACTCTTGGCCGGGAGAGCGCCTGCCGAGATCGCGGAGGATCTCGGTCGCGCGACGCCAACCGTGCGCAGTCATCTTGCGAATATCTACGCAAAAACCGGCACCGCGTGCCAGTCGGGTGTTATTCGACTCGCGGCGCAACTCGTGTCACCCGCCGGACTGGCGCCGGATGCATGGTGAGAGCTTTGTGCTACGCCCGGTAGAGCCGTCGCTTGACTGTCGGTCGGCACGCACAAAATGTGCGGTACTCATCCGAATGAATGATGTGCCGACGGGGCCGACCTCTCAATATCGAGACGCTGGCGGCGCGCCGCACTTAAGTGACGTTCTGCCATCACCACGATGGCGGCACGCGGTTTGGCCTCCTCGACGTTCTACAACGTCCTCGCGAGGGAATTGCGTTCCGTTGTCCAGGTAAGTTGAGCTCGGCACATGCCACCTTCAGTAGCGCAGCCTCACTTTGAACGTGCAATTCCGAAAAAACAGCAGGAGTTCCGCCTTGAGTCGCCTCATCTATAATGCAGGCGTATCAGCTACGATGACGTGCATAGCTGTACCCTGCCAAACTGAAGCCGAAAAGCGCGGCGTGCTTCAGAGTCACTATCTTTTTGGCAAGCTCAACCTGAAGCACATCGATCGCATAGTATCCTTCATTGTCGAGAAATCGGTCAGGCGAGGCTCCATCATTTTTGCAAAGGACGATCCTGGTTCGAGTCTGTTCGCTATCCTCGAGGGAACGGTGAAAATAACTGTGCCGTCGGCCGACGGCCACGATGCCGTGTTCAATCTCATGACCAAAGGCGATATTTTCGGGGAAATCGCCCTGCTCGACGGCAGTCCGCGCACTGCGGATGCCGTGGCGATTACCGACTGTGACATGTTCGTCATCGAGCGACGGGACTTTCTGCCTCTCGTGCGGGAAGAGCCGGAGATTGCGGTCAAGCTCATCGAGATCCTGTGCGCGCGGCTGCGACAGACCACTCAACAAGCCGAAAGTCTCATGTTCGTTCACCTTCCGGGCCGGCTTGCCAACGCCCTGTTGCGCCTGTCCGCTGGCGACGGCGTTGGACGCAAACGAAAAGTCGCTGTCACTCAGAAGGATCTCGGCAGCATAATTGGCATGTCGCGGGAAAGCACCAATCGGCAATTGCGCGTTTGGGAAGAGAACAAATGGGTTCGCCTTGAACGCGGCGGAATTACCATTTTGTCGGCAGAAGCGCTGGAAAGAATTGCTGAAAGCGATTCTAAAGGAGGGTAGATTCGCCGGGTGTCGTCGTTAGCGCTGCATTTGCAGGAGAACATCCGCACGGACCACCAGCGATCAAATTCGGTACCTGGGGCTACCCGATGTCAAAGCTTCTGGCCATGCCAAATTCCTGATTTGAACGAAGTCCGTTGTTGCCCGTCCCTGCCGACTCGGGCGACGCAGCAATTCAGCGGCTATCTGGAGCCGCTTCCGGCGCTCGCTTGATCTGTCCGTAAAATGCGTCATGAAGGTCGCGAAAGCGAACTGGAGCGACACGCCGTTCGCCTCCAAGGTAACGGAACAAATCACCTGTCTTTCGCAAATAACTGTGCCGACTACGTTGATGCCACTCTTGAAACCGGCTCATTCAACGGGTACGCAAGTCGCCGATACGTCGCGAAACTTCGGACCCTCGCCTGTTACTGCATTCAATGATGCAGAGAGTTTCTCGCACAGAGCCATCGACTCCATTGGTGTGAACGAATGAGAGACCGAAATGTTCGTTCCATTTGTTATGGTTATCATCACGAACAGCAGTGCTTTCATCTTACTGACTCCCTTTCGTTGAAGCGACTGCAGGCGGTGCCTTGAAATTGGTTCCTGATCACCGAAGTCGGAGGGCCCTCCTTCATCTCTTCTATAGTTGCGCATCGCGTGTACTTATGACGATGCTCTGACACACGACCCATTCCCGAAGTCTCAGCCACCAGGATAGGCCCAACGGAGTTTGTGGCTAGCTGGCGGCGCCAGTTCTCGGTTTCATCGGTGATGTGCTTCCGAAATCTGTGGGCGAGCCGGAAAAGCGCCTTGCCCCCAAGTCGGCGAGCCGTCCTGTGACCCTGGCATCGGCGAGAGCGGTGTTGATTTCGCCGTTGATCTTATTGACGATCTCGACGGGTGTGTTTCTGGGTGCCGCGAAGCTACCCCAGAAGCTCCACGTCTGGTCCGACCCGCGCGCCGCGTTCGGAGGAAATGACGTGACACCCGTTCCCCGCCCGGAGGTCCCCGGCTGGTATCGATGACGACGCCTGAAGGTGTCCTGTCGAGCGGTATCGAACCGGTCACCTTGTGGCCTTTCACATCTACGATGTGAACTACACCACCGACGCTGTCGGCCACATAAAGTGTGTTTTCGTCGCCGGCTATCGCAAGGCCTGACGAACGCATGCCGAGCGGGATATAGCCCTGAACCTTGCGGGTCTGAACATCGACCACCGCCACGTGAGCCGCATGATCCAATGCTACATAGGCTGTCTTGCCATCCTTGGTTATCACAAGATCAATCGGCGTCACGTCGATCTTTTGCACGCCAGGCGGCAAAAATTCTATCTTCGCCGCAATCGTGAATTTCTCCCGGCCGATAATATAGACCTCGCCGGATAGTTCACTCGACACCCACAACTCCTTGCTGTCGGACGTCGCTGCAAACCGTCGCGGCCTTGTCCCCACCACCACGTTCTCCACCACATAGCCCTTGTCCGCATCGACAAGATGAATGAAATCGTCGACCTCGGAAGCGACGTAGACAAAATGGCCATCCTCGCTCACGAGCACCTCTTCGGGACTCGCGGCGGTCGGCACTTCCCCTACGATGACGTCCTTATCCATATCGATGACCGACAGGGTGCATTTGCGGCGTCTGTAATCAATCAGGATGGAACTACGCACTACTATACGGAAGATCCGTTGGACTTTAAGTGGAGCGTTCGCAATATGACGCTGCAATGCAAGTCATAACTGTAGGTCGAGGCTCGTAACCTTTCGCGCGAAAGTGACACCAGATAAATGCCCGGCAGCGCTGCCATCATCGATAGCCAAAGCGTGAAAAGCGTCGAAAAAGGGGGGCCTGCATTGATCCCGTGGCTATGATGCGGGCAAAAAGATCAAGGGCAAGAAGCGCCATATACTGGGGATACGCCCGGCTTGCTGCTGCTTGCCATCGTGCATTCCGCCCATTCAAGACCACAATGGCGGCATCTTACTTCTGGCGACGATGAAGGGCCTGTTTCCATTCCTCGAAAAGTTGTTTGCCGACAGCGCTTATCAGGGCCGTTATTTGCCAACGGGCTTGCCAAAATCTTACCGTGTCTCAAGGCCGAGTGATCATCAAACGATCCGATCAGGCCAGGGGATTTGTTCGCCTACCCAAGCGTTGGATAGTCGAGCGAACGATCGCCTGGCTCAATCGTTGTCGCCGCCTCGTGAGATCGCAAGATTCCAATGTTTGCTGAAGCAGGATGAGAGGTTGATGCGATGGCTTTTTACCGACGTCTTCGGCGATGCTGATTCCCCCGCACAGCATCTTTATGACCTCGCCACCGAGGACGCTCCTGGCTCGGTCGATGACGATTTGACGCGCCGTGGCATCGCCCGCAAGGCGGGATACTCGACAGATGCATGGCGCGAACATGAGCGCATCCGAGACGCGCACCAAGCCGCCGATTGGCCACGACGACGGCGCGTGGAAGGCTGAAAGCGGCCGAGATCGATGGAGGACCACGCCATGGGTACCGGTCAACGACTGTCCTCATTATTGCCCTAATGATGCTGCCCGCGAGCCGCGCTGCCGCCCAGACGCTGCCGCGGCCGAGCGATCCCCCGGGGGCAGCTAACCCGGCGCCCTGCATGGTCAAATTTTTCAAGCTGCGGGAGGATGTTCAGCAGAGGGGCCTTGCCGCAAGGACTGCCGGCCAGCGCAAGGTCAGCCGCGAGGAGATATGTAAGCACATCACGGACTACAGCGTCGCAGAACCGAAATGGGTCAAGTACGCCGAAGCCAACGTTACGAGTTGCGGCATTTCATCCGAAGCGGTCGCAATTAAAGCAGGCGCACAGCAATACCGAGCAGACCAAGGAAAAGATCTGTGCCGGCCCCACCACGAGGCCGGGTGGTTCACCGTCGATAATTACACCGCCGATATTTATCGATTAGGAGTTGCTTCGTGCTGGGCGCCCGATCACGGCAGGGCACATTGTTGGCCTCCCTTCAGGCGGCTAATTGTGCTGACGTCGACGGCATAGCTTTTGGCAATGTCGGCGAGCGTCTCCCCGGCGGCCCGGCGGTTGATCGCCTCGGCCTGCTGATGCGCCGTCAGCTTGGGCCTGCGCTCAAACCGCTTGCCGTTCGCCATGGCACGCTTGCGGCCCTCTCCGGTTCGAGCCTCGATCAGCCGGCGTTCGTAGGTGGCGATTGCGGCCAGGATGGTGAAGATCAATTCACCGTTGGCCGAGGTCGTATCGAGCATCTCGTCGCCCAGGGATTTGAAGTTTGCACCGACTTTCCGCATGTCCCCGATGAGGTTCAGCAGATCCTGGGTGCTGCGTCCTAGCCGGTCGATCTTCGTCACCAATACAACGTCACCCGCCTTGAGCAACGCCATGAGCTTGGCGAGTTGCGGGCGATCGGCGCGGGCGCCGCTCATCTTCTCGGCGAGGACCTTCTCCGCTCCTGCGGTTCTCAATGCCTCGACCTGCCGTTCGTAGTCCTGGGATTCCGAACTCACCCTCGCGTAGCCCCAAATCGTCATCGAAACCGCCTCCTATTTCGCAAGTGAGATTTGCAAGCCGTAACTCGTTGAAAATGCGTGTCCCCGATTTCCTTGCAAAACTTCTAAGTTTTGCAAACTCAATATCGTCGCACTTTCGGAAATCGCCACTCCGGTTTAGGCCTGCACTGAAAATATTTTCTGGTCTGCCACGTCGATGTTGATCCTGCACGAACTCTGCTTGCAAGAACACGCGGTGAACGTCATTTGCTTGATGGGCGTGCGGTGCCGTGATTCGTTCATGGTATGCGCAACGTCGGAGGGGATTTCGTGGACGTAATGGCACGTCGAGAGCGTTTACCCATCAGGCGCAAATACTGGCATTTCATCGATGAGCCGTTTTCGCCGGACCACACCCGGCTGCAGCAGCCGGAGAAACCCAACGCTCAGACCCAGATCTTTACGTTCCGGCGAACGTTGGCTCCTGGCTCAGGCGTTTCCGACGAGGTGAGATCATATGATCTGACCTGGCTTTTGCACCTGGTCGGCGATGTCCACCAACCCCTACACGCAACATCCCGGTTCACCCACGCTCACCAGGACGGCGACGAGGGGGGTAACCTGGTCGAGATTCGTTGTGGCCACCGTAATGAGGTCTTCTGCCGGGCGGGCAAGCTGCACGCCTTCTGGGACGATCTTCTTGGACCGAACGATGGACCACCGGATAGAGTGATCCACGCCCAAGGTGGCCTACCAGATCCCGACGACAATCTGGTGTCGATAACCGACGAAGCGGTGCTAAAGTATGGAGGGCCATTGGCTAGGCCGGGCCGTTGATCTGCTCCCGACCGGCATCCCTGATTCCGGCCAGCTGCAGCACCTCGTCGCCTGCGCGCGGGCGGCGACCCTCCAGATGACATTACGCAGACCGATCGCGGTGTAAACGAAACCTTCGCCTGACTACCGTTGCACCTAGCCTGTGATGGAGATACCCGTGCAAAGCTCGCCAACGCCTCCAAAGCGCTGGCCGGCCGGAAGTCCACCCGTGCAAGCAGTGGTCCAGCGCCAAGCCGAAGGCGACAAACCGATGGAACATACATGGATATCCCCGACACGCCCTTGGGTGACCGAATCAGCCGAGCACCACGATCAGCTCGCCGCAATCATCCAAGCCCGGCGAGGCCGCGCGATCAAGGTTTCGTTTGCGGTCCTACTCGCTCTTACCCTTCGTCCGATAGTTGCTCATGGGGGTTCGCCGCCGGCGGCGCTCCTCGGCAAGTCTGTGATCGTAGCTTGGCGCGAAATCGGACAGTTTGGCCATGGAACTTTCACCAATAACCGAAGCCTCAGCATCTACATCAGCAACGCGGGGCGCGTATTCAGCCGCATGTCCAACCGCGGTCACGGCGGCTACTTCTGGTCATCGGACCAAGTCGCAGGCGAAGCCCATTCTGGACCCGGCCAAGCGCGTGTTTCGAGCTTCAGCGGTCAATCGTTAACTGTGTTCGCACCTACAGTTTCTGGTGGCGTAAGGCGGATCGTCGCTGACTTCGACACCGGATTTGGAAGCTGCAATTCCAAAGTCACCTTCGCCAAGGAAACGGGTCACGCTACGGCAATCGGATACGATAGCGTCAACAAGCGTTACGTGGAGATTTTGTCCATATCCGTGGGGTCCGCAACCTGTTCGGTCAAGAACGGCAACGTCTTTGAGGGCCAATAGGTGCGTCCGCTCGCATGTATGAAGTGGCCCCCGAATTTGGGACCGGTTGACCAATTGGACTCGGAGCCGTTCCGTTGCAACAGACGGAGCGGGAGGTGATGAAGAGGACGAGAGACGAAAGGTCGAGCGGCGCCCAAGGCGAAGATCGCCTGGAGGCGGTGCGGGAGCAGGTTAGCGTGATTGATCTGACGCAGCGCTACGAAAGCCACCCCAACCGGATTTATACGTGGAAGAAGCAGCTGCTGGAGCAGGCTGTGCGCGCTTTTTTTGCAGGGGGGTGGGGCCGAACGCTGAGGAGAGCCGAGATCGTGAGATCGAGAAGCTGCACGCCAAGATCGGGCACTTGATCGTCTAGCGTGATTTCCTTAGCGAGGAGGTCCGGAAGATGAGCATTCCGGACCGCAGAGCACGGCTCGATAGCCGCGCGGCACCTTATCGATCCGCCGGCAGTGCCGGCTTCTCGGACTGGCGCATTCGGGCGGACGCCAACGCTTGCCACGTGTAGCGCTGGGTGAAGCGTCCGCACATGTCATGAAATCTTATCTCGCCTAGCGAGCGGGACCGGCAAGGCGCCAGCAGTCCCCGCATGGTTTCGAAAACAAAGCCCCGTCCTCCCCCTCAGTAAGAGGGGAAGGGCGGGGGGCCTCGCGTGCTGCCGCTACAGCACGCACCATTCTAACGCTGCCGGCGCGCACGAGTTCCCACGCATCGCTTCGTTTCCGATCGGGGGTGTCTCAACCTGCATGCTCTCGCATGTAGCGGGCAAGGCGATCGGTCCGGGTCGGGTCGTGTTCCGGCATGATGGCAGTGTCGGCCGGACGAGGGGAAGGCGCTAGCAATCAGCCTGTGCGCAACACCCCACGTAGAAACGCAAGAGGAAGCCGGGGGAGCGACCCCCGGCCCCTCGGCCTAACAGTGGGCGAGTCGCTTGACCGCACATGTGGGGAGCGACCCCGTGCATCAAGGATCGAACTCAAGCCCCAGGGTTAGACCAACGATTGGATAAGAATATTATCATCGGGACGGAAGAGCTGCCATTCCGTTAGTGGACGCAATTTGCGCACTGACCACCGTTGGGCTGGCGGAAACATTAACCGGCTGCGGCCCCTTGCGCGGGAGTTATCCGATCTGCGGCCGGACATGATTGTCGTCAGTTCCAGTGTGGAAACGAAGGCGGTACAAGAGCAAACGCGCACAATTCCGATCGTTTTTGTGTATGCCGGCGATCCGGTTGCAAGCGGCATCCTCACCAACATCGCGCGTCCGGAACGACCAAGTTCGAGATGGTCATCAACATGAAGACTGCCAAGGCGATCGGGCTTACCATCCCGGAGGCGTTCTTGCTTGGCGCCGACCAACTAATCGAATAGAGCGTTGCACTTCCGGTAATGGAATGGTCCGGCCGTGCTCCTGCCCCACCGAGGGGCGGCCATGCGGACCCGGTGGCCAACGCGTCCGGAGTCACCCCAATCCCGGATGCACTCGGACCAAGTTCTTCATTCCGGCTTTGGGTTGCCCGCGCCGCGCTCGCCGGCGTCACTGGCCCTCTCAATCACATCGCCGACCCCGCGCCCTTCGGCCCTTTTTTCGGCCTATTCGGGGGTTCAAAAATGGTCATCGAGTCCAGCCTTCTCAGCCCTTGGAAACGCCACGGTTTTGGAGACCCGGGGGGGGCAAGCAAACGGGGACCTCTGCATCGGTAACGAGCTTCGGCGGCGCCAACCGCGCGTGCCCCTTCCCGCGGTTTCGTCCCTTGGAGGTTTTCAGACGCAGGCCGCGTGCGTGTGGGAATGTTTGTGACGGCCGGCGTCTGAAAACCTTCACACTTTGCGGACATTCGATACTCATTCGATCACCTCGTCGATGCGGGCGAGCACGGCCGCCGGAATGTCGAGGCCGAGAGCCTGTGCGGTCTTGCGATTCATGACGATCTCGTACTTGGTCGCCGTCTGC